>PVMK01121742.1_pt1 | contig 165738 bp, 134 predicted proteins | sample 1853481 | NCBI WGS metagenome assembly PVMK01 (sample SAMN08533507, study PRJNA380276) | Marine sediment metagenome, whole genome shotgun sequencing project.
TAGACAGTATGAGCAAGATCTTTTGGATAGGCATGAGTACACTGCTGGCCTGGCGTATTGTGAATTAAACATTGGGGCAGTTTTTCTTGCAACGAACCAGTTAGATTCGGCCTCCATATACCTTAAACAAGCAGATAAAAGATTTCAGCAACTTAATTATTTTGAGCCTGAGGCAACAACAAAACTTGGAGATCTTGAATTAAAAAAAGAAAATCTGGCACTTGCATTGGAATATTATCTAGAAAGCGCAAAGCGTTCACGAGAAGAAAATGAATTACGTATAAGGTCTCAAACGCTTAATAAAATATCAACGGTTTACAAAATGTTGAGTCAAAGAGATTCCAGTATTATTTATGCTGAACAAGCACTGGCAGAAGCAGAATTACTGTTCCAAAAAGTGACTATAATGGAAGCCGCCAATCAGCTGGCGGAACTATATGAACCGGTTGATACCCAAGAAGCACTTCGGTATTACAAGATTGCCATAGCTGCGAAAGACAGCGTATATGGCGCTGCAAACATACAGGCATTCGAAACTATCGCTAACCAGCAGCAGGAACGTCAAAAAGGAATTAAGGCTGCTAAAATTGCTTATCAAAACCAAATGAAGCAGTACGCATTTTTAGCAGGTTTAGTAGCCCTTCTATTGGTAGCGATTATCCTTTACCGAAATAACCGACAAAAACAGCAGGCGAATTCCGTTTTAGAATCAACGCTGACCAACCTGAAATCCACCCAAACCCAACTTATCCATTCCGAAAAAATGGCTTCCCTCGGTGAGCTTACCGCCGGCATTGCCCATGAGATTCAGAATCCCTTAAACTTCGTGAATAATTTCTCTGAAGTGAATAAAGAATTGATTGACGAGCTGAAAGAAGCGCAGCTAAAAGCTGACAAAGATGAGATAGCAGCAATCACCAAAGACATCCTTGAAAATGAGGATAAGATTATGCACCATGGCAAAAGGGCAGAAGCCATTGTCAAAAGCATGCTCCAGCATTCTCGCACCAGTACCGGAGAAAAGGAATCCACGGATATCAATGCATTGGCCGATGAATATCTACGGCTGGCTTATCATGGTTTCAGGGCCAAAGACAAAAGTTTTAATGCTCAATATAATACAGATTTTGATCAAAAACTGCTCAGTATCAAAGTGGTTTCACAGGAAATTGGCAGGGTGATTTTAAATTTAGTTACCAATGCTTTTCACGCGGTTTCTAAAAAGATGGAACAAGGAGACAAGACCTATCAGCCAACGGTTATCATACAAACCAGGGACTTAGAAAAAAGCATTGAAGTAATTGTAAAAGACAACGGCAGTGGAATCCCTAATGCTATAAAAGATAAAATCTTTCAGCCTTTTTTTACTACAAAAGCTACCGGTGAGGGAACCGGACTGGGCTGTCCATGAGTTATGACATTATTACCAAAGGCCATTCAGGTCAATTAACAGTGGAAAGTGAAGAAGGTAAGGCTCAACATTTACATTATATTACCAAAAACATAAAAATGCCATGAAAATACTTGTAGTTGATGACGAAAAGGACGTACAGCTCCTCTTTCAACAACGATTCAGAAAAGAGATTAGAAATCAGACAATGATCTTTGCCTTTGCCTTTTCAGGAGAAGAGGCTCTGGCATATCTTAACCACCATATACATGAAGCGGTATTGATCTTGTCAGATATTAATATGCCAGGTATGAGTGGTCTGGAGTTACTGGAGAAAATAAAAACCAACTATCTTGAGCCACCACCGGTAGTGATGATGATTACCGCATATGGTGATGATGAAAATTACGCCACTGCCAAGAGACTTGGCGCTGATGATTTTTTGACCAAGCCAGTTGATTTCGGAGCATTGAAAGAAAAATTAAAGACTTTAAGCTAATGGCAAAAATTTTGGTTGTCGATGATGAAAGCGATTTAGAAATCCTCATCAAGCAAAAATTCAGAAAACAGATAAGAGCCAACGAATATGAATTTGTATTCGCAGGTAATGGCAAAGAGGCTCTATCCGCCCTTCAAACTGCAGAGGACGTGGATATTGTATTGAGCGATATCAACATGCCGGAGATGGATGGGCTGACCTTATTGACTCACATCAATGAATCGGCGCCACTAATTAAGACTGTAATGGTTTCGGCATATGGGGATATGGACAATATACGCACCGCCATGAACCGGGGCGCATTCGATTTTATTACCAAGCCCATTGACTTTAAAGACCTGTCCATTACTATGGAAAAGACCCTTAGCTATGTGCGCCAATTGAAGGAGACCCTGGATGCCATCAGGGAAAATAACATCTTAAAGATGTATGTGGATGAATCTGTGCTGAATTTTATGGGTGGGAAAGATTATGAATCTAAGATCAAGGTCAATGAGACAGTAGAGGCTTCTGTTACTTTTATCGATATCTGCGACTTTACAAGTATCAGTGAAACCGCTAGTGCTGATACTGTGGTCAACTTGCTCAATAGTTATTTCGAGGTAATGGTCAAGGAGATCATTGAGCAAGGTGGATATGTGGACAAGTTTATCGGGGACGCGGTGATGGCGGTATTTCGTGGAGACCATCACCTTGATAGAGCTATCGATGCTTCTCTGGCGGTAAGAGAGGGTATTAAAAGTCTACCCTCGATAGCAGGAAACCAGTCATTTACCCCTAATGTTACCGTGGGTATAAATAGCGGTGAAATGATATCTGGCAATATAGGTTCCGAACAATTACGGAGACTGGACTATACTGTCATCGGAGACGTAGTAAACACCGCCCAACGATTGCAGGCAACAGCTGAAGAAGGGCAGATAATAATTAACGAATTGTCTTATAACAAGATTAAAGAATCCTTTAAATGCCGAAAAATTGGCGAAATGAACTTAAAGAATAAATCAAAACCTATTGTTCTTTATGAAGTATTGGAGTAATAGATTACAGTTACACGTATAAATATTATATACTCACACGTGTTGCAGTGTTATTTACACGTGTGTTATTAAATTAATTGCACGTGTACTTTGAACAAACTCACCATTGTTCATATTATGTATTTGCCTGACCGTTTATAGTTCGTATCTTATAAATAATTGATAGTGATATGGCTTGTAATGGCTGCCACAATGAAAATATGTCACAATTGCCAACAGGAAAATCCCCTCCAAGCAAAGTTCTGTAATAACTGCGGTTCAAGTTTAAATGTTTCTGACGTTGATGATCCACTTACTGCCCAAAGTGATAAAAAAAGAGCAGGAAGATCTGCGGAACGGCGACAACTTACCATTCTATTTTGTGACCTGGTCGGCTCTACATCCCTGTCCGAGCAACTGGATCCGGAAGAGTACCGACAGGTTATTTTAGGGTATCACCATGTAGCAGAAAAAGTCATTAAGCAATTTGGCGGATATGTTGGCAATTATTTGGGCGATGGCTTATTGGTATATTTTGGCTATCCGGAAGGATTGGAAGATGCACCCATGGCTGGCATCCGGGCAGGTTTAGGAATTCTGGAAGCCGTAGCTCTGGCTAATCAGGGTTGGGAAAACGTTGGAAAAACGGTCATCAAAGTGCGAATCGGAATTCATACCGGAATTGCGGTAGTCGACCAACACCTGGCCTTAGGGGGTGCCGTCAATATCGCAGCTCGCCTGGAAGGTCTGGCACCACACAATGGATTAGTAATCAGTCCGCAAACCCTAAAACTGGTGCAAGGTTGGTTTGAATTTAAAAGCATAGGAAAACATACCTTGAAAGGCATTTCCAAACCCATGGAAGTCTTTCAGGTCTTACGGGAAAGCGGGACAAAAACCCGGCTTGAGGTAGCAAAAGGCAGAGGCTTGTCTCCCTTGGTGGGCCGCCAGCATGAAATTCACCAGTTAATGGAACACTGGGCGCGGGCTAAAAATGGAAAAGGCAACCTAGTGCTGTTAAATGGCGAAGCGGGTATTGGGAAATCCCGGCTAGTAGATACCATTGAGGAGCAGATAGCCTTGGTACCAGATGTCATTTTACTAGAAGCAAGGTGTTCCGCATACCATCAAAACAGTGCCTTTTATCCAATTATTGAATTGTTTGAAAGAGACCTGATGCATTTTGAATCCAGTGACGATGCAGAAGATAAACTAATTAAGCTGGAGGAGTTTATGTTGCAATCCAACATGGATTTTAAAACGGCGATGCCCTTATGGGCAGAGTTTTTGTCGATCCCTTCCGAACAATTTCCTCCGCTTATCATGAGCCCTTTTGCTAAAAGGCGAAGTATCATGGAGAGTCTTACACAGGCTTTATCAAGAAAAGCAGTGAATCAACCGATGCTGTTGGTGGTAGAAGACCTGCATTGGGCAGATGCCTCTACACTTGAATGGTTAAAACTGTTCCTGGAGCAGTTACCCAGTCAATTCATTCTTATGCTTTGTACCACCCGTCCCGATTTTCAACCGGACTCTATAGGACTTACAAAGGTTACCCAGATAACCCTTCAACGATTGTCTGCTGAAAATATAGTAGACATTTGTCATCACCAAACCGAAGGGAAAGCTTTGCCTGAAGAGATTCTGGAACAGATAACCAACAAAACAGAAGGTGTTCCCTTGTTTGTGGAGGAATTAACTAAAATGATTCTGGAATCTGATTTAATGGTTGATACGGCCGATGGCTATGAAGTGGTTGAATCACTGTCTTCAATGGCTATTCCTTCTACCTTGCAGGATTCACTTCTGGCTCGTCTAGACCGATTATCCACTGTAAAAGAGGTTGTACAGGTAGGTGCGGTACTGGGCCGGGATTTTTCTTTTGAAATGCTGAATGCCGTTCTTTCCCGAAAAGTGGATAGTTTGAGGCGATCATTACCCCAATTATTAGAGGCGGAAATATTTCACCGGCGGGTAATTGGTCAACAATCGGTCTATCGATTCAAGCATACGCTGATCCAGGAAGTCGCTTACGAATCAATGTTAAAAAGTCGTAGGCAGCAATTACACCACCGAACAGCCAACGTGTTGGAGCATCAATTTGAGGAAACTATACAAACTCAACCTGAATTATTGGCTCATCACTGCACTGAAGCGGGACTTCCTCTGCAAGCCATTCCGGTCTGGTTGAAAGCAGGCCAATTGGCCAGCCAGAAAAATGCAACAACTGAAGCTATCGCTCATCTGGAAAAAGGGATAGAATTATTACCTCATGTTAATAAAGAGGCAGATCGCAACAATCTGGAATTGGATTTTCGATTGACTTTGGGTGGCACTTACGTGGTTTCTCATGGATTTCCTCATCCTAAAGTGAAGGAAACATTCAATCGGGCAAAAGATATTGCACAAACCATTGATGTTAGTCCGAAACTAGCTTTGGCCCAATTTAATTTACTTTCTTATTTTTTCAATACAGAAGATTATAAGGCATTTGATGAATTATCGGAGCATATGTTCAAATTAGCCAAGGATTCTGAAGATGGCTATTGGTTTGAATTATTCGCTACCCAGCTGGGAGGTGGCTCAAGTATTATTAAGGGAGAATTTAAACTTGCTAACCAGGCTTATCAGCACGTTCTTGAAATATTCGATCCTTCTTTACCTTTTCCCTGGGAATTAACACCAAGTGGTTATATCGAAATTGGCACTAAAGCCTGGCGGATGGTTTGCCTTCAAATATTAGGCTATATGGATCAGGCAAAAAGCCTTTCTGATCAACAACTGTCTTATGCGAAAGAACACAAGGATTCAGTGACTCTTTACCATATTCATACATTCCCGGCACTGTATGGGTTGGCAGCCAGAGAATGGAAGGCGTCTGAAAAATTAATGGAGGATTATCTGCCAATGGTACGAGCGTTTGGGGATCCCATTTTTACCCTGACCGCAGAAGTCTATTATTATATAGCCAAAGCGTTCCAGGGAGACAGATCGGCATTTGATACGGCTGTAAATCTTGTCAATGTTTGCTTTGATATTGGATTTAAGGCCTTTGCAGTAACCATGTCTCCTTACATTGGTGAGCAATATTTTCGTATTGGGGAATATGAATCCGCATTAAGCTGGATTAAAAAGATCCTGGATCATGTAAACAAAACAGGATCTCATGCACTACACCGCTGAATTGTTCAGGATCAAAGGTCTCACTTTACAAGCACTTGGAAAGCCCGAAGCTATGGTCGAAAAAAGTTTCAAAAATGCTTTGAAACTGTCCAGAGAACAATCAGCCAAAACATTTGAACTCCGCGCTGCCGGTGATATGGCCAGACTGTGGCAAAAACAGGGGAAAACAAATGAAGCATACGAACTTTTGGAAGGCGTATTCAGCTGGTTTACGGAGGGATTTGATTCGGTTGATCTAAATGAAGCCAGAGAAATATTGAATGAATTGAAGGAAGTGTCAAAAAAAATTTAACAGAAGATGAAGAGTACATACATCTTCTTGAGTATAAAATAAACCTCCAATAAGTCTCAAATACAGGTTACATGAAGCTCGCGCTTACGTTCTGTTCATGGTTCAGAGTTATGCTGATAGTAGATGCACCTTCTTTGTAATTTTCGTAATTTGAATTTAGAAATTCGTAATTCAACTTTTCATGTTCCAATCCCATCAACTTGCAGCCATCATGTTCACGGACATCGTCGGGTATTTAAGCGCAAATAGATTTATGAACTACCTTAAATTTTTAAAAAACGGATAATGAAGAAACTTGTTTTTGCACTATTATTGATGCAGTTCCTGACTTCCGGAAGAAGTATTCTGTTTGCTCAGGACACCCGACCTAATATTGTTATCATTCTGTGCGATGACCTGGGTTATGGAGATTTGGCTTCTTATGGCCATCCGCATATTAGTACTCCCAATCTGGATAAAATGGCAGCGGAAGGAATTCGCTTTACCAATTTTTATTCCGCCGCTCCGGTATGTTCTCCCTCTCGGGTGGGTTTACTAACAGGGCGAAGCCCAAACCGAGCAGGTATTTATGACTGGATTCCTTCAGCCAAAGAGCCCAAACCCGATGCACGAGAGCAAGTGCACATGCGTAAGGAAGAAACGACCATTCCCAAACTCCTCAAACAAGCAGGCTATGCGACCGCCATGGCAGGGAAATGGCATTGCAACTCCAATTTTAATTCTATAAGACAGCCTCAACCAATAGACGCGGGCTTTGACTACTGGATGGCGACGCAAAATAATGCTGCTCCTTCACACGAAAATCCCAAGAACTTTGTTCGAAACGGAGAGGAGCTAGGAGAATTAGAAGGCTATAGTTGCCATATTGTGGTGGATGAAGGGATCCAGTGGCTCGAAAATCACACGCAACAAAATCCTACGCAACCATTTTTCTTGTATTTGGCTTTTCACGAGCCTCATGAGCCGGTCGCTTCACCCCCAGATTTGGTGGCAGGTTATCTGAATGTTGCCAAAACCCGAAAAGAAGCCACCTATTTTGCTAATGTTGAAAATATTGATAAAGCGGTTGGGAAATTCCTTAGTGCGCTTAAGAGTTTTTCGCTTGACAGCAACACCCTTGTGGTATTCACTGCTGACAACGGACCGGAAACGCTCAATCGATACCAAGGAGCGAGTTATTCCTATGGAACAGTCGGACCCTTAAGAGGTATGAAACTATGGACCACCGATGCGGGTTTTCGTGTAGCAGGAATCATGCGCTGGCCCAAACAGATACAGGCCGGACAAACCATTGATCAGCCAGTCTCTGCACTGGATTTTTTGCCAACTTTTTGCCGGTTAGCCAAAAAAGATCTTCCTGAGAATCATGAACTCGATGGAGCCAATTTTCTACCAGCATTGTCAGGCAACAGAATAAAACGAACTAAGCCAGTTATTTGGGCGTACTACAATGCACTTAATAAGCACCGGGTCGCCATGCGGGACGGCAAATGGAAAGTGCTGGCGCAGCTGGATCTTGAAAAGAAATATCAAAATCTCAATGACCGGAATATTGAAGAGGTTAATGCGGCTAAATTTGTAGATTTTGAGGTGTATAAGATTACCAAGGATCTGCATGAGAGCCGCAATTTACTGGAAGGAAAGAGTGGGAAAAAGGCTAAACTCAGAAAGAAGCTAGAGGAGCATTATCGGGAATTGTTGGAGGATTCTTTTATATGGAATGTGAAGCTTTGAAATAGTTCCTAGATGTAGACGGGATCATAGAGGGTATTGTAGACACTACCGCGGGATTAACAGGATCTGAAATATCAACCACCTTAACCGTGATATTGGGTCCAAATCCGCTCACATATGCTCCTGTGATTGATACGCTAGTTTTCATGGCAAACCCCGGGAAGGTTATACTTAATCTGGCAGCCACAGGTCTAGAAGGTGAAATCCTACTTGAAGAGGGCGATGTTAAAGGTGCTATCAAAGTGTTTAGTGGCAATCATACGTCCGCTCATAGGCCAAGCCATGCTGTGAGCCTTGATCTTTGTTTGATTAACCCATCCTGATCGAAGTGGTGAATACAAAAATGCGCCCATGAATCTTCGAACGTCATCTCCATGTCACCGGTTACCGAGGTGGTACCTAGCCCGATTTCTGCGTAGGTAAACTCGAAACTGCCACTAGGACGTGCCAGAGCTATGTGGTACGGTTGACCATTGAACTCGTTGATTATTGGTCTACCGCTGCTCCTCATGATGCCCGGGATATCAACCCTTGCGGTTCTGAGTTCTAAGTTCGCTTCGAGACCAATCGGAAGGAACAATGTCTCGCAAAATTCCGAACATGTGGATCCGAATACGGAGAAAAAATTACTCAATGGTTCGCATGCCCCGCCTGAGATAATCGTTTCAATTGCCTCCCGTTGAGCTTCACCCGCACGTTCGTCGATAATGATCTGGCGTTTTCCGTTTCCTTCCGCGATTTCACCAGGCCACTTGTACAGCCCCGCCCAATTAAGCCCCGCGAGCGGTGTATCGTTGAAATGACCTTCAACGATGTTGCCAACGAAGGCCGACTGACAATATCCATGGGTGCTCGGCAAGTTGAACTGGCAACCACAATTCACCGCGCAATTGCAGTTATCATAAGTTTCGCTCTTGAATAGCCATTGATCAACCATCTCTTTGATCCTCCCTTGAATGTCACTTATGGCTGCAAGTGGGCGATTGGTTCCCGGCAGCCTCGCAAACTAGCCAATCCCCTTTATCTGCTACAGATAACTTATATTCTACTGCCAATAGCGGTATAAAACAAATATTATCCAAGTAATCCAATAAAAAAATCACGTTTGCAGTATAATATGAAATATTACCGAGACCTTCCTAGCTCTGCTCCATGCGCCCTGCGCCAAACTTCTAGAATCAAATCTCAACCAGGACAGACCTGAGATCTGAGATCAGAGATCTGAGATCTGAGATCCCCTACTCATATCCCAGCAGCCGCAGCATATCCCCACTCTCCTGCTCCTCAGCAAACAGTTTGCTTTGCACTGTCCCATTCTCATCGCAGTCAATAATCACATGTTGTGGCGCCGGTATCAGGCAATGTTGTATGCCGCCAAATCCACCGAGCGATTCCTGGTAGGCCCCGGTATGAAACATGCCCACATACAATGGACTTCCATTGTCCATTACCGGAAGAAAAACTTCCGAGGAATGGATCTCAGAATTATAATAGTCCATGCTGTCGCAGGTAAGTCCTCCCAGGCTGATCTTTTGAAACCCTGATTGCCAGTTATTGATTGGAAGCAAGATAAATTTGCTGCCAATTCCCCAGGTGTCCGGAAGATTATTGATAAATGAGCCGTCGATCATATACCAAAGCTCTTTATCGTTCTGCAATTTCTGGTCCAGAATTGAGTAGATCATGGCGCCGCTTTCTCCTACGGTGTAACTGCCGAATTCAGTTATGATGTGTGGAACAGGCACATGGTTTTTACCACAAATCCATTGAATATTCTCCACCACTTGTTCGATCATATATTGGTAATCGTAATTGAAACTCAGTGAAGTTTTAATTGGGAAGCCTCCACCGATATCTATGGTGTCCAGATCAGGGCATATCTTTTTGAGCTCACAATACTTGTACATAAATCTGCTCAACTCGCTCCAGTAATAGGCAGTATCCCTGATCCCGGTATTAATGAAGTAATGCAGCACCTTTAATTTGGCCTTTCCTGATTCAATTTTCTGCAGATAGTAGTCGATGGCATCCCTGTACCTGATCCCAAGGCGCGAGGTGTAAAATTCGAACTTGGGCTCCTCGTCTGCTGCCAGGCGCATGCCTACTGAATAAGGTTTATCCAACTGGGATTCATAATAATCTGCCTCCTTTAAATTGTCCAAAATAGGTATACAATTATCAAACCCCTCTTTAATCAGCTCCACGATATATTTAAGGTAAAGAGGTCTTTTAAAACCATTGCATATCACCAGCAGGTCTTTATTAATTTTATTGTGTTGGCACAGATTCCTGATGATGGAAATATCAAACGCTGAAGAAGTCTCCAGTTGGGCCCCTGTCTTCAATACCTCCTCCATTACAAAGCTGAAATGTGATGATTTTGTACAGTAACAATAGGTATATGACGCGTCATAATTATTCCTTTCCAGGACTTTCTGGAAACACCCGGTAATCAATTCTATGTTTTGTGAAATCTTCGGAAGGTAAGTCAGTCTCAATGGAGTACCATAGGTTTTGATAACATCCATCAGAGAGACTCCATGAAAATAAAGTTGGCCTTCATCAATAGTAAATTCCCGGGTAGGGAAATCGAATGTCTGTTGAATCAGATCAATATATCTTTTCATCGTTTTCTGCAGTACTTATTTGGTTTTGGGTGGCGCAATATCGCCATAATTTTCTGATCTTTACAGCTTCCAATTTCAAAAATACTCATATCCGGTGAGCCAGCACAAACCCATTTCTTCATTTATCGAATCCCACTTTTTGCATTTCAATGCTGCCAGCCTGGTTGACGCCGCCAAAGGCTATAAGCAGTTACTGGATAAAGGTGGGAAAATGATGATCACCCTGGCCGGGGCCATGAGTACGGCAGAACTCGGCAAATCCCTGGCCCACATGATCAGGGAAGACAAGGTCCATATCATATGTTGTACCGGCGCCAATCTGGAGGAAGATATTTTTAACCTGGTGGCACATAACCACTACCGCCGGGTACCCAACTACCGCGACCTGACGCCGGCAGACGAAAAATCCCTGCTTGATTCTCAGTTGAATCGTGTTACCGACACCTGCATTCCTGAAGAAGAGGCCATGCGCCATCTGGAGCACCATCTGACGGACATCTGGTTGGCAGCGAGCCGGCAACGGCAACGCTATTTCCCACATGAGTTTATATATCAGTTATTGGAATCCGGAGTACTATCAAACTACCAAATCAACCCCAGCGACTCCTGGGTGCTGGCTGCTTTTGAGAAACAAATCCCCCTGGTAGTTCCCGGATGGGAAGACTCCACCCTGGGTAATATCTTTGCCGCCCATTGCATTAAGGAGGAATTTCCCTCAGAAATCATGAAGACCGGAATTGAATACATGATCTGGCTGGCTCAATGGTACACCGAGGTGGCAGGGGATTCAACTATTGGATTCTTCCAAATAGGCGGAGGCATCGCCGGGGACTTCCCTATCTGTGTAGTACCTATGTTACATCAGGACCTAAAAAAAACATCAACCCCGGTTTGGAGCTACTTTTGCCAAATCTCTGATGCTACTACCAGTTATGGGTCGTATTCAGGAGCGGTCCCCAACGAAAAAATCACCTGGGGCAAACTGGATGTTGACACCCCAAAATTTATCATTGAATCGGATGCAAGTATTGTTGCTCCTCTTATTTTTGCGCATGTGTTAGATTGGTAAAATGAATATTGACAAACAATTAAGAGAAGGCCTTTCACTGGCGCTGAATAAACTTTATGATGTTTCATTAGAAGCTGATGACCTGGTACTTCAGCCCACCAGGAAGGAATTTCAGGGAACCCATACTTTTGTTACTTTTCCCATAGCTAAAAAAGCCGGGAAAAACCCGCAGGAAATAGCTGATGACCTTGGTAAGTATCTGGTGGAAAACAGTGCTGTGGTGGCTGGATACCAGGTAGTGAAAGGTTTTTTAAACCTGACGGTCCACGACAAAATTTGGTTGAATAAATTAGTGACTATTGCCGGTTGTGAAGCCTGGGGCCAGGGCCCGCAGAACGATCAACTGGCGGTGGTTGAAATAGCCTCTCCCAATACCAATAAGCCACTACACCTGGGTCATTTGAGGAATATTTGTCTGGGTTTTTCAGTTTGCAATATACTGGAAAAGGCAGGTTTCCAGGTAAAAAAGGTGTGTATCGTAAATGACCGGGGCATTCATATTTGTAAGTCCATGGTGGCCTATCAAAAATTTGAGAATGGTGATACTCCCGAATCCTTGCAGATGAAAGGCGACCACTTTGTCGGTGACTACTATGTAAAATTTAATGTGGCTTTTCAACAGGAAGTGGCAAAACTGGTAGAAGCCGGTGATAACCCCAAAGAAGCCGCCCTGAATGCTCCAATTTTGAAAGAGGCACAAACCATGTTGAAAAAATGGGAAGCCCATGACGTGGAAACTTTGGCTCTATGGGAAAAAATGAACCAGTGGGTGTATGATGGATTCGATGAAACCTACCACGTTATAGGAGCTTATTTCGATAAGATCTACTACGAATCGGACACCTATGTTCTGGGAAAAGATATTGTTAAAGAAGGGTTGACAAAAGGAATTTTCTATCAAAAAGAAGACCAATCTATCTGGGTCGACCTTACCGATCAGGGGCTGGACGAGAAATTAATCCTCCGGGGAGACGGCACCTCGGTTTATATGACCCAGGATCTGGGAACCGCAGATTTGCGTTATGAAGATTTTCAGTTCAACCGCTCCGTGTATGTAGTGGGCAATGAGCAGGACTATCATTTTGACGTTCTATTCAAAATATTGAAAAAGTTAGACCGCCGGTATGCAGATGGATTATATCATCTCAGTTATGGAATGGTGGATCTTCCCAGTGGAAAAATGAAATCCAGGGAAGGAAAAGTGGTGGATGCCGATCAGATCATGGACGAGATGATCAAAACCGCCGAAGTACATACCCTGGAATTGGGAAAAATAGAGGGGTTAGATGATCAGGAGGCCACAAAACTTTACAAAACCCTGGGACTGGGAGCGTTGAAGTACTTCCTGACTAAAGTAGATCCCCGAAAAAGGATGCTTTTTAACCCGGAGGAGTCCATAGCCTTTCAGGGAGATACCGGCCCATTTATTCAATATACCCACGCCAGGATATCCGCCATATTGAGAAAGGCCCGGGCAACTGAAATGTCGTTTGAATTTGAACCGGATAACCTTACCCTACATCTCAGTGAACGGGCACTTATTTACTTATTTGATGAATTCCCTGGTAAAATACAGTCTGCTGCTTTGGATTATGCACCCTCCACCATAGCCCAGTACATATATGAGCTGGCCAAGGAGTACAACCGTTTTTACGCAGAGGTGTCTATTTTCAATGAGCCAGACCTTAATTCTAGTCAATTCCGGGTGGTGTTGTCTGAGCAGACCGCTAACATTATCAAGTCCGGCATGGGGCTATTGGGTATCGATGTACCATACAGAATGTAGCCCATGGTACCCGCAATCAAAATATGGATTATCGCAGCCAGGCCACGGACCTTACCCCTGGCAGCAGCCAGTATATGCATGGGGGGATTTTTGGCTTATTTTCACGGACGGTTCGATTGGATGGTTTTCTTTTTAACCCTGATAACCACCTTTCTCCTGCAAATATTGTCAAACCTGGCAAATGACTACGGTGATAACAAGCATGGTGCAGACCATCACCAGAGAATTGGTCCGGCAAGAATGGTTCAGTCAGGAGTTATTCCCCCTGATAAAATGAAAAAGGCCATGGTGGGGCTTGGAGTCATTACCTTATTGGTGGGCATTATGCTATTGATTCAGAGTGTCGGATTCAATAGTCCGCCGTTCTACATATTTTTCTTTTTGGGGATACTAAGCATAGCCGCAGCCATCAATTACACCTCCGGCAAAAAACCCTATGGCTACCAGGGATTGGGTGACCTGGCGGTAGTATTGTTCTTTGGACTGGTAGCAGTATTTGGCACATATTTTCTACAAACATCCAGCTTCCAGTGGGACAATTTACTCCCGGCATTGTCCTGCGGTCTCTTTGCAACTGCCGTTTTAAACATCAACAATATCCGGGATATTGAAAGTGACAGGAAAGCTGGCAAACTGTCGATACCCGTGCGCATCGGCCGGCAAGCAGCCGTCAGGTATCATTGGGTACTTCTTTTTGCAGGGATTAGTTGCTCAATCTTCTTTATCATGATACACTACTCTTCCATCTGGCAATGGATTTTTCTACTTACGGTACCCCTGATCTATATCAATGGGCAAGCCGTCCAGTCCAAGTCCGGAGCCGACCTGGACCCGTATCTGAAACAAATGGCCCTGACCACACTTTTATTTGTTTTTACCTTTGGCATAGGTTTAATAATTAGCGCCTAACTGAATATTCCAATATTTGTTAAAAACATTGCTATATTTAGGCAGAACCACTTAACCATTGCACTATATGAAAACAATTCTTGTCCCTACAGATTTTTCCAAAGAAGCAGGCTATGCTTTAGATGCTGGGATTGATTTGGCAGCCAGAGCTGGCGCTCAAGTGATATTGCTTCATGTGGTGGAAGGATTTGTTCCTGGATCTTTTGCCACTCAGGGAGGCGGTCCAGATGACATTTCGGAAGAGCTCTTTATGAGAAAATTGCTGGAGAAGGGGAAAAATGATCTTTCCAAACTTGTGGCTAATCGCAAACTGGAAAATATCAATATCATCACTAATGTAAAAGTAGGAAACCCTTTTCACCACATTGCCAGAGATATTCTTGATACTGAGGCTGATCTGGTAGTAATGGGATCCAAGGGAGCGTCAGGATATGAGGAGGTACTAATAGGATCCAATACAGAACGTGTGGTCCGGCACTCCAAATGTCCGGTGATCACCATTAAAAAACCCGTTGAATTTAGCCAGGTGACGGACATTGTGTTCGCTGCTAATTTTATTGAAGCCGAGGACAATGTAGCAGCAGAATTAATAATCCTGCAGAACTTGCTGGGCGCTAAACTTCATTTGGTAAAAGTAGATACTCCTGGAAATTTCGAAAGTAGCAGGACCATCAAAAAAAGGATACATGCCTTCGTGCAAAAGCATGGGCTGGAGAATTACACCATGGAAATCTATAATGAGTCCACCGAAGAAGATGGTATCATCTACTTTGCGGAAGACATTGATGCGGATATGATCGCGCTTGCTACTCACGGCAGGACAGGTTTGAAACACCTGTTAAGTGGAAGCATTGCAGAAGATGTAGTCAACCACGCCCGACGTCCGGTATGGACTTGTGGGGTGAATAAATAATGGCAAAAAAGAAATTCAAAAATAGATCTGGGGTAGTTTATTCCACAGATCCGGATTTTAATTATAACGTACTCCGGACAGAGCAACAAACTACCAGCGCCCCATCGCAACAAAGCCTCAAGGTCCAACTGGATAAGAAATCACGAGGAGGCAAGAAGGTAACATTGGTTACCGGTTTTGTGGGTTCCGAAAGTGACCTAAAATCATTAGGCAAAATATTGAAATCGCAATGTGGTGTTGGCGGATCAGCCAAAGATGGAGAGATGCTGATCCAGGGCGATTTTGTTGAGCGGATAATAAAACTATTGATCGATAAAGGTTACGGCGCAAAAAGAAGTGGCGGGTAGATTAGATCTGAGACCTTAGATCTGAGATCTCAGATTTTTACACCTTCTTTGGTTTATACAAATTGCACATCGTATTTTTGCGAACATGATGGAACAGATCCTAATAGTGGACTTCGGGTCTCAGTATACACAGCTGATTGCCCGACGCGTGCGGGAATTAAATGTTTATTGTGAAATTCATCCCTTTAATAATGTGCCGCCCCTAACAAATAATATTAAGGGAGTTATATTATCTGGAGGACCAAATTCTGTATTGGACAATGATGCTCCACAATTAAACCTCAAAGGGATTAGAGGAAACGTACCAGTACTTGGGGTCTGTTACGGTGCTCAGTTTATTGCCAGCCAGAATGGTGGAAAGGTATCACCCAGTCAACACCGTGAATACGGGCGAGCACGCCTGAGTCGAGTGGACACACATGACCACCTGATGAAGGAAATGTCACTCAATTCACAGGTTTGGATGTCTCATGCGGACACCATTACCAACTTGTCTGACAATTACCAGATAATTGCCAGTACTGATGATGTAGAAGTAGCTGCATTCAAGGTAGTAAACGAACCTACCTATGGAATTCAATTTCATCCGGAGGTCACCCATTCAGAAGAGGGCAAAGTCGTTCTCAGAAACTTCGTGGTACACATTTGCCAATGCACCCAAGACTGGACCCCTGATATTTTCGTGGAGACCACGGTGGCCTCATTAAGAGAAAAATTGGGCCAGGACAAAGTAGTTATGGGGCTTTCGGGAGGTGTGGATTCTTCAGTAGCCGCAACACTTATCCAGCGGGCCATCGGTGACCAGTTGTATGGCATTTTTGTTGACAATGGGTTGTTGAGAAAATATGAATTTGAACAGGTTTTGGCCTCCTACGAAGATATGGGATTGAATGTGGTGGGGGTTGATGCCAAAGAACGATTCTATCAGGCGCTTGAGGGAATTCAAGATCCGGAAATTAAGCGTAAAGCCATTGGTAAAACTTTTATTGATATCTTCGACCAGGAAGCCCATCGCATACAGAATGTAAAATGGCTGGGACAGGGAACCATTTACCCCGATATTATTGAATCAATATCGGTTAAAGGACCTTCTGCTACCATCAAGTCACATCACAATGTAGGAGGGTTACCCGACTACATGAACCTACAGGTAGTGGAACCATTGAATACATTGTTTAAGGACGAGGTTCGACAGGTTGGACAAACCCTGGGGATTAACAATGCCATTTTAGGTCGTCATCCCTTTCCAGGACCTGGACTGGGAATTCGAATCCTGGGGGAAGTCACAGAAGCAAGGGTAAATCTTTTACAAAACGTCGATCACATTTTCATTGAGGGACTTAAAAAGCAAAACTTATATCATAGCATATGGCAAGCAGGGGCCATCTTATTGCCTGTGCAGTCTGTGGGTGTTATGGGAGATGAGCGAACCTACGAAAATGTGGTTTGCCTGAGAGCAGTTACCAGTGTGGACGGAATGACCGCCGACTGGAGTCACCTCCCTTATGAATTTATGGGAGAAATATCCAATAAGATAATTAATCAGGTAAAGGGCGTTAATAGGGTAGTATATGACATCAGTTCCAAACCACCGGCTACCATAGAATGGGAGTAAAATTTTTTATTATGAAATCATTTTTTTCAATTTTTTTAATTGCTGTGCCAATGCTATTATGGGCACAACGGTCAGGTAACCCTCAAAAGACTTATATAAGTGGCAAGGATTTTTATCGATCGGGCCAATACCGTATGGCCATGGAATCATTCAAGTCGCTCACTACTTATAACAATACTTTCACTGAATATGCCACTTTCTATTATGGACTTTCGGCATATTATGAAGGACAGACAGAAATAGCCAGGAATATTTTTCTGCAATTGGCCCGTAAATACCCCAATTGGGACAAAAGACAAGAGGTTTATTACTGGCTTGGTATGCTGTACTTTGAAAAAGGAGCTTATGGACAGGCTGTGGATCAGCTAAACCGGATAAATGACAGATCCTTGAGTACCGATGCAGTTTCACTAAAACTACATTACCTGGCCGATGTTCCCCTTGAAGATTTACAAGAATTATATTTAAAGTATCCCAATGACGCAGAAGTTGCGGAGAGCCTTGCAAGGGCGATGGGTCAACAACCATTATCAAATGAGGACATGGTTCAACTTCAGGACATCATAGACCAGTATAACCTTTCTGAAGAAAATATTACCAATCAACTGGTCGGACCCACAGTTAGAAAAGACCGATATAAAGTCGCCGTGTGTTTTCCGTTCCTGGCTCAGGATATGAAAAAGGACCGAAGACTTAATTCCAATCAATGGGTGCTTGATCTCTACCAAGGGATACAATTGGCCCATAAGGAACTGTCTTCCCAAAATATTGCCTTAGACTTATATGCCTACGATACCAAACGAGACAGTTTGAGGACATCCGAGATATTATCCATGGATGAAATGAAGAGTATGGATCTAATCATAGGCCCACTTTATCCAGCCCCCAGCAAACTTGCCTCGGCTTTCTCATTTCATCATAAGATCAATATTCTTAATCCATTATCCAGTAATACTGAAATTATTTCCTACAACCCCTATTCCTTTTTATTCCATCCGGCAGATGAGACTCAGGCCATGGTTGCTGCCAGGTTTATGCAGGACAAACTTGATAAGGACAAGAAAACGCTCATTATTTATGGTTCACGTAGTGCTGATTCTATTGCAGCTTATCAATATCGGTCAGTGTTAATGGAGGAAGAAATTGAAGTAATTATGATGGAACCAATCCCCACAGTAGATCCTGAAGAGGTAGCACGATTCGTTTCCGATAATTTATACCTAATCTTTACTCCTGACCCGGACGATCCCATACTGCTGGTAAAAAAAGACCTTGAAGATGAGAATGAGGATGAGGACGATGAAGATGAGTTTATACCCCGAAGTGATATCGGCCACATCTTTGTTTCATCCAGCAATGAGTTGATCGTAGCAAATGTCATTGGGACTATTGATAATATGGGGCCAGAACTGACCATTATGGGCAGTGACAAGTGGCTACAATCCAGGTATGCTGATTTCAAACAACTGGAAAGGCTTCAGGTATACCTGACAGCTCCCAGCTTTCTGGATTATGCATCAGATAATTTCGAGAGTTTCCAGAGGAGGTACGAGCGTAAATATAAATGCATACCCAACAACTACAGCTTTATCGGATATGATCTCATGTTGCTTTTTGGTAAATTCTTGGATCAAGGAGGCAATTATTTTCAGCATGAGCTTAGAAGCAGGGATTTCTACCCAGGCACATTGTTCCAGGGATATAGTTATCGAGAATCCAATGACAACTCCTATGTTCCCATCGTAAGGTTTGAAAGCGGTGTACTATCCCAGGTTAATAAATAAGCCCACTAAATGAATCATCATACCAGAAGTAGGAATCTGTTTGAAAGAGCACAGCAGCTAATACCAGGTGGTGTCAACTCTCCGGTCAGGGCTTTTAAAGCGGTAGGCGGGCATCCTCTATTTATTCAGGAAGCTCGTGGGGCATATATGACTGATGTGGATGGCAACCAGTATGTGGATCTGATTAACTCCTGGGGACCAATGATATTAGGGCATGCACATCCTACCATAGAAGAATCGGTGGCCTCTGCTTTAAAAGGCTCTGTTTCCTTTGGAGCGCCCACTGAAGCCGAAGTCAAAATGGCTGCACTCATCTGTTTGATGGTTCCATCGATTGAGAAGGTCCGCATGGTCAATTCAGGAACAGAGGCTACCATGTCGGCCATCCGGTTAGCCAGGGGGTTCACTGGCAGGGATAAAGTCATTAAGTTCGAGGGCTGTTATCATGGGCATGGAGATTCCTTTTTGATTGCTGCCGGTAGCGGGGCCCTAACCATGGGCATACCTAATAGCCCTGGGGTAACTGCAGGGGTTGCCAGGGACACTTTGATCGCCAGATACAACGATCTTGCTTCTGTAAAGCAGTTGATCGAAGCCAACCCCGACGAAATTGCTGCTTTGATAGTTGAACCCGTGGCCGGAAACATGGGCTGCGTTTTACCACAAGATGGATTTCTTGAAGGGTTAAAGAAGGTTTGTTCCAGTGAAGGTATTGTATTGATATTTGATGAGGTGATGACGGGATTTAGATTAGCTCCTGGAGGTGCCCAACAAATTTTTGGAGTAACCCCTGACCTTACCACGCTGGGAAAGATTATTGGAGGAGGAATGCCGGTGGGGGCATTTGGTGGAAAACAGAAGATCATGGATTTTATCGCACCAGATGGACCTGTGTATCAAGCTGGAACACTGTCTGGCAATCCTATAGCCATGGCTGCTGGTTTGGCAATGCTATCCCACCTAAAAAATAACCAGGAACAAGTATATACGGCGCTCAACCAGGCTACCACTCAAATTGTAAGCGGCATAAGGTCTGAACTTAAACTATTTGACCTCCCTTATCAGATCAATCAAATTGGATCGATGATGAGTTTGTTTTTTACCTCGCAAAAAGTGACCGACTTTGAATCTGCAGCATCCAGTGATTCGGAACTATTTAAAAATTACTTTCAAAATATGCTGGCCCACGGAGTGTATCTCCCTCCCAGCCAGTATGAAAGTTGGTTCATTTCAACAGCAGTTACCCCAGAAGTAATTGAACAAATCCTGGAAGCCAATCGTTTGAGTTTACAGAAACTATTGTCTTAGATTCATTCCATTCGCACCTCCTGGCTCCTGATAAAAAATTAAAGTATTCTCGGAATAACCGCGCTTTCATTGTCAAAATGAGCTATTGGCTTGAACTTTTCCCATAAATAAAGTTAAATGTATGAAATGATTATAAATTTAATTTTTTGTTATATTGCATTATGATTATTTTGGGATCTAATTAAAATTATTCCCTAAATGCTTCTAAAGAGAATCCTTCTCTCCTGCATTTTTTTGATAGGCCTGGCTCCCATTTGTTTTGCGCAGGACCAAAAGACCGCCGATGTTCTTACATACGAAGGAATCAATGATGATCCGTACGCCATTAACAAACTATTCATACACATTCAACCAGTATATAGTGAACTTTTTGCAACCAACGTAAATATTGGATTCGGCATCCAGGTGGATTACCAGGTAGCCAAAGGGTTGGGTTTATCTGCAAACTGGCGTCATCCATACGCACGTCAAACTGACTTCGCCAGAGAGGTAGCCTATAAAAACCAGGACAATGTAGACAATAACAAAGCATTTAACTACCTGGAGTTTGGTGGGACCATTCATCTATCCGATCGGGAGGAACAAGGTAAAAGTAAGATTATCCTATATTCCAAGAGATACAAAGGTAATAAATGGGCCAACAAGACCGCCGAAAAACTGGTTATCCCTTCTCGTGTGAGAAAGGTCTTTGGGTTCAGGTGGGGCGGAACTATGTTCAATAGTACCACCGATGTAACCAAAGCAGCCGAGCAACAGGGAATAGCCCTGGTAGACGAGGAGAACAACCCGGTAAACGATGCTAAGCTTTACGGCAATATTAACTCCAAGGGTATCTACGCGGGATTCAGTTTACATGTGATTAAAAATGTGGCTATCAAACCACACCGTGACTTTGGGGTACTGGTAAACGATCTGCATTTCAACGCTTTTGTGGATATTCTTTATGCGCCGTCCATTTCCCTGGAAGATATTATCCTGGATGGAAATATCATTAGTGGAGACCAACTTGAAACTCAGGAAGTGGGATTCCGCGCTGGAGTTCAGGGGAAATTTAATAAAAAAGTGGGTTTTTCCTACGGCGCCGAATTTGGCTATCGACCCAGCTTAAAAGAGCGCAGCTTCTATGCTATGTTCAAACTTGGATTCCCGGTATTTGGGATCCCTTCCAAAGATCAAACCCGCAGCTACCGAAATTAATCAACGGTCAGACCATGGATATATTGATTGAAAATATCAAGGGTCTGGTACTGGTCAGTACAGACTCTTCTGAAATAGTGGCAGGAGCATCCATGTCTCAGCTTCCGGTGATAGAAAGGGCCTGTCTCCTGATCCGGGACGGCACCATTCATTGGTTTGGACCAATGGACCAAAATGCACCTGAGCGGGCAGATCAAGTTATTGATGCAACCGGTAGATTTGTATTTCCTTGTTTTGTAGACTCCCACACCCATATGGTGTTTGCAGGGAGTAGAGAAAGTGAATTTGTGGACAAGATAAAGGGAATGAGCTATGGTGAGATCGCAAAAAAAGGTGGAGGGATACTAAACTCAGCCAAACGCCTGCAAAGTACATCTGAGGGAGAACTGTATGACTCTGCACTGGAGCGGTTGGAAGAAGTAATCAGCACCGGTACCGGGGCCATTGAAATAAAAAGTGGTTATGGACTGACCACTGAAGACGAAATGAAAATGCTACGGGTAGCTCGCAGGCTTAGAGAGTCAACACCGGTGACCATCAAAACCACTTTCCTGGGAGCACATGCAATTCCCGCCAATATACCACGCCAAGAGTATATAGAGAAAGTTATAAAGGAGATGATCCCAAAAGTGGCAGATGAAGGGCTGGCTGAATACTGTGATGTATTTTGCGAAGAGGGCTTTTTTACCCCTGATGAAACCAGACAAATACTTGAACAAGGTCTAAAGTATGGGCTTAAACCTAAAATACATGCCAATCAGTTAAATATCTCAGGCGGGGTCCAGGTAGGAGTAGCATGCGGTGCAATAAGTGTAGATCACCTGGAAAGTATAGGAGGTGATGAGATCGACTGTTTGAAAAATTCGAATACCATTCCTACCCTGCTCCCAGGAGCGGCATTTTTTCTAAATATGAATTATCCGCCTGCCCGTGATTTGATTTCCGCGGGCCTGCCAGTAACCCTGGCTTCCGATTACAATCCTGGCAGTGCACCATCAGGAAACATGCCCCTGATCTTATCGTTGGCTTGTATAAAAATGAAAATGAGCCCTGAAGAGGCTATTATTGCCTCAACCATTAACGGTGCATTTGCTCTGGAAATACAGCACGAATTAGGTAGTATTTCAGTTGGAAAAGTTGCTAATGTTTTCATAACCAAACCAATTCCCTCCACTAACTTCTTTCCTTATGCCTTCGGCAGCAGGCTGATCGAAACAGTAATTCTGAACGGTCAAATATTCTGAAGTGATAAAGCTGAAATAATAGATTTCCTTCGTATTTTACCGTATGCGTGTGCGAATCAAAGAGATACTTAGCAAAAGGGAGGGCAAATACTTATTTGTTGACCTGATCATGATGGCGGCACTTGCCATCAACCTGTCTCTGATCCTTTTTGATTTTACCTTTAGCAGCCCTCTGATTCAAGGATTATTTGAACGATATACTCCTGGTTTCTACAAGTTTTACGATACATATATTCACCAGGATTTTCTGATTATTGATGTCTGGTTTGTAACCATATTCATAATAGAGTTAGTTATTCGGTGGATATTGGCCGTTAGGAATAACACCTATCATAAGTGGTTTTTCTATCCTTTCATGCACTGGTACGATGTACTTGGTTGCATCCCATTGGGTTCTTTTCGATTTTTAAGAGTATTAAGAGTGATCGGCCTTACGGTCAGATTACAAAAACTAGGAGTCATCGACCTTACTCAAACCTATGCTTATTCTAAGTTTATTAAGTATCTGAATATTTTCACAGAAGAGGTTTCAGACAGAGTAGTATTGCAGGTACTTTCAGGTGTCCAAGACGAAATAAAAAGTGGTTCGCCGGTGCTAAATCAAATCATCAGGGAGGTGGTACAACCACAGAGGACTGTATTGGTAGAATGGCTTTCTGATCGCCTTCAGCAGGTGGCATCGGAAGCTCATCACGATTACATAGAGGACCTTCGCGAATATCTGGATGCCAAAATAGCTTCGGCAATAGAGAACAACCCTGAACTTAAAAATATATCAAGAATTCCGGTTGTTGGCAGTATGGTGACTAGCAACCTGGAAAAAACCGTGAGCGACATGATCAATCATGTAGTAGATCAATCCCTTCAAGATCTTGCCAGCCCCAATAACAAGGAGATAGTAGACGATTTAACACACCTTGTTTTAGATACATTTCTAACAGAAGAGGAGGACATGAAGCTAGATGGCCTGGTCAAGAACATTATGCTAGAGTCATTGGAACTGGTAAAAGATCAGGTCAAGATACAACAATGGAAGATAGAGGAGCAACAGGAGAAAGAGGAAATGGCTCGCCAGAAGCTAGAGAAAGTGGTAGAGGGGCAATATGATGTACCTGATGGCCCTAGTGTTAAGTAAATTAATTACCTTAATAGTTCATATCCCGGAAGAGTGTCCAACAGTTTAGTAATCATACCTACCTATAACGAATACCTTAATATCGAGGACCTGATTCAAAAGGTTTTTGCCTTGGAAATATCTTTTGATGTGTTAGTGGTCGATGATGATTCGCCTGACGGTACCAGTGCATTGGTCCGCAAAATGCAGGAACAATTCCCCCGGTTATTTTTAATAACCAGAAAGAACAAAAGCGGGCTGGGTACGGCATATATAAGAGGTTTTCGCTATGCACTGGAAAAAGGTTATCAATATATTTTTCAGATGGATGCAGATTTTTCACACAACCCAAGAGATCTGGTTCGTTTGTACCTCACCTGTGTTGAAGAAGGGTATGACTTATGTATAGGGTCCCGTTATATAACCGGAGTAAACGTGGTCAACTGGCCTATCGGCAGAGTACTGATGTCATATTTTGCCAGTATTTATGTGCGGTTCATCACCTCATTACCTATCCGTGATACCACGGCTGGTTTCAAATGCTACAAAAGGGAAGTACTCGAATCGATAGACCTGGCAAAAATAAAGTTTGTTGGCTACGCCTTCCAAATTGAAATGAAATTTGCTACCTGGAAACAAGGCTTTAAGATTAAAGAAATACCTATTGTATTTACTGACAGGACCAAAGGAGAATCAAAGCTTTCCAAGGGTATTTTCAAAGAAGCCGTTTTCGGTGTTATTAAAATGAAAGCGCGAGGATGGTTAGGTCGGTATGCTCCATCAGTCGAAGCGAATAGACTGAATGGGGCTAATACTGGTAATGCTGCGCGTGGGCAAAAAGAGTACCAGGCTTATGATCAGAAACGTCAGTAAGTTTAAAATGATCACCAAGGTCCAGTCCCATTGTATTGGAACATATTCCATATAATAGTTTTGGGGATCAAGTGGTATAATCTTGAATTTATCCTGAATAAACGCCAGTCCAATACCCAATAAGTTGCCCAGTAACATCCCTTTGCCCATCAATAGCATACCTTGATACACAAATATTTTTCTCACCAAATTATTACTTGCCCCCATAGCTTTTAACAATCCGATCATTTGAGTACGCTCCATAATCATTATCAAGAGCACCGAGGCCATATTGAAACAGGCAACGAAAGTTATAATAATCAAAAAAATTACCTCATTCTTAGCGATCAACTTCATCCAATCGAAAAACTGAATATATTTATCAGATACCTTTTGCGGGTAAAGATCGTACTCCAGTTGATCATAAAGTAATCGCTCAACTTTACGAATTTGATCGACGTTATTTACAAATATCTCATAACCCCCAACCAGGCTGTCACTCCAGTTATTCAATCTACGAATTAGATTGATGTCCCCAATAATTATATGGTCATCGAAATCTTCAAGACCTGTTTCATAAAAACCGGTCACTGTTAACTTACGGATGCGTAAGCTAGGGGGCTTGGTATCGAAGTCCATAAAATTGAGTAATACCTGATCGCCTACTTCAACCCGCATAATCCGGCCTATTTTCTTACTAATCACAATCTCACGGGAATAGGTTGAGTCCGAAAAAGTCAAAAATTTGCCTTCAACAATGTTTTGTTGAAAACTGGCAGTGTCAAAACTAGGGCCTACACCTTTTAATAAAACTCCTTGAATTTCATGCTCACTTTTCAACAAGGCAGCTTTATGGCCATATTCCTGAATGTGCCTTATCTCCTCAAATTTGTGAGGAGCGGTTAATAACTCACTTTTAGGAGTAAAAGGGGATTCTTCTATGGCATTGTTTAAAGTGAACTTTACCACTTGCAAATGTCCTGAAAAGCTGAAAATCTTATTTTCAATGGTCGAAGTAAAGCCACCTAAAATCATTACTGAAATAAGCATCACTGCCAGTCCAATACATATACTGACAATAGCTATGGTATGTACAATGGAACTAAAACTATTGCCGTGGGACTTTAATCTTTTAGATATATAATAAGGGAGGTTCAATAATATGCGTATTTTTAACCCGCTGCAAAATAAGCATTATTGAATGAAACAAGCATTGTTGATTCTTACATTTTCGGTTATTTTCGTTGCATGTAAAAGCCAGACCTCAACCTCAGAAGTACCGCTGGTAATTAAAGTTGATAAACACCTAACCCTGGGGGCCGAGCGCTTAGAAACCTACCTGCCCATTATTAAGGACCTGCGAATTGCCATGGCAGTCAACCACACCTCCCTATTAGGAGGGAAACACTTGGTTGACACTTTGCTTGACTTAGGGATTGCAATTAAGAAGGTATTTGCTCCTGAGCATGGTTTTAGGGGTGCCCAGGAGGCCGGCGAGCTGGTAAAAAGTGGAGTTGACTCCAATACCGGACTTCCTATTGTTTCTCTCTATGGCTCCAATAAGAAACCCACCGCTGATCAACTTAAAGACATCGACCTGGTTCTATTCGATATTCAAGATGTAGGAGTGCGATTTTACACCTATATCAGTACCATGCACTACTTGATGGAAGCCTGTGCAGAGAATCAAAAAACCATGCTGGTATTGGACCGACCAAACCCCAATGGGGATTATGTAGCGGGACCTATTTTACAAAAAGATCAAAAATCTTTTGTTGGCATGCACCCGATTCCAATAGTCCACGGTCTTACCATTGCAGAGCTGGCGAGAATGATCAATGGTGAACGTTGGCTCTCCGGCAAAGAGCCCTGTCACCTGGAGATAATTCCAATGAAGAATTATCATCATCAGCTTCGGTACTCTCTTCCGGTGAAACCGTCACCGAACTTACCAACGGACCAGTCGATCAGGCTTTATCCTTCGCTTTGCCTGTTTGAAGGCTCCAAAATCAGTCTGGGGCGAGGAACTTACTTTCCATTCCAGGTTTACGGTCATCCAATGCTTGATGACAGTCTGTTCTCCTTCATTCCTGAGAGCATTCCAGGCATGGACCAAAACCCCATGTACAAGGATGAAAAATGCTATGGATGGGACCTGAGAAAAGTTGAAGCACCAAAATTTACCTTGAGGTATTTATTAACAGCCTACAAATTATACCCTGAAAAGGAAAAATTCTTCCGAGACTATTTTCATCTATTGGCCGGCAACAATCATTTGATGGAACAAGTAAAACAAGGCCTGTCGGAAGAACAAATTCAAGCCAGTTGGGCCCCCGAGCTTGATAGCTACAAGCTGCTTCGAAAAAAATATCTACTCTATCCGGAAACGGCCGATGACCAAAAAAGATAAGGCCAATACCGTAGCCATCCTTCTGGATGAACTCTATCCGTCTCCCCCAATTCCATTGGACCACAAAGATGCCTATACCTTGCTAATATCGGTCTTGCTGTCAGCCCAATGTACTGATAAACGGGTTAACAAAATAACACCGTTACTTTTTGAAAGAGCGGACAATCCCAAAGACATGGCGCAATTGTCCGTTGATGAGATCAGAGAAATTATTAAACCGTGTGGATTATCGCCTCAAAAGTCCAAAGCCATTCATCGATTGTCTCAAACAGTTGATAAAGAATACGGAGGAGAAGTTCCAAGATCCCTGGAGGAGCTAGAAGCATTTCCCGGTGTTGGCCATAAGACAGCGTCGGTGGTTATGGCCCAGGCATTTGGCGTACCATCGTTTCCTGTGGACACCCACATCCATAGACTTGCCTACCGATGGGGTTTGTCCAGTGGCAAAAATGTCCAACAGACCGAAAAAGACTTAAAAAGGCTATTCCCAAAGGAACAGTGGAATAAATTGCATTTACAGATCATATACTTTGGTCGTGAATATTGTCCAGCTCGAGGGCATCAATTCAGCACCTGTCCAATTTGTAGTAAGTACGCTCGAAAGTCTTTATACAAAGTATAGCAGGCTCTTAATTATTAGTAATTTAGCACCCAATGGAACCACTGCGAATTTTATTTATGGGCACGCCGCATTTTGCAGTCCCCAGTCTGGAGGTCCTGATTGATAGTGAGTACCAAATAGTTGCTGTGGTAACAGCCCCAGACAAACCCCAGGGTCGGGGAAGAAAGTTAGTTGCTTCACCAGTAAAGGTCTGTGCTCAAAAACATGGAATTCCCCTATTACAACCTATAAACTTGAAGTCTCCTGAATTTATCAGTGAACTTCATGATTATAATGCCAATTTACAGGTTGTAGTAGCCTTTCGGATGTTGCCAGAAGTTGTGTGGAGCATGCCATCCAAAGGTACATTCAATTTGCATGCTTCGCTTCTGCCTAAATACCGGGGCGCTGCTCCCGTTCATTGGGCGGTTATTAATGGAGAAAGAGAAACCGGGGTCACCACTTTCTTTATAAAACATGAAATTGATACTGGAAATATCATACTTCAGGATCCCGAACCCATCTATCAAAACGATACCACCGGGTCGCTGACGAACAGGCTGATGACCAGTGGTGCCAAATTAGTGCTAAAAACAGTACGAACCATCGAACGAGATGATTACCAGTTAGCACCACAAGACCTAAACACTGAGCTCCCAAAAGCACCTAAACTATTTAAGGAGCATTGTTTAATTGACTGGAATCAGGATGCTGCCAAAATTGTAAATTTCGTCAGGGGACTAAATCCCTTCCCGACTGCCTGGACTGAGGTCGGTGGGGTTATCTATAAGATCTACCAGGTTGAAGCAATAGAAGAAATTGAAATGCAGGCTAATAAACCGGGCGCATATAAAACTGATGGACGCTCTTACTTGCTCTTTAAATCGAGTGATGGAGTGGTGTCAGTAAATGAACTACAAGCTCCCGGAAAGCGAAAAATGTCTATTGAAGAATTTTTAAGAGGCAATAAACTATGATAATTTCAATTATTGCGGCTGTGGCGGAAAATGGTGTAATCGGTCGGGACAATCAACTGGTGTGGAATTTACCAATGGACATGAAGTTTTTCATGAAAACCACCGAGGGACACTGCATTCTTACCGGGAGACGAAACTATGAATCCATTCCTGAAAAATTCAGACCCTTAAAGAACCGGACCAATATTGTGGTTACCAGCCAACCTGACTATTCTGATGGCAACCAAGAGCTGAAGGTGGTGCATAGCGTGGAAGAAGGCGTTGGACTGGCCTCAAAGTTGGGTGAGAAAGAACTGTTTGTGATAGGCGGTGGACAGATCTATGAACAAACCATCAATCTGGCTACCCGCTTATACTTAACAGAAGTAAAACATCAGTTTGAGGGAGACACTTTCTTTCCTTCATTTGACCAGTCAGTATTCGAAGAAACCAGTAGGATTATCCAGCTGCCGGATGAATGGAATGAATATGAAATGCATTTCACAACATTGAATACCACGAGCCCGAAGACTCACGCCGTTTAAAGTGAAAGCTCATCAATGGATTCATCACTCATAACTTATAATTCATAACTCTTTTTAAGCCCCCTGTTAATCACCGGATACGACATCACCGCCAACAGAATTATCCCGGTGCCCCAATAAAATCCGGGAGTCATTTTTTCCTTTTCACCGAAAATAATCAACGCCAAAATTATTCCATAGACCGGTTCAAGATTAACTGTCAGGTTGATGGCAAAGGCCGAGATCCTTTTCATCAGTTCCACTGAGATGGAATAAGCATATACGGTACATACAGCCGCCAATATTAATAGATATACCCAATCCATGGCGTTGGGCACTAGCTGCAGTCCCGCAGTTTGCCAGCTGCTGTACCAGGGAAAGATCAGCACTATGCTTACAGTGGCCCCGATCATTTCGTAAAAGGTAATAGCAAAGTGATCAAACCGTTGAGTAAAGCGACCATTGAGTACGGTAAAAAGCGCTCCCAGAAATGCCGATATCACCGCCAATATTAATCCCCAGGCATATTCAAATTCAAAACGGAATATTACATAAAGGCCCAGTATCGTGATCAATCCTAACAACACTTCGTACCACTGAAACCGCTTAGACAGAATCATGGGCTCCAGAAAACTGGTCCATAGGGCTATAGTAGAAAAACCTGCCAGGCAAACAGAAACGTTGGAAATCCGGGCCGCCAGAAAGAAAGTGATCCAATGGGCTCCAATTAATACACCCACCAGCAAAATATGCGCGGTGGGGTACCTCCCCAGTTTGAAACTGGTTCCTCGAAACCAAAGCAATAAACCTAACAATGCTGTGGCCAGCAGAGTGCGATAAAATACCAGTTCCACCACAGGGATTGAAATCAATACCCCCAGAATAGCGGTAAATCCCCATAAAAGCACGATGAAATGCAACTCCAGGTAGTCTCTGGTACTGGCCATTTATCGGGGGACGGTTCGATACACCAGCAGACTCACCACTGTGAAAATTATGTTTGGCATCCAAACCCCCAGTAATGGGCTCACCACACTTTTTAAGGCAAATTCCCGTCCCAACATAAAACAAATGATGAATACAAAGGCAATTAAAAAACCTAAAGCAATTTGAAAAGCCGCCCCACCTCTGGATTTTCTCGATGAAACTATTACCCCAATAAAGGTGAGAATGATAATGGCAAAGGGCGACATGTATCTCATGTACTTCTCCACCACATACGTTTCCACGTTGTCTGCCCCTCTGGACTTTAGCAATGCAATGGTACTATTTAACTCCTCGATGGTAAGGGTTTGTTCCATGTATTTACTGCTTTCAAAATCCTTCGGAGTGATATTAAGCAGTGTGTCCAATACTTTCCCATGACTAATATATTCATTACGGCCATCAAATTCTCTAAGGGTCCAATCCTGTATCTTCCATTTTTCTAATTCCTCATTCCAACTTACCCGTCGCGCAGTTAATTTTTGATGCATTTCATGATCCCGCACGGTTTCGAGGGTGAATTGATGGCCAACTTTACTGTGATTATTATAGTTTCTCAAGTACATGTAACTCTCAGGAGCAATTTTAAGATGGATATTGTTTTGGTTGAAATTGTAGGGTTTACGGGTATACTCAACTAAGAATGCTACTCTTGATTTGTCAGAATTTGGTATCACCCAGCCATTAAGGTAAAAACTAACGGCTGCGATTAATATGGCTCCAATAAAATAAGGGACCAACATTCGGAGAAAACTCACTCCACCACTAAGTATCGCCACTATTTCAGTATGACCAGCCATTTTTGAAGTGACAAAGACCGCGGCAATAAAAACAGTAATTGGGGTGACCAGATTGGCAATCCATGGGATGAAATCCACATAGTATCTGGCAATTTGACGGAATGATAGCTGATGCTGCATAAAGTCGTCACTTTTTTCGGTGATGTCAATGACCACAGTCACAGCTATCAGGATCAATACTACAAATATGTAACTGCTGAGAAATTTCTTTAAAATATAACGGTCAAGGATTTTCATACTATAGTCTTCGCATCAGTTTTTCTACCATTAGTCCTTTCCATGTACTAAACGTCCCATTTTCTATTCTGTTACGGGCCTCCCCCATTAACCAGCAATAAAAGGTCAGGTTTTGAAGGCTCGATAGTTGGGCGCCCAGAATTTCGTTACTGCGTATTAGATGACGTAAATAGGCCTTGGTGTGTTGCGTACCGGCATACCCTCCCAATTGCGCGTCGATAGCGCCAAAATCATTTGCCCATTTTTTATTTCTAATATTAATTATACCCTCGGAAGTAAAGATCATCCCATTTCTGGCGTTGCGGGTGGGCATTACACAGTCGAACATATCAATTCCCAGGGCAACGCATTCTAAAAGGTTTGCTGGAGTACCAACTCCCATTAGGTAGCGTGGCTTGTTTCTGGGAAGTAATTCACAAATGGCCGAGGTCATTTCATACATCATTTCTACAGGCTCCCCCACCGATAATCCGCCAATGGCATTTCCGGGAAGATCCATGTCCAGCACAGCTTTAGCAGACTCCTTACGCAGGTCCGGGTATACACTTCCCTGCACAATCCCAAATAAACTTTGCTGATGGTTGTATTTAGGCTGAGTATTTTCAAACTGGTGCTTACACCGTGCCAGCCATCTATGGGTCAACCCCATGGATTCTTTTGCATAATGGTAGTCGCAGGGATATGGCGTACATTCGTCAAAGGCCATTATTATATCGGCTCCAATACTACGTTGAATATCCATTACCTGCTCCGGTGTAAAGTTATGACTTGTCCCGTCTATATGACTTTTGAAGGTAACACCCTCCTCTTTGATCTTTCTGGATTTCGCAAGTGAGTAGACCTGATAACCACCGCTATCAGTTAAAATGGGGTGCTCCCAGCCCATGAATTTGTGTAAACCTCCTGCCAATTCAATGATTTGTATACCGGGCCGCATGTACAGGTGATAAGTATTACCCAAAATAATCTGAGCCTCAATATCCTTGGTTAGCTCACGTTGTTGCACGGCCTTTACAGTTCCGGCAGTGCCTACAGGCATAAAAATTGGAGTTTCAATAAGACCATGGGTTGTTGCAATTTTACCAGTACGTGCCTGGCTTTGAGGGTCAGAGGTGCCTACCTGAAAGGAAATCATAATAGGGGGCAAAAGTAGGCCATAATTGTCAATATATTGCTATTTTTAGCTGTTTACAGAATGGCGGTTGTGACCCTGATATTCATTGTTTTTCTGGCTAGTACCCTGTTGCAGTTGATCTGGTGGTTGGCCCTTTTTTCCCGTTTAGCTTTTTATACTGGTCCCAGTCATCGGCGACCAAAGACTGAAAACAAGAAGAATCCTGCCATTGCTGAAGCCGTTTCAGTAATTATTTGTGCCCACAACGAGCTTCCAAACCTGAAGCAGTTAATTCCTGCCCTGAAATCTCAGGACCACCCCTGCTACGAATTAATTATAGTTGATGACCGCTCGCAGGATGGCACCGCAGAATGGGTACAAAGCCTCAGTTATCAGGGATTGACTCTAAAATTGATAGCTGTTTCAAATTGCCCACAGGGTCAAAACCAAAAAAAACATGCATTGTTACAAGGAATCACTGCAGCTGCTCACGACATAATATTGTTAACCGACGCGGACTGTTACCCTGAATCCAACTCCTGGATAAGTCTGATGTCAGAAAAATGCCAAGGAAACATAAAGATAGTTTTAGGCTACTGCGGTTATGAAGTCCATGCAGGCCTTCTAAATAAATTGATCCGGTATGAGACCATAATGACGGCTATTCAATACTTTTCAAGAGCGCTTAACAAACACCCATACATGGGTGTAGGGCGAAACCTTTGCTATCGGAAATCCTACTTTGTACAAGTAAAAGGGCTGCAGGAAGTACTCCATGTAACGGGCGGTGATGATGACCTGTTTGTTAATAAATATGCCACAGGAGAAAACACCTCAGTTTGCTTAGATCAGGGGTCCTTTATGGTATCTAAGCCAAAACGAAGCTGGTGGGAATATTTCATACAGAAGAAGCGGCATCTTTCTGTGGGAAAATACTATTCCATGAGCGACCAGTTGGTTTTGGGCATATTCACAGCTACTCATATAATATTTTGGAGTTCTTTAGTAAGTTTGTTGATAACGTCAACGTTAGTATACTGGGTGGCTGCAGGGTTTCTTATACGTCAACTCGCACTTTCTTTGGTAGTAGAAAAATCATCTCGAAAGCTTGGAGATCACTTTAATATAGGTCAAGTGCCATTCATAGACTTTCTGTACAGCCTGTTTTATCTATATACCGGCATAGCGGTGTTGTCCAATAGCAAAGTAAAATGGCATTGAAACAATTCTCGGACAAAGCATTACAAGATTTTGGCTTAATCGACCGCGCGGTTGAAGAAGGTGATGAAAAAGCCTATGCTGAGTTAATGAAGCGGTATAAGACCCCTGTATATCACATGATCCTGAAAATGATCAGAAACGTTGACGATGCCGAGGACTTAACCATAGAAGCTTTTGCCAAAGCCTTCAGAAATCTACACAAATTCAAAAAGGACTTCACTTTTAGCACCTGGTTGTTCCGTATTGCCACCAACAACACCATTGATTTTATTAGAAAGAAAAAGCTGGATACCTTCAGCCTCAATACATCCCTGAAAAATGATGACGGCGACAACGTCAATATCGATCTGGAAGATCATAGTCTGGATCCACAGGAAGAAGCTATAAAAGTGCAGAAAATTGAACTGGTCCATCTTTTTGTGGGAAAGCTTCCACCGAAGTATCAACGATTGGTGCGTCTGCGATATTTCGACGAACTGTCTTACGATGAAATAGCCAGGGAGTTGGAAGCCCCTCTGGGGACAGTAAAAGCCCAGCTCCATCGGGCAAGAGAATTGATGTATGGCCTATTGAAAGGTAAAAAGGACCATATTTAGCCCATGGATTTTGTTCCTGGCACCGAAATCGTATTCCGGTATTTTCCTGACCTCAATGCACATCAAAAAGATCAATTCCATGCACTGGGTGATCTATATGCTTATTGGAACCGGCGCATCAATGTGATCTCCCGGAAAGACATCCACTGTATTTACCAAAACCATGTGCTGCATTCTTTGGGTATTGCCAAAATACAGGAGTTCCGTGCTGTAGATAAAATACTTGATGTGGGTACCGGTGGAGGATTTCCCGGTATTCCCCTGGCCATTCTTTTTCCCTATGCACACTTCCACTGTATCGATTCAATAGGAAAAAAAATCAAGGTTGTAAAGGAAGTGATCCATCAACTGGGACTGACTAATGCCAGTTGTGAGCAGATCAGGGCAGAGCAACTAAAGAGCCGTTACGATTTTATCGTAAGCAGAGCGGTAACCCGGCTAAACCGATTCATTCCCTGGGTAAAAGCCAACCTGCTTTTGGAGGGACAGATCCTTTACCTAAAAGGAGGAGATTTAAGGGAGGAGATCAATGAGGTAACAGCGCAGGTAGAGGTGTACCAGTTAGCTGATTTCTTCCAAGAGACATTTTTCGAAACCAAGAAAGTGCTCAAAATCAAGGGGCTATAATACTCGAAAAATTTATAAACATTGACGCTTTAATGACGTCTAAATAACTCCTACATTAGCGTTAACTTTTATCATATATGCCCACTTTTTCTCATCTCCATTGTCATACCCAGTATTCTCTGTTAGATGGCGCGTCCAAAATTCCCGAGATGCTCAAAAAAGCCCAGGAGGACGGCATGCCGGCAGTGGCGCTGACCGATCACGGCAACATGTTTGGGGTGTTCAAATTTGTAGCGGAAGCCAACAAATACAATGTAAAACCCATAGTTGGTTGTGAGTTTTACCTGGCCCCTGACAGGCATAAAAAAAAATTCACCAAGGAACAACGAGACGAGCGGTATCACCAGCTGATGTTGGCTAAGAACGAACAGGGCTATAAAAATCTATCCAAATTGTGTTCGTTGGGTTATGTGGAGGGATTATATAGCAAATGGCCTCGCATTGACAAGGAGTTAATACTAAAATATCACCAGGGTCTTATTGCCACCACCTGTTGTTTAGGCGCTGAAATTCCGCAAGCAATCATGAACAAAACGGAAGCAGAGGCCGAAGAACTTTTTAAATGGTGGTTAGATCTGTTTGGCGAAGATTATTATGTGGAATTACAGCGGCATGACCTCCCCGAGCAACAACAGGTGAATACCACATTGTTGAAGTTTGCTCAAAAACATGGTGTAAAAATCATTGCCACCAACGATTCACATTATGTAGATCAGGAGGATGCCAATGCCCATGATATATTACTCTGCGTAAATACCGGAGAGTTTCAGAGCAAACCCATTTGGAAAGGATCAGGTTTTGGATCGAAAGAGCACCGGTTTGGTTTCCCAAATGACCAATTCTTTTTTAAAACACAGGCTGAAATGAACACGTTGTTCAAAGACCACCCTGAGGCGATTGATAATACCAATGAAATTGTTGATAAGATTACCCCCCCCCAACTCTCCAGAGATATCCTGTTACCTAACTTCCCTTTACCTTCTGGGTATGATGACAACGACAGCTACCTGCGGCATGTAACTTTTGAAGGCGCCCGATCACCAAGACGGTATGGTGAATTAACCGCGGAAATTGAAGAACGCATTGAGCATGAGCTGAACATCATAAAGACCATGGGGTTTGCTGGATATTTCCTTATCACTGCTGATTTGATCAAAGCCGGCCGTGACCGTGATGTTATGATCGGCCCGGGACGCGGATCTGCTGCCGGTTCTGTGGTTGCTTATTGTACCGGTATCACCAATATTGATCCCATTAAATATTCGTTACTGTTTGAACGTTTTTTGAACCCTGAAAGGATTACCATGCCTGATATCGATACAGATTTCGATGATGAAGGACGTAAGTTGGTAATTGACTATGTGGTTGATAAATATGGCAAGAACCGGGTGGCACAAATAATCACTTATGGCACTATGGCCGCTAAACTGGCCATCAGGGATGTGGCGCGGGTGACGGAATTACCCTTACCGGAAGCCATGGCGCTGGCTAAACTAGTGCCCGACGAACCGGGGATCACACTTGCCAAAGCCTATGAGCAAGTCCCTGAATTAAAAGCCATTCGCAAGGGCAATGACAGTCGGGGGAAGGTCCTAAAAATGGCGGAAAAGCTGGAAGGGTCAATACGAAACTCCGGAATCCATCCAGCCGGTATGATCATTGCCCCGGATGACCTCACGGAGTATATACCGGTATGTACTTCTAAGGATTCTGATTTATTAATAACCCAGTTTGATAAAAAGGTGATCGAAGATGCCGGTATGCTTAAGATGGATTTTCTGGGCCTTAGGACATTGAGCATCATTAAAGATTGTCTGAAACTAATTGAGAAGAACAAGGATTTATCCATAGACATTGACAAGATACCTTTGGATGATGAAAAGACTTTCAAATTATATCAACGTGCGGAAACAATTGGCACCTTTCAGTTTGAGTCATCCAAAATGAGAGAACATCTTCAGGTGCTTAAACCTACAGATATAGAAGACCTGATTGCCATGAATGCCCTATACCGTCCCGGCCCCATGGCTTTCATACCGAATTATATAAACCGAAAACACGGAAGAGAAACAGTAGAATATCCGCATAAACTGTTAGAACCCATTTTGAAAAACACCTATGGCATCATGGTTTATCAGGAGCAGATCATGCAGACGGCCCAGATCATGGCGGGATACTCCTTAGGGCAAGCCGACCTTTTGCGCAGGGCAATGGGGAAAAAGGACATCGAGGAAATGAACAAGCAGCAGACGATCTTTATCAAAGGAGCTGTTGAATTGCACAAAATTTCCAATGAGCAAGCCAGCGAGATCTTTGACATCATGAAACGTTTTGCTGCTTATGGGTTTAATAGGAGTCATTCGGCAGCCTACTCCATTGTGGCCTACCAAACCGCCTATTTAAAAGCACACCATACTGCTGAATATATGGCCAGTGTGCTAACCCATAATCAAAACAGCATTGAAAAGATCACTTTTTTTATGGATGAGTGTAAGCGTCAGCATATTAAGGTGTTGGGGCCAAACATAAATGAGAGCGGTCTGAACTTCGAAGTAAACGCACAAGGTCAGATCCGGTTTGGGCTGGGCGCTATAAAGGGGGCCGGTGAAGCTGCGGTGGAAGCGATAATTTCAGAGAGAGAAGCATCGGGTGCGTTTGATGATGTTTTTCAATTTGCCCAACGTATAAACCTAAGGACAGTAAACAAAAAAACCTTCGAATGTTTGGCCATGGCTGGTGCGTTTGACTGCTTTGACGGATTTCATAGAAGACAGTATTTGGTGTCAGAAAACGGAGCAATCAGCCTGATCGAGAAAGTCATAAGGTTTGGAAATCGAATACAGAATGAACAGAATGCTTCACAGGTTTCCCTTTTTGGTGGTGACAGCGGCGTTGACATTCCCTTGCCAAAAGTTCCTTACTGTGAGCCCTATACGGAACTAGAAAAACTCAGAATCGAAAAAGAAGTAGTGGGGTTCTATATTTCGGGACACCCGCTGAATCAATTCAAATTGGACATACACTATTTTTGCACTTGTACTGTTAATAAGATCGAGGAGCACAAAGGGGCCAAAATTGCGGTCGCAGGTATTGTTACCAAGTTCGAGGAACGGTTTGGCAAGAAAAAAGGCAGGCCATTTGGTCTGTTTACCATCGAAGATTTTGAAGATTCACTTGAGCTCGCCATGTTTGGCGAAGAATACCTGAAGTTCCAGCATTTGTTGGGAATTGGGAGTTTCATTTACGTAGAAGGGCAGGTCATAGAAAGGTATAATCAGCCTGAAATATGGCAGTTGAGGCCCTATAACATTCAGTTACTGGCTGAGATCAGGGACAAAATGAGTAAGGGGATCTTGCTGCAAGTCAAACTTCATGATGTAACTGAAGACCTGGTAAAAAAGCTTGAATCAATAAGTCGGGAATATCCCGGACCCTGCCTACTCAAGTTGAATGTGGCTGATATTCAGGAAAATATTGAAGTTGAAATGCTGTCGAGGAAGTTTCAAGTAAAGCCACAAGACGAATTAATTGCCGAGTTGGATCAACTTTCTGAAATTTCCTATAAGATTCTGAACTAATCAGTTACAATTACGGTTTTATGTGACAGTTTGACATTAGGAATTTTGTCGCAATAATAACATAAACGGCATAATTGGCATCCAGTGTGGGGGCCAGGAATATTTTGCACTATATTTGCGACACATTGGTTGAAATTAGAACATTATAAATATTTAATAATCATGGGTAAAGCAATTGAAATAACGGATGCGAACTTCGAAGAGATCATCGCATCAGATAAGCCGGTACTTATAGACTTCTGGGCTGAGTGGTGCGGTCCCTGTAAAATGATAGGACCTTTAGTGGAAGAATTGGCTATTGAGTATGAAGGAAAAGCGGTAATTGGTAAAGTTGATGTAGACAGTAACCCTGCAATTTCTGCTAAGTTTGGCATCCGCAGTATCCCTACCCTTTTAGTTTTTAAAGGAGGAGAAATTGTAGACAAACAAATTGGAGCAGTTCCAAAGAACGTTCTTTCTCAAAAGTTAGATGCTCAGGTCGAAGCTTCAGTATAGATAGATATTTGATCTTAAATAAAAAGCTCCTCTTTGAGGAGCTTTTTTTATGGTTTGAGGGATTGGGGGACTGAGGGACTGAGTGATTGGGGGACTGAGGGATGAGGTATTTTATTTAACAGATTTGTCTGAGGTGTGTGAGGACCCTGGCAGTCATTTGGCTGTCAGCGGCCTACTCGATATACGCTATTTATTTCTTATTTTCACTGTAAACTTGAAAATAAAATGTACAATTAATCCTGCGATAATTATTATTACAACGTCTTTGAAATCTGATAACTTGGAAACAGAAAGCAACCAAACGCAAATTATGATACCCAAAATTGCTGATAGAGAACCAAAACGCAGTTTAAAGGCCCGTTTCGTTTTGCTTATTTGCCGTTCTCAACTTGATGAGTGCAGCAGAAATAATAGCAAATACAAATACTTTACTAATAACACTTATTGATAAGGCATAGATAAATGTACCTGTTACAGAGACAAGAATTGTAACAACTGAATATACGATTAAGCTTACATAGGGAATGGCTGTTTTAGTATTAGTTTTTGAAAATACCATTGGAAATTGATTTTCTTCGCTTAAAGCGAAAGGCAATCTGGAACCTGCCAATAAATTAGCGTTCAGTGTTCCCCCTATAGAAATAACTGCTCCAATGGTTATCAATAGACCACCTGTCGAACCAAAGATAAAATCTGCCGCATCGGCAATAGGTTTATTTGAGTTGGCAAGATCAGGGAATGTACCCACAGAAACTACTTGAATAAGAATATAAAATAGGGCAACAAATAGGGTTGAGAAGATCAGTGCAAATGGAATATCCTTTTCTGGATTTGACATTTCACCTGTATTAATAACTGCAGCTTCAAAACCAGTAAAAGCAAAAACTAAAATCAGAATAGCCGATGAAAAGTCTTTGATACTTGGGTTGGGTTGTTTAAAATTAAGTAAGTCAAAATCAATAAAGAAGAATCCAACAACGACAAAAATAGTAAGAGGGATAAGCTTTGAAATGGTCAATAAATTATTGAGCCGAGTACTGTTTTCTACCCCTCGATAATTGACTAGAAATATAATAGCTGTAATTATTATGATTGTTATTGATCTCACGCCCTGATCATTAAAACGCTCATTTAAGTAGCTTAAATAGTCTACCAATAGATTGATGAGAGCGGCATAGGCTGCTATTCGAGAAATCAAAGCTAGCCATCCAATAATGTAGCCGGGAAATTTACCAAACGCCTTTAAGGTATATAAATATGGACCTCCTGTTTTTTTGAACTGGCTGGCAACTTCTGAAAAATTCAAGATGATTACCAACATTAAAATGGCACATATAAAAATTGCCACAATACTGTAAATGCCAGCGAGCGAAAAAATTTTGGAAGGCAATCCGAAAATTCCAGCGCCAATAAAACTATTGATAAATAATAGGACTAAATCCCATCTTTTTATACTTCGTTTTAACATTTAGTTTAGTCCGTACAGAATGTTAATATAATGCAGTACTACGGTTTAGTATATAGCAAGTAGAGCAGTAGAGAGCAATGAACTTTCGTAAACCACCGAAAGCCCTATTTGCTATAAACTGTGTGTGTGCCTTGAATGGTGAATATAGCTCATGAAAATGAGCGATCCAATCCCGTAGGCACTGGTGTCCCCACAAAGATGCGGGGCAGGCTGTGCCCGGAAACTAAACAAGTGGCACTGCGTGTTGCTTTTCCTTTTCTATTAGTGCCCATTATGTTCGAGGTGTTTTTGCGGAAGCTGATTGCAAAGCTGGTATGACTCACAGCCAAAACTTTATTTGCCTTTATGCTTAAATTAGGAATTCCCTCTGTCAAACTAATTGACTGGTGGTCAACCCAAATAAAATTTTAACTTTTATTCTTTAAATCTTATTTTTTTGGGAAATTTACCCCTTATCAGAAATCACAAAATCTATCCTCATGACCACTGCTGAAATCAAACAAGCCATTCAACCAGGAGTACTTCACGGAGACCAGGTTCAAACCCTGTTAAGTTATGCCCAGGCTCAAAATTTTGCGCTACCTGCGGTTAATGTAATCGGTTCCAATTCAGTCAATGCGGTACTGGAAACCGCCCGGGATGTCAATTCACCGGTTATGATCCAATTCTCTAATGGAGGGGCTCATTTTAATGCCGGAAAAGGGCTTAGTAACGAAGGTCAAAAGGCAGCAGTTATTGGTGCGGTCAGCGGCGCACATCATGTCCATGATGTGGCGGAAGCTTACGGGGTTCCAGTAATATTGCATACTGACCATGCCGCTAAAAAATTACTTCCTTGGATTGACGGACTGTTGGATGCCGGAGAAGATTTCTTCACAAAGCACGGAAAGCCTCTATACAGCTCTCATATGATTGATCTCTCAGAAGAACCCCTGGAAGAAAATGTGGCCATCTGTAAGGAATACCTCATACGAATGGATAAGATGGGCATGACACTGGAAATTGAACTGGGAGTGACCGGTGGAGAAGAGGACGGTGTGGATAATACAGATGTTGACAGCAGTCGTTTGTATACTCAACCGGAAGAGGTGGCCTACGCTCACGAGCAATTGATGGAAGTGAGTAACCGGTTTACCGTTGCGGCCGCATTTGGCAACGTCCACGGTGTTTACAAACCTGGTAACGTAGAATTAAGACCGGAAATTTTGAAAAACTCCCAGGATTACATCCAACAAAAATTCGGCACCGGCGACAATCCAGTAAATTTTGTATTCCATGGTGGGTCCGGATCTCCTAAACATCAAATAAGAGAAGCCATCGAGTATGGGGCCATCAAAATGAATATCGACACCGATATGCAGTGGGCATTCTGGGATGGTGTTCGCAACTACTACCTGAACAAAGAAGGCTATCTGCAGGCACAAATAGGAAACCCGGAAGGTGATGATGTTCCCAATAAAAAGCACTATGATCCACGTGCCTGGCTTAGGGCCGCTGAGCAAAGCTTCATAGACAGACTGAAAGTTGCTTTCGATGATCTAAATGCACTGGGTGTCCTCTCCTAGCGTTGACAGATTTCCTTATAGGTACAGTATCGACACCGATCAGTATCATCGGTTTGGGTAAATGGGACTGTTTCATCAAACAGCTCCTTTAAGGTGGTGATCAACAGTCTTTCAAACTCCTTGAATCCTGATGGTGGAACTACTGATTCGTGGTTAAGCCATCGGGTCCCGTCATTTACCTTCTTTAGTGGATATACACCCAGTTTCACAGGATTTTTGCCGTTGTTTTTGCCCCACAAGTAGCCGTAAAAAAATCCCTGAAACCCCGATTTGTATCTGGGTTCGTCAAAATGTGCTTGCACATATTGGACAATATCGTTTCGAAAGGCTTTGTTACTGATGAGGTCTGCTTTTCCAGTTTTATAGTCTACTATATGGACTATTCCATTGGCCACATGAACACGGTCTAGTGTGCCCTCCAATCGCACTGCTTTCCCAGGGCTAAATTCCAGATCCGATGTGATCTTTATCTCGGTTCCAGTCAGGGTGAAGGGTGCTTCTCTCAGGTCCTTTTCAACTACCTTATAAATTAATTTTTGTATAATTTGTTCATGAAGCAGATCTTTACCTTCTATCACTGAAAAAGAGGATTTCTTAAAATGATTCTTGATGGCCCAATCAACCGCTTCAGTTATGACCTGTGAATCCAGCAATTCTTTTATTCGATCCCTGGACACTGTTTCCCCTGTAAGTGGCTGGTACAGCCTTTCCAAGCCATGGTGCACTATATTTCCAAAGTCCCTGGGATCAAGCTCTGAGGACTCTTTTTCTCTTTCCCTGATACTTACCAGGTACCTGAAATAAAACCGAAGGCTGCAATCAAGGTAGTGGCGAACAGCTGTCGGGGATAGTGACTTCTCTTCACCATTATCAACTAAAAACCGCTGCATCATTTCTACAACTTTTGACGATTTCTGAATCTCAAGCGTTGCACTTGCCGGCAACTTGGACAGCGACATCTGATAAACGTGCTGGCTGATTGACTCCTTTGGAAATGATTCTATCAACTGCCAGATAAACCTGCTCTTTTCTCCTGATCCGTCGATAGCTACCTCTGTATTGTACAATACTATAATATCCTTTGCCCTTTGTAGCACCCGTTTGAAATGATAGGCATAGATGGCATCCTGTTCCTCAAAGGTGGGCAGTTTGAATGCCTTCCTTACAGCATAAGGAATATAACTGGTATGCCTGTTTCCCCTGGGAAGTTTGCCTTCATTAGTAGAAACCAGGATCACCCTTTCAAAGTCCAGCGCTCTGGTTTCCAGAAACCCCATTAATTGCAATCCCTTGGTGGGCTCACCGGAAAATGGAATTTTTAACTGCTCAAAAGACTGAATAATCAACCTGGCAAGCGTTCGCGGCTCCAATTGCTGGTGGTGCTTCTGGATTCGTTCCTCCAGTTGCATCAGATGCTTCAAGCTGTGGTAGGCAAACTCTGTCTCCAGGTCACCCAACTGCTGGTCTAGTCTGAGTTTTTGATAAATTGACATCATCAATTCAACCAACGAACTGATCAGATCACTAACCCGATCCTTTGGGGTGATGGCCAGTCTAAGGGTTTCAGACGACCCGAAAGCCATTAATTCCGCAACTGCTACCCACTTGCTTTTGGTTTTTAGCGGTGAGGAGGAATGCCTTAATGTAGGTAAAGCTCTTTGTATCAATGGATTGGAGCATAGATCAGCAGCGTATGTCACTTCAGCATACGCTTTGCTGGTTTTTCCACGCAAATGCAGTTGATACTCCATATAAGCATTTGCCAGACTAAACCAGTGACTGTGCTTAATAGGATAGCCCATGGTCACATTCAAGGACTGTATGTTTTCAGGTAAAGCAAAAAGAAGGGGAAAAAGCAGTCCCTCATCCGCCAATACGACTCCACAATTTTGCTGCTGTTCCTCTGGCATCTCCGCCAATAACTGACCTACCACTTGTGCCTGCCCCACCGCCTGTACTCCGCCGATCAATTGAATGCGTTTGGGATCCTTTACCATGTCCGTGATTACCCAATGTACCTGCTCTGAGGGAGGCCACTTTTTATAATTCCGGCGCATGAATTTGCCAGCTTCCTCAATCTCATGCTCCATATAAAGCCGGTCAGCATCCCAATAAATAGTAGCTGCGTCATTCGCCAATAAGCTCCTGATTATTACTTCCTCTGATTTGGATAATGCATTGAAGCCGGCAAAAACTACCTTATCGAAAGGTACATTAATGGATCCGTTTGCCAGTTGTTCAGCCAATTGACGATAAAGCATTCCGCTGTAGTACAGATTATTACTGTTCAGGTGATTCTTATAGGCGTGATAAGTTTTACTAACCCGGCTCCACTGATTAATAAAATTGACGGTTAAAGTTGTGGGTTCGTCACCCATCATCTGGTTGAATCGCTTCAGGGCGAACAGTACTTCTTCATTATCCTGATACCTGGATTCTAACTCATGTAGTTGTTCCAGGTTTCTGTAGATTTCCCTGGTATCTACCAGGTACCGATCTACTTCGTCGAAGTCTTTTAGCAGCACCTGTCCCCAGGCATAGAACCTATCAAAAGTTGGCAGTTCCTCTTTATCAATTTCACCTTCCGGCGGAGGCAGGTAAGTATCGCTATAGGCAGCATATAAGGCAAACAACAGGTCAATTTCATTGCTGATAGATTTCCCGGTACAACGAACAATAAAATCTTCAATGCTTAAAATATTCGGCACCCAGAACGTCTCCTCAGGGAATCTTTCCAGCAACGCTTCTCGAAAATAATAGCAGGCCCTTCGGGAAGGGAACACAAACGCGTACTTATGGAATTTATCTAAATCATCTGACGGCAGTTGGTCCACAATATGGCTAATAAACCCTTTCATGCCTTAACAATCCTTAGGTCGCGGACATATACCAGATATTTATCAATATTCCTGTATCCTATTTTTTCCAAAAGGGCAGCATACCGTGCCAGCTGTTTATGATGCTTTGAATGCTCTTTCTCTCGTTTATAATCAACTACCACGGCCCTGTCATGCTTTACCTTCACCCGGTCTGGTTTATACCATTTCCCTTCACTGGCTATTTCTCTTTCACAGAAAACTTCCCATTCCGGATCAAAAAAGGCACTGAATTCAGATCGTGCAAACAATGCGTTCACTTTCTCCTGAATGCCCGGTTTGTCATAATCCCTAATTAGCCCTTCTGAGTGCATCTGATCCAGAACTGCAGGTACTTCCTCTTTACTTTTCAGTCGCTCCAAGACCGCATGCACCTGGATGCCTTCCCGAATGGTATTTGCCTTATAGTTGTCGAGCAAGGTGAACATCTTTTGATGCCCGGACTGGATGGACACCTTATCTTCATAGGATCCAATCCGTATTCGATCGATGGTTATTGAAGGTGTAGTGTCATCCTTTGAAGGAACCAGTGGCTCTCTTAAGTCACCTTTGGTAAAGGTTTTTCTTTGGGAGTCCCAAGAAGTGCCCCACTCGGGTTTATGGCAAACCGTCCAGAGTAGTTTATATAAACTCCCCAGATCATCGGCCGCTGGCTTTCCCGAGGGAATGACACTGCAGATATACAGACGCTGCCGGGCCCGGGTAAAGGCTACGTATACTGTATTCAAGCCCTCAGTAAGTCCCTCTAACATCTCCTGTTGGTAGGCTTTGGCAAAATGCGAGTCCTGAAGGTCTCTGGTAAAGCTCAAAGGTAAAAGCTTGTACTTACTGTATTGATCGGAAAGCTGATCGGTCCAGAAAAGCGAGTCCTGCCGCGGTTTCAGGGCAAAGTCTGCCCAGGGTAGCAACACAATAGGTGCCTCAAGACCTTTAGCTTTATGTATGGTCATCACTCGAACAGCCTCCTGATGCCCAGGAAATATTACCATCTGATCGTCCTTGTTATTTTCCCACCATTCAAGAAAATCACCAGCGGTACTTTTTCCTTTGGCATTTTGCTCCAGGCAAACTTCCAGGAACCTGGCTATAAACGGATCTGCCTGTGTAGATTCGATTAATAAGGGTATAACACCGGAAACCCATTCATAAATGTTCCTGAATGAAAAGTCGTTCCATTGACTAACCAGCGCGGATGGTAAATACCTTTCCAGCAGTCCAGCACTTATCTGACAGGATTCAATAAAAAGTTCGTTAAAATCAACATCAAAGTCTTGCTTCCCTTTTTGATAAAGGAAAGCCATCTCAGCCCGTGCCAGTTGGTCTTCCGGATCCAGCAATAAATACATGCTGCTGATAAGCAACCTTATTCCCCAATTACCACCCAAGCTCAAAGCCTGGTCGCTATCCACCGGCATTCCCAATAAGGATAAATGCTGCGAGACCTCTGCAACTTCCACATTCTTGTTGCAGAGCACTAAAAAATCACTGTAACGACCCCCTCGGCTTATGTGATCTTTTATGATTGAGGTCTGGTATTCCAAAGCCTGCTGGCGCCATTCACTTCCGTTTCTTTCATAGAACTTAATGCAAACACCACCCGTTGATTCAGCGGTCGATTGCTGCTCCACCTCCTTATATACTTCAGATAACATTCCGGAGTCCGGCGGGAGGTCTTTGGTGACTAATAAAGCTTGACTGGCATGCTTGAAAAATTCGTTGTTGAAGGCCACCACCGACCGTGAACTTCTCCGGTTTTGTTGCAGCGTCTTTTCCTCAAGTTGATCGCTGTACAGGGAAAGGTCCTTTACGGATTTTTGAAGTAACAGGTTCAAATCTCCACCCCGCCATCGATAAATCGATTGTTTCACATCACCCACCAGCAATACCTGATTCCGTTGATCCAGGGCGTTGGTAACCAAAGGCTTGAGGTTATCCCATTGATAGGCCGAGGTGTCCTGAAACTCATCGATAAGCACGTGATGATAGTAATTACCAAGTTTTTCGAATAGAAATGGAGCTTCCCTGTCTGAAATAATTTCCCTGAGCAGAAAGCTATTGTGCGACAGCAACATAAGATTATTGGACTGGCGATAGACCTTTAATTGTTCACTAATGGCATCAAGCAAGCCATAACTGTAGATATGCCGCTGTAATTGATAGGCTGACATGTACTCATGATAGTGAGCCATGTGATATTCATAAATATCCAGGGCAATCTGGCCAAGTCCGGCGGTCACTAAAGTTCTAATCTCCTCCCGCTTCTGGCTGGAAGCGGTATACCAGTCATCTTCTCCACGAGCAGTTTTCTGGAAGGTAGGATTAAGTGCCAGGTCATTTTTTAGGATCTTTTCAAAGGTGTTGGCCGGTCCCCTGCCCTTTCCTTTAAAGTCGTCCTTTTTTAATCCGTATTGAGCAATCAATTGAATGGCCTGTCGGGCATATTTTTTTTGCATGGACCTATACTCTTGTTGAGTACTTTGAAGCTGCTTCTCCAGGTTTCTGAGGGACTTAATATTAACCTCCTCTTTTTTCAGCTTGCTAAATCCTTGATGAAATTTCTCTTTAAACAACTCTTTACCAAATTCAATTAAGGTGTAATCCAACTGCCAGCCCTTGTCGTCTTCAATGCGGCTGAAGGCAAAATCCTTTATCCAATTTCGCAATTCCTCATCATGAGTAAGACTATCATATAGTAGATGTAGAGACTCTTCCATGGCGGTATCATCGTCTACATCAATTTCATAGTTGAGGTTGAGCTTTAACTCCCTGGCCAAGGCCCTAACCAATTGACTAAAAAAATGATCAATAGTACTTACAGAAAATCTGGAATAATTATGAAGGATATTTTTTAGCGCTTTTTTTGCCCTGTCCTGAATATTGAGTTTTTGTTCAAAATGCTTGACCTCTTCCTCAATAGCATTTTTCATGGCTGTGTTTTCACCAGCAGCCATTTCCCTGAGATCGTTAAGTATACGCTCCTTCATTTCCTCAGTGGCCTTGTTGGTGAAAGTTATGGCCAGAATATGTTGATAATCCTGGGGGTTGCGAAGAACGATCTTCAGGTACTCCTTTACCAAGGTGAAGGTTTTCCCGGATCCTGCTGAGGATCTATAAATAGTGAAATTTTTATTGGAAGATGCCTCTGGGTCCTCGAAGAGGCGAAGCTGGTTCATCTTTCTTCGTTTGGCAGTAAGATTTCTGATACCCCTCCTGAAACTATAAACTTCATGGCTTCGGTACTGGATAACGCCAAGGGTCGGACCTGTTCCCCGGGAATTAACATCAAGTTTCCAGAAAAATTATAGCTATGAGGAAAGTATACAGCTGCAAATCCAGGCGCCCCCAGATTGGTCATGTCCTGCTGAGTAATAAACCCAACCCGTTTAATGGTACCGTCAGGGATCATGTCTACCATCACCGGTTGCTGGAACTTCTTTTCATCTCCTACAAAAGCTGACATCAAATCCTTCAACGAGGTGTAAATGATCCTAACCAATGGCACTTTTACCATAATCCTTTCAAAAAAATTAAGTATTGGCTGAATCAAAAAAGAGCTGCCCAGGTAACCAAAAATCGTTATGGATCCCAGAATAATCAATAAACCCAATCCAGGTATATTGAGCTTAACTAATCCATCCAGCCAACGTATGGACATTACGATGATGTATACGGTGAGCGCTAAAGGAACCAATAACAATAATCCTCTTAAGAAGTAAGTAGGAATCGATGGAAATTTATACTTTTTCATAAACATAATGCTAAGTTGGTAAGTTAAACAGCATTTGTAGAATTTGCCAATTACATTTTGTTTCTTCATAGTTAAATAATTCCGATTCCGTCTGTTTGATCCAATAGCAGTCAGATTACAAAGCGAAAAAATGAAATGGGAAATATAGATAATCAACCCAAACCAGTAAAGTCGACTCATCTTTCATGGCCCATAATTTGGTGGACATTTGCATTTGCCCTGGTCTATTCCGTGATAAGATATCACTTGATGGGCGGTGTTCCCTGGAAAGACTTCCCGTTTTTCATCCTGAATAAGGCTATCTCATTAAGCGCCCTGATATTGCTGGTTATCAATTTTACTCTAGGGCCTTTGAAAAACCTGGGATTAGGAATTCCCCACAGATGGCTAAAATCTCGCAGATTGGTGGGCATTGTTGGATTCATCCAGGTTTTTATTCATGTATTTATGAGCTTTATCCTGTTTGAACCGTCTAGATATCCAAACTACTTTGATAAGACCGGGACCATGACACTGATGGTGGGTTTAAGCTTACTTGGCGGAGTACTGGCATTTGTATCCTTATGGATGTATAACGTTAGTTTCAATTCCAATTTCAGAAAAGATAAAGATTTGATTGAATTCATTACCTCCAGAAAAGTATTGCTGGTATCTATGTTATTTACCGGTAGTCATCTTTTCTTTATTGGTATCAACGGATGGTTGAATCCTGCAGGTTGGCACGGTGGCATGCCTCCTATCAGTTTAGTAGGATTTACATTTTTCCTTGTTGGTTATCTGATTAACCTGTCAGGAAGAAAGAATCCTGGGTAGATCTTTAGGTCTAAGATCATATAGAAATGCCAATGAAGGACATGAAAGCCAGTCCCATCAATCCTGTAATGAGCATGGTGATCCCTAATCCTTTGAGGCCATCAGGAACATTGCTGTATTTCAACTTTTCACGAATTGCAGCCAGCGCGATAATTGCCAGAAACCATCCAACTCCTGAAGAAAATCCATACACGGTCGATTCGATTAGATTAAAATCCTTTTGAACCATAAATAATGAAGACCCCAGGATGGCGCAATTGACCGCAATCAAAGGAAGGAATATACCCAATGATCCGTACAATGCAGGGGACAATTTTTCAATAATCATCTCTACCAATTGTACCATGGCTGCGATGATGGCTATAAACATAATAAATTGAAGAAAGCTTAGATCTACGGTATCAAACTGTGTTCCAATCCAGCTAAGCGCCCCCTCCCTTAGGATGAACTCTTTGATCATCCAGTTTGCAGGCACTGTTATGGTTAGAACAAATATTACTGCTAAACCCAGGCCTACCGCAGTAGAGACTTTTTTGGAAACAGCCAAAAAGGAACACATTCCAAGAAAATAGGCAAATACCATATTTTCAATAAAAATCGACCTTATGCCAAGACTTATCAGTTCCATAATTGCTGAGTACTATTGTTCAACATAACTGGTTTTAGAGCGTTGTATCCATATAATGATCCCTAGAATCATGAAGGCTCCGATGGGGGTTACCATTAAACCATTATTAGGGAAGTTTTCGATTCCAACTGCCTCGAATATTTTAAATCCAAACAATGACCCGAAACCAAATAATTCTCTGAAAAATGCCACGGCCAAGATGATCCAGGCGTACCCAAACCCACTTCCAAATCCGTCAAGCACTGAATCCCAAGCTTTATTGCCCATTGCAAAAGCTTCCAACCTTCCCATAATAATACAGTTGGTAATGATCAACCCCACATATACCGATAACACCTTATACATGTCGTAGAGGTAAGCTTTCAGTACTTCATTCACCAAAGTTACCAATGTGGCAATAATTGCCAACTGCACAATAATACGTACACGATTAGGAATTAAATTGCGTAAACGCGATATAATAAGGTTTGAAAAGACAATCACAAATAGCACTGCTATCGACATAACCAACGTTGGTTCCATCTTCAGGGTGATTGCCAGCGCAGAACAAATCCCTAATACCTGCACGGTAATTGGATTGTCGTCATTAAGCGGATCAGTAACAAATTTTCGCCTCCTTTTTGACAGCAGTCCTTCGCTCTGCTCTTTTTTGACTATAGGTTGGTCTAACGTTTCTGTCGCCATATAAGGTTAATGCTAGGATGAAATCTTTTTTAAATAATTTTGATAGTACTCCAGGTAGTTAAGGAGCATGTTGTTCACCCCCCTGGCGGTAATGGTAGCGCCCGCCAACCCATCTACATGATGATCGTCCAACAATTTCGCTGCATTGCCCTCTCCTTTTAGCATGCTCACGGAAACCAGTCCTCCGTCTGAATCGTATACTTTTCGACCAACAAACCTGGATTGCACTTCATTCTCTGAAATTCTTGCCCCCAACCCCGGGGTTTCTCCTTTGTGATCAAACACAGCTCCTATTATGGTATTGAGATCCTTGTCCAAGGCTACATAACCCCAAATCACATCCCACAGACCATTTCCATAGATAGGTAATATATAGGCTTCTACCTCATTACTAGTTCCCTTAAAAAGAAAAACTGGGTATAGTCGATCTTCAGGAGATTTTTTAAAATTCCTTTCTATGGAGACATCTTCCGCAATCAAAGGTTCTCCTGACTCATCAGTCTCCACAACATTGCCTTTGATGTCCACAACCAATGACTCAATTCGTTGATCATAAATGTCCAGAACATCATCGGTTTTCTTAACTTCCATTACCGCACCCAAAATACTTTTCTTGGTATCCAATTCCACCTGGATCTTTTGTCTGGGTGCTAATCCTACCGAAGTAACTGATAGTAACCCTCCCAAAATGATGGTGGTAATTATGGAAAATACTATTATATAAGTATTAGATTGTCGCACGTTTTAACCTTCTTTTTTTGTTTGCCTGAACTACATAGAAATCTATCAACGGAGCGAATACATTCATTAATAACACTGCCAACATAATGCCTTCAGGATAAGCGGGGTTAAACACCCGTATTATTATCGTAAGTACTCCAATTAAAAAGCCGTAAATCCACTTTCCTGTTTCAGTATTGGCAGCTGTCACAGGATCAGTGGCCATAAACACTGCACCAAACGCCAGCCCCCCAATCATCAAGTGATAATATGCAGGCATTAGCATAAATTCATTAAGTCCCAGCAGATTGAAAAGATAGCCCATAAACAAGCTCCCCCCAAATACACTGACAATAATTTTCCAACTACCTACCCCAGTTAGTATTAATATCACAGCTCCCAACAGGACCATAAGTGTTGATGTCTCTCCTACCGAGCCCGGCATAGCACCAAGAAAAAGGTTTTTTAAATCATACAAACTGGCGTACCAACTATCCCCCAGCGAAGCTACAACCGTACTAGTGCCCGCTACTGAGGCATCATAGGCAAGGGCCAATGCGGTAGCGCCGGAATAACCCTCTACCGGTGTAGCATCGCCCATGTAAGTCCAGACATCACCTGACATTTGTGCAGGGTAGGCAAAATACAAAAATGCCCGGGCGGTCATTGCTACATTCAGTACATTCATCCCGGTTCCTCCAAATACTTCCTTGGCAATCACTACTGCGAATATTGTTCCTAGAGCAATTTGCCACAATGGGATAGTAGGAGGCAAAATAAGTGGTACCAGCATTCCTGTAACCAGAAATCCCTCGTTTATTGGGTGTTTTCTTATGACAGCAAAAATCGCCTCTACCAGACCTCCTGCAGCATAGGATACCAGTACCATTGGCAGCACTACATATGATCCTATACCAACTTTCTGTAAAAATGTGGCAACCTGGCCGGTAGCAATGTAGTGCTGATGACCCACATTCCAAATCCCAAACAGCAAACAAGGAACCATGGCTATGATCACTGTCATCATTAACCTTTTAAGATCAATAGCGTCTCTTATCTGGACGCCCTTAGAGCCGGTAGTATGGTCAGGAGAAAACAGGAAAGTTTCAGCAACTTCAAACAAGTAGTAAAATTTCTCATACTTGCCGCCTTTCTGAAACAGAGGTTTCTGCCGGTCTAATAAATCTTTGATTGCCCTCATTTAACTTTTTAGCATTAACTCGATGCCCTCCCTTAATATTGATTGTATTGGGTGCTTGGACACATCAACAAATTCACATAATGCCAAATCCTCCTCTACTACTTCATAGATCCCTAATGCTTCCATTTCATCATAGTCTTCTGCCATAATGGCCTTGATCAAATAAGTAGGCAGAATGTCCATGGGAGTTACTTGCTCAAATACACCTGTCTGCACGAATGCCCGCTCCTCACCGCAGGTATTGGTATCCAAATCAAATTTCTGGTCTTTCTTCAGAAAAGACAGCAGGCCCCAAGCCCGCTGAAAACTAAGTTTTTTTATTGTAGGTTTCAACCATCCCAGGAATTCAGAATGATCTCCCTCTGTCAATACCGTTATCAGATGATCATAAAATCCAACAAACCCGTCCGCAGCAATTCTCTCACCGGTAAGCGCATTTCCGGAAACAAAACGTACATTCTGGTGTGAAAGATTATTCTCGACAAACTTTTCAATGCAAGCCCCCTCGTAAGTCCGGAAGTATCTTGGGTTCTTTACAGGGGGGCCGGCGATTGCCAATATCTTACTGGCATCATATATGCCCTCGAGGAACAATTTCCCGATTTGCGTGACACCATATGGGCTGATAGTCCATACAACTTCACCTTTATTAATAGGATCCAGATGATGAATTTGCACACCCACATTGCCCGATGGATGAGGGCCAGAAAACTTATTCACCTGGACGCCAGTTACCGAACCAAACAAGGCACTCACCTCAGCATCTGAATCCAGGTTAAGATGAACTTTTCCCCTGGTTAGCTTCCTTAATATATCACAGCCCGTCTGAAAATAATGATCATCCCCCTTTAAAAGGAACTCGAAGCCGGGGGCCAATGGGTGAGAATCAAACGAGGAAATGAATATAGCCTTAGGTTTGTCTTCGGGATTTGCAATTATCCCATAGGGTCTCTGTATCATCCGTGGCCAAATGCCACTAGGGATTATCTGATTTAGTATGTCGTCTTTACTAAGGCTGTTTAATTCAGAGACTGAGTATTTATGAAAATTCAGGTATTCTATCTGTTGGTCAGCAAGCACCTTAATCGCCAAAAGTTTTCTTTTAGCGCCTCTTTGGATCTCTACAACTTCCCCGCTAACCGGAGCGGTAAACATAACATCTGGTTGGATTTTGTCAAACATCAGCGGGGAGCCTGCTTTAACCACATCTCCTTCTCCAACCAGTAGCTTAGGTCTTTCAACACCCTGAAAATCCGTGGGCTTAAGGGCAAAAATATTTACAGCCAATGAGTCAACGATTTCTTTCTTGGCTTCACCTGCTAAATTAACGTTGAACCCTTTTCCTAGCTTTACGAATTTCGACATTTGGAATGTTCCATTAGTCCTCAATCAGGATGAAATCGAGGCAAAAATAATAAAAATTTAATGAAATCTAACCTTAAGCAATTTTATTAAAGAATAATTGAATTCTGCCCAAACCTGCTCTAATCACCTGGTATTGACACTAGTTGGCCGTCAAACTGTTCAATGGCATCTGCTACTTGTTGCATTAACCACATGGGCGTGGAAGTGGCACCGCAAATACCAACAGAATCATCCGGCCTAAACCAGGATATATCCAGCTCAGTTCCATTTTCAATGAAGTAACTTCTGGTGTTATGATCCTTACACACACTGTAAAGCGCTTTTCCATTGGAGCTTTTTTTACCGCTGACGAAAATTATTATATCATGTGTTGTGGAGAAACCCACCAGTATGGGTTCCCGATTTGATACTTGACGGCAGATACTATCATTCGCTTTGAAATCAACGGTTTCCAGACCTCCATTGGCCTGCTGAATGCGCTCTTGGATCAACTGTTTGAAGTGGTAAAATCCTTTTGTACTTTTTGTAGTTTGACTGAATAGTGTAATGGACTTGGTAAAGTCAATTTGATCCAGGTCTTTTTCCTCCATTACCACAATCGCTTGTTGTTTGGTTTGTCCGGAAAGCCCCACCACTTCGGCATGCCCGATTTTACCGTAAATGACTATCTGACCCTCTTGGTCTTTTACCTTGTCATAAGCATTTTTTACCCTGTTTTGCAACTTTAGTACTACTGGACAAGAAGCATCAACCAATTCAAGATTATTTTCTAAAGCAATCTTGTAGGTTTCAGGGGGTTCGCCATGAGCTCTGATAAGCACCCTGCTATTTTTTAGGGTTTTCAATTCGTCCCTGGAAATTATTACCAATCCTTTATTTGTTAGTCGTTCAACCTCCATATCATTGTGAACAATGTCGCCGAGGCAGTACAGTACATTACCATCCAGTAACTCATCCTCTGCCATCTGAATAGCAAATTCAACTCCAAAGCAATAACCAGAATTTTGATCAATCTCGATGTTCATCATTTATTCATCTTGTGGAGAGCTTATGTTGGTGATCCAGTCTGACCATAGCGCTGGTGGCCAAATTTAAAACCTCTTCTACCTGTTCTGAAAAAGTCAAATGAGTAGTATCAATCAAGTGCGCATCCTGCGATTGCTTTAGAGGGCCTACAGCACGGGAAGTATCCAATCCGTCTCTTTTACTAAGATTACTAATTATCTTATCCAAATTGACCAGATGACCTTGTTCCAGCAGCTCTGCTTGCCTGCGCGCTGCCCGGACCCTCAATTCTGCGGTCATAAATATCTTTAACTCGGCTTCAGGAAATACCACCGTACCAATGTCACGGCCATCCATCACCAATCCTTTTCTTTTTCCAAATTTCCTTTGTTGGGTCACCATTTTCTCCCGTACCTGTGGTAAAGCACTAACTTCACTAACTTTATCCGTTACAAATATACCTCTGATCTCTTTGGATACATTAATTCCATTTAGATATATCTCACATTCCTGTTGCGGGCCACCATGTTCAAATTCCAATTCAATATTGTCCAGAGACTTTTGAATCAGCCTGGGGTTAGTCAGATTTATATAATTATTCAGGAAGTACAAGGTTACCGCCCGGTACATGGCGCCTGTGTCTATATAAATATACTCCATTAGATGGGCTACCGCTTTGGCCGTGGTACTTTTACCGCATGCCGAGTAACCATCTATCGCTATGACAATCTTTTCCATCGACTTAAATGGGAAGTGTACAGAAAATCAGCAATCCTTTTGGGGGCAAGGTATGGGTTTACCTTTTTTAATGGTCTTCTGATTTGACTTACAGGCTGACAAGCCTATTGCTAATATTGACAACAATAACACAAAACGGGTTACAATTTTCATGATATCTTCATTAAGCTTAGCAAATTTACGAAAAAACTGCCCCTACTGGTAAGATGTTATGAACTAATCTTAGCTTTAAGCCGGTTTATCCACTTAATCTATGGAATCGTTTGAAATCGAAGGACAAATAGTCGATGTTGATGCCGGATCAATTTATGCTGGTTCTATTACCGTAGACCAAGGCAAAATCACCCAAATACGTAAACTTAAAGCCAACAATGGTCCCTTCATAATTCCTGGTTTTATTGACGCCCATGTGCACATCGAAAGTTCAATGCTTGTCCCATCGGAATTTGCACGATTGGCGGTGGTACATGGCACGGTAGCTACTGTTTCGGACCCCCATGAGATCGGTAATGTGCTTGGGACCGACGGAGTATATTTCATGATCGAAAACAGTAAGAAAGTAAATTTCAAATGCTACTTTGGAGCCCCTTCCTGCGTACCAGCTACTCCGTATGAGACCTCCGGAGCAACTATAGACAGTGACAATATTGACTTATTGTTGTCAAATCCGGACATTAAATACCTTGCAGAAATGATGAACTGGCCGGGTGTACTGCATGCTGACAAAGAGGTGATGCGCAAAATTCAATTGGCACATAAATTCCAGAAGCCAGTGGATGGCCATGCCCCTGGCTTACGAGGTGAAGACGCCAGGTTATATGCTGCTGCGGGAATTACTACAGATCACGAGTGCTTCACCATAGATGAAGCATTGGATAAATTGGCTGGTGGTATGCACATTATAATTCGAGAGGGCAGTGCAGCTAGAAATTTCGATGCCCTTATTCCACTGTTACCTAAGTATGCAGACAAAGTGATGTTTTGTTCTGATGATAAACACCCGGATGGCCTGCTTAGCGGACATATCAATCTACTTGTCAGCAGAGCAGTGGCTTTCGGCGTCGATCCGCTAACAGTTTTAAAGGTGGCTTGCCAAAATCCGGTTAGGCATTATGGGTTGGACGTGGGATTGCTGAGGGAAGGTGATCCAGCTGATTTCCTGGTGGTTAGAGACCTAAAGGAGTTCAAGGTTCTGGAAACATACATCAACGGACAACTGGTTAGCAAGCACGGCCAAAGTTTGATACCGTCGGTTAAGTCCGAGTATACCAACAACTTTCATACAGATTTTAAAAAATATGAAGATTTCCAACTTAAGGCCGAAGGGAAAGCCGTCAGGGTGATCGTCCCGGAGGACGGACAACTGGTCACTACTGAAAAAATAATGCCCGTTAACGAAGTTAACGGTTTGGCACTTAGTGATATTAATCGGGACCTTCTTAAAATTGTGGTGGTGAACCGGTATCATGACGCGTCACCGGCTATCGCTTTTGTCCAAAATTTTGGGCTTAAGGAGGGGGCTATAGCATCCTCAGTAGCGCATGACTCCCATAACATTATTGCGGTAGGTGTTGACGATCAAAGTATTTGTGAAGCGGTAAATGAGATAATCAGCCATAAGGGTGGGGTGGTAGCGGTTTCTGGCGCGCGCAGGGAGGTACTCCAGCTACCGGTAGCCGGACTCATGTCGCCAGACGACGGATATTGGGTAGCAGAAAAATATATAGCGGTCGATACCATGGCCAAATCTCTGGGTTGTAAACTGGAAGCGCCTTTCATGACGCTGTCATTTATGGCTCTATTGGTAATCCCTGAACTAAAACTGAGCGACCTTGGGCTTTTTAATGGTAGCACTTTCGAGTTTGTATCGCTTTTTGAAGGTTAACTTCTAAACCCATCCATGACTCCGTCCGTAAAACATTCTATTGGATATAGAAATTTAAAACTGACTAAATGGAAACTAAACATCGAAAAGTAGAAGATGTGCTTAAGGACCTTGGCAAGAAAATTGATCAAATGATCGCAGATTCCCAGCTTTCAAAAATTGATTGGCAGCAGGAAATTGATCAAAGGGTTGAGGAGGTGAAAAAAAATATCGACACCCTGGAAAATAGCGCCAAAGAAGTACTAGGTGACAAAGAACGATGGAAGGAAGTTGAAAGTAGCATACGCACCGCCACCACCGAGTTTTGTGATGCCATAGAAACTGCGTTCAGGATGAAGAAGCATTAGCGTAGGTCTTCAGTTTAATAGTCATCAGTGGTACGAGGATTTATGAAAATTTCACTTATTGAATTAGTCTTCAATATTTCAATAATTCCATCAAACTCTTCAAATGCATATTTTGCAATTCCTGTTTCTTTGTTAGTACATGCTCCATCAAGCAAATGAGGGATTTGACTCTTAATATTTTCGATTTTAGCATCATTAACTTGTTCAAATATTGCCACCGGACATTCTTTTATGGCAGCCCATCCTATTTCGAATATAATACCCGAAATCTTTAAATCCAGCGGCCAAATGACCATGTGGTAGGAACTTTCAATAAATTTTTTCATAATCTTTGGGTATTCTAAGTCCTTTGGGGTGTTTTCTTTAGCTTTCTGATTTTTCAACTCACTTATAAAGGCAAAGGTTTGAGTAAACCCTTCGTCTTCAAAGAAGGCTTTAATCTTGTTTACTACCTTTTTCAATTCCTCAAACTGTTCAGCAGTGACAGAATTAATCGGGCAGGATATAAACAGTTTTTTATTCTCAATCATTATTTTTGTACGCTGAATGTGGCGTTTCCCCTTTTGCTCATCAAGCCAATTCTTAAAGGAGACAAGATTATGTTGGTTATTGGGGAGCCGGTTAAAATTCAAAGGCTTGTTGGCAAGGAAATTTCTAAATTCTTCTGGAATTTCTTCTATATTTCGTTTTCCATCTTTTTCATAATCTGTAATATCATCCCTGGTAATTCTCTCCATACAAATACTTCCACGAATCAGATGCACTCCGCTATCTATGTTGCTATATTGTCCGATTGCCAGGTCTATATTGATATCTTCCGAAATATGCAAAGCTATTCTCAGGTTTCGGTTTTCCCATTTATTGACAGGAGTAAATCTCAGATAAACAATACCTGCAATTTTGGTTACACTCTCATCTATTTTACCATAGTAATCAATGCTTGATTCTGTGGTGTCATTGAATAGTTTAATATCGTTTAACTGGTTAATTTCTAATCTAGCAATTGCGAATGATGGTTTACCGAACCCTTCATTGTTAAAAAAATACAACCACCAATTTCCCTTTAATCTTTTTTGCAGTCTGACCTCTCTTGTACTATTGCTTTTAGATATATTTTGTTTCCCTATTCTTAATTCATCATAATTCAGATTCTTTTTATCAGCGCAATAGCTTTTAATGCTTTTATACTTGAGTATTTCGAAAAAAGGGATGTAAACTTCAATTTCTGTAGCCTGGTTATTGAATGCAATACATTTCTTGTATATAAAATCACTTAAATCAGCGTCTGGATTTTCATTAATTTTATCAAGCTCATTGGCGATAACAGCTCCGATAGAATAATAGTATTCAGGAGCATCCTTTCTGGCAAATATGTGCTTGCCGTACGGGCGTCTGGGCTTGAAAACTTCTTCATTCTCAAATTTGCAGATTACTTCACGGATCTCGACGTGATTTTTCTTCATTTTAATCTCTCTCAGTCTTCTCTGGTAAAGAGAAAAGATGTCAAGCATTAATTGTTCAAATATTTTTGAGTTTATACTCTCCTTATATACAGCCATTTATATATTATTATATAGTTTATAATTTTATTATTTATTTTTATCGTATTTTATATTTTATAGTTTAATCATAATTGTAATTAACTTGTTTTCAATACTTCATACTAATAGTTTTATCGAGTAATACCGATCAAATCTTATCACATACGTATGAAGTTATGAATATTCCACAAAAAATCACAGCCCTTGCAGATGATCTTCTACAGACAGTTAAATCTTTTGATGCCTCTTTGGATATGACAAGCCTTTGCTCATTTCATACGGCTCCACTTCTGTTGTATGACAATAAGCCTGTTATGGAACTCACGCAAGATGAATTTGTTGGGATCTTTGACTATGGCCTAGCTCACCATTTTATTTCTCCCAATCAAGCGTTTAGGCTAGCGGTATATTGCAAGCTGGATTTACCAAGCATGATAGCTTTGATCCTAAAATCCACTTGGGAAATTCATTTTGCGGAAATGCTTGGCTATTCAGAGTCGGAGATGAACCTGGACGCTCAAATGAGCAATCCAGATACACTGGCTGAGCACTTGTCTGGCTTTACTCCCGCCAACCAGACCATATATGCTTTGGTTATTCAAACTCCTTATAAAACAAATAAGGGAAAAACCCGGGAAAATGTCAATATGATCATTTATGAACTGATGAGGGAAAATCACTTTTTACTTCAAAATATAGTGATCGCCCAAGTTTTTCCCGCAACAGACCAAACAGAAGCTACTCTATTGAATAATGCCTCAGATACTCAGCGGGAGGAATACGAAAATCTGAAAAGTCTTTGGAAGATCAAAAGCACAGAATTTGAAGACAAGCTCCTGCAACTTGAGCGGAAAAAGCGGGTCAACATCCAAATCACCGACCGGTATTTTCGAGCTTTTGGCAGCCTTGAATTAAAGTTATCCTCATTAAAATGTAAGACAGAAAAATTTCATAAAGTGTTGGAATTAAAGTGTTCAAATCCAGATTTAGGCTATCGTGAAATTCTGAAGGCGGCAGTTGAAGCTATGAGTACTGCTGAAAAAAAGCAAATCCAGTTGAGAGAAAAATATGCCCGGAGTTTAAACTGTATTGAGGGTTTCTCTAACGCCGGTTCAAATTGTATTTCAACCAAAGATTTCATCAACTACGAATCGGCCTGCAAGCAAGTGTTAAAGCAGCTGTATCTCCTACTTCATCCCGATATGTATTACTACAAGGCGGTGTCCGAAACTGATAAACAGAAACTTGACGAGCTGTGGCTGGAATTGATGCAAGATAATGAAGAAAAATTTGTATCGTATAGTAGTGGGCTGTTATTGTCAAGCCATCCCGACTACTACAAATTAAAGAGTATGCTGAAACGCGTATGCAAAATTCTTAACGTCGATGTGGATGATTTGGAAGTTGGTGACCAATTGGGAATCCTTATAAAACAGGGGTCATCCATGAAAAAGCTTCTAGCGTTTTTGGAATCTGATCTGGAAAGCCTGCAGCGTCATTTATCGAATATAGCTTTAAAGCAATATGTCTACGCCAACGACCAACAAACACAGATTTATCGGGAAGCACTAACAGACCTTGATGCCCATAAGGAAAAACTACAATCAGAAATATTAGAAGCAACGAAGGAGATTATCCGGTTGAAAGCAGAAGTACGCATGGTGTTTAAAAATAAGGCCGCATGAAAAAGAAAGGAGATAAACTGACAAGATCAGAGAGCCGGCATATTTCAAAGAATTTCGGAAACAGAAATGGCCAGGTTATCCCAGTGGCCCTGAAGCATAAATACGCACTAAGCGCTCATGCCGTACGGTCAGTAAATGTGACACCCAATGGACGATACCTTATTATTACCAATACTACGAATCCAATAATCCGGGTGGTGGACCTTGAACTCCTGAAATACCACTTACCGCATAAATACCTGGGACATTCTGATACAGTAAGGCTCACCAGTATTACGCCGGATTCAAAGTTTTTCTATACTGCCAGTTGGGATGCTTCGGTAAGGAAGTATGAGTTGAAAACTGGAAAATGCCTGGAGACCTATACCGGTATTGGCAGGGCACCCAGCGTGTTTGTTGACCCCGGAGGAAAATACTTATTTGCTGCCAGTTATGATAGTGACATAGATATTTCCTTAAAAAATACCGGCCGATGCTGGAATATTTCAACCAAGGAACTAGTAAATCTGTATCCACACAAAAACGCCAGAGTGGAGCCTGAGTGTATTGATATCGTTTATGACGAGGAGTACGTGTATACGGGTGGTGACGATGGTGTAATAAGTAAATATAGCTTGCTTTCCAAAAAACCCGTGATGGAATACTTTAACAAAAACGGAGTGGTTATTCGAAAACTGGCAGTCTCAGAAAACTACCTGGCAGCAGCATGTGCCGATGGCAAAGTAAGAGTGTTTCACAAGCAGACCGGAAAACATTATAAGACCTTTGTCCATAATGCTGTCACAGAAGTATTGGATGTCAGGATATCAAAAGACGAATCCCGTTTATTTTCCTGCGCTTCAGATGGCTCATTGAGTTGTGTTGACCTTTCTTCATTTGACTCAATCTTTTATAAAATGGTCCACAGGGCCTGGATATGGACTATGACTTTGGCCAGGGATGATAGCATGATTATTACCGGCAGTTGTGACGGATCTGTAGCCTTTGTCAATGGCGCTGGTGATGTGCTGACCAGGTTATTCAATTTGGTCGATAACGACAATATTCTGTTCTCATGCCCGCCAGACGCGCTATTCACGAATGGTTGCTTTTATACCAAAAATACCAACCTGGTCATGGTATATGATAAAAATGGAAAAGAATACCAAAACCTGCCATTCACAGACAAAAGACGTATTGAATATCTGGATCAATTAAATTTGAAAGACATCATTATCGCAAAACTGGGCAACAATTCCAGCTACACCAACATGATTGAAAATCTTTTGCAACAAAAAAATGACCTGAATGCGCTGAATGGATTTATACCACCCAGGTTATTAGGCTCCTGAATGGAATTGCATCTAGAAAATTGAATAGCACGACAAAAGAAAATACAAACAATGAAGCATAAATTTTACAAAGGTCAGAAAGTCGTTTGCATTAATATTGAGCGTGAATCAGGGTACAAGTGCTCTCTGAAGCTAGGTGAGGTCTACACCATTTACAATCAATATAAATGCTCCTGTGGCTCTGACCAGTTAGTACTGGAAGAAGAAAAATATAGGATATATATGATTTGTGCTTGTGGCCATTTTCAAGATAGATCACAGTCGTATTACGAATTTCGCTTCCGGCCTTACGTAGTATCATAATGTTTATTGGAACATATCACCCCACGATTTTCCTTTACCCCTACCCACATCAAATATGGGCATTAATTATGGCATCTGTGGTTATGCTGGCTATTGGTCTTCCAGCCTATGGCATCTACCGACTGATTGTTTGGAAGATGAATCAAGGGACAATGAACACTTTTAACGTCTTCCTAAAGATTGCAGGAATTGCAATCTTAATAGTTTTCTTTACGGTAATGACCATTGATCTAATCACCATACACCATGTGAATAAACAACTTGGTTTTGCTTATGCAACCCCCGATACTCCGGAAGGAGAGCGTTTTTTAATAACTAAAGTTGTTCCTGGAACAACCATGCACAAAGCTGGCTTAATTACCGGCGACCAGGTACAAATGAGCAATGTGAACAACCTTTACCAACTCCTGATCAATAATCAGAATAAGGAGGTAGTCATACACGTTTTGAGAAACAAAAAAAAACATCCATATCAAGCTAATAGTGCCTGAGCTGGATGTTCCTTTGGCCCGTGTTTCGTTTTTGTTCTAATTGAACCGGGTATTGATCACCGTACCATCTGCAAACAATCGATACTGGTCGAATATATTCCGCACGGCCCGTTTAAGGTATCTGTCGTTGTCAAACTGCTGGTTTCCAAAGAGACTGGAGGCATAACCCTGCCATACCGCAGTCTCCTTTTTCCGATCCAGGAATATGATCAATAAGGTTCCTTGTCGCAAACTGTACTTTACGGGCTCGTATTCCATATCTTCATCTTCATACCTGATCCATTGCTCCAATTCAGGTTGCTGATAACCTTGAAAATTGAAATCATCGTAAAATACCTTATAGGTTACCAACAGGCTGGGATTTTTATTTTCCTGTTTGAATCCCTGTAATTTCATTCTGGAAGAAATGGCTTTCCGTAAAGTAGTATCCAGCTCACTTTCCGTTTTGTTGTAATTGGCGTCGCTTAAAAAGTCAAAGGTTTGGTACCTTTTGAATTTTCCCAGATAGCTATAATCTGATTCTACTATGTATTTTTCGTATGAGAGGCAGCTGGAAATAAAAATCACCCCTCCAAGTAGCAATAAATTCTTAAATGTCTTCATGGTTTCTTTTTAGTGTATGCGGAATTTATAAAACTAATTTAGTAGAATCCTAAGTAATAAGAAAATATTTTTTGAATTCTGTTCATTGCGCGACATTTTATCTATAGTTTTTGAAATTACGAATTACAAATTAGGAATTAGGAATAACCTGGACAGAAATTTTTTAATCGTTAATCGGTGTTCGGCGTTCGACGTTCCCTCGTTCTTGGAAATTATTCTTTTCCCTCCTGATTCCTCTATAGGGATTGTATCCGTTAAGCTCCTTCTGGTAGTACCCGGAATGATTAAAAGGCCTCTTCTGCGGGCTTTCCTGACATTCTTTCGAACAGGCCCCCTCATATTCCCGGGCACATTTATGGCAAAGCGGCACATGCAGGTTACAGGTTGGGTTGGCGCAGTTCACCATGCGGTCGCAGTCCATCTGACAAACATGGCATTTGGATATCACCTTGGGGTTTACCCGGTTTACCTCAACTGCCACCCGGCTATCAAAAACGTAACACTTCCCCTCAAAGTCTTCCCCACCAGCCTCCAATCCATGTTTTATGATACCTCCATGTAATTGGTACACGTTATTAAAGCCATTTTCCAATAAGAAAGCACTGGCTTTTTCACACTTTATGCCACCGGTGCAGTAGGTGATGATTTTTTTGTCCTTCAACCCCTGCAATTCAGACAATTTTTCTGGAAATTCTCTAAAATTATCAATATCCAGGATCCTGGCATCTTTGAATTTACCCAGTCGATGCTCGTAGTTGGACCGGACATCCAATACCACCACATCTTCCTGCTTCTTCATTTCCAGGAATTCACCGGGTTCCAGATATGCTCCAGTTTTGCGGTTGGGATCAATATGTGGTAGTCCCAGGTTAACTATCTCTGGTTTGACCCTGATGTTTAACTTTATGAAGGCGTGAACAGGCGATGGCTCAACCTTAAATTCAATATGATCGAAACGGTTGTCTGATCTTAAATGATCCATATACTGTTGACAATCAGCCCTTAATCCGGAAACAGTTCCGTTAAGGCCTTCCGATGCTATAATAATTCTACCCCTTAGATTCAGGTCAAGACAAAAAAAGTGATGAGCCTCCCTGAATCCGTCAGGATCTTCAATCTTGGTGTAACAATAGTACAGAAGTATACTGTATGGCTGCATAATTTATTTGTCGGCTATCTTTTGCGCCGGGTTTCCAAAGACTGTTTCGTTTTTAGCTACGTCTGAGATTACCACTGACCCCGCCCCTATCCTGGCATGGTCGCCGATAGTAACTCCTGAAACCAGGGTCGCCCCGGCTCCAATAAAAACCCCGGTTCCTATAGAAACCCCAGAACCCACGATACTCCCTGCGCCAACCTCCACATAATCATTTATACTCACTTCATAATCAATAGTACATTGAGCGTGCAGGATGCCATGGTTACCCAATCTGGCATGGGCATTCACTACCACCCCGGCGCTGATCAAATTACCGTGTCCCACAGAAGCAGAAGATGACAGATAAGCACTGGTGTGAATAGCATTAACCGGCATCACTTTTCTTTTCTCATTGAGCATCCCCACCAGGTCCTTTTTTATTCTCTTATCATTTTCGGCAACAAAGGCCTGACATTGTTTACCAATAAGCTTTAAAAAGCCATGATCATCGGTAGATCCCAAAACGGAAACCTCATCTATCAATTCGCCGTGCAATGATTTATCATCATCCAAAAAACCGTAGACTACCACACCGTTGCTATGGAAAATATCCATCGCCAATTTACCCAAGCCACCGGCTCCAAATACAAGTACAGGTTGTTCCATAGTGAATGCAAAGTTAAATCAATGTCCCTAGATCCACAAGTAGAGGATATTACGGCAGTTGGGCGGTCAATTTATTCCACCAGGTGTTTTTGTAAAGTATCAGGAACATAAATACCGGAATGAAAGATACCTTGTATCGGACCAGAGTGCCAAAGTTTGGAGTAGACAGTGTCAGTAACCCTGCCAATATCAAAACATAGACTAAACCGGGAAACCAATCCGGTAGAAGCAGGTCCGCATTACGAAGTGATCTAATGCGTCCAATTATTAAAATGGTGATGGTCAGATTTTCCAGAATTACTAAATTTTGTAAAAAAGAACCCCAGTCACCCAAATTAGGGCGTATTATCCCGGTAACCGTGGCCCAAGGCAGATTGATGCCCATCCAGAAGGTAGGATCAGGGTTTTCAATAAAAACAACCAATGTCCTGGAACCGGTCTTGGATATAATTTCCAGGGCGTTGTTTTTAACCATGTGGGTTAAATAATCTAACCTTAGATTGGGATGCAGCCAGGAGGCACCAAAGATCAAAATGGTAAAAATCATGATCCAGGTGCCGTGGACTATCAACAAACTTTGATTCCTTTGCAGTATCCGGCTGTGTATCACAGTGGTAATCAAAACCGGCAATAATACTGCCATATAGTAGTATTTCAACTGAAACAATACCAGTATCATGGGTATGGCCAACCACCAGTAATAATATTTGCGCTCATTCTGTCTCATAAAATAGGGCCAAAACCATGCTGTCAAATAACCAAATACACCCATAAATAGTGTCTCCTTTGAAACTCCGGAACTCCAAAACAGGGTACTGGGTAAGAATATAAACGCTCCCATAGCAGCTTTGGTAGAGCCCGGGTAGGTGCGCGCTATCCGATCAACCAAAGCCCATAAACCACCAAAGGAAAATAATGACAGGTAAGCGCTGCATAACCAATAATTCCCCCCGGTAATCAATGTTAGTACACTGAGAATTTTGATCATTAATAAAGCCCTGGGTGCACCCTGATATCCAATTTCATTTACCAGATGCTCAGGCCAGGAATTTCCTGACAACCAAAGAATATAACTTTTGGGGTCTTCGAAAAACCGCTCCACCAGGACTTTTGAGCCCTCGAAAAAAGCCCAGGTATCCCCTCCCTGAAAATGGTATTTGTAAAGCAACCCAAACCCCACACCAGCCAGTATCTTAGCAAAAAGTCCATACCAATAGTAGGGCCGGGCCGGGGATCTCTCATAAATCTTATAAATCCTCCAACTGAGCAGCGCGATCAAGCAGATATGAATAAGCCAGAGCATGCCCGCTATAGCTTGGGAGCCCCCGTCAAAAGTGACTGTCCGATGAAACAATCAAGGCACTTTCTCAAGTTACAATACTGATTATTCAATTCAATCACAGCCTGTGAGTAGTATGCGGAAGATACCTCAAAACCTTTGTCTTTCCAATATGATACCATCCGATTCTGTTCAGGCGGCACCTGCTTCATCAACCCGATCGCTCGTTTACGGTATATTGGCTGTCCTGTATAGTCTGCGTAAGCCACTAATAGCGGTACCACCGTATTGATTACCAGGTTTTCCTTACTGGACTTGCCTAAGGCACTCCTCCCTACGTCCCATTTTTTACCAAAGTCGTAATGGTCGTCCCAATATGAAGATGGTTTAACTACCATTCTCGAAAACTGGTTGGCGGTGAGGGCTTCCCTGATATTCGAGAACCGGAAACCCTCAAGCTGCATCATTGAAACGAATTGAGCAATACGCAAACCAGGAAAGTTTGAGGGTCTCAATCGAAGGTACTTCCACATTTCCTTTTTCATCAACCCTTGCTTGAAGGAATATTTCTTTGTTAAAAACTCGTATTCTCTTTGAAGCCGAAGATAATAGGAATCACCTGTGACTCGCTGAAGAAAACCCGCCTGACCGAAAAACAAAGACTCCAACTGAATGATATTGGAACGCATTTTTCTTACTGTTGGCAAAGGCACAACACCTACCAAAGTCTCAAACGCATCGGTGTTTACGTGAAAACCAAAATTTTTTCCCAGAACCAGATAAGTAACCTGATCCCAGTTATAGCTGTGGCGATCCAGTAATGCAATTACTTCCTGTGATTTTCTTTCGATCCTTTGACGGATCGTGTGTTCCAACATTTTTTTAAAACGGTTGAGAGGAATTCTATCGGATTGTCGCTCGCAAGGAATGAAAGAATTGCCTTTTCCCAACTTTTGATGCCTGAGTAGCAGATCCCCTTCAACCCTGTCTTTTAGTTCCAGTGTGGGAATTTCCCGTCCATTGCTTGTTTTAGCATTTACGTTATTAACCCAGACTACGTGGAGAACTACCTGATCATAGGCTGGATCTTTTTGGTGCTGATGAAGGTACCAATCCGAAGAACGAACATGGATTTCTATAGGTCCGGCCCAATCTGTGCTTGCCAGCTTAATGCGCGCGTTTGAAAAATCCGGCCCGGAGTTGGCATTAATCTGACCAGGATTCAGTACCTGAAGCACTTCCCCCTGATATGTCTCTAATTGCCTTTTGTCAAAATATTGATTCTTCCAAATGAAATTCAGGAACTCCTCTTTCATTGAAGCAATAATAAGTACCAGGAGTATCGATTTGGGAAACTGACAATAATTTTAACCCGGGCTTATACAATCTTTAGCAATATTTCTGCCATAGCAGCCTGAAGTTTACAGGCTTCCTGACCGGCGGCCTCCGCAAAATCAGTTCCGGAAGATGCATAAAGAATACTTCTTGATACGTTGACCAATAGTCCGCATTCGCTATTCAATCCTGAATGTGAAATCTCTTTGAGATCGCCTCCTTGTGCACCAACACCGGGCACCAGCAAAAAATGTTTGGGCACCATTTTACGAATTGACGCCAGTTCCGCAGGTTTCGTTGCCCCCACCACGTACATCATTTTATGGTCCCCTCCCCAGGACTGACTTTTTTCCAGCACCCGTTGATAAACAGAATTACCCTCTTTGGTCTCCAGCATTTGAAAGTCTGCAGCACCTGAATTTGAGGTCAGCGCCAGTAAGATCACCCATTTACCCTGGAAGTTAAGGAAAGGTTTAACGGAGTCTTCTCCCATATAGGGAGCCACTGTAACTGCATCGAAGTTGAATTTCTCAAAAAATGTCTTGGCATAAAGTCGAGAAGTATTGCCAATATCTCCTCTTTTGGCATCAGCAATGGTGAACATATCTTCCGGTATCACCTGCATGGTTTTTTCCAGACTTTCCCAACCCCTGGGGCCATGGGTTTCGTAGAATGCCAGATTAGGCTTATAAGCAATGCAAAAATCCTTGGTTGCTTCTATTATTGCCCGATTAAACTCGAATATAGGGTCATCATATTCCAGTATACATTTTGGCAATCGCTCTATATCTGGATCCAGTCCTACGCACAGATATGACTTTTTATTGAAAATTGAGCTTATTAACTCAGACTTGGTCATTATTTAGCGGGAAACGGCGAGGAAAAGCAATTAATTGGGGTTTCAGGGTTACCTAAGGTCAATTATCTCCACATCCTTGTACTTACTGGGATCAAACTCAAAATGACTTGCTGTTAGTTCCAGATCTGAATCGAAATCAGACACTGACCAAAGGTACCGGTTTCCGTTTTTATCAAATACTTTGTAGTTAACTAATGTTTTATCCACCTTATCAATGGTTAATCTGATCTTATAAAATGGCTCGTCCTTATTATCGGGTTCAAGATCTATAATCTGCACAATGCTTCCTTTGCGTTTCTTTTCCTCTACAAACGAATACTTATAGCCTTCCCGGTAAATGGTATATATTTTTGACGGAGCCATGGGATCATCTTCTGGATAATAGTTGTCTATATTTACTTCGTTTACCTCACGCAAATAGGTCCAAATGGTTGTTCCGTTGTTTATTATTTCCTGCTCACCAATCTTCAACCGGTACTTTTCACCCATAACCGTGATCTCTCCTCTAAAAGTCTCATTCAATTTCTCGGCAGAGTTTTCCAATTTATATACCAACTTAGCCTTGAAGGCTTCAATATTTTGATACTTGGCACTCATTGCGTCCAGGACCGCTAATGCCTTGGGATCTTTCTGTGCCCATCCAACATTAACTATAAGCGCTACCAGGATAAAAACTAAGCCAATTTTTTTCATCATGTTATTTGTTTATTCTGTTCATCTATCCCATTCAATAACTGTTCCAAACTATATTCGTCAGATACCAAAACCTCCCGGGCTTTACTGCCTTCAAATGGTCCAACAATACCTGCTGCCTCCAATTGATCGATTAATCGTCCAGCCCTATTATAGCCCAGCTTCAGTTTCCTTTGAATCAAGGAAGTACTCCCTTGCTGGTGCAATACCATTAAGCGGGCAGCTTCCTCAAACAAGACATCGCGATCGGAGAGATCTACCTCCGACAGGTTGTCCCCTGATTCGTCCCCCACATATTCTGGCAGCATATAGGCAGAATCATAACCCCGTTGTTCTCCAACATAATTACAGATATCTTCTACTTCTGAACTATCAATAAAGGCACATTGCAGTCTAATTATATCATTGTTCTGAGAAAGCAGCATATCCCCCATCCCCACCAGTTGCTCAGCACCACCAGTGTCCAGAATGGTTCGGCTGTCCACTTTTGAGGTTACCCGGAAAGAAAGTCTGGTAGGGAAATTCGCTTTTATCAAACCGGTAATTACATTTACCGAAGGTCGTTGAGTAGCTACTACCAGATGAATGCCTATAGCCCTGGCAAGCTGAGCCAGCCTGGCAATTGGCTGTTCTACTTCTTTGCCAGCTACCATCATCAGATCCGAAAGTTCATCTATAACCAACACAATATAAGGTAAAAATCTGTGGCCTTTGGTTGGAAGTAATTGACGTCTTACAAACTTGGTGTTGTATTCTTTTAAATTTCTGCATCCGCCTTCTTTTAACAAGTTGTAACGGAGATCCATTTCAATACAAAGGGAATTCAAAGTATAAATCACCATTTTGGTATCAGTGATTATAGCATCATCTCCATTTGACAACTTGGCCAGGAAGTGCCTTTCAATTTTATTGAAAAGGGAAAGCTCAACTTTCTTTGGGTCGACTAAAACGAACTTCAGTTGCGAAGGGTGTTTCTTGTAGATCAGAGAGGTTAATAGAACGTTCAACCCAACTGACTTTCCCTGTCCGGTGGCACCGGCCATTAGCAGGTGTGGCATTTTTGCCAAATCAGAAACGTAAACTTCATTGGAGATGGTTTTTCCCCAGACAACGGGCAACTCCATGTCACTCTTCATGAATTTTTCCGTGGAAATAACCGACCTCATGGACACCATTTCTCTATTCTTATTGGGCACCTCAATACCAATGGTGCCCTTTCCTGGAATGGGTGCGATAATTCTGATTCCTAATGCAGCCAAATTTAAAGCAATATCATTTTCCAGGTTTTTGATCTTTGAGATTTTTACTCCAGCTTCCGGTACTATCTCATAGAGCGTTACTGTGGGGCCGATAGTAGCTTTTATACTGCTGATCCCTATCTTAAAATTGATCAAAGTCTCGATGATCCGGTCTTTTTTCTGTTCCAGCTCTTCTTTGGTAACCTGAACTTTTTCAGAGGCATGCGCATCCAAAAGGTCCACTGTAGGGTATTTGTACCTGGGTAGATCCAACGTGGGATCATAATTCTCGACCTTATCGGCAACTTGATCGCTTCCCTCTTCTTGCACTACTGAAAATGAAAGTTCCTCCTTTTCTATGGGGTTAGCGTCTTTGATACTTGTCTTCAAAGTAAGTTCTTCCTTGTCGGCATTTCCGTTCCCTTTTTCTTCTACCACCCAGCTGGATGTATCTTCTTTCAAGGCTTCTGCTAGAATCTCCTCCCGGTCCGTGTAAACATTCAATGGTTCTTCATTGATCTCTAAGGGAAGCGCTTCCTTTACCTCCGGAGTCTCACTAGAAATTGGAGCAGTGGCAATAGATTTGGTGCTACTCTGGGAGAGCCCGGAAAAAATATTGGTAATGTTGAAAAAATAGATCACGAACACCACCAGCCCCAATAAAAGTACCAGATAGGTTCCCCAACCCAATAATCCATCCAAAACCAATGCCAGTTCTAGTCCAAGTCCGCCACAGATGAACCTTATTCCTTCAAATTCAAAACGATGCCACAAATAACCAAGCAGTAAACCCAGCCAGAACACCATAAATAAACTAAGCCGAAGGGTTGGCCACCAAGGCAATAAATTTTTATGAAAAACAATGCGGGCGCCTGCCAGAAATACCAAGAGTGGTATGGTGAATGCGGTAATTCCAAACCAGCGATAGATGAAAATATAGCCACTACGTGCTCCAAGAATACCTAACCAGTTCTTTACCTCCAATCCAATAGTTTTTAGGCCCTCCCAATCCTGAGTGCTTCCGATTAAACTTTGATCAGCTTTACCGGTAAATAGATACGAGATAAAGGAGATGAGTAAAAAAATGGCAATCCCCATCAGAGAAAACCCACAGGCCAGGTGAAACCTTCGGTCCCTGAAAAACCAAGGTTTTGAGTCTTTCTTGTGTGCTTTTCTAGGCTTTTTGGAGGCAGGTTTCCTTTTGTAAGTATTTTGAGCCATGTATTTTAATGATCAACTCCTATATGATCACGTTGTTAAAAGCGACTTTATTATCCGTAAATAAACAAATCTAGCAAAATTCTTTGGATTAATTGCCTTTGGAAAATTGCCGGTCTATGTTCTTGTTAAGTTTCTTTATCATAGATGGTCCCTGGTATATGAATCCTGTGTACACCTGCACCAGAGATGCCCCGGCTGCTAACTTTTCTAAAACATCCCCCGCGGTAGTAACTCCCCCTACTCCAATAATAGGAATGGTACCTTTTGATCTATGATGTATGTACCGGATCACTTCGGTAGACCTGCTGGCCAATGGTTGACCACTTAAACCTCCCGGCCCAATTTGTTCTAACTTGTCCCCGGCGGTTCGCAGGCCGTCTCGATGTATGGTGGTATTGGTGGCCACCAGGCCGGATATTTTGGTTTGCCGGACAACCTCAATGATGTCATCGAGCTGTGGATTGGTTAGATCAGGAGCGATCTTTAGCAGAATTGGTTTCGGTAAGCCGGTTTCCTGGTTCACTTGCTGGAGTTTGCTGATCAGATCCATCAAAAGTTCTTTTTCCTGCAATTCCCTTAGCCCTGGTGTATTGGGTGAGCTTATATTTACCACAAAATAATCCACCCAGGGATAAAGTGACTTAAAGCAATACAAGTAGTCCTCATAAGCCAATTCGTTGGGTGTATCTTTATTCTTCCCAATATTGCCGCCAACAATGCATCCTGCCGGCCGTTCTTTCAATCTTTCCACTGCCGCTTCAACACCCTCATTGTTAAAGCCCATGCGGTTAATTAACCCCCTATCTTCAGTCAATCTGAACAATCTTGGGGCAGGATTTCCACTTTGGGGACGTGGAGTAACCGTTCCAATCTCTATAAAGCCAAAACCTAATGTTGATAGTGGCTCCACAAGCTTGGCGTCTTTATCAAATCCTGCCGCCAGCCCAATTGGGTTAGGAAATTTCACTCCAAACACTTCCTTTTCCAAAGCAGGTGAAGTGTAACAAAATAGTTTCTTAAAGAGATTATGTATGCCAGGAATTGTGAAAATTATCCTGATCAGGCTAAATGTAAATTTGTGGGCCTTTTCGGGTGGCATCAGGAACAAAAGAGGCCTTATAAATAGCTTGTACAAATTTGTGTTTTGTTACAAATATAAGCTATTTGCTTTTGCCAGACTTAGCTGGCCACAGCAAAAATATTTCCCTTCATTCTGGACAAAACGTAAAATATAAAACCAATGTTTCGTGATATATTGTTTCTTGTATTTACTCTTAGCTGCCTTTGGATGGTGCTTAAGGGGCTTTCGAAATATCAAGTTCCCAAAAGAAAATTCCTCATTATAGTTTCTGTATGGATATTGCTGCTCACAGTGCTGAGCGTAAGCGGCCAGTTAAATGATTTTTCAAACTTCCCACCCAGAATGATGCTGGTCATGTTGGTAGCTTTTACGGTAATTGTTTGGTTCGTTATATCAAGTCATTCAAATAACCTTTTATCCAGAGTACCTGCTTCCTGGATTATTAAAATGCAAGGTTTCCGCATAATTGTTGAGTTATTTCTTTGGTGGGCTTATCTAGATCAGGTGGTCCCGGTTCAAATGACCTTCGAAGGCCGGAATTTTGACATCCTGGTAGGTCTAAGTGCTCCCCTGGTATCATTGTGGTGCCTAAAACCCAGCAACCAACGTCTACCATGGGTGCTTATCTGGAACATTGTTGGTTTGATTCTCCTGTTCAATATTGTGGTTATTGCGGTATTGTCTATGCCAACGCCCATGCAGTATTTTTTCAACGAACCTGCCAATACTGTTATAGTTACATTTCCCTGGGTATTGCTGCCAGGAATTTTGGTTTCCCTGGCTTTTGCGTTGCACCTGTTATCAATAAAGCAAATGATTAATATGATGAAAACTGCTGGTACTAGCTAGTTCATAAACTGGGAATCTGTACTAACACCTTGGTACCTTTATTTACTTTGGATATTAATTTGATACTTCCTTCTAATTTGTCAATGGTTTCCTTTACAATGTAAAGTCCCAGACCTGAACCGTGATTGATATCGGTGGCCCGATAAAACATCTTAAAAACACTATTGAGATGTTCTTTTGAAATCCCTACTCCGTTGTCCTGAATGGAAATATGGGCATATTTTGGTTTGATCTGGACCTTAATATCAACCTTGGGGTGCTTACCGTTGTGGTGACGGATAGCATTCGAAATTAAATTATTAAAAACTACTTTAATTCTACTCTCATCCGAGTAAAAAGGCTTCTGTTGATCAATTTCAAAAGATTTATTGACCTCCAGGTGATTGATGTACTTAAGTTGTTCAAAGATTTCGTTAACAATCTCCTCAAAATTAATAACTGACCGGTTAAGCTGTAACCGGGAGTTTCTGGAAAGGTTTAGAATGTCTTTAATGAAACGATCTTGTTGTATCACACTTTTGGAGATCATATCCAGGTATCCCTGTAAAGTCCCACGGTCGTTCTCATCTTTGGCTAAATTCAGAAGCCCCAAAACTGAGGTAATTGGTGCTCTGAGGTCATGTGATACGCTATACACAAAGCTATCTAGTTCTGCGTTGGTCTTTCGAAGCTCCTTATTGGAATCTTTGCTTTTTTGTTCTGCTGTTTTGCGGATCCGAATCTCTTCGTGCAGTTCCTTGGTGCGCTCACTCACGGTTTGTTCCAAACGTTCATTAAACAACTCTACTGACTTCTGTGCCTCCTGACGTTCCTTAACCGTACTGGTAAGTACAATGGTTGAAATACAAAACACTCCAATGAAAATTTGTAACATGAGCAGGCTTTGATGACTGGAATTCATCACGAATGGACCTAATCCCTCGATGGTAAACATTACTGACAGCAGGGACACTAATAGTATACCGGAAATAGAAAGTTGTAGATTGAATCGGAATGCCAGCCAGAGAAATAATGGCACTACCAAATAAGGAAAGGACCTCCAGACAATTTGAGAGAAATAGGGTACACTGGAAACAATGATCATTCCTGCCAGAAACAAAACAAAAATAGCCATCTCCATGGAAAGCGCTCGGCTCCATTCAAACCTGAACCTCTGAAACCAGGAGAGGATAAAAGGAGTAAATAGTAAAATTCCTACCATTTCCGCCATGGTCCAAAGCAGCCAGGTCAAAAGCACCGGAGCTTGTAAACTTCCCGTTCCGGCCATTATCAAAGTACCCACAGTTGATCCGGCAAGACCGGTAATGAATGCAATACCAATAAATTTAAATATTTGCCCCGCCCGTTGAAACAGATTCTTCTTCTGGAAGAAATGCAAGATAAGCTTATAACCCAAGATAATCTGAAGGGTGGCTGCGGCGGCCAGCAATACACTGGTCAATGCCCCAGTCCAGGTTAGGGATCCATCCACTAAGTAGAAAAGAAGAGTATTAGCAAATAGACTTCCTAGGGTAATAGCCCTCCATATGTCCCTTCCGCATAAAAACATCATTGCCAGGCCTACGCCACTGGCAGGTAGTATGGCCGCGGCCTGTATATCCCGGAAGGAGAACCAGATACCTGCACAGGCTGCTGCAAAATACAGTGTTGCCAGCTTTAAGACTTTCCAGTCATTACCATTGATTTGTATGCTAAAAAAGTTCATGGATGCAGGCGTACCCTGATTCGGGCACCCTTCAATTTTATTGGAATGTAAAAATACGTGATAAATGACTCTATTTTTGTCTATAACCAATGGAGAACTTACATTGTGGCTATATTAAAGGACTTAATACAATTCCCATATACTTTGCTGTGCAATGAATTGTTATAAATTAAATGATTTATGACCTCATACAGCACCAAATCAGGCATGAAAAAAGTCGCACTCCAATGGGCGCGTGAACTATATGGAATAAGTGCCAAGTTGTCCAAATTGACAGGCTATGATGATACCAACTTCCTGTTAAAGTCAGGGAAGGGCAAATATGTGCTTAAAATATCCGATGAAAAAAGTTCTATTGAAACACTTGGTGGTCAAAACCACATGCTTCGATTCCTTCAGGAGCATAGCAAGGAATTCAAAGCATTCCCCACGGTAATTGCAGGATGTGATGGGTCCTATTTGTACCAGGTGTCCATTGGTAAACAGACCTATTGGCTAAGAATATTAACCTATTTGGAAGGAACCTTGTTGCACCAGGCAACCCCCAGCTCAAAGCTATATGAAGATCTGGGTGGCTTTCTCGGTGCCATGAACCAGTGCCTGAGGCCTCTTGATCTGCCGGACCTCAGGTTGCGAAAGTCACCATGGGATCTAAAATACGCTGCGCAATGCATGGCATACTGTCAAAAAATTGATGATCCACACTACCTGAGATTAGTAGGGTACTTTCTACAACAATATGAACATCAGGTAGTACCCCATTACGCCGATCTGCCTCAAGGTTTGATCCACGGAGATGCCAATGATCATAATATCCTGGTATCGGGCGACCAGGTGTCAGGATTGATTGATTTTGGCGACGCCACTTATTCCCAGTTAATTCATGAACTGGCCATAGCAATTACTTACGTCATGATGAGTGATAATGATCCCCTAAGGGCGGCTAGCCGGGTGGTAAAGGGATACCATCAGGAAAGGCCGCTTACATCACTTGAAATAGAAGTTTTGTACTACCTGGTAGGGGCGAGACTCTGTACAAGCTTGTGTATTTCAACGCATAATCAAAAAGAAGACCCCACTAACCAATACCTTGGATTGCATCAACAGCCGGTGAAACGACTATTAGATTGGTTAATCTCCATCAATCCTGTGGATTTCGAACAGCAGCTTAAGAGAACTTGTTCAATCGAAACCTCAAAAAATTATACCGTAAGTGAATTAAAAACGGCGCGGGCCAGGTATTTCAGCAAAACACTGTCGTTGAGCTACCAGGAACCTATTTTTATGGTTAAGGGTGCCTTACAGTATCTTTATGATGGCCAGGGAAAAGCCTATTTGGACGGAGTAAATAATATCGCTCATGTAGGGCATTGTCATCCGGGGGTAGTTGCTGCTGCCATAACTCAAATGACCCAGCTCAATACCAATACCCGTTATCTTTATCCTCAATTAAATGAGTACGCATATTTACTTTGTGAACAATTACCTAATCCACTATCGGTGGTATTCTTTGTAAATAGTGGGACCGAAGCCAACGACCTGGCCCTACGTATGGCACGTAATCATACCGGACAAGAGGATATGCTGGTGATCGAAAGCGCTTATCATGGAAACAGCCGGGCTGCTCTTGAGGTGAGCCCATATAAATACCATGGGCCCGGGGGTGCTGGCAGAAAACCACACATTCATGAAGCGCTTTCTCCGGACCTGTACCGGGGTAAATTCCGGGCAGAAGATCCGGAAGCGTTGTCCAAATATCTGGACCATCAACAAAAGACTATCGAACATATTGTTGATACCAATGGTGGTCTTGCCGGCTTTATTGGCGAGTCGTTGTTGGGTTGTGGCGGACAAATTGTATTGCCACCAGGATATTTGAAGGGTACTTATCAGCTAATCCGAAAATATGGCGGCCTTTGCATTGCCGATGAGGTGCAGGTAGGATTCGGTAGGGTTGGAAGTCACTATTGGGGTTTTCAAACCCAGGGAGTGGTGCCGGATATAGTTACCATGGGTAAGCCAATGGGCAATGGGCACCCGCTAGCGGCGGTAGTTACCACTGCGGAGATTGCCGACTCTTTAAACAATGGAATGGAATACTTTAATAGCTTTGGCGGTAATCCTGTAAGCTGCGAGATCGGCAAAGCTGTTTTGCAAATCATCCAGGAGGAAAACCTTCAGCAAAATGCGAAACTGGTGGGAGCCACATTAAAGTCCGGTTTAAATAAACTGAAAGAGCAACATGAAATGGTTGGAGATGTGCGCGGACTGGGGTTGTTTCTTGGAATTGAATTGGTACAGGATTGTGAAACACAAGACACGGCACCCATATTAGCCACCCGTTTAGTTGAAAGTATGAAGGACCGAGGGATCTTATTGGGTATCGATGGTCCCCGGCATAATGTGATAAAGATTAAGCCGCCCCTAGTCTTTTCAGCTGGTAATGCACATTTATTGGTCGATCAATTGGATGCAGTTCTGGACTATTTAGAAAATTAGTGAGTGATTGAGCGTGCCTTAGCCGGCCGAAGTCCAAAATGACAAAAAGGCGAGATTGTAGGGATTGAGTAAGGAAATCCTACAATGTTTACGCATAAATTTCGGGTAAAATACCCGTTCCATCTGCGAAACCCTCCTCATTTACTCCCATTATCTTGGCCATGGTTTGATATAAATTGGCCAATGGAGTATTTTCTTCAAAAATAAGCTGCCTGCCAGGTTTTATTTGACCACCACCTCTACCGGCTAATATTACCGGTAAATTCTCCTCAGCATGCCGGTTGCCATCTTTCAAACCTGAACCGAACATTACCATTGAATTATCCAACATATTACCTGAACCTTCTGATATAGATTTTAATTTATCCAGAAAATAGGCTACCTGTTCCATATGCCAGGTATTGATTAATTCATATTGAAGCATGCGGCGCTGGTCGTTCTGGTGATGGGACACTGCATGGAAACTGTCACGTACCCCGTCCAAAAAAGAGAAATTTCTGTTGCTGGCAGCATTACCAAACATAAAGGTTCCAACGCGACTGGCATCACTCCACAAACCCAGCGTCATTATATCCAACATTAGCCGGACCTTTTCGGTGATATCGATGCCTTCTTCCAAATCGATATACTCATCGATTCGGATATTCAATCGTTCCAGTTCCTTCTTAAGGCCTGGACTTATCCCGGCCTCGAAATCTTTCATTTGCACTTTATTTTCCAAACGCATTTCCACTGAGCGAATGGAAGCCAAATATTCTTCCAATTTATTCTGATCAGCAATGCCCAGGGTTTTTTGTAAAGCCGTGGCATCTTCCAATACTGCATCCAGAATACTGGCCTTGAGTGGATTTTCAGGCTTGGCATTTTTGTTGGGAACCACGGTTCTGAACATGCGATCGAAGGCAAACCTGGGGTTAATCTCTTTTGCAGACGGCATGGTGGCGGTTTCCCAGGAAATGTAGGATCCATAAAGACGGGTAATACCGGTACTGGTACATACGCCACTTTTCATTCGGTCAACACCATATACCAATGAAGGAATAATGGTTTCCTTTCCTACTTTCCTTGCAATCTCCTGGTCAATAGACGGCCCTCCTACATTAACATTTGCCCCAATGGTTCTGGTGATTTCCATAGAGGAGAGGAAATTGCCCGTTTTGGTATAGTGCCCTTCAACGCCTTTTGTTGAATGATGATTCATCAACTGCTGCAACACCAATATGTCTTTCCGAAAGGGTTCCAACGGTTTTAATATTGGGGATAACCGAAAGTCCGTACCTGTACCTTTAGGTTCCCATTTTTCCGGACAAACGCCATTCGGGGCAAATAGGAAAACTGCCCGTTTGGGTGCGGCCATTATGGGACTGGCAATAACACTGGATGGGACCATTGCTTCTAAGAGAGGGAGTCCAATACAAGCGCCCATTCCTTTAAGCATCCTTCGACGAGGCATAGACCAGTTTTTACTCATAATCATTAAGTTACGAATCTTTTAGTTTACTTGCCAGCCATATACCTCTAGTTTCATCCCAGGTTTTAACCAGCTAAACGCTTTCTGGGTACGTCTTTAGTATCGCTCTTCTTATATCTAAAAGGATAACTTTTAGTGATTTCTATAATAAATTGCTCACTATTAAAATCTGTTTCTAACAAGGCATTTTGTAAATGCTTAATTGTAGGAGTATCCTTAAATTGTAGGGAACGGCCCAAAGCGAATGACAGCATTTTTTTACTAAAGGTCTTAGCAAATAATTCCTTCTTGCCTACCAGTATTTTACGTAAATCCGCCGGACCTTCAAACACTTCTCCTGATTCCATTATCCCTGAGGGGTCAATTATTGCTTTCCCATAAGCATTTCGCCATCGTCCAATGGCATCGAAGTTTTCCAGCCCCAGCCCTATGGGATCCATGGCTTGATGACAACTATTACAGGAAGGATCCGCACGATGTCTTTCCAATACAACACGCAAGGTTTCTATAGATTTTGTTGAGTCATGACTGACTTCCAATTCAGGGACATCTGCTGGAGGAGGGGGTGGAGGTGTACCTAATATTTGCTCTAAGACCCATTTGCCTCTAAGTACCGGACTCGTTCGAGTGGGCAAAGAAGTTGCTGTCAAAACGCCCGCCATTCCTAAAATCCCACCTCGTTCATCAGAAGTAAATTCCACTTTTCGCATTATTGATCCTTCCACATCTGAGATGCCATAATGCTTAGCAAGTTCTTCATTTAAAAAGCTGTATTCACTATCTATTAAGTCAAGAAGGTTATTACTTTCCAACATTACATAGTTGAAAAATAGCTCCACTTCGTTTAGCATAAGGGCGCTAAGTGTTGGTGTGTATTCTGGAAAAATTTCAAGGTCAACCTGAAAAGCAGGGTCTTTCAACTTTCTTAATTCTAACCATTGTATAGCAAACTGTTCCCCTAAACGCTTTGCTTTAGGGTTTTTGAGCATACGTAAGACCTCTCTTTCCAATACTATTGGATTGTGCAGGTCTTCCTTGTAAGCGACATTCAGTAGATGTTTGTCTGGCATGCTTGACCATAGAAAAAATGATAATCGAGAGGCTAATTCAAAATTACTTATTTCATAGGGTCCTTCGATCTCTGGGTCACTCTCCATTCGATACAAAAAGCTATGGGACATGAATATAAGTTTCATGGTCTCTTTGATACTGGCATCAAAGCGATCTTCCTTGTCAGCGAATAGGATATATGTGTCCTTGAAAAACAGCAGCAGTCTGGATTTCTCTTCCGGTGTAATGATCCCTCTATAAGCAAGGGTAGCAAAAGGAATTAAGGCATCTGAAGCAAATCTTAAAGGTCTTTCCAAAGAAACATCTTTGTTGAAAAAAACTCGATACCAGAAATTACGCAGGGATGTCCAAATACTGCCTTTATATGCCGGTACCAGATTCCGCCAGGCTTCGGTATCCGAATATAGTGTTTCGAACAAATTGTCGGCGGTATCAAAATATCGCTCAATCAATAACGGAGACATGTACAACACCGCAGCATGATTATCGAAACCAGCCCCACCAGAAGGGTCTGCAGGGAAAATAGAGTCTACATCAACCTCTAAGTTTAAAAGGTCCTGTATAACGTATTTATACTCCTGGTTACTCAATCTTCTTGGAGGGATTACGCCCGGATCTTTTTCGGCTAAGGCGGCCTGCAAATAACTGTTGATATAAAAGGTTATGGTATCAATTTCAGTTTGCTTTAAGGGAGGACGTTTATCGGGTGGCATGGTTCGGTCACCCACGTGTTGCACCACCTTTTGGAATAGCTCACCATTCCGTACTATGGAACTGATGAAAAAAAAGTTATCAAAGTCAATACCTGCTTTCTTATCCTCTCCATTGTGACAAGAATAACAGTGCTTCATAAACAATGGTCGCACAGCTCGGTTATAGTGCTTTTGACGAGGATCATCAGGTTGCGCCCTGGCGAACAAAGATATGGCCATACACATACCGATTAAAATCCACTGCTTGATGCTACCAATCATGATACAGAGGGTAATTTACAAAACTGTCTTGCCTATTTCAAATGTACAAAAAATTGGGTTATACTGCCGTAATTAGAGTCCGCCCAAAGCCACCTTAAACCCCGTGTAAGAGAGCGCCCGGGTAATCCTGACCACCTGGTTTAATAGACGTTTTCAAAGAAAAGAGGACATTAGTCAATCTGAAAAATAAAATTAATCATTATTCAGCCTGTACCAATTGTCGTTATTTGGACAATATCAATGCTTTTGTGTTAGCATTGAACACTTTCTGTTGATTGCTTGTTTGTAGAATATATCATTGAAAACCATCAACTAAATAAGCTGCTTACCTGAGTGAAATATCACAAAACCCTGAGAATCACAGGTTATTTGGTAGTTTGCCTGACCGTATATATGAGCCAAACGGTATTCGGTCAGAAATCTTCTCAAGTACATCTTCATAATGATGGACAAGTGCACATCCATAGACCTGATGCACTTCATTTCTCCCACCCAATAGCTACAGAATCACCTTTTCCCAGACACTAAAATCCGGTTTGATTATGTTTTAGAAAGCCTCCCCGAAAATGAAGGAAATCAACAAACTATTCACCTGGAAGGGTGAGTACGCATTTTCTCGTCATTTTAGCTTAGAGTTGGATGTTCCGTACACTTTTATTAATGCCCAGGAAGAAGTTACTATAAATAACCTTAACTCAGTTGAAATAGGGTTGAAATATGCCAACTTTGCGCTTGAGAAGAAAGGAATATTGCTTGGGGGCGGTATGGAATTTGGGTTGCCCACGGGCAATGATAATAAAGATATTGGCTCTGCTACGGTTTGGGAGTTCGAACCATTCTTCGACATTGGCTGGATAAAAAACAATCTTGAGATTGTTAGCTTTCTAACTTTCGGCATTCCGGTTAACGGGAGACAGTGATGAAGCTGATTGGGAGCTTGGATGGAATCTTTCAACCCTTTACCATATCACTCCGTCGATTGAATTACTATTGGAATCTGCAGCTGAAAAAGTATATGGTGGGGAAGAGGATGGATTTAACACGGTAAGCCTGATACCAGGAGTTAAATGGAAACCAAAGGGACAAGAGCACTTTAAAGCTGGTTTTAGTACAGGAATTCCTATTTCTTCAGAAAAAGAAGTGGATATGACCGCTTTTTTTTCGTTGTTCTATCATTTTTAGCTGGCGCGACCGTTGGAACATTTGGGCAATCAAACAATTGAGCGTTTGAACAATGCAATTCTTTCACCCAAATCCTTACGATATCTTTATATCAGGGATCCTGATAAAGACTTGAGGCTCAAATTCCAGCATGGCGTTTATTAAAACCAGTTTTTTGAAACCAGATAAGTCAAAAATATGTATGTTTCGCAACTTTATCTTCCCTGAAGCCAGCAACTTGGCCCGTTGAGTACCTTCCAACAACGGTTGCTCCGGTGTGTACCACTGTTCACCATCATACAACGCGACATTGCTGTAACTGGTGTCTTTAATAATCCCATCATGAGTGATCAATACTTCATCGCAGGCTCCCCGTTGTTGATAAAGCTGGTCTAACCTGGTGCGGTCTTCATACTTGAAACTGTAATCAAAGGGTTCACATTCCACCTGCTTCAGGGACGTAATTTGCCTTTTTACATAATTTGAAAATATCACTGTCCCCGGCGCTAAACCGTAGGACAACCGGCACTTTACCATATCTTTGGCAAACTCTTCCGGAACTTCTATTATGTCCTTTAATTTTAGATGATTAGTGCTTCCCAAAAGTTTTATTCTGGAATTATCGACACGTTGCTGGTGCCACTCCAAATTGACCAAATTACCATCTACAACTTTTATACTTTCAAACAATGGGTACATACACTTTATCGATCATCTCCTGATATTCCTTTTTCCATTCACTATTGACGGTAATGCCTCCTCCACTTTTAAAAATCAATCCGTGTTCAGTTTTTTCCACAAACCTGATCATCACTCCGCTGTCAAATACATTGCCATCAAATAAACCCACAATACCGGTAAAATAACCTCTGGAATAGCCCTCTGTAGATTTGATTATTTCTATGGTTTTTTTCTTTGGCGCTCCGGATACAGATCCAGCCGGTAGTACTGCCTGCAAAAGGTCTCCCAGGTTTGGCCAAAATTCATCCGCCAGCCGACCGGTAATTTTACTACTTACCTGTAACAAATCAGATTGAGCAGTTTTGACATTTTCTATGTATCTGAAGCGTTCAACCTGAATATCGCCGGCCACTATTCCCAAATCATTGCGAATCAGGTCCACAATGGTAAGGTGTTCCTCAATTTCCTTGGGATCATTCAGGATGGCCTTAGTGGCTTCAGGCACCGAGGACCGTATGGTACCTTTCATAGGGTAAGAGGAAATCATGCCATGCTCAATCCTGATAAATGGTTCCGGGGAAAATATTACAAAATGATCTTTAATCCATAGTTTGTATTTGGCCTGACTTGAATGAAAAATATCTCCTAGATTCAGGTTTGTGGAAAGTCCCGATGGAAATGTCAGGTTCAACAGAAAAGTATCCCCGTAATGAAGATGTTGCTGTACCTTATTAAAGGCATTGCGGTATCTTTCTTCGGTTACTGGATTTTTATCCCAGAAATGCAGCGTAGCTGGTGATAACCCATTCAGGGTGTTTCCCCTGCCATTGATCTCGTAGAGTAATTCGGCCTGGTCTATCTCATCCAGTGGCTTTACCAAGGGTTTCGATTTGTCAAAATCGACCACACACAAAAATGGAGTTTTTTCACGTGTTAGCTTATTTATCAGTTCAAATCCTGCTGTGGCTTTCATATAAAAAGTACCTTGGTGCAGCAAAAACAAATTTAGGCTTCTTGAAAGTATTAGTGGTAGACAATTACGATTCTTTCACTTACAACATAGTGGATTCACTAAGGACCATAGGAGTTGACCAGTTTGAGGTGGTACTTAATGATCAGATCGACTGGGCACTGGTGGATAATTTCCATAAGATCCTTATTTCTCCTGGTCCGGGGACTCCTGACACGGCAGGGTCTGTCCTAAAGCTGATCCAACGTTATAAACAGTCCAAATCAATTCTTGGAGTGTGCCTGGGACATCAGGCCATTGCTCAGGTCTTCGGGGCCCAATTGGTCAACATAGCAAAGCCGCGGCACGGTCAAACAGTATCCATTGATCTTTCTGCAGATGATCCATTATTTACAGGGTTACCTACAAAAATAAAAGGAGGGCTATACCACAGCTGGACAGTTGAAAGGGCAAATTTGCCACAGGAACTCCAGGTTACTGCGAACAGTGGACATAGGATCATGGCTTTACGGCATAAAGTTCACGATATAGCAGGCGTGCAGTTTCATCCGGAATCTTTTGCCACCCCTTATGGTGTAGATATATTGAGAAATTGGATTAGCTTGCCAGCAATTCAAAAATAGTAATCTCCGGAGTGATGCCCACACGTCCTGGCATTCCGATAAATCCAAAACCTCGGTTCACATAAATTCGCTGAGATCCTTGTTGGTACAAACCTGCCCATTGTTTGTACAGGTATTGAGAAGGACTCCATCTGAATTTCCCCAATTCCACGCCAAACTGAAATCCGTGGGTATGACCGGAGAAAGTCATGTCGATATCCGGATAGTCTAAAACTTTAGCCTCCCAGTGACTGGGATCGTGAGACATTAACAATCGAACAGCAGCAGCTTCAGTCCCAGCATACGCCTCTTCCAGTTTTCCATATTTAGAAAACCGTTTTATGCCCCAATTCTCCACACCCAGGATGGCCAAAGATTCACTACCTTCTGTAAGTATATGATTTTCATTTCTCAGAAGTTTCCATCCCAACTCTTTATGTGCTTCTAACATGTTTTTGAAGTCTTGTTGCTTGGCCTGCGGTGAAGGCCACCGGCGGTATTCCCCGTAATCGTGATTACCCAGGATCGAGTATACGCCAAGTGGCGCTTTAACCTTTTCAAAAACATCAATATATTCTTTTATCTCATCCGATTGTCGGTTCACCAGGTCTCCGGTAAAGAAAATCATATCCAGATGCTCTTGTAAAAGCAAGTCCACACCTCCCCTTACTGCAATTTTGTTTTTGAAGCTACCGCTATGAATATCGGAGATCTGGCCAATTCTTAATCCATGGAATGCCTTTGGTAAATTGGGTAGTACAATTTTTTCCCTTCTGATACGATAGTCATAAGCCTGATTAATAATACTAAAGCCTTTCACGGCAATTGGCACAGAAGTGGCCATGAGGGCAGCCCGGTATATGAATTGTTTTCTGGAGACACCTGGTCCTTCATGATGAGGTGGCGCTTTGGCAGTTTTTCCTGATTTTAAGGATTTTAGCAATTTTACTACGCCTTTTATTAAGTTGTCCTGAGCCAAATAAATTGATGCTAAAATCTTCACTAACAAGGTGATAGCAATGAACGATATGACCATTTTGCGGTCACTGTAAGAACTGATATTTAAGAAAATCCAGTCCAGGAAATAAAAACATCCCAAAATGACAAAACTTAAGGCCCAGTATCCCCAATCAAAATAAGTCCCCCATCTTTTCCTTAAACTTGAAAACGCCCTTCGTAGTAAAAAAAATATTGCCATGTCGAAGGACAGGATACCCAGAAGCATAATTACTTTAGTCACTGTAATAGACATGATTGGTTAAATATTAATTTCCCAAACTTAATCTGCGGTTAAGCCCCTCGGTCAGAATATACATCACTGGAACAATCACCAAAGTCAAAAAAGTAGAAACAGTTAAACCGAATATGATGGTCCAGGACATTGGACCCCAAAATACCACATTGTCACCACCTATATAAAAATCAGTACTATAAGTGCCCATGAATTTCAGGAAATCAATATTAATACCCACCGCTAACGGAATCAAACCCAGGATAGTAGTTATTGCAGTCAATAACACTGGTCGTAACCTGGTCTTACCAGCGTTGACGATGGCAGTAATAGCTTGTTCCCTATTCAATCTTCCGGTTATACCCAGCTTTTGTTTCAGGCGCTTTTTGCTGAGTTCTATAAAATCGATCAGTACAATGGCATTGTTTACTACGATTCCTGCCAGAGATATAATGCCCACCATGCACATAATGATCACAAAATCCATGTTGAACAGCACCAGGCCAAGAAATACTCCAATGGTACTGAACAGCACCGAAGTCATTATTATAAATGGCACAGACACCTTGTTGAACTGTGAAACGATGATCAGAAATATTAGAAATACTGCCATCATCAATGCCCTGCTCAAAAAAGCCATCTCTTCCGCCTGCTTTTCCTGCTCGCCTGAAAATTTAATCTCATAACCTGCCGGCAGAGAATAACCACTTAAGAGGACTTTTAATTCGTCATTGACTTTAGTCGGATTATAACCACTAAGCACGTTACTACTTATGGTAACAACCCTTTTCAGTTCCTTTCTTTTAACAGAGCCAAATGTTGAACTCAATTCAGCTTTTGCTACCGAAGCTATCGGTACCTGGTATATTTTTCCGTTGGTCTGATCGCGGAAGGTGATGCTTTTATTCATTAAAGCTTCAATGTCATATCGGTAGCGATCGTCCAGCCGCAGTTGGATTTCATAATCATCTTCGCCCTGTTTAAACTTAGATATCTCTTTACCAAATAGGGCAGTTCTTAATTCGGAAGCAACAGAATAGGTACTTAACCCAAATCTCCTGGCCTTTTCCCGGTCAATGTCTATAATCAGCTCAGGCTTTCCGGTTTCCAGGTCTGTGCGTAATTTTTCAATTCCTCCAATTCCGGACCCAACTATTAATGCTTTCAGGTTTTCAGTAAGATCAATCAAAGTGGGGTAATCTTCACCAGTCACTTCAATGCTAATTGCTTTGCCGACAGGTGGGCCGGCGGCGTCTTTATCTACGGTTATGGTTACACCCGGATAACCTTGAACTGCTTCCCGGATCTCGTCCATGATTTCTTTGGTGCTTTTTCCATTTCGATATTGAAATTCCACAAAATTCACCATGATACGGCTTTTATTGGGCGTTTCAGCCTGACCGATGGCCGTTGGGTCATTTGGGTCGGCGGTGCCTTCGCCAACATTTGAAATAACTGATTCAACCATATAATCATATGGCTGTATAACATCCATTACTTCACCTGCAATTTTCTTAGTAAAGGTATTGGTGGTCTCAATATCAGCGCCTACTGGAAACTCCACAAATACGTTAACATATTTAGGCTGGTTTTCCGGGAAAAATAAAACTGCCGGTTGAAAAACAAACATTAATCCTATTGACATTATAAGGGCCAAAAACGTACCAGCCAGGAAATAAAAAGGTTTTTTCCCTTGTAAAGCATATGAGAGCAGCTGTTTATACCATTGTTCCATCCAGGGAAGAAACGCTCTTTGAAAGCGTTCTGACCATGGGCTAAGCAAGTAAACATTTAGCAAGGTGAGTAATGCAATAACGTTTAAAATATTGCCAATAATAATAAGGGCCTTCCCAAATGAATTAGCGCCTATCAAAAAACCAGAGGCGATCAACGCCATACCTATAATGATCATAATCAGGGTACGACGCCGCATTTTCTTTTTATTGATTTTACTGGCCCCTACCCTCATGTAAGTTGATATTAGTACCGGATTAATAACCAGGGCCACGAATAATGAAGACCCCAGGGTGATAATCAATGTCACTGGCAGGATACCCATAAATTCACCAACCATACCCGGCCAAAACACCATTGGCAAAAAAGCTGCCAGAGTAGTGGCTGTGGAAGCAATAACTGGCATGGCAACTTCTCCCACACCTTTCTTAGTGGCTTCCATTGGACTCAGTCCCTCCTCCATCAACCTGTAGGCATTTTCAACTACTACTATTCCGTTGTCCACCAGCATACCCAAGGCCATTATCAAGGAAAACAAAACCATCATATTAATGGTTATTCCAAAGGCACTTAGAATTATAAAGGTGATAAACATAGACAGTGGAATTGCCAGTCCCACGAATATTGAATTTCTGGTGCCCAAGAAGAACAGCAGTACCAAGACTACCAAAATCACACCTGATATAATATTGTTTTCCAGGCTATTCACCATCATCTTGGTTTGCACAGACTGATCGTTGGTTATGGTAACTTCCAAATCAGGCGGGAAAGTCATTTCCTTGGCTTTCTCCAGCACCTGAAGCACTTTGTCTGTTAAAATCAATAAATTCTCACCACTTCGGCGAATTACGTCTACCATTACTACCTGGTGGGTCCCCAAACGGGCATAGCTCTCCTTCTCTTTATAATCAAACTCTACCCGAGCAATATCTCTCAAGTAGATAATATTCCCATCTTCATTCTTCACTACAATGTCCTCAAGCTGCAATGGATCGGTAAATTCACCTAAAATCCTAATGGTACGACGCTGGCCGTTTGCCAATACATTTCCACCCGACATGGTTACGTTCTCAGCCACTATAGCGTTTTCAATGTCCTCGAAATTGACTTGACGAGCCTCCATTGCATGGGGGTTGGCCATGATCCTGACCTCCTTTTCATCCACTCCCCTGATGTCCACACGGCTTACTTCGGATAATTTTTCAATTTCCTCCTCCAGGTATTCCGCATAATTATTCAACTCTTCGGTGCTGTAGTTACCGGAAAGATTGATATTTAGCATCGGAAACTCAGAGAAATTCAGCTCAAATACATCGGGATCACGGTCAAGGTCGTTGGGCAACTCAGGCTTTGCCTTGTCAACAGCGTCCTTTACCTTTTGCAGCGCCTCCTGAACATCTGTACCAGTAATAAACTCCGCGATAATTGTACTGTAATCCTGAACTGAAGTGGATTTGATGATGTCTATTTCGTCAATGGTATTGATCTCCTTTTCCAGAGGCCTGGTTATCAGATTTTCCATGTCTATTGGCGAATTTCCAGGATAAACTGTGCCAATATATACGGTCGGTATCTCGACTTCCGGATAACTTTCCTTTGGGAGATTGATATAGGAACTGATCCCCAGGATCACAATAAGAACCATCAATACCAGTACTGATACTCTATTGTCCAGCGCCAGGTTAGTTAACCAAAATTCCTTTTGTATTTTAATATTATTCATTTCGACTCTAGAGTAATTCTCTGGTTGCAATCTGGACCAAGGCACCTTCAGTCACTTCCCGGTGACCTGCATCCACTAAAACCATACCTGCCTCAATCCCGGCAGTAACTTCTGTTTTAGACTGGTAAGATTTCCCTGTGGTAATGTGGATTTTCTTTGCTTTAAGCTCATTGTCCACCCTGTCCACGGCATATACAAAATCCCCCTGACTGTCTTGTTGTACTAACTCACTGGGCACTACTAATGCACTTGTTTGATAGTAATCCCTGATTTTAAGAATTGCAATCAGATTCGGCTTATATAGGATACTACCCGCCGGCAGGGCAACATCAACTGAAAATGTTCGGTTTTGCGGGTTAATCACATGACCAATTGAGGTGATCACTGATTTCAGCTCCTGATCAAAAGCAGAGAAATAAAAGTTTACCGAATCTCCTTTCTTTAACCTGCCCAGATATTTTTCAGACACATCTGCCTCCAAATGCATGGCATCAACACTTAATATCCGTAGCATAGGAGATCCAAACAGGGCCATCTCACCAAGCTTTGCCTGAATATTGTCCACCACACCATTGAATGGAGCTACTAAACGGAATTGTTTCAACTGCGTTTGTGTGGTAGCCAACCTTCTCTGCGAGGATTCCATCCTGTTTTTGGCCTCCAAATATTGCAATTCTGAACCAATGTTTTGTTTCCAAAGCCTATCACGTTTCTGGTAAACGGTAGTGGCAAGATCCAGATCCGTTTTCAACTCTTCAATAGAATTTTGAAGCACGCTGGCGTCTAATGTGATCAGTCGCTGCCCTTTTCTTACCTGATCTCCCTCGCTGACGTATATATTTTCTATTCTTCCGCTGACTTCTGCACTAATGAGCACATTCTTGCGGGAGGCAACGGAGGCCCTTACTTCAAACTTGTGCTCAAATGGTTGAGCATAAACTTCCAAGGTAGAGATCAGTGTATGCTGTCTTTCCAACCTGCGGAAGCCCGGATCATTTTGCAGGATATCAGCTTCAAGTTCTTCAATTTCATGGTTTAATTCGATAACCTTTGCCCTTAACTGATCGAGTTGCTGTTTTTTACCATCAAGGGTCTCATTACTACAAGCCGTGAATGAACCTATAATTAATATGAGATATGATAATTTCATTTTTCAGGTGTATATGTATGTAAAATACCTAATGCTTTCTCCATGTCCACCTTAGCAATCAGCACATCATAAAGTGCATTGAAATAGTTGCTTTGGGCATCTTTAAAAGAAGTGTCAGCATCTACTACTTCAAGGTTAGAGCCAATTCCTTCCTGATACTTGATGCTGGTAACTTCAAATACTTCCTGAGCCAGTTTCATATTCTGTTCCTGGGTCCTTAAATTTTCCAGGCTGCTGGCAAAGTCTCTACTGGCCTGTTCCTGCTCAAGATCAATGCTGTGCTTCAAATAACGCATTTCATTGTCCATTTGAACTAGTTGAATACGGTTCTGTTGTACCAGATAGCTTTTACGCAACCCATCAAAAATGGGCATATTTAACCGCAGGCCAAAAAAACCATAATCCAGCCAAAGATCATCAAATTTTGTAAGGTCACTGCGGTTTTTAGATGCTGTATTGGCCCCAAGCGTGGCAAAAGCGTCTATGGACGGCAGGTATTTTGCTTTGTTATTTTTCAGTTCCAGCTCTGCCAGGGTCCTGCTGACCTCCAACTGTCCCACTTCCACCCGGTCACGGTAGTTAAAATCAGACAGGTCATGCTCAAGCGCTTCAAAAGTAATATCCTCTATACTTTCGGAAAGCTGAAGGTCCTGGGACAATGGCATGCCCATTTGGAACTTCAATAAATTATATGCCTGTTCTAAACTGCGTTGAGCAGTAGATAATTGAGTTTTCGTATTGTTAAATTCAACTTGAATTCGGTTTACGTCGATTTTCTCGGCGAAGCCGTTTTCATACATTAATGAGGTTTCAGTGAGTAAGGTATCTAGCCGTTCATAGTTACTATCGATCAGATCGAGGGCCACATGAGTAACCAACACGGTATAATAAGCTTTGGTTATCAATTCAGCAGCATCCTGCCGGCTTTTAAGATAGTCCTTTTCCGTTAACTCCTTAAAAGTTCTTGCAGCTTTTAATCCGACAAAATAGGATCCATCAAATATCATTTGCGAGGCTGTTAAATTGGCCATGCTGTTATATTTTTGACTAAAGGGCACCGGTAAAAACTCATCCAGCGGCGCATTTGGATCGAATATTATCTTTGGGAGAAAAGCTTCTTGAATATTGAAATAATTAGAATATTCAATACCGCCATCTATTTGAGGAAGACCATCAGCCCTGGTCTCTCCGATTAGGGCTACGGCTTTTTCACGATCCAGATGAGCATTCTGTACCAGAGCATGGTTTCCAAATCCGTACTCGAGGCATTCGTTCAGGGTAAATTCCAGTGCCGCTGTCTGACCCAATAAAAGATGAAATGGGAAGAACACCAGAGCCACTGACAGGGAAGACCCTCTATTTGAAAATAGTTGCAACATGATCTGCTTTATATTTTTTTAGTAATTTTCTTCCTTTTTCAGACGTCAGGCCATTGAGGAAATGATCGAACAACTGCGTTTGTACCTCCCTGAATTCAAATCTGGTTCTTGGGTAAATGAAATTTTCCAATGACATCTGAATTTGCTCTACCCGCAACACCGCCAAAATTTCAGGGTCAATATCCTTTCGAAAATATCCTTCATCTATTCCCTTTTCTAATGTTTCCACCAACGATTGTATGTACACCTTCTCCTTAGATTCCAAATACATGTCCCAGGCCTGGTGGTGGTATTTCTTTAAATCAAAAAGCAAGGAAGGATTCATATCAGTTATGTTTCTACGCAGCCATAATGACTCCTCAATAAGAGTCTCTAGCGCGTTAGAAGTTTTACTCTTGATGGCTCGAATCTCGCGTTTCTCTTGCTCTAGATGGCCTTTGGTAACTACTACTACAAGGTCATTTTTATCCTCAAAATATTGGTAAATTGTCTTCTTGGAAATGGATAAGTGTCGGGCAATGTCGTCCATGGTAATACTCTTAATGCTAAAGCGCATAAAGAGATCATGGCTGGCTTGTACAATTTTTTCTTTTACTGTCATACACTCGGGAAACTTTTATCATTCCCAAAGTTTCTAACGTAAAGGTGATAAAAAGGGTTTTATTTATCTATTTGGTTACACATAAAATCAATAATAAAAGAATCAGCACTAGTTGAATGACCTGGATCATTAAGCTGTGGTCCTCTATAGATTTTTTCAATTCTATCCAAACTTTCTTCATAATTGTCCTCTCCTTCAGCAAGAGAACAAAGTATATGCCAACAATACACTGTACTGATTATCAGGTCATTGCGAAAATAACAGATATGAAAAAGTGTTTGATTTCGGACGCTTTTGATATTAATTCGCACTATCTGATCAAACCTGGACGGTTTTCCAACGGCCTTTACGAAATATGTGTATGCTTATCAGGGCATATATTGATATGCTGATCGCTACTGTCAGGAACACTCCTTTTGGGCCCCAGTCCCACTGCACGGCAGTCACATAGGCAAACGGTATCTGAAATACCCAGTAAGCAATTAAGCTTACCACTGTTGGTGTCCTGGTGTCACCAGCCCCATTAAACGCCTGATTGATCACCATACCATAAGCAAAAAACACATAACCAAAGCATATATAGCGCAGGCTCATCGCTCCGTACTTTACTACTTCCGGCTGGGAACTAAATAACTGTACAAACTCACGAGCAAAAATTCCAAATACCAGCGAGACCACCAACAGAAACATCATGTTGTACAGCGCACATTTCCATACCGATTTTTCTGCTCTTTCCGGCTGAGCAGCGCCCAAATTTTGCCCAACCAAAGTGGCTGCAGCCAAAGATAGTCCCCATGATGGCAGGATGGTAAACATAATGAGCCGGAAGGCAATGGTGTAACCGGCTACCACCTCACTCCCGAAGATGCTTACGATCCTTACCAGGAATATCCAACTGGCAGACCCAATCAGGTATTGAGAAACCCCGCCGATTGCAAGATTAAATAACCTCCGGAGTACCGGCCCATTGACCTTGATGTTTTCCCAGGTAATCTTTATTAAACCTTTTCCGCCGAAAAGAATGAACAGTTGAAATACGATACCGGAACCCCTTCCAATATTGGTGGCCACTGCGGCTCCCTGAACGCCCAATTCGGGAAAAGGTCCAAGGCCAAAAATAAAGCAAGGGTCCAAAATAATATTCAGACCATTGGCCAGCCATAAAGAACGCATGGCCAGCGAAGCATCGCCTGCGCTTCGAAATACGGCATTTAGTAAAAAAAGAAGCATGATGGTAAAATTGCCCATCAGCATGATTCGGGTATAACCTACACCCTGCTCGATCAGGCCATCGGAACCACCCATAAGCCTGAGAATGTCTTCCGCAAAAAACAAACCGACCAATGTTACTATCAGAGCGATGGATAGGGCCAGAATCATGGCCTGCACCGCTCCATCTGCAGCTCCCTTAAAGTCTCTTTCTCCGATGCGCCGGGCAATCATCCCGGTGGCGGCCATGCTTAATCCTATCGACAAGGAATACACCAACATCATTACAGCTTCAGTGAGACCTACAGTGGCTACCGCATCCACACTGACCCGGGCTACAAAGAACACGTCGACTACCGCAAACAGTGATTCCATGGCCATTTCCAGGATCATGGGGATTGACAATAAAAAAATTGCCCGGTCCACATTACCGGTGATGAAATCTTTCTCTTCACCTTTTATGGCAATGAGCATGAATTTCCACCAACGGGAAAGAAATGATCTATTATTCGGATTCATTATGCTAAACTAAAGAAGTGAAACTTTATCGCCCCCTACTGCTGTATTTTTTACAGGATTATAGGTAATCCTTAACAGATTCTTCAGAAACATCCCATAGCCGGGAAGCAAGTGTATTGTCAGTCGATAAATCCGAAGAAGGGTGTGGCTGATTGTTCACAAAATACAATCCACTAAGTCCAGCTAGATTAGGCGTTGAGGCCAGATATACGATGGTGGCAGCCCCTTTAGCCGGTGAAATCATAAAAGGCTTTCCTAAACGCCAAATCCAGGACATCCAGCTGTTGTTATTTTTGTTACCAATACCTGTATTCACTACCCCGGGATGCAACGCGTAACTGGATACGCCGACGCCCATTTGTCTGGCAGCAAGTTCCTTAGTAAACAACAAGTTGGCCAACTTCGATTGAGCATACGCCTGAAGACCATTATAGTTTTTCTTACCGCTCAGGTCCTCAAAATTAATTTGTCCTTTGAGGTGCGCATTGGAACTCACATTAATAACGCGGGCATAGTCGGAAACCTTAAGCAGGTCCAGTAATCTTCTGGTCAGTAAATAATGGGCTAAGTAATTTACCATCCACTGTGTTTCAAAGCCCTCAGTGGTTTCCTGATATTCTGTAAGAAATATTCCGGCATTATTGATGAGGACATCCAGACGGTCAAACCTGGCCCGGAATTCTTCACTTAGTTTTACTACCTCCTGCAATGAACTCAGGTCGGCAGCAATCAAATGAATGTTGGGATTGCCTGTTTCTGATATTATTTTACTTCGAATCTGCGCAGCTTGTGGGTGATTCCTGGCGGTCAAGACAACTTTAGCTCCTTTTTCCGCCAATGCAAAACAGGTCTCCTTGCCGATACCCGCATTTGCTCCGGTAACTAAACAGATTTTTCCTTCCATAGCTGTTGGATAAATGTAATGATTCCCGGATTCTTAGGGAAGTAAAATCAAAATCTTTGGACACCTTGGAAAAAAGCATAATGTCTGTTTAAAAGTTGCTCAAATACTATGCGCAGCTAAAAAATTATCATAATTTTAAGTGATTTTTTTATTTCTAAAGAATTGACTATGAAAACGTTCTATGTTGGAATTCTATCTTTTTTAGTATTTCTGGGCTCTTGTGACAGTTATCAGCCCGGTAAAATGCCTCTGTTGGAGGACTATGGCAATGACGATTTAAAAGCCGTGAACATTGCCACTCAAAAGTATCCACGAACCTCCACGAATTATTATACGAAAGGTTTGATCCTTTGGAATATGGGCAAGCGAAAGGAAGCGTTGCAGAGCATTGCCAAAGCGGTGGAGATGAACGATAGCCAGGGTGAATATCACCTGTTCCTGGCTCAGACCTACCTGGAGAATGATTCTATGAAAGCTGCTTTCCAGGCAGCTAAAAAAGCAGAAAGTCTGGCGCTTGATACCTTGGAGTTGAATGTGCTATTAGCAGACCTCTATCTTGGAAATAGAGAACCGCAACCAGCGCTTGATCATATAAATGCCGCCTTAGAAAAGGATCCTGAGCTAGCGGAAAATCATCTACGCAAAGGCAACATCCTTCTGGCCCTGTCCAAACCAGACGAAGCAGAAGAAAGTCTTTTGAAATGTTTGTCGTTGGATCCTGAAGCCGCGGGAGCATCAAAAGCATTGGCGGATATCTACCTGGCGAGAAGTGATTACGACAATGCCCTGGTATATATTGATAAAAATTTAGCCAAAAGTCCGGGTGATGTAGACTTTTTATACAAAAAGGGCGTAGCGAAATCAGAAACAGGGCAACTCAACCCAGCGGTAGACTTGTTCCGAACCGTCATCACCAAGGACGATATCTACCAGCCGGCATACAGTAAGCTGGGCTATGTGTATTACCGGAAGCGAAAGTATGATTCCGCCAGGTATTATTCAAATGGTGCGCTAAAACTGGATGAACAAGACACAGAAGCTTTGCTAACGCTGGCGCGGATTTCTGACCGCCGAAAAGCCTACTGGGTATCACTAAATTACTATGACAAAATAATGGCCATCGACTCTACCCATTCACCCGGAGTAGAGGAACGAAAAAAGCTAAAGGGAAAAATTGCCTGGCTGCGGTATTTGGAAAAGAATAATATTGAGCAGTAAGGCTTTCCTGAGTTCATCAAAAAGTTAGGCTGGCGCTCCTGCCAGAAACTGGAAGTATCCCTATACCGGGGCCGGATTACCATTAAAGACTGGGAGAAATAACTCCCTAACAGAAAAAAGGAGGGCGAAATGATCTTCAAATGCCGGAGCAGCGGCGAAGCCCGGACCCTGGGGCAGGCTTGGGGGTTTTGCGAATCGAATGAAGCCTGCCTGCCGCCCTTTAGGCAGGTGAAGGGTAGCCTGCTTCTGGCAATCAAAGTTCCTGGTGTGGTTGGCCCTTCCTAATCGGCGGGCGGGACAGGGGCTACTTTACATATGTGCTGTACAATCCATAGCTTGGCAGCGGGGGCGGGCATATTAATGAAACAGCTGGAATCTAAAATCGGACACTATCCGGAGTTCCAGGAACTGAAAAAGCAAACTGAAGAATCGGAACGAATGAGGCAATTTTTAGCCGTCAATGAGTCTGATTTTTGGGAACAGTTGGATGAAGACCTAAAAGGTTAATACCCCGCTCCCTGGAGGTCCCCACATTATTACGCCTGTTTTGTGCTGGCAAAAGTCCCCAAATTCACATACAGAAAGGCAATAAAAGCCAATGCACCGCCCAACCAGAAGGTATAGGCAAACATATCAGGGTTATTGCCGTAAAGCCATCCGGAAATTAAGGCGCCACTGCCAATGCCAATTTCCAATGCAATGTACATAGTTGCCATACCACGGCCGCGATGTGCCTCGGAACTCAAGTCAATAGTCCATGCAAATATAGTTGGTGAACTAATGCCACTGGCGAAACCAAATAGTAATGCGGCCCCCATAAAGGAATAAAAAGAATCTGAAGCTCCAATAAAATACATCGAAACAGCCAAAGCTATGGTCGCCACTTTGAGTACGCTAACCCGGCCAAAGCGATCTGAGGCTTTTCCGGCCAGTACCCGCACTGATATGGAAGCCATGGTGAAAGCGGTAAAGAACATCCCGCGGTTACTTATTTCCAGGAAGTCACTAAAGTCAGGTATTACAGTAAGGATGATACCAAATGAAAAACCGGTGAGCATCATCACCAATGAGGGTGATAGTACTTTTGGTTCAAACATATCATGCCGGTCAATTTTCAATAGCAAACCATGAAAGCGTTGCGTTTGGGGAAGAGATTCTTTCATGCCAACCAGTACCAGCACTGACAGCATGGCAGCGGCTGATGAGGTGTAAAACATAACATCTACAGATATCAGTTGGGCAATATAGGCTCCTATGGCTGGTCCTACAGCAAATCCGAGACTAACAAACAATCCAAGCAACCCCATGGCTTCTCCTCTTCGATGATAGGGAATCAAATCAGCAACATAAGCGGAAATCCCGGTAGGTTGAAAGCCAGTGGAGAATCCATGAACCAGCCTAAGCAGGAAAAAACTCCAAATAGTGCCAAACAATGGATACATGAAACCACATATCACGCATACAATCGATCCGAAAACCATCACAGGAATCCGGCCCACAGTATCCGCCAATTTGCCACTAAAGGGTCTGGAAATACCAGCGGTCAGCGTGAAGAGCGAAATTATCAGCCCCTTATAATCCTCGCCCCCCATTGAAGTCAGGTAGGACGGCAACTCAGGAATGATCATGTTAAAGCTGGTAAAGAACAGGAAAGTACTGAGGCAGAGCATCCAAAACTGCAATCCATAAATCCTTTTCGGGGAGATTCCTGACTTTTCAGACATGGCCGCTAAGGTAATCATTGGCTACGCCAAAGATCAAATATCAATTATTTAGTTATGAGAAGTGCCGGTCTTTCCTTAAAATTGGGAAACAGCCTGTTAATCACATAAAACTACTAACACCGATGGATAGAAGATCCTTTATTAATCGCTCCGTTGCCGCCAGTGCCGGATTGGCGCTAACTTCGCCCTGGCTAGCGGCAAAACCCTCACTGATCATTCCCAGTCACAATTTTAAGCTGCTGTATGCGCCACATTTTGGCATGTTTAAAAATAGTGCAGGAGAAGATCGACTGGATCAGTTGCAATTTATGCATGATGTAGGATTTAGGGCGCTGGAATACAACGGACTGATGGATCAGTCCATAGACTTTCAGGAACAGCTGGGTGAAAAACTACGTGAATTAAATATGACCATGGGAGTTTTTGTCATTCTAACCGGAGAGCATTGGATGACCTCACTTACCACAGGAGAGGCCAAATACGTGGATAATTTTGTTAAAACCTGTGAGCGAGCAGTTGATGTTGCTGCCAGGGTAAACGCCCGTTGGATGACGGTGGTCCCCGGGTTCTATGACCGATCGCTACCTATTGGGATACAAACCAGTAATGTTATCGAGGCATTGCGGGCAGGAGCAGAAGTATTGGAACCGCACAATCTAATCATGGTATTGGAACCTTTAAGTGACACCCCTGAGCTATTTTTAAGGACCGCTCACCAGACGTATATGATCTGCACTGCAGTGAACAGCCCATCCTGTAAGATCCTATACGATGTATATCATATGCAAAGAAATGAAGGTCATTTGATAACCAATATTGATTTGTGCTGGGACCAGATTCCATATTTTCAGGTGGGAGATGTACCAGGACGCAAGGAACCTACTTCCGGGGAAATCAACTACAAAAACTTATTCAAACATATTCATGAGAAAGGGTTTGATGGGGTAATCGGTATGGAGCACGGAAATGCACTGCCTGGGAAAGAAGGAGAATTGGCTTTAATTGAAGCATACGCAGCGGTTGATAGCTTCTAAATTGCCCGATTTCCGGGTGTTTACAGGGTAAAATATTTTGTATTTGCCTAGTTCTTACCAATGATATTGGCTAAAATTGTGCAGTTTTTTTGCACTGTTATTTTTGATTATTTCCCTTAATGCTTGAAAAGCCTTTGACTTATGAGCAGGTTCTTGCTCTAGACCTTCCAAATATTATTATAATCGCCGGACCGGTAATGTTCGCTTTAGTAGGGCTTGAGTGGTACATAAGTTTTAAGAAGAACAACAACTATTATGACGGGAAAGACACTGTGGCAGCTAGTGCAGTGGGTCTCCTTAATGTGCTTTTGGCCGCCATATTGAAGATTGGGACCTTCAGCCTGGTGTTGTTTGTATACAACATAACTCCTTGGTCCATTCCTCACACCTGGTGGGCTTACCCGCTATGCTTAATTTGGATTGACTTTTGGCGGTATGTGGCGCACCGGATAGCCCACACAAGCCGTTTTTGGTGGGCCACCCATATAACCCATCACAGTTCTCCAAAGTACAACTTGTCGGTTTCATTCCGTTTGGGATGGACCCAGTATATAAAAATTATCTTTTTCTTACCGGTAATTTTTACAGGATTTGATCCCATCATTTTCTTTATTTGCCATCAGATAGAAGTTCTTTATCAGTTTTGGATACATACAGAATACATTCACAAGCTTCCCAAGTTTATTGAATTTTTCTTCACTACGCCTTCGCATCATCGCGTTCATCATGCCACCAACGAAAAATATCTTGATAGAAACTACGGATCTACCTTTATTATTTGGGACCGAATGTTTGGCACCTTCCAACCTGAAGAAGAGGCCCCTGTTTATGGGATCACTAAAGTGGTAGAAAAACCCTACAGCCCCATTTATTTGGTCTTTCATGAATGGGCAGACCTGATACGTGATGCAATTAGGGTGAAAGGATATAGAAAAAAGCTTTCTGTAATATTTGGACCGCCCAGAAACGAAGTGTACTGATTTTGGCGAATGCGCAAGTGACCTCTGGAACACCCGCGCCATTTTTTATACGGGAACATTGTTCGACATTCGAAATTCACATGTTCGGTGTTCGAAGTTTCAACCGGCTGAATCAGCCGGTTGATGCTCCTTCCTCAAAAGATCGTTTACGGTCTTCACCGGATTGAACGTTATGACAGGTACTTCCACAAAAATAGTGTTCCAGTTTGCCATGGAACCATTCCATAAACCCGGTAGCTCAAGGGCTTTCAAATCTCTGCCATCTTTAGATTTATGACTTATAAATCCTGTATTGGGGTCCCGGAAGTCAAGCAGGTTGAATTTATTTCCCAGGTAATCACGGGTGCTGCAGACCAGGTCCACCGGATTAAAGTGAGTGGCATTCTGTACAATCCCCTGTTGGTCATCATCATTTGGGTCCACCTGGGGGGTTTCAACAATTTGTAACGAAATAGTGCCGTCCAAACTTTTCACCCAAAATGGCCCTCCACCAGGTTCCCCCTGGTTTTTCACCATTCCACAAACTCTTAATGGCCGGTTCAGTTTACTATGAAGGTATGACCGGGTAATTTCCTTATCTGGTGAGGCCTGGACATACAATTGTTTCCCCAGATATCTGGATGCTTCTTCAATTGCTGAATCACCGTCGGCATCGAGTTTTTTTAGCAGCCTGAAAATTTCTTTCCTCACTTGAAGCAGCAAACCTGCCAGCGCTTTTTTGTAGCGACGGGTTTGGTCCTTCAAATGGTCCGGGACAACATTGTCTACATTTTTGATAAAGATAATGTCTCCTTCAATCTCGTTTAGGTTTTCCAGCAAGGCGCCATGTCCCCCGGGCCGGAACAATAAGCTGCCGTCACTATCCCGAAACGGTTGGTTCTCCAGGTCAACGGCAATGGTATCGGTGGATGGTTTTTGTTCAGAATATGATATTTCAAAAGATAGATCGAATATCTTCTCATAAACTGGTTTTTGCTGACTTTCCAGGGCATTGAAATTGGGCCTGTGCTGAGGCGATACCGTAAAGTGAAGCCGGGCGACATCGTCCCCGCTTCTTCCGTATTGGGCGGCCTCTACCAGATGCTCCTCTACCGGGACCCTCCCCCCGAATTGATACTTATGGAAGGTCAAAAGTCCTTTAGGCAGGAAGCCATAGTTAAGCCCTTTGTCTGTAAGAATATATTGCAGTACCACCTGATAGCCCTGATCATTGATCACCTGATTAAGGTCAAGTCCATCCTTGGCCATCACAGATTGCAATTGTTCAAAAAAAGCAAAATCTTCAATCCTATTCAGGGCCTCAACCGCCGATGGGTAACTGCCAGCAGAAGTATGATCTTGCATTAGAGCAAAAAACTCTTTGAACATCCTGCTGGCAGCTCCGGATGCCGGTACAAATTTCACCACCACGTTATCATCCAGATTCGTTTCGCAGAAATCTATGTATTCCTTCACTTCTTCTTCAGATAGCCTGATTATGCCATCATCAACGCAGGCCGCTCTTTTCAAATCCAAATAGGGAAAGCCTTGCTGGAAATAGGAAATCTGCTCACGCACCTGGTCTTCTGTAATTCCTTTTTCCTGAAGTTGTCTTAAGTCCCTATCAGTTAGCATCGTGAATGTTTTATTAGAATTTGACTATGCCCTTTAATAGATCCGGATCCATTAGTTCCAGCGCCTTATTAGTTTCCTTTACCGGCAACCGACAAGATTTATTTTCACAAACGTAAATTGTGGTCTGTCCCTCAACCAATTTATTAGCAAGTAGTTCCAAATCACCTTCGGACTTTCCACCCAGATAAATTACGTTAGGCAGGTAATAGGAATCGAATTCGGACCGTAAAGATTTCCATTGATCTCCTACGATGGCCACCTCATAGAGCGGCTGGTTTAACTGCATCATTAAGGTGGCCCAATTGCTATAGAATATCGGCTGTTGACTCATGGTGGGATGGATATTGCTAATCATCTGTTTAGCCATTTCCAGATATTCATCCTTGTAAAGATAAGTGCCTAGAAGATATAAATTCTGGGCCATACTGCTGTTGCTGCTGGGAATTGCAGCATCTGATAACTCCATCTTTCTGGTAAGCAACTCAGGGTCCTGATCTGATGTAAAGTAGAACATGCTGTTTTCCTTATTGATAAAATGCTCAATGGCATACGCACATAGTTGTTCGGCTTCATTTAACCACTTTTCTTCAAATGTAGCCTCGTATAACCCAATAAAAGCTTGAATTAAAGAGCTATAATCATCCAAAAATGCATTAATAGTGGATGGTTGATCCTTACGATTTCTAGTTAAGCTTCCATCCTCTGATTTCACGTTTTCCAATAGGAATAACGCATTATCAAGAGCCATCTCAAGAAAATGCTCATCGTTGAAAACCCGATATGCGTCCAGGTATCCGGTAATCATCAACGCATTCAACGAAGTGAGTATTTTATCATCAAGGGCTGGATGAATTCGTTTTGCCCTGACAGCAAACAACTTTGACCTTGCATCGTTCAGTTCTTTGTTAAACTCTGACTCATCTAGGCCGTATTTGCTCCAAACTTTTTTTGGGTCTTTAACCGGAATCAATATATTCTTACCATCCTCCCAATTGCCACCCTTCCTGATTCCAAAATAATCGATGAATAAATCTGCCCCGTCTCCGAGTACTGAACGGATCTCTTGCTCTGACCATACATAAAACTTCCCTTCCTCTCCTTCGCTATCAGCATCAAAAGATGTATAGAAACCCCCATCTTTTGAGGTCATTTCTCTTTCAATAAATTCTGTAGTCTCCATCACCACTTTTCTATAGAGTGGATTCTCAGTCAATTGATAGGCGCGTGAGTACAAGCTTACTAACTGGGAGTTATCATACATCATCTTTTCAAAATGAGGGACCCGCCAATCCGGATCCGTACTATAGCGGGCAAATCCACCTCCCAGATGATCATATATTCCTCCCTGGGCCATCGCTGAAAGGGTTTTGTTTACTGCTTGCAGAGACTGTTTATCTTTAGTAAAAAAATAATGTCTCATCAGGTATTTCCAAACACTTGGGGTTGGAAATTTTTGACGCCCTTTTCTTCCTCCTTTCGACAGGTCAAGCTCACCTGTGAAATCCTGGTGAAGTTTTTGTAATTCTTCTTCTGAGATGGTTGTAGCGGCAGTGTTTAACTCAATGCTCTCCATACTTTGAATGCCCTCGGTAATTTTGTCGGCTATCTCTACCAGTCGCTCAGGGTCTTCTTTATACTGATTGACAATGTGGTTCAAAATTTTAATCCAATCCTTCTTTGGGAAATAAGTGCCTGCAAAAATGGGCCGTCCATCTGGCATGGCAATGACATTCAGTGGCCAGCCTCCCCTGCCTGTCATCAAATAGGCGGCATCCATATATATTTGATCCACATCAGGTCGTTCTTCCCTATCAACTTTGATTGAAACGTAATTATCATTCATAACTTTAGCTACCAGGCTATCCTCAAACGATTCCTTCTCCATTACATGACACCAGTGACAGGCAGCGTAACCAACAGAGATTATCAGCATCTTCTGCTCTTTTTGGGCCTTATCCAAGGCCATATCGCCCCACGGATACCAATTTACCGGGTTGTGCGCATGCTGCAGTAAATAGGGACTGCTCTGATTGATAAGATTATTAGTGTAGGCGTGTTGTGCCTCCAAAACCCCCTGCCGGGCGTTTTGACAGTTTGCAATTATCAACACCAAAATAATACTCAGTAACTTCAGCATAATTTCCTTCAAATTTCTCTGCATTACAGCACTTTTTCTACATAATAATAGGCTATTACAAAACTAACGGCCAGTTTAATTCCTGTTCCAAACACAAAGCCCAGAAATGACCCAAAGCCGGATTTCAATGCCCTATTAAGGTCATCTCCATTTATTAGTTCTCCAATGATCGCACCCAGGAACGGTCCGATTATTATACCCAACGGCGGGAAAAAGATTATTCCCAATAAAAGTCCAACCACCGCTCCCACAACTCCAAGCCTCGACCCACCGAATCGCTTAGCGCCCAATATAGGCACCACATAGTCCAATACTGAGGCCAGTATAGCAATGGTACCCATAATCACCAGAAAAGTGACGGAAAACTGAGCCAGAGATGAAAAATGTAACAGCAACAAACCCCCAAATCCTAATGGAGGTCCTGGAAGTACTGGTAAAAAACAACCCAGAATACCCAGGAATACCAGAATACCCCCCATCACCACCATTACAATATCCATTATCTCAGTAAATATAGCTTACCATAGCCTTTTTTGAATGCTTTGTCAGCAGAAGTTTCTCTGTGTTTAAAGTTGTCGTTATCACGATTCATAACCACCCGGTAGATATAAACTCCATTCGCCAATTGATCTCCGTACTCGTCCCTGCCGTTCCAGGCATAATCAGTAATGTTATTACCTATGCGTATGGGGCCCAATTCATCCTGAGTGATTTCTCTAACTACTTTACCGGTTACTGTCATTATCTGGATCTTAATCTGGTCGGGAATTTCCGCTCCGGTCAGGGTAAACACAAAACGGGTGCTGGTTGAAAACGGATTGGGGTATGGATAAAAATTGGTAATTGTTGATTCATTTACCACTTCGAAATTAATAGTATAGGGTTGTGCGCCAGATTTCCTGCCACTATTGTCCTGACCCTGAATCTGTAGGGTATAAATACCATCTTCGAGTTTTTCTGGCTGGTACTCAATGCGAAAATCTGAATTATCAGATGCAGGTGTCCACCGGACCCTTGGATTAGAAAAACTGATCCTGACAAAATCACAATTGGTACAATTAGGGCCGTTCATCTTTATGAACATCTCCATACCAATAGTATCCTGTTTCAGATTAAATATGTTATCGTCTTTTAAGAGTACTGCTATCAATGGACTGGGAGATACCAAATCGCCATCAAGTATATGGATGCCATCGAAAGTAACATCGAGAATCGGATGGGTGTCGTCTGCGGATACTTCAATATACTCCTGAAAATCATTGATGTTATTGCTATATAATTGCTCCGGCAGAATATTTGGGTTTACGAAAACCCGGTAATCGTTGATACCTCCATGGTCCTTGGAGTCCAGTGACAATGAAAAAGCTACTGAATCCCTGGCCAAAGGTGCAAGGATCTTTTTTTCTTCCACGGTTGAAGACCGCAACTCTCTATTAAAAAGAGTGGCGCGTACCAGTAATGAGTCGGTGAATTCTTTAGTTGACAGGTTGTAAAAAGTAAAGTTGCTGTTAAACTTCTGGCCCTCCTGCAGCGGTACTTTTTTTGTTCCCTCAGCATCATTACCCCGGAACAAAAGTACTCCTTCGGGAACTGATTCAAACAATACCTGCCAACGTTTCAATTGTGCCGGTGTTAATGAATTCGCATCTTCTACTATCAGTTTAAGCCGTAAAAATGGATAAGTTGAGGCGTCAATATTACTTATATCCAAAGGATTTGTATTTACATTGGCATTTAAGGTTTGCTCTTGTCCGTTGTTGGTGACTCCCAGAATTTCCAGGCTGGTTATATCTGTTGGTTCCTCCTGTAAACCATAGTGAAATGTGCCCCAGCTTTCAGCTGGACCAATTTTAGGGCTGATGACCATGCCTTTTTCAAATTTTCCAATTAATATATGGGCTAAAGAGATTTCTTGCTGGTTCAAGGGAGTTGCCAGATTGTCGTCTCCACGGATAATTAATGCAGTTCCCGGCTGGTCTCCTTTACGTCCGACGATTATCACAGGTTCATCATTCTGCCATGTACCTACTTCATTAATACTAATTCCTATTGAAGAAAGTTTGCTAATTGTTGAAGGATTCCATGAGGAATAATCCACCTGACCAATGGTAAAAAGGATCACATAATCTCCTTGAGGCAACTGATCGAGGTATGAGTCCAGTTTCAAATTGTTATTAATATCATTTGTTTGAAAAGTATTAATTGCTTGCGGGGTTCTTCCGCAGCGGTTCTTGTCCAACACATCAAAACCCCCGGTGGTCAAAACTGCATAGGGAATAGTGGATGCTTTATCGAAAGCAATAGCATTCAAGGAGTTGTCAGGGCAAAGTCGAGTGCTTACAATGAAGGGCTGTCCATCAATGATCACGCTTATGTTTGCCGGTTCGCCTTGAGCATGGTTACTTCCATAAGTGGTTATCTCCACCAGGTTTTCGGTACTGGTAAACTCCCATTGTCGAAGCGCCTGGTTTCTGGTAAGTCCGCCATCGGTAAAGTCTTCATCAAATTGGGGGAAGTGGGCTTGAGACCATCCTTCAGGACTATCACTAATAAGTATGAAAGAACTCAAGGTCCAGGCAGTGTCCTCACCCACCTTAGGCTCCAGAAACCGGGTTCTCCAATAGTAAACCGTACTATCTTGCTGAAGCAAGGAAACTTCCCAGGAAGCAATACCGTTTCCGGTCACCGAATGCTGTTGTCTAAAGGGGCTGCTGAAGCCATTGATGGTATCAAGTTCGAATAAGAAGGTGCGGTTACCTGACAGCAGATCACTTGACTGGGAAATGAGCATCGGCTGTGGTTGGTTGATAATTGCAAATTCAAAGGGATGTAGATTTACCGTCCCGCCCTGCGGAATAAAGAAGTTTAAGGTTCCGGTGTTATTAGTTTCGTCTAACTCCTCAATGCTTTGATTAAAATCCAACAACACTTCAAATTGGTTGTTGCCAAAGTTATTTATCTGGTTAGAGCGAATGGTGAAATACAGGGTATCCTGATAAGCAACAGGGGCAAAAAAAACAGAATCATAGGTGAATACCTGGCCGTCACCAAAGGTCCGGCGGACCGTAACATTAAGTGAATCATTGGTAGTGCGACCGAAGTTCCTGGTTATAATTCCTACCTGAAAGGAATCAATCTGTGCATTAATTGACGCTCCATCAAAGGGCTGTAAAAATATCTGATCGTTATTAGTTTCATAATCAGGCTTGGTGACTGGGAAAAAACTGAATGCGGGGTCGCCCTGGAAGACTTCCTGTTGCACCTGGGCTATCTGTACCTCATTTATTGAAACCCCACTCAAGTAGCGATCTCCTAATTCCTGAATTATGTTACCAATTGGTTTATTGATAAACACAGAATCACCATAAGCCAGTCTATAGAAAATATCGGAGTATCTTTTGAGGTTGCCGGCAAATCCAGCGTCGGTATGAGCCAGGTAGGCTACGGCCCCCTTATTGGATGCAAGTATCCAATCTTCGCCAAATCCAGTGGAGGTAAAAAAAATATTGCCCGCATTGCAGCCATTTACCAGGATCATGGGATACTTGCCGGGGTTGTCATATCCAAGGGTTACATCGGTAACTTTACCAATTTCGATATCCGTAACCTGGGTGCTGGAATGACCAAAAAAAGTAATGAGAGACACTCCATTATTTACCTGATCCGCAACATTAATAAGCACTGTAGTTTCATTGGACTGCTTGTTTACGGTGGTGACATTACCTCCCAGGAATGGCCCCTCAGCTACGGACTTGAATTGATCCATATATCTTTTAAAAAGGGAAAGTTCGCCTTGAGTAAGGCCCCCGCTTAAGTGAATGAGGTTCTTCCTCCACAAGGCGTCAAATGGCGCTGCTTCCATTTCAATAATTTTATTTAGGTAAGCAGCCACTTGAGCTGAGTTTCGTGCATTTATTCTGCCTGTTGGAATCGCCGCTCCATAAGTCGAACCGCCAAGACCGGCAGTCAAAGCTATGTCAGACCCGGGAAACCCCGCTGTAGGTACTAAATTAAAAGTGGTAGCTAAGGCTGGGTCCTGCCGGTGGGGTCTGAAGTTTACATTATACCCCTTGCCAATCAATAATAAGTATTTCGGGTTACCAGCAAGCATGTCTTTAATGAAATATCTTATGGCTAAAGGTGACTTTTCACCATAATTATATTGGTCATAAAGCAGGTCCATGTCCACCACTAAAGTATCAAACGCTCCTCCTTGTGATGAAGCGCGGTACCCGGCATAGGCTTTTACAGGGTCCTGATAGTTGCCGGCCGGAATCATCAGCGATTTATCACTGATGATTAGATAATCATGTTTGGCTGGGTCCATTTTCCGAAACATTACTGGTTTGATTTCAGGTAAGGTTATGGAGGAACTCTGGACCAACAACCTGGTATTATTCAAAGCTGAAGAAACTACGGTAGAGATTGAGCTTCCCAGATCCTGGTGTGCTATTATACCCACATTGTTTCTATCGGTAATATCATAAATCTTAGCCCCTGCGTCTATTGAATTAATAACTACCACCTGATTTTCGGTGGAGATCTCCAGTTCAAATAATTTTTGAGGAATTCCGTCCATTTCAAATTGTTCGGGATATCTCAAGCTTAAGTATGATGCCGATACCTGATCTGAACTACCGCTGGTAACGGATATTCTCAATTTCAGATTATCTCCAGCAGGTATATCCGTCCACATCAGTTCGCTACTGAAAAGATAATTATCAAAATGTTGAAACTGAGCTGAGCCTAAAGACCGGAGGTTACCATCGGTCCCGACTGATAACTCAACGTTGTGAATGCCATCATTACGACCTACCAGCAATACCTCCAAGTGAGGCAATGGTCCGCCGACAAACCTGTGATTGATTGGGTTAAACTCATATTCCAGGAAACTGCCATTGCGAATACGTTTTCCTGTAAAGCCCTCACCAAAATCAAATTGTGACTTATAGGTGTCGCCAAAATTTCCAATGGGATATCTTCTACCTGCGCTATAGTTGGAGGTTAATAAGATCAATTGCTCATCCCAATGAAATTCCAACGGGGGTGTTCCCGGGTCCGATAAGGAATAACGGTCCATGCGTTTACCTGACACTCCCGGGGTCCAGGTGAGAAAGTATGAGGTGGTGTCGGAATACAGATTGTAAAACTGGTGGGGCTGCGCCTCCGGAGTCAGATACAGATCACTATCCAGAGCGCCATCATTTCTCAAACCCAGGAACTCTATATAGTCTCCACTGTCCAATCGGTTGTCACCTCCATCAACCACTTCAATGGCTTGCTCTACCCCGCGGTGATAAAGCCGCAAACTCGAACTACTTACTACACTCAGAGGGAAGGAAACCTGGTTTAATTGATCATAAGTTAATCGATGAATACCATCCTGAGCGGTTGCTATTTTGAAATAGGATTGAGAAAAATCGATCCATGAAGTTCGTTGCGCCTGTAAACAATGAACTGATACCAAGCATGTGGTAAGTATGAACCAAGTCTTGACAACTTTAACAGAGGTATTTACTTTTTCTGGCACTCCCTACTTCTTATCTATGCTGGCCCTTATGGAAAATATATGAGCGTACAGAGCGTCAGACTGGTCCCCCATATCAGAAAGGGCATAGTCGATTTGTACCTGCTTGATCCTTATACCCACACCAAAGTTAGCCTGAACGGTAGTGCTTAGACTGCCATCAAAATCTTTGATTTCCTGAATATTCCCTACACCTCCACGCAAATAGGCTACTCCCTTGTAGCCAATTTCCAGGCCAAAATGAGGATCAATCGACACTACCTCCGAACTTACAGGTACGTTTCTTTTTCCATCAAATGTGAAATCCAAATCCAAAACAGCCAGCAAACTGAAGTTGTCTGAAATGATCCAATCTCGTGAAACGCCGAGAATTACTTTTGGCAGAGTAATTTCCAGAGTGTTTTCCGGGATTTCATTACCGGTTTGTGTGTAGATGTCAATCACCAATTCTGGATTATGAGACCAGGCATTAAAGGTTCCGGTAATATCCCTTAACATCAGGCCCAACCTCCATTTATTAAGAGAAATTTGGGCCCCAATATCGAGTCCAAACCCCCAGGCCTTGGCGAAGTCTCCAACCGTCCGGTGAATCACCTTGAAGTTTGCCCCAAGTTTTAGTCCCTTTATAAAATTCACCCGACGTGCAAAGGAAAATATAAACGCATAATCTGCCGCAGAGAAAAATCTGATATTGTTATAATTAAGGGCACCGTTGGCACTATACAAGAAGCGGGTATCGGGTATATCATCCACGGCAAATCTCACTATTGAAAACCCCAGATGGGTCGAGGAGTCAATCGGTGTGGCGAAACCCGCATAGTCAAAATTCGCAATCCCTGCGAACAAGCTGGCATGCATAAGTTCAAATTCATATTTGGGTTGAATGTCCAGCAGGCCTGCCGGATTCCAAAATCCAGCAGTAACATTGTCTGCAACACTTACCTGGGCGTTGGACATGCCCAAACTGCGGGCCCCAACTCCGATGGAAAGAAACTCATTACTGTGCTTGGGAGTCTTGGTCTGGCTAAAAACAATGGTGGGTGCAATGAGCAATCCAAAAAAGTAAATCCACCAAAAAAATCTTTTCATGCCTGTCAGGTACTAAAGTAAAGTTATAGAATCTCAGTCGATAATCCGCAACTAAAATTGCGCCGGGCGCTTGGCGCTAAGTGCTCAGCGGGCTTTTTATTTTTTATTTATGGATAATTTATATTATTTATATAATTATTGTAATAATATTTAATACAAGGTAATATTTTTTGCTTAGTACTTGGCCATACATAGTAGTTGTCCGTATACTTGTATACAACAATATCAATATTTACCATAATAGAGCAGCATGAACTTAGAGAACACACAGGTGCAAATGCGAAAGGGGATCCTGGAATTTTGCATATTACATATAATTAGTCGGGGTGAAGTATATGCTTCCGACATGCTTGAAGAGTTGACTTCTGCCAAAATAATGGTAGTGGAAGGTACGCTATACCCACTGCTCACCAGACTCAGAAAAGCTGGTCTGGTGGAGTATAAATGGGTAGAATCAACTTCAGGGCCTCCAAGAAAATACTTTACCATTACCGATGAAGGAAGCGCATTCCTTAAAAGCCTAAGTCTAACCTGGAAAGAATTGATGGAATCTACCAATCAAATTATTTCTGAAAAACAATCTTAAATTAGGGACATGAAAAAGAATATCAGTATAAATATCAGCGGTATTATATTTCACATCGAGGAGGATGGTTACGAAACCCTGCGGAACTATCTGGACTCCATAAACCGCTACTTTTCTTCTTACGATGACAGCCAGGAAATTGTCTCGGACATAGAAAATAGAATTGCGGAAATATTCCTGTCAAAATTGACCGACGGCAAACAAATCATCAATTCAGAAGATGTCAATGGTTTAATAACTACTATGGGCAGCATACAGGATTTTGAAGCCATTGAGGAACCAAATGATCAACCACGCGAAAAGCAAAAGTTCACCTCTAAAACCAGTGAGCAGTCTAAGAAGTTGTACCGTGACAACAAACGTAAGATACTTGGAGGAGTGGCCTCCGGACTTGCTAACTACTTCGGGATTGATCCTCTCTGGATACGGCTGATCCTGGTGATTGGTGTGCTGGGATTAGATATTTTCTTATGGGGAGCCGCCAGTGGTTTTTTCCTTATCGGTTATATCATTTTCTGGATTGTAGTTCCTGGATCTGATGCCCTGGAAGAAGACCAGGAAGTGAAGAAATTATTCCGAAATCCCGAAGATAGGGTCATTGCTGGAGTAGCAAGCGGTATCGGCGCCTATTTTGGAACTGAAGTAACTGTAATCCGACTAGTGTTTGTACTTACCTTCTTCTTCGGTGGCGCTGGGTTGCTGATTTATCTAATCCTGTGGATTATAACTCCGGAGGCTAAGAGTATTACCGACAAAATGCAAATGCAGGGGGAGAGTGTCACTTTATCCAATATTGAATCCAATATCAAACGGAGTTTAAAAGTAGATGAAAATGAAGAAGAGAATCTATTGGTAAAGATCCTTTTGTTTCCGTTCCGCTTGACCGCCGTCATTATTTCGGGGCTTGGAAAAGCACTGGGACCATTACTTATATTCCTGGTAGAAGCAATTCGGGTGATCGTGGGCATTGTCATGGTAGTGATAGCGGTTTCAATGTTGTTTGGATTGATCGTAGCCGTGGGGGTAATACTTGGAACTGTAACCGGTGAAGGATTTGTCTTCGGTGATGTGCCGTTGTATCTGATCCGTGATTCTATACCGGTCTTTGGTACTATTACCGCCTTCTTTAGTCTCTTCATTCCCGCTTTGACCTTGGCTTTATTAGGTGTAACCATTATAGCAAAACGTAATATTATCCCAACTTCCCTGGGTTGGTCAATGTTTGCAATCTGGATTATAAGTCTGCTGGGACTTGGTCTCACACTACCAAGAGTGATACAGGAATACAAAACAGAGGGTACTTACCGGATAGTTGAAAACTATGACCTGCATGGGAAAAAAGCTGTGCTTCAGTTGAATGAAGTAGGGATGGATGACTATCAGATGACCAAATTGAGGTTGTACGGACACGACGGAGACCAGTTCAAACTAGTCAGCAAATTTAACTCAAGGGGACTTACCAGACAGGAGGCCATAATAAATGCGCAAATGGTCAATTACCAGGTGGAGTTGAAGGACTCGATACTCACCTTTGACTCCAATATTACCTTTAAAGATAATGCCCGGTTCAGGTGGCAATCACTGGATATGGAATTACATATCCCTTATGAACAGGAGTTTTTCATGAACGAAGACCTGAAATATATTATTCGCAATACCATTTATCGCAGTGGATTTAGTGTGTCACAAATGGAGGGCAATACCTGGGTATTTACAGAATCAGGTCTGAGGTGTCTTACCTGTGTGTACGATGATGAGGACGATGACGATGAATACTACTATAGTGGGAATTTTAACAAATCATTTGAAGTTGGATCTTTTAAAGGGTTAGAGATTGGGGATGATTTCATTGTCAATATCAAACAGGCAGACTCCTTCTCTGTAAAGCTGTCGGGAGAGGAAGTGTATATCCAGGAAGTGACAGTGGAGAACGATGGAGGATTTTTAGTAATTGGTTTTGATGAAAACAAGTTTCATCTTAAAAAGAAGAATCGCGGCATTGAAGTAAATGTAATGCTTCCCACTCTGGAAGAAGTACATTTTTCAGGAGTCTGTAAAGCTTATATCAATGATTTTAATCTGGACAATTTAAAAATGGTGCTTTCTGGAGTATCTGTGACCGAAGGTTCGCTGAATGTGGAGGGAAATTTAGAAGTTGAATTGAAGGGGGCCGCAAAACTTACGCTGGAAGGCAGTGGCAACTATCTAAATGTTCAATTAAGTGGAGGATCCGTACTGAACTCATTGTACTATGAATCAGAGAATGTGGAAATTGTTGCGAACGGAGCCAGTGCTGCTAAAGTCTACTCCGGACAGACTATTGATGCCAGAAGCAGGGGCAGCAGTAATATACAATACCGTGGTGATCCCAGCAGGACCACTTTGGATGAGCAGACCGGAAGTAGTATAAGCGAATACTAGGTTCGCAATATCAATTCCCAAGCTCCAAATCGTAACTTCGTGCTCATTTTAGTTTACTTTCTGTATCAATACAGAAAATAACAGAAAAAGTCTAATTTAGCTGAAATTCCAAAAAACTAGCGCCCTTATTGTCTGCTACTGAATTTTACCTCACCGCCGCTGATGGCAAACAATTATTCGGGATGTCTTGGGTTCCAGCGGAGCCAAGGGCTGTGGTTTGTTTGATTCATGGCTTGGGAGAACATATTGGCCGGTATGACCATGTCGCGAACCATTTTAACAGGTCGGGAATCGCTGTGTATGGGATCGATCAGAGGGGACACGGTCGTACCCCTGGTAAAAAAGGTCATGCCCGCTGCCAGGACTTATGGGATGATGTCGAATCCCTGATGAAAGAAGCCCGGTTACAACATATGGACCAGCCAATGTTCTTGTATGGCCATAGCTGGGGAGGCAACGTAGTGATAAACTTCCTTTTAAGGAGAAATTCCAGTGAAATCAAGGGCGCAGTACTTAGTTCGCCATGGTTGCAGCTCAGTTTTGAACCAACAAGTTGGCAAATTAGATTGGGTCGGTGGATGTCCTGGATCTATCCTGGTTTCACTCAGGAAAATGGATTATTACCGGAATACCTGTCCAGGGATGCTTCTGTGGGTGAAGCTTATCTAAGTGATCCACTGGTACACCACAAAATATCTGCTGGTTTATTTTTCGAAGCCTTTTCAAATGGACAGTACGCTCTGGACCGCGCGGAAAAACTTTCAATACCTGTTCTGATTATGCATGGTACTGATGACAGCATTACCTCTTCATCAGCCAGTGAAGCATTTTCAAAATCCTCTGTGGAATATTCCACTCTGAAATTATGGCCTGGAATGAGACACGAAACCCATAACGAGCTAGGAAAAGAAGGGGTGCTGGATTATGTCACTCAGTGGTTGCTTGCCGAAGCAATCAAGCCTTTAGGCTAGTGGAGCATAAGGGCTAACCTAGGTTTTCCAGTGCATTCATAACATCTCTCACATGACCCCGGCTGATTTCCAATGAAGCTTTTTCCTCATCATTTAAATCCAGCTCAATCACCTTTTCGATGCCATTCTTACCTAAAACTACCGGCACTCCCAAATAGGTATTTTTAATTCCATATTCCCCTTGCAACTGTGCACAAACCGGGAATATTCTTTTTTGGTCCCGCACAATGGCCTCCACCATTTGCGCAGCCGCCGCTCCAGGAGCATACCAGGCCGATGTCCCCATCAGTTGTACCAGTTCTCCCCCACCCTTTTTGGTCCTTTCTATGATCGCATCAAGTTGCTGACTATCGATTAATTCGGTTACAGGAATTCCGGCAACCGTGGTGTATCTTGGCAAAGGAACCATGGTATCGCCATGTCCCCCCATCAATACTGCCTGTATGTCCTTTGGACTTACATTCAAAGCCTCCGCCAGGAAGGACCGGTAACGTGCAGTATCAAGAATACCTGCCATTCCCATTATCCGGGTGCGATGGTGTCCGGAGGTAAGGTGGGCCTGATAGGTCATAACATCCAATGGATTAGAGACAACTATTATGATGGCATCCGGGGAGTGTTTCACTACATTTTCAGTAACTGACTTTACGATACCGGCATTGGTAGAAATAAGATCATCCCTTGACATCCCTGGTTTCCTGGGTATTCCTGAGGTGATCACTACTACGCTGGACCCAGCGGTTTTACTGTAATCATTTGTCGAACCGATAGTACGTGTATCATATAAATTGATCGGTGACTTCTCCCAGATATCCAGGGCCTTACCTTCTGCTAGTCCTTCTTTGATGTCCACCAGTACTACTTCATTGGCTATTTCTCGATATGCCAGAACGTCGGCACAAGTTGCTCCTACATTGCCGGCTCCAACCACTGTTACTTTCATTTATCTGCTATTTGAGGGTTATTGATATGAATTATGGGGCGCTAAGTTACAACTGGAACAATTACAAACCAAAACCCCGTTTCACCTCGATTTCAAGCACCTTCCTGGTCTTTTCTGTTATTTTATACCTGTCGTCTATACGGTGTCCAACTACCCAAACTATCTCCCTTTTAGAAACCAGCACCTGTATCCGCTCTTTTAGATTTACCGGCACTTTGGAATCGATCAAAAAATCACTCAGCTTTTTTGATTTTCTCATACCGAGGGGGTAAAACCTGTCGCCAGGCAACCATTGCCTGACGAGCAATGGGAAAGACAACTTTACCAGGTCGAATGCACCAACCCATGCCTCAGATTTAATAGTATAGTTACTATTTAGGTGCTCAGTCAACTTCCATTGGCGTGTTCCTATTGTTAAGCCCCCCTGACTGTTATGTATTTCAATATGCTCAACTTCCTGAGCATGAGGAGTAATAATTATATGTTCCCGATCAATATTTAAGGTATGAGAGGGTGATCGAAAGATTTTTCCGGTATGATCGAAAGCCGCTCCAAGCAAGGACTTGCATTGATCATAATTAAAACCAAACTCCTGGATTAGATCAGTGAGAACAGGGGCTTCAATAGCTTTAAGATCAGACTTTTTCATCATTACATGGCCTCCGTCAACCCGTAAGATGCGCTCCCTTAACTGTTCAATTGATTTAGTGTATTGTTTTTCTACAGACCTGAATATCTCAACACTGTTTTGGGCTGATTCTTCAAGTCTTGGATTAATTTTCTTTAATACTGGTACTACCTGATTTCTTATGAGATTCCTCTGATAGTGATCGCTATCATTAGACTGGTCTTCACGCCAGTTCAGTCCCTCTTCTTTTGCGTAATCAATAATTTGCTCCTTTTTAGCAAAAAGCAAAGGCCTGACAATTGAGTCTCGTTTAGGTAAGATCCCATGCAGTCCTCCAATTCCGGTACCTTTTGTGAAATTTAGTAATAGCGTTTCAAGCACGTCATTTAGATGATGCCCCACGGCTATCTTTTGGTAATTATGGTTTTCCTTTAGCTCATCAAACCATCGGTAACGCAAATCTCGTGCAGCCATTTGGGTGGAAATATTATTTCTCTTGGCATATAAGGTGGTGTCAAACCTCTTACTGTGAAAAGGTACCTGCCACACTTCTGCTGTTTCTTGTGCCAACTGTTCGTCCAAATCAGCACTTTCCCCTCTTAATTGAAAATTAACATGGGCCATTCCCAAATTGTAACCCAATTCATGTAAAAGATGGGCCAAAACCATAGAATCTACACCTCCACTCACTGCCACCAACACTTTGTCAGTAGGCAGTAATAAGTCCTCCGATTTGATGAAGTCCTTCAAGTTATTTGCAAGCTGGCCCATATTGGCACTATCTGTGTTAGCAATAATTATTATAAATTTACCCCGTGTTGAAACCCACTACAAATTTATCAATTTATTCTCTATCAGTTTCACTGATGGTGTTCCTACTGCTTACCGGTCCCCTATTGGCCCAGGAGATAGACCGGATCAAACTGGAAAGGGCGGAATATCTTGAGAATGGGGAGCAAGACGGGGTGCGATTTGATAAGGTGATCGGAGGAGTGGTTTTCTCTCAAAAGGGCACCCGCATTTATGGTGATTCAGCTTTCTTCTTTAAGAAGCAGAATTTGGTTAAGATCTTTGGTCGTGTCCGGGTCCAGGAAGGTGATTCCATCACCATTACCGGAGGCCGTCTAATCTACCAAGGAAACCAAAAACTGGCCCAAATGCGTGAAAATGTAGTGTACCGTGACCCGTCCATGACCCTCACTACTAACTTTCTGGACTATGATATGATCGAACACTTAGCATACTATTATGAGGACGGAAAGCTAGTGACTGAGACTAACACACTGACTAGTAAAAAAGGGTACTACAACTCCGACGCCCGCTACGCTTCGTTCAAGGACAGTGTGGTTTTGAGAAACCAGGACTATTTGGTTGAGGCCGATACATTTCAGTTCAATACCGTGACAGAAGTGGCTTACTTTCTAGGTCCTACGGTGATCACCGCCAATAATGGCACAGTGTTAAACGCCAATGATGGAGGGGTTTACAAGACCCTGGAGAATATCTCAAACTTTTCCGGAGCTGCTATCGAAACACCAAAATACTTATTATACGGGGATAATTTATTTGGCGATAAAAACCAAGCCTATTATACAGCAACCAACAATGTCTCCTTTGTCAGCAAGGAAAATGATGTAATAATCACCGGAGACTTCGGTAAATATTGGAAAGAAAAAGGAATTACCAAGATTTACGGAAACACGTTGATGAAAAAGGTATTTGACCTGGATACCTTGTTTTTGTCTGCTGATACCCTGATAAGCATAGAGGACTCCATACCGAAAAATGAAAGATTATTGGCTTTTCATAATGTGAGGATTTATAAACCTGATTTACAGGGAATAGCAGACTCACTGAGTTATCATTTGGCTGACTCATTGATTTATCTCTATAATGACCCGGTTCTATGGAGCGACAACAATCAAATGGAAGCGGACACCATTTCAATTGTAATGTCCAATGGGCGCATTGACAAAATGTTCATGGATACCAATGCTTTTGTCACGTCCTTGGTCGTGGATGAATTTTACAATCAGGTAAAAGGGAGAAATATGATTGTATTCTTTAAAGAGAGTCAACTGCAGCAGGTGGATGTAAACGGCAATGGAGAAAGTATATATTTTGAACTGGAGGAATCAGATTCGCTGGTGATGGGTATGAATAAAGTTGTCTGTAGTGACATGCGTTTAAATTTTGAGCAACAAAAGGTAGCCTTTATAACCTTCTATTCTCCTGACGGCTCATTTATACCTTTTCATGAAATCAGGACAGATGGTATGAAGCTGGATAATTTCTCCTGGCGGGCATATGAAAGACCTACCAGAGAAAGCGTTGTAACTTCAGGTTCGATCTCCAGACAAAGGCCTCCTTTTCTGCAACCAAAAGCCCGGGATGCTTTGCTGGTGCCACCAGACATGTCCGAAAAACCTTCTGAAAACTACATTAATAAATTACAGGAGGTCAATTAGTGTCCCAACAATAGGTGTGATTTTTGCTATTGTTAACAATTGTTAAAGGGGGAAGTTCAATTGTTTATTAGATATATCAACTTTATATTTGCACCCCGATGAGGAATCCTATGGGTAGAAGGCTTTTATTCTCTTTTCTTTCACTATTGATCTTGATGGGGTGCAGTGACTTTAGAAAGATACAAAAAAGCACTGATTGGCGAAAAAAATACGATGCAGCGATCCGTTATTATGAGCGTGGAGATAAGGGCGATTATATCAAAGCAAGTATGCTCTTTGAAGAGATCTTGCCTATAATTCGAGGTATGCCGGAAGCAGAAAATGCCAATTTTTACTATGCATACTGTCATTTTCATCAACATCTTTATATAGAGGGTGCGTTTTATTTTAAGTCTTTTTATGAAACTTACTCCAGGAGTGAGTTTGCTATGGAAAGCATGTATATGCACGCATACTCTCTATTTCTGGACTCACCGGTGGAAGAATTGGACCAGACGAGTTCCGCGGAAGCGATTGCAGCCATGCAACAATTTCTCAATTTACATCCCGAAACCCAATACACAGGTCAGGCTACTGCAACTATAAATGAATTGCAGCGAAAACTTGAGTCCAAAGCTTACAGAAATGCTTTACTGTACAAAAAATTGTCGAAACACAATTCCGCAGTTATTGCCTTTGAAAATTTCAGTAAAGACTTTCCTGATAGTCAATACAATGAAGAAGTTAACTTTTTAAAGTTGGAATCGCAGTATATATACGCCAAACGTTCCATATCTTCAAAACAGAAGGAACGGTATGAAAAGGCAATAGATATCTACAATTATTTCGTTGAGAACTATTCAGATAGTAGATTTGCAAAAGACGCGGAGCGCATTAATAATGACTGCAGTAAATGGATGAACGAATTCATTTCAAAAAATAAAGTTCTAGAATCAAATAACAATTAATATGTCTAAAGCATCAATCATCACCCGTGATATGGACAATATTGCCAAACCTTCTGGTAATATCTATCAATCAGTAGCGGTTATATCGAAACGGGCACGTCAACTTTCAACTACAATCCGGGAGGAGTTGAGTGGCAAATTGGCTGAATTTGCCTCAACAGTGGATAATCTGGAAGAAGTTTTTGAGAACAGGGAACAAATAGAAATCTCGAAATTCTACGAAAGAATGCCAAAACCTTCTACCATTGCTATTGAAGAATTCCTGGATCAACAAATAAGGTACCGGGTACCGGAACAGGAGGAAGAAGAAAACATCGACTAGTCGTTCGTATCCCATGTTTGGTGGAAAAAAAATCCTGCTGGCAGTTTGTGGCAGCATTGCTGCTTACAAATCCGCCTCCTTGGTACGCCTGCTGATCAGAGCAGGAGCCGAAGTCCAGGTAATAATGACCCAGGCTGCCACTGGGTTTATAACCCCTCTTACGCTTTCCACTATATCCAAAAGAGAAGTACTCATTGACTTTTATGAAGGTGAAGGCCAGTTATGGAACAATCATGTGGATCTTGGTCTTTGGGCTGATTTAATGGTCATTGCACCGGCAAGTGCCAACACCATGGCTAAATGTAGTCAGGGCATTTGTGATAATTTACTGACGGCAGTTTACCTATCAGCACGATGTCCGGTTTACTGGGCTCCTGCGATGGATCTGGACATGTACCAGCACCCCAGCACTAAAAAAAACCTTTTAAGATTTAAGGAATTCGGCAATCATGTGATTGAAGCCAAATATGGTGAATTGGCCAGCGGCCTGGTCGGTACTGGAAGGATGGCAGAACCTGAAGAAATAACTGCAATCATTGAAAATCATTTCAGCATCAATAATCCTCTGGCTGGTAAGAAAGCCATGGTTACTGCCGGGCCTACATTTGAGCAGATCGACCCGGTCAGGTTTATAGGCAACTATAGTAGTGGAAAAATGGGTTATGCAATTGCTAAACAATTAGCGGATCTAGGTGCATCGGTAACACTGGTAAGCGGCCCCACCACACTGGTATTGGAAAATTCCAATATTGAACTAATTAAGGTCACGAGTGCAGAAGAAATGTACAAGGCAGTTTCCAAGGTGTTTCCCAGCTGCGATATCGCCATATTTGCAGCGGCTGTAGCTGATTTTACGCCTGTAAAGAAATCCCACAAGAAGATCAAGAAAACTGCAGATGTTCGGGAAATTCAGTTAACATCCACCCCGGACATTGCACTTGAGATGGGAAAATTGAAAGAAGACCATCAGTTTACCGTGGGATTTGCCTTGGAAACCGATGATGAGGAAGAAAATGCTATAAAGAAACTGAAGAAGAAAAACCTGGATTTTATTGTGCTCAATTCTTTAAACGATGAGGGGGCCGGGTTTGCCCATGACACTAATCGCATAACCATTATTGATAGGGACAATAACCGGATCAAATTTGAGTTAAAATCTAAAGCTGATGTAGCGAATGACATTGTCCAATATGTCCTTAATTATTCGAAAAACTAAGTATATACCAATACTACTATTGTTCTGTTCCCAGGTTTATGGACAGGAGTTAAACTGCAATGTAATAGTAAATGTGGGTCCTCAAGTAGAGACCACCGAGAGGCGAGTCTTTAAAGACATGGAGAGTGCATTTTTTCAATTTATGAATGGAAGAAGGTGGAGTAACGATGTTTTTATAAATACCGAGAAGATCAATTGCAATATGATCATTACCATCGAAAGTCGGCCCGCGGTGGGAAATTTTACAGCATCGGTACAGATTCAGTCATCCAGACCCATTTTCAACAGTAATTATGAGTCGTTGATATTTAATTTTGCTGACCGAGACTGGCAATTTGAATATACCGAGTCCCAACCACTGGAATTCAATGATAACAGCTATACCAGTAATATTACTTCTATGTTGGCTTTTTATGCCTATATAATTATTGGACTGGACTATGACTCATTTGAAAAAATGGGAGGTACCCCTTATTTTGAAAAAGCACAGTTAACTGTCAACAATACCCAGCAAGCCAACCGCCCGGGGTGGTCTCAGTTTGAAGGTAATTTTCGCAACCGTTTTTGGTTGGCTGAAAATATGAACAGCCAGCAACTGGTAACTGTCAGGGAGGCAATATACAACTATCATCGCCTGGCGCTGGATAAATTCAATGAAAACCCTGACGAAGCCAGGCGATTGATCCTTCAGGTATTAAAAGACCTGCAACAAGCATCCAAGAGAAAGCCCAATTCCATACTTATAATCTCATTTTTTGACGCAAAAAATAATGAAATCACTAGTATGCTTTCACAAGGCAATATTCAGGTCCGGCGCGAAGCCTATGAAATTGTGAAGGAACTGGATCCCAGCAACACTGCTAAATACGAATCCATCATCAGTAACTAATTCCCTTTCTGGTCTTTTCATTTCTGCTTAACTTAGGAGCATGCTTAGTAATCTGCTCATTAAAAACTACGCCCTGATTCAGCATTTGGAAATGCAGCCAACTTCTGGGCTGAATATAATTACCGGTGAAACAGGTGCCGGTAAATCTATCATGGTAGGGGCCATTGGTCTGTTAATGGGTAAACGAGCGGACAGCAAAGTTTTGTTACAAAAAGAGCATAAGTGCATCATTGAGGGCACATTTAATATCAAAAACTATGCACTCCAATGGTTATTTATTCAAAACAACTGGGAATATGATCCACAAACCATTCTCAGACGTGAAATAAATACCAGCGGAAAATCCCGGGCTTTTATAAATGATTCGCCAGTTAACCTTGAATCATTAAGGTCGCTGGGTGTCCATCTGCTGGATGTCCATTCTCAGAATGATACATTGCAGCTGGGTGCCCAAAAGTTTCAGTTGAATGTTCTGGATGTTTATGGACAAAATCAGACCGTTTTAACAAAGTACCAAAAGACCTATGACCGATGGGTGTCTCTTAAAAAAGAACAACAGGAACTCCTAATTAAGTCCAGAGAGCAACAAAAAGAATCCGACTACAATAAATTTTTATTAGAGGAACTAAGAACAGCTGCTTTGGATCCCTCAGAGCAAGAAACACTAGAGGATTCCTTGCAGTTAATGGAGCACGCAGAGGAGATAAAGTTACAACTCAAAAACAGCTTAGAAATCCTGGACCATGGTGATTATGGTGCTAATGAACAGTTAGCGGCAGCAACCCAGATGTTGACCAAGATTCGGGACTACTCGTCGCAGTACCAAGCCCTCGAGGCCCGTTTGGAGAGCTCTCTAATAGAACTCAAGGACATTGTTGAGGAACTGCGAATGTTAGATCAGGAGGTAGAGCACGATCCCACTGAAATCGAAACCCTGAAATATCGCCTGGATACTATCTACCGATTGCAAAAAAAACATGCAGTCAATACTATCCGGGATTTAGTTGAAATTAAGGAAAACCTTAGCAGGGAATCAGAGCAATTGGTCCATTTGGATGACACCCTGAAGGAAATAGAACTACAGATTAGGGAATCAAAATCCAAGTTAATGGAAGTAGGTATCCAGTTATCTAATAGTCGAAAGCAGGTATTCTCGTCTTTTACAGAGAAAATGGAGGACCTGCTGGGAAAACTAGGAATGCCGGAAAGTCGTCTTTCCATTTCATGTCAACGAACAGATCTTGGCTCAAATGGTCTTGACGATATCCAGTGGACCTTCAGCGCCAATAAGGGAATTGCCCCACAGCCAATTAGCAAGGTTGCTTCGGGAGGAGAATTCTCAAGACTGATGTTTTGTGTGAAGTACCTGATGGCAGACAAAGTGTCCCTTCCAACTATTCTTTTTGACGAAATCGACTCCGGAATCTCGGGGGAAGTGGCTTTGCAAATGATAGAAATGATGCACGAAATGTCCGGCAACCACCAGGTATTGACTATCAGCCACCTACCACAATTCGCAGCCAGGGGTGACCATCATTACTATGTTTATAAAGAAAGTGATGTTGATACTACCACCAGTGGAATCAGGAAACTAGAAGGAGCGGAAAGAGTACAAGAAATCGCCAAAATGTTGGGAGGCAATAACCCCTCGGAAATCGCCTTTGCCAACGCCAAAGAACTGATGGGAGCCCAGTAACTAGGGAATGTCGAATATCGAACGCCGAATATCGAACTTCTAAATTCGATATTCGGCGTTCGGCGTTCTACAAGAGTTTACTATATTGGGCAAAAATAAAAATTGATAAATTACTATGGCCTATAATTTACTTAAAGGAAAAAAAGGAATCATTTTTGGAGCACTGGATGAAAGATCTATCGCCTGGAAAGTGGCATTGAAAGCCCACGAGGAGGGGGCCAGTTTCACACTTTCTAATGCACCAATTGCCTTAAGAATGGGGCAGATAAACAATCTTGCTAAAACCTGTAATGCAGAAATCATAGGGGCAGATGCCACTTCCGTTGAGGACCTTGAGGCATTATTTAACAAAAGTATGGAGGTTCTGGGCGGAAAAATTGATTTTGTACTTCATTCGATTGGAATGAGTCCTAACGTGCGTAAAAAAAAGCCTTATGGAGACCTTAACTATGAATGGTTTCAGAAGACCCTGGACATTTCAGGTCTTTCTTTTCACAAAGTACTACAAACCGCAGACAAGCTAGATGCCATGAATGAGTGGGGGTCGATCTTGGCGCTTAGTTACATAGCCGCCCAACGTACCTTCCCGGATTATTCCGATATGGCCCAGGCCAAAGCCTTACTGGAATCTATTGCCAGAAGTTACGGGTACTTTTTTGCCAAGAAAAACAAAGTGAGGGTAAACACAATTTCACAGTCACCCACCTTGACCACTGCCGGCAGCGGCGTTACCGGGTTTGACATATTCTCTGACTATGCAGATAAGATGTCTCCCCTGGGCAATGCTACCGCGGAAGAATGTGCCGATTATGTAGTTGTGATGTTCTCAGACTTTACCAGAAAAGTGACCATGCAAAACCTGATGCATGACGGAGGCTTTTCCAGCTCGGGAATTACCGGGGACCTGATCAAAGATCTGACTAAATAACCTAAACCACATGGTATTGTTTCCTCATGCCAAGATTAACCTGGGTCTGCAGGTAACTGAAAAAAGGAATGATGGATTTCATGATATTATCAGTTGCTTGTATCCAATCGGTTGGTGCGATGTGTTGGAACTGATCGAGAAAGGAGATCTGAGGTTTACCAGCAGCGGTTTGGACATCCCAGGCAGCCCTGAAGACAATTTGTGCATCAAGGCTTATCATCTGATTAAGAACAAATTCGATATCCCACCGGTTCACATACACCTCCACAAAATGGTACCTATCGGGGCAGGATTAGCAGGAGGCTCATCTGATGCTGTATTTACACTGATAGGACTAAGAAAAATGTTTGATTTAACATTATCAGGAACAAGTTTGCACCAAATGGCATCCAAATTAGGGAGTGATTGCGCTTTTTTTATCGAAGGCAAACCCGTTATGGCCTCTGGTAAGGGTAATGAATTGGAAGATATTGAATTGTCGTTACCTGATGCACATTTGGTGGTAGTGACACCACCGGTTCAGGTAAATACCGGCAAAGCTTATTCTATGTCGACTCCCGCGCCACCCTCAAATAATCTAAGAAAAGCCCTTACTGGCAACATATCGCAATGGCAAAGGCTGATCACTAACGATTTCGAAGGCCCAGTGTTCCGACAATTTCCATTCATAGCCAAAGTCAAAGATGTTTTATTAAAAGAAGGGGCTTTGTTTGCCAGTTTAAGTGGCTCCGGGTCATCGGTGTTTGGAATTTTTAAAGACAAAAAGCCCTGGAGGAGCTGGTTTGATGATGACTACTCGGTTTGGGAGCAGACTTTTTAGTTAACTAAGAGACGCAGTCTCTAAATCCTACCCAGATAAACCGTTTTATGACGAATTCCGGGTTTGTAAAGGATGCATTTCCTGCTGGGTTGCCCCCTGTAACATGAAAATCTGAAAAGCCGGCATGTTGGTTCAAATATATCCCTCCTGTAAGATTGAAAGATACCGGTGTAAACGCCAGGGACATTTGATCGGCTATTTTTTCCCTAACATCCTGATCCAAAGTATAGGCCCCACATGAAATAGCTCCGTTGGTTTCGGCTTGTTCCCTGGCCAAAGCAATGGATTGCTCAGTATCTTTAGTTTTTATAAGCAGTACAATTGGGCCAAACAACTCTTTGCTGTATATCTCCTTTTGCTCTACACCTATTTGTAACACCATTGGAGTAGCTATTCTGGCATTTTTGAACATGGGATTATCTATCGACCGTGATGCCAGCCAGATTTTACCATCTAATTTTTGAGCGTCCTCGATCCTATTGCAAGTGTTTTGATTTTGAATAGTTCCAAGTACAAAGGGACCAGCTTTGGGGTTGTCAACAATACCATTAATTGCCTCCGAAAATTTTTCTGCAAATTGATCCAGGGAGATGATCTCTTCACCCATCTTAATGCCGGATTCAGGGATATAGATATTCTGGGGTGCGGTGCACATCTGACCTGAATAAAGAACTACCGAGAAAGCCAGATTTTGAGCCACTTTATCAATATCGGTTACAGAATCCAAAATCACTGAATTGACTCCTGTTTTTTCCGTGAAAACAGTCTTTCCTGACAAACCCTCCAGAAAGTTCCCAAACTCACTATTACCGGTAAAGTCAATCAATTTTACTTCAGGATGTTCAGCCAAAGCCACCGTATTGGTTATTTCAAAGGTGTCTACCGCCAGTTGACAAATATTTGGGTCAAGCCCTGATTCCTGAAGCACCTTTTGGATTTCCGCCACAAACAGGGCAATCGGTAGAATTGCACCAGGATGTGGTTTTACCAAAACCGGATTACCTGTTACCAAACTGGCATAAATGCCGGGCACACTATTCCAGGTAGGGAAAGTAGAGCATCCAATTATCAGACTTATTCCCTTTGGAACTACCCTCCATTCTTTTTCAAGGTGAATCTGGTATTTCCCCATAGGTTTTTCCCAATTGACTTTTAGCGGAAACCTCTGCTGCTCTTCCAATCCACAGCCAATAGCTTCCAGAGCGCGATCGGCAGCATGCGGCCCGGAGGCCTGAAAAGACATCATATATCCCTGACCAGTAGTATGCATGGTGGCATAGGCTACTTCAAAAAACCTGGATTTAATTCGTTCCAGGCTTTCTACCAATATACCCGCCCGTTCCTCAGGAGTAATCTTGCGCCATTGATGATATGCTTCCAAGGCCCTTGAGATCAATACGTCATTCTTGAATTGTGGATATTGAATATTCAAGGGTTCTTGCATGTAGGGGGACTCCTCCTGTCCTACCCAGGAAGACGGATGCTCCTGAAGTAATTCGGTAAATTTTTTACCTAGCATGTTCTGAAACTTTGTCTTACCATCCGCATCGGCTGTTTCCCCATAGATCTTTGGGCTTGGATATTCTGTATATTCGGCATAATATGTGCGTTGATGTAGCGCTTCTACCGCCCTATTAATGGTGTCTTTATGCTGCTGGTAATATGACATGGGTTAACATATTTGAGTTTGGCAAGAAAGATACATATTAAAAAAGTTTGAGTTTTGAATTCTGAGTTTTTAGTTGTTTTATGGCGATTGAAATGAACAAGAAACTTTACCAAGAAACAAACTGATCTCATTTTATGCTACAGAAATTCGACCCGCGAAATAAGGATATTCTCATTAATGTCAATGGTGATTTACTGCCCAGAGATCAGGCCAAAGTATCCGTTTTCGACAGCGTAGTACAGGGAGGAGATGCTGTTTGGGAAGGATTACGGGTATATAACGGTCGAGTGTTTGCGCTTGAGGAGCATCTGGAACGGCTGCAGCATTCTGCGAAAGCCTTGGATTTCGATAAAGTTCCCAGCAGTAAAAATGTGAGACTGGCCCTGTTTAAAACCCTGGATGCCAACCAGATGCGCGACAATACCCACGTCCGCATGACCCTAACCAGAGGTGAAAAGATAACTTCCGGAATGAACCCAAAATTAAACCAAACGGGATGTACACTGATCATATTAGCCGAATGGAAGTTACCCATCTACGGGTCCTATAAACTGAAACTGGTCACCAGTAGTATTCGACGTAATTCACCTCAAAACCTTGACTCTAAAATACATCATAACAACCTGATTAATAATATATTGGCAAAAATAGAAGCAAATTTGTGCAATGCAGATGATGCCATAATGCTTGACATGCAGGGGTACGTCTCAGAAACCAACGCCACCAACTTGTTTATAATTAAAAAAGGCACCATACATACCCCTCATGCAGATAGCTGCTTACCTGGAATTACCCGAAGAAAGGTGATTGAATTAGCTGAAAAGTCAGGTTTAACCGTGAAAGAAAGAAATATTTCTGTATCCGAATGTTACAATGCAGACGAGGTATTTACTACCGGCACCATGGGTGAGTTGGCAGAAGTTACAGAGATTGATGGGCGTACTATTCAAAATCAATGGAATAAGAGTATTCTGGAAGAACTTCAGCGTAAATTTACTGAATTGGTGTCCAGTGAGGGTGTACCATTTTAAGTAAAAAATAATAATAATTTTATAAGAATGCCGTTATTATTGGGAATAATAGGATTATTCATTGGCAAATTGTAAAAAAATTGCAATCAAACTTATTTATCCTTATCTTCGCATATTAAACGAGGAGGTAGGTTAAATGTGAGCAAAGTTGGAGTTGGGAGGAGTGCGATAATTGACCTCAATTTTAAACAAAAAATTCGAATAAAACTCATTTTTAGGACACACCATATCAATTTTTTTAATTTAAAGGCCATTTCAAGTCTTTTACCAGGTGTGTACGCTTCCCAACAAAGAGCTTTTGAAACTTTATGGCCCACACATAGGTTTTTATATAATGATATGAGTAGTAATGAATTAATGGAGGAATAACATAAAACATGCGACAATTAAAAATCACACAGTCAATTACCAACAGAGATAGTCAGACTCTGGAAAAATATTTTAACGAGATCAGTAAAGTAGAATTATTGACCGCGGAAGAAGAAGTGCAATTGGCACAACGGATAAAGCAAGGAGATCATTTGGCGTTGGAAAAACTAACTAAAGCAAATCTAAGGTTCGTAGTGAGCGTAGCTAAGCAATATCAACATACTAAGATTCCCCTAAACGATTTGATCAATGAGGGTAATCTGGGTTTGATTAAGGCGGCTCAAAAATTTGATGAGACCAGAGGATTTAAATTTATTTCCTACGCAGTGTGGTGGATCAGGCAGGCCATTATGCAAGCGCTGGCTGAACAGTCACGAATGATCCGGCTTCCGGCTAACAAGGTAGGTGCTATTTCACGTATACACCAGGTAGCTTCGCATTTCGAGCAACACCTGGAACGAGAACCAACCGATGAAGAATTGGCGGAATTATTGGATGTGAGTGTGGAGGAAGTTAAAACCACCTTACGAGCATCATCCAAGCATCTATCAGTGGATGCTCCGTTTGAGCAAGGAGAAACCAATAGCCTGTTGGACGTGTTGGAAAATAAGGATGCTCAAAAAACTGATGCAAAACTGGAATACAATGATTCCTTGAAGAAAGAAATCGATAGATTACTTTCCATCCTTACTCTGAGGGAAGCTCAGGTAATTAAAATGTTCTTCGGTATCAGAGTAGAATCTAAACTATCTTTCGGCGATATTGGCGCGAAGCTGGGAATCAGCAGAGAAAGAGTAAGACAAATAAAAGACAAGGCTATTAATAAACTGAGTGCCCACCCTGCCATCAGTTTGCTGGTGCCTTATCTGGGATAGGTTTAACGATTTGGAAATACTAAAGGTAAACGCGCGTGCGCTTGCCTTTTTTTGTGCCACAATACGTACGTAATCTCATTGCCCTCTGGCCCCAAACACTTTATTCAGCAACTCAGAGGTTCTGGCCACTGGATCTTTTCTGATTTTAGCTTCTTCTTCTGCAATCAATAAGAATAATCCTTCAATGGCTTGTTCCGTGGCGTATTGATCCAGATCCGGGTTCATCTTTTTAACAAACGGTATTTTATTGTATGAATGTACCAGATCATCGTAATACTTGGTTGCACTGACCTCTTCTAACGCATTACTGATTATTGGTTGGAAACTTTCGCTCAGCGATTGATAACTCGACTGCTTAAGATATTGAGTAGCGCTATGTTCTCCTCCTTTCAGTATTCCCCAGGCATCCTCAACGCTCATATTCTTAATAGCATCAATAAATATTGGCTTGGCTTCTTTTGCAGCTCTTTCGGCTCCCCTGTTAAGCGAAACTATGAACTTATCCACTTCCGGGCCCAGCCCAATTTGACGTAAACGTGATTCTACCTTTTTGGCATCCGGTGGAAATGCAATTTTTATCAGGCTATTTTTTAAATAACCATCTACCTCTGAAGCCTGGTCAGATCCTTTACTGATCCCCTGAATAAGTGCCTCTTTCAATCCCGCAATCACCTGATTAGTAGTTAATTCTCCCTTTCCAGAGAGCCTCTTACTAAGGTCATTTATCAGATCCCCGATCTGAGCTCCGGAACTGAGGTGGAAGGCAATGGTTAATGCCAGCAGCTGTAAATAAAAGACAGGTTTGGATAATTTGTTTGACATCATTGATTCAAAATTATAGTTTGACAACATTAACCTATGCAAAATCGTGCCAAATTACCGCTACTTTTGTCCTTTAGATGATCTATGTTAGTTTATGTGTACTTTTGCTCAAAATATAAACATCTTAGATGCAACATGTTCGGGCTGAAACAATTACCATTGGAGATGAGATCCTATACGGTCAAACCGTAGATACCAACTCACAGTGGATTAGTAAAGAACTGGATAAGACCGGTATAAAAACTGTAAGGAAAACAACGGTTTCAGATTCCGAATCAGATATACTTCAAGCCCTGGCTGAGGCCTCTACCAGGGCAGATATAATTCTTATCACAGGGGGGTTAGGTCCCACCAGTGATGACCTCACCAAACCTTGCCTGGCAAAATTCTTTCAATGTGACCTGGCCCTGAATGAACAAGCCTTAAAAGAGGTTCAGTTGATTTTTGACAAGATTGGCCGGGAGCTAACAGAGACCAATAGACAACAGGCATACCTTCCTACAAAATGTAGTGTGTTAACCAACCGGGTGGGCACCGCTCCGGGCATGTGGTTTCAGGAAAACGGAAAAGTATATGTTTCCATGCCAGGTGTACCTCATGAGATGAAAACCCTGATGACTGAACAAGTATTGCCCAGGTTACAAACAGTTTTCCAGACGCCTGCTATTTATCATAAGATTGTAAAGACCATAGGGATTGGAGAGTCCTGGTTGGCGGACAAAATAGACTTATGGGAAAAACAGTTACCGCCTCATATTAAGTTAGCTTATTTACCAGGGCTTGGGGAAGTAAAACTAAGGCTTACTGCCGTTGGAGATGATCCTGACAAGCTGGAAAACGAAGTAAATCAACAAATCGAGCATTTGAAACCATTGGCTGGGAAATACATCTACGGTTATGACCAGGACACCCTTCCGGTAGTAGTTGGCAACCTCCTGCGAAGCCGGAAACTCACCATTGCAGCCGCGGAAAGCTGTTCGGGTGGATCTGTGGCCCAAGCAATTACCAGTGTTGCTGGAAGCTCAGATTATTTTATGGGATCAATTGTAGCTTATCAAAACAGTTTGAAAGAATCACTGTTGGGAGTCAACCCTGCTACTCTTGAATACCATGGCGCAGTAAGTGAACCTACAATCCTGGAAATGGCTGAAGGGGTTCGAAAAAGACTAAAGGTAGACATAGGAGTGGCTACCAGTGGTATAGCTGGACCAGGAGGCGGTTCACTAGAGAAACCTGTGGGCACGGTGTGGATTGCTTATGCAGATGGGAAAAATCAAGTATCCAAAAAGCTTTCACTATACAAGGACCGTGCTATAAACATCACGCTTACCACTCAGGCAGTGTTGAACTTGGTGCGTCAAAGATTAGTGGAAATGGATGGAGAAAAGGTCTGAAAATGCTAAATTTACTCATGGTTCACAAGACATTCACCTCAAACTGTATAGCATGGGTAGAGTAGAAATGGTAATGCCTAAAATGGGAGAAAGTATTATGGAAGGGACCATTTTAACATGGTTGAAAAAGGTAGGAGACCCTATTGAACAGGATGAATCGGTTTTGGAAGTAGCCACCGACAAAGTTGATACCGAGATTCCATCTGAACATGCAGGAATTCTGGCTGAAATAATAGCCAAAGAAGGAGAAGTGGTGGAAGTGGGAAAGCCAATTGCAATTATTGAAACCACCAACGGCAAATCTACAGAACCAAATATTCATAGGACACAGGTTGATAAACCTTATCAGCCTAAAGAGCAAGAAATTTCATCGCCAGTTGAGGTTGTGCCCCTGATACAATCCATCGAAAGTCAGGACGATCGTTTCTACAGCCCCTTGGTTAAAAATATTGCCAAACAGGAACATCTTAGTTCCGAAGAATTGGCGCAAATTCCCGGCACCGGGAAAAACCGCCGGGTGACCAAAAAAGACATTTTAAGCTATCTGGAACAACGAGAGGGTATACCTGCTGAAACTATGATTTCCGAACCTGCTCCAGCTGCTTCCAGTACAATGCTGCCATCCAGCGGAGAAGATGAGATTATTGAAATGGACCGCATGCGAAAGATGATCGCCGAAAGGATGTTAGCATCCAAACGTATCTCCGCACACGTTACTTCCTTTGTAGAAGCAGATGTGACAGGCCTGGTATTCTGGCGCAACCGCAACAAGTCTTCCTTCAAAGCACGTGAAGGCGATAACTTAACTTTCACTCCAATATTTATTGAAGCAGTAGTGAAGGCTATTACTGATTATCCCATGATCAATATTAGCGTTGATGGTGACCGCATTATTCGCAAAAAAGACATTAATATTGGATTGGCAGTGGCATTACCTTCTGGAAACCTGATAGTGCCGGTTATAAGGAAGGCGGACCTCTTAAGTTTAGCTGGATTGACCAAGCAGGTTAACGATCTTGCCAAGAGAGCCCGGAACAATCAATTGAAGCCAGATGAACTTTCCGGAGGAACATTTACTATTTCCAACGTGGGGTCGTTTGGAAATGTAATGGGAACACCCATAATCATGCAGCCTCAAGTGGGTATTTTGGCATTGGGCGCAATTGTGAAAAAACCATCGGTAGTTGAAACACCCTACGGCGATGCCATTGGAATCCGGCATAAAATGTTCCTGTCACACAGCTATGACCATCGGGTAATAGACGGATCATTAGGAGGAATGTTCGTAAGACGAGTGGCTGACTATCTAGAGCGATTTGACAGCAGCAGGGCCATTTAAGGACCTGAGGGCAATATCATCGATGATCTTCCAAGAAGCTCTGGAGTATTTGAATTTACCCGCCAATCCCAGCGAACAATTGACACAAAAACGATATTTGGAACTCAAAAAAGACTATCAAAACGCCATCAATAATGCACCGTCAGATCATTTCAGGGATTTATACCAGGAAAACCTCGACAAAATTAAAGAAGCATACATGCTTTTGATGGACCAGCAGGAAGCTAACCATGAATCCGATTCGGAAATACAACAAAGTATTCAACAAGTACAACAGATAGTTGACACTTTTCTGGAAGGCCAAAGTGAAGGCGATATTAATCCTGAAGCCCGTGCTAAAATAAAAAACTTTATAGATCAGATCAGTAGTTTTCAGGATAACCTACGCAAGGAAAGTCCTAAAAAATGAAATTTTGGAGTTTTGGAAATTGAGTTTGGAAATTATTTGCTATTTGGCTTTGAAATTTGTGTTGTGCTAAGGTCCAAATACTCCTCAATTGCACCGTATACAACCTCCAATTCCTGATCAGAAATCACATAAGGTGGGATGATGTAAACAATATTACCCAAAGGCCTTAAAAGTACATTTTTGGATAGAAAATAGGGATATAGTTCGTGTCTGGCCTCGTTTATATAAGAAGTCTCACCGGAGTTTTTAAACTCTATTGCCAAAATGGCCCCAAGATGCGTCGTTGATCGAACCTTAGGATGGGACTTGATTCTTGTTTCGAAACTTTTAAAACCGGACGATATTCTCTGAATGTTTCCACTACATTCATCGGTCATAAGCAACTCAAAACTCGCATTTGCAGCAGCGCAAGCAATTGGATTCGCCGTGTAGGAATGTCCGTGGAAGAAAGTCTTTAAAATATCCTCATGATTATAAGCTTCTTGAATTTCATTAGAGCAAGAAGTTGCACCCAGGGCCAACGCCCCACCGGTCAGACCCTTCGAAAGACAAAAAATATCCGGTTTGTTGTCCAGATAATCGCTGGCAAATGTTTTTCCTGTTCTCCCGAAACCAGTCATGACTTCATCAGCAATACATAAAACCTTTGAGGAATGGGCAATTGAGATAAGGTGATCCAACCAGGAAGCAGAATATAGTCGCATTCCAGCCGCTCCCTGGATCACAGGTTCAAAAATAAAAGCGGCCACATCACCCCGCTTCATAAGGGCTTCAAATTCTATTACACTGTCATTTTCCTGTCCCGGAACAGGCAATTTCAAGAACTCTACTTCAAATAAAAAAGGCCAGAAAGGAGTCGTAAAGGCCCCACGTTCCCCTACTGACATGGCTCCAAAGGTATCACCATGGTACCCCCCCTCCAGAGCCAATATTTTGGTTTTAGATTTTCCCTGGTTGTGCCAGAATTGCAGGGCCATTTTCAGAGCTACTTCCACCGATGTACTTCCGTTGTCTGAGAAAAAAACCTTTCCTTGATTATCCGGAAGGATGGACAATAGATTTTCCGCCAATTGAATGGCAGGCTCATGTGTGAATCCAGCGAACATCACATGCTCCAACTTTTTTGCCTGATTGGCTATGGCCTGGGCTATGTGTGAATTGCTATGACCATGTATATTTACCCACCACGATGCAATGGCGTCAATAATTTCACGGCCATCCGCAGTGATCAACTTAGCTCCTACTGCCCTTTCGATTACTACATTATCTTCACTGCCAATCAATGGAGTGAACGGATGCCATACCCATTGCTTGTCCCTGGTCAGCAGGTCAGATCCAGGTTTTTTTTCAATATTTGCGCCCATTTCTTAATGTGTTCAGAGTCAATTAAACTGTCCGGTGGCAAATGCAATAAATTGACAGATCTACTATACGACAGGATCACCGATTCACTGTGACTATTTGGATGTCCGTTAAAAACAATTCCTTTAATTTCTATGTGGTGCCGCTGTAAGATGTCCACTGACAATAACGTGTGGTTAATTGATCCCAGGTATAAATTTGCCACCAATATCACTTGATCAGCTAGTTTCTTAATAAGGTCAAGCATAAATTCCTGTTCATTGATTGGCACCATTATTCCACCGGCACCTTCTATCACCAAATCGTTATTTGTTTTTGGAACAGAAATGTCATTTATGCCAAGTATCAGTCCCTGGTTGTGTGCTGCCTGATGAGGAGAAGCCGGTTCATTCAACAAATAAGTTTCACCGTGGAAATTGCTGGATTGATTTTTGACCAGGGAAGAAACTACTTCTAAGTCCCTGGGAAGGCCACATTGTACCGGTTTCCAGTAATCGGCATGCAAGGCCTCCACCAGCACCGCGCTCACCACGGTCTTTCCAACGCCTGTTCCAATTCCGGTAACAAAGTAGTTCATGGCTTTTTTACAATGGTGGATATTAAATTCAATATCTCCTCCTCTGTGTTATATGAATGGATGCACACCCTCAGCCTTTCTCTCCCTTCAGGAACCGTCGGAGATAATATGGGGCGGACGTCAAATCCCCGGTTCTTTAAATAGTCACTGAGGGCAAGGGCATTTTTATTTCCTTTCGCCATAATCCATTGAATGGGACTGTCTATATTTAAGGACTTTTCCACCTCTATTTTTTCAGCCTGCCCCAAGTAATATTTTATTCTTTCTTTCAACGTCATTCCGGGCGAAGTAAGCCCTTTAAGAAATTCAAGTGCGCAATTTATAGAAATTAGGCTGTGGGGAGGCAATGCGGTGGTATAAATAAAAGGTCGGGCAAAGTTAACCAGGTAGTCTATCAATTCCCGACTTCCGACGATGCATGCGCCATAGGTTCCCAGACCTTTACCAAAAGTATATACACGGGCCAGAAATTCATGCGATAGTTGTTGTGCTACAATCCAGCCCTCACCGCCGGAACCAGCCCATCCGGTGGTATGTGCTTCGTCAATGAACAACTCTGCTCCAAATTTTCTACAGAGTGATATAATATCCTTAATTGGGGGTGTATCTCCCTCCATGCTATACAATGATTCCACCACTACAAATTTATTCCCTGTGGAACGCTTAAGTTTTTGATTCAGATCACCCACATCATTGTGCCTGAATGAATAGTAATTGGCCTGGCTAAGACGTGCCCCCTCTTTGATACAAGCATGTATGGCCTGGTCATATAAGATCGTATCACCCCGCTGTGGAACAGCAGATATCAATGCTAAGTTGGCAGTATATCCGGAGTTAAATAATAGAGCTGCCGGAGCCTGAAAAAACGTCGCTAATTTAGACTCCAGGTCCAAATGTAACTGACTGTTACCGGTAAGCAACCTTGAGCCTGTGGAACCAATTGACCATCCAGGGGAGGCGCAGGCGTCCCGGATCGAAGACAATAATTGTTCATTGAAAGATAGTCCCAGGTAGTCATTGGAGCTGAAATCAATAAGGTTTTCTGTTAATTTTAATGTCCGCAGATTTCCATTTTCCTGTCTTTTCTTGAGTTGCTTATGCAACCATTGCCGGACATTACTCATCTGCTTAATAGGGAAGATTAAGGAGTTTGGAACAATAATTGTAACAATAATTCCAAATATATGAAGTTTTAGATACACATTGTATCCTTACAAATTAACAGAATTATGAAAAAGGCAATACTCACCACCATGGCGCTGCTCATGATAAACGTTGTTTATGGTCAATTTACCTTGGGACCGAGAGTTGGGTTTAGTTCCTCAAGTATTGACTTTGACCCATTTACCATTGACGGTGAAACAATTTCTTCCGGAAATGCCACTACAGGATTTCACGCGGGTATTTTTTCCAGGATCACCCTTGGTTTCTTATACATTCAACCTGAAGCATTGTTTACCCAGTCAGGTGGTGAAATCCAACTTGATGATGGTGTTTTGAATGACATACGAGAAATAGAGTTCAACAAATTGGACTTTCCGGTTATGCTGGGTACGCGATTCTTAAAGGTCTTACGGGTACAAGCCGGACCCACACTTAGTCTGTTGCTTGACGCAAAAGTAGCAGGACTTGAACAAGAAATTAAATCGGGATATAAGGATGCTACTATCGGATATCAAGCCGGAGTTGGGTTGGATCTCTGGAACCTTGTTCTTGACCTTAAATATGAAGGCAATCTGAGCACCTTTGGAGACGAACTTTTTGGCTTTGCAACAGATCAAACAAACAATCAATGGATTTTAAGTGTTGGATTTAAACTGTTCTAGAGCAGAGAGCATGGAGCTTGGCGCAGAGGGATGGGGCAAAGAGCGTGCATGGCGCAAAGGGCTTGGCGTGGGGCTTGGCGCAGAGAGCATTAGCTTTGGGGCAACGCAATTCGCAATTAATTAATAGACTGCTTAAACGCCGGCCGCGGCCTCAGGTCCAATCTTTGGAATAATTCCTGGTCAGACTCTACTGCTGGATTAGGAGTAGTCAACAATTTATCTCCTGCAAAAATTGAATTTGCACCGGCCAGGAAACACAATGCCTGTTCCTCTATGTTCATTCGTACTCTTCCTGCGGATAACCGTACCATGGCCTTGGGCATTATTATCCTGGCAGTAGCAATCATCCGGACCATGTCCCAGATAGGGACCTTTTCCTGGTCTTCCAGTGGTGTTCCCGGTACCGGTACCAGGGCATTTACAGGAACTGATTCGGGATGTTCAGGCAAAGTACTTAGTGTGTACAGCATATCGATGCGGTCTTTTACAGTTTCGCCAAGACCAATAATACCTCCAGAGCATACGGAAATGTTTGCATCCCGAATATTATCCAATGTTTTCAATCGGTCACTATAAGTTCTGGTGGTAATAATTTCCTTATAGTGATCCTCACCGGTGTCCAGATTATGGTTATAGGCATACAATCCCGCATGTTTCAATTTTTCGGCTTGCTCAGCGGTTAGCATGCCCAGAGTACAGCATACTTCCATACCAAGGTTGCAAACCCCTTTCACCATTTCCAGTACCCGGTCAAAATCACTGTTGTCCCTCACTTCCCGCCAGGCGGCGCCCATGCAGAATCGGGTACTGCCTGCCTCTTTTGCTTCCAAAGCAGCCTCAATTACCCGCTCGGCGGGCAGTAGCTTCTCCACCGTTACTTCAGTATGGTAGCGGGCAGCTTGCGGACAATAGGCACAGTCTTCAGGACATCCTCCGGTTTTAATTGACAATAATGTACAAACCTGAACTTCCTGAGCATCATGATAAGCACGATGAACAGTACCGGCCCAATGGATCAGTTCCAATACCGGCGTATTATATATTTCACTTATTTCCTCCCGGGTCCAGTCAGTTCTGATACCTGTAGCCATAACAATCGTTTATTGGACAATATGAGCAAATTTGTGGCAAAAATAAACTAACATCTATACAGTCGGAGGATTTTTTGTGAATTTTAAAAACTCCCTTAAAAAGCACGGTAGAGTAGGTTGTTTTTGCTATTGAATAATAATATCGAATGGAAGCCGGGTCTGTAAACCCTGGTAGTTCTGCAAATTCCTGATTATCTTCATTAATGGGTAGAATTTACCCAGTTTGGATTTCATCCTGCTCTCTTCGTATACCCCACCAAAATCACTCAAGAGCTCTTCCCATATACTTTTTTGCGGTGGATAATATCGAAGGCGATATTGGTCATCGTCTAAACCTGCTGCAGCTGCGGCAATAGCCACGGCATCGTCCAAACCACCAATAGCATCAACCAGCCCGTTTTCCCGGGCCTGAAGGCCGGACCAAATTCGCCCACCTGCAGCTGCGTTAATTTCACTTACTTCCATATCACGACCGTTAGCTGCTTTGGTAATGAATGTTTGATAGCCTTCATTAACACTTTTTTGAAACATGCTCATTTCGTATTCAGTGAAAGGTCTTGAAATGGTGAAAATATCAGATAGTGGACCCGTCTTTACAACATCTGTGGTGATGCCCAATTTGTCCTCTAACAACTCCTGGGCATTGAAGTGCATGGAATATATCCCTATGGAACCAGTGATGGTTAACGGCTGGGCCACGATTGAGTCACAGGCCATAGCTATGTAATACCCACCGGATGCTGCAAGGTCAGACATTGAAGCTATTATAGGTTTTACTTCACTGGTCTTCATTACTTCCCGCCAAATTACATCGGAGGCTAAACTGCTGCCACCAGGAGAATTGATCCTAAGAACCACAGCTTTAACACGATCATCCTCCCGGAGTTTTCGCAGCTGCTTGGAAAATGATTCTGAACCAATGCTTTCCCGGTTTCCTTTCCCGTTTATAATTTCCCCATCTGCAAATACCACTGCAATTTTTTCTGAACCTTTATATAAACTGGAAGTTGAGCTTAGGTAAGGATCCAGTCGGACAGATTTCAGGTCTTCAGTTGAATCAATATCAGTCCGGAACTTTAACTCTGCAATTACCTGGTCAAAATATTTAGTGTCGGTGATCAGACGATGTTTTAAGGCGCTTTTAGCGCTAGTGGCCAACATGCTATCAGCTACTATTCTCAACTCACTCTTTCCAAGATCTCTACTCCTAACGATATCATCAAGGTAGGTTGAGTAAAATGACCTCAACAAAGAAACTGTTTGCTCCCGGGATTCTTCACTCATTTCCGTGCGTGTAAATGGCTCTACAGAACTTTTATAAGCTCCAACTCTAAACACCTGAGTCTCAATACCCAGTTTGTCCATTGTACCCTTGAGGAAATTGTACTCAGCACGAAATCCATTAAACTCCAACATTCCCTCCTCAGGTAGGTAAACCTCATCTGCCACAGAAGCAAGGTAGTACTCAGACTCAGTGTAATACTCACCATAAGCAATCACGAACTTTCCAGTTTCTTTGAAAGTTTCTAATTCCTGTCGGAGTTCGTACAACTTGGCTAGTCCCGAGTACAAATATTTTGGTTCTAGAAATATCCCTTGAATCCTATCGTCTTGGGCAGCACGTTTGATGGCTTGTACTAGCTCCTTCAATCCAATACCAGCATTTCGGCCTCCAATCATAAATACATCACCGAACGAGTTTTCCACACTCCTTTCGAGGATTGGCCGATCTATTTTAAGATGAAGTATGCTATTATCAGCAATATCGACAGGCCGATCACTCACTGATGAAAACACCCCAATTCCAGCTATTAAAAACCCTAGTATTGCAAGGGAAAATATAATCAAGGCCACCAGGGCAGCCAATACATTCTTTAAAAACATTTACTGTGGATTAATTTAAAAACGTATAATGTTACTAGATTGACCTTAGAAGTTAAAGAGAATTTATATTTTTGGCCATTTTATTGGATGACAGGGATATATCTACTACTGGGATCAAATCTGGGAGACCGGTCCAGTCATTTAGATAAAGCCAGCAAACTGATATCTCAGCAGTTAGCACCGATTTCGCAAGAATCGTCCCGGTACCGTACCGAAGCTTGGGGGATGTCGGATGTTCCCACCTTTTTGAATCAAGTGCTGGTAATAGACACTGTACTGAAACCCCTGGAGATATTGGACAAGATCTTGAAAATCGAAATCATGTTGGGAAGGAACAGGCAAGAAGGTTACCGAAACAGAACCATCGATATTGATTTATTGTATTATGGTGATATGGTTTTCAACCATCCGGATCTAAGCATACCTCATCCAAGGATTATTGAGCGAAGATTTGTTTTGAAACCATTGGTAGAAATCGCCCCTAAATTCGTACATCCCGTTTTGGGACTAAGCAATCTACAATTGTTGGATAGATGCACGGATACACTATTGGTGACAGTTGAGGGATTGAGGGATTGAGGGATTGAGGGACTGAAGGATTGAGGGATTGAGGGACTGAGGGATTGAAGGATTGAGGGATTAAGGGATTGAAGGACTGAAGATGTTCGGCATTCGGGCGTTCAATTGTTCCATAGTTCTATTACTCTATTGTTCTGCTGTTCTATTGTTCTGCTGTTCTATTGTTCTACTGTTCCCACACTGACCTCAGAGTTGATTTTTCTAACCAGACCTTGCAGCACTTTTCCGGGACCTGTTTCAATAAAATCCGCACCACCTAAATTAACCATCTGCCGAACACAATGTGTCCATCGCACGGGAGCGGTAAGCTGAGCCACCAGATTTTCTTTAATTTTTGTTGTATCAACGTGAGACCGGGCATCCACGTTTTGAATAATAGGGCAATCCGGGGTTTTAAAATCAACCTCATTGATGGCCTTTTCCAATTCCTCTCTGGCAGGTTCCATCAATGGCGAATGAAAAGCCCCACCCACCGACAATATTATCGCTCGTCTGGCACCGGCGTCAGTTAACTTCTGACAAGCCGCTTCCACACCTGAAAGTGTGCCGGAGATCACCACTTGACCTGGACAGTTGTAGTTTGCTGGCACTACAATATCGTCAATTGCCTGACATATCTCTTCAACAATTGAGCCTTCAAGACCCAAGACCGCTGCCATGGTACCGGGTTGTAACTCGCAAGCTTTCTGCATAGCCGCCGCCCGCTGGGCTACCAAAGAAAGCCCATCTTCAAAATTCAGTGTACCATTGGCCACCAGTGCCGAAAACTCACCCAAACTATGACCCGCTACCATGTCTGGTTTGAAATTGGGACTGGTCAGAGCCAATACGGTTGAATGCAAGAAAATTGCCGGCTGGGTCACATTGGTTTTGGTCAATTCCTCCTTTGAACCATGAAACATTATTTCTGTTAATGAAAACCCCAGAAGTTGATTGGCTTTGTCGAAAAGATAATTTGCTTGTTCACGGTTGGAAAGATTTTGCCCCATACCTGGGTATTGGGAACCCTGGCCAGGAAAAATGTAGGCTTTCATTAGATTAATAAATTGTTTGGCGCGAAGCTAATGGAAATGTAGGATTAAGTCAAACGAAACAGGTGATCTTGTCTAAACCATGGAAAAGCCACTTTCTTCTTCTAAAAATCGCGCCCTCTCCCCGGCACTGGGAATCCGGCAAGTGTCCCGCTTACCAAACCAGCTATATCTGTATTTTGATATCAGATTGTACAGGCCGTCCCGGATAAACCGGGGCACCAGTTTGAACACATAAAATACCGGCCAGGGCGCTGTTAGTTGACGTAGTATTTCCAGAATGGCGTTACTTCGATAAAAGATCTTGCCGTTATTAAGTAGGATTATGGTCCGCATGTTATTCAAATCCACACTTTCCCTTTTCAACAAATCTTTGGCGATTGGTGATTGTAGCGATGCAAACCGGAAAGTTTCTTTGGGGTCTCTTTTTAGGATAAAATCCACAGATCCATTACATAAATTACAAACCCCGTCAAAAAATATGATAGGACCCATGACCGTTTACTCAGTCGCTTGACGCAATAAATGTACCCAGCCCTTCATCTGGGTTTTTTTCTTGCTGGGATCCAATACATCATAGGTAATGTCAGCCACGTAGTAGTAAATACCACCAGGCAAAGGATTCCCATTTTTATCAGTTCCATCCCAGCTGAATAGGATATTTCCTTCATTCTGGGGGTCATTGGAGCTGAAACTGAACACCTCAGTACCCCATCTGTTTACAATATGTATGGTAACCGCTGCCACAAAACGTGGACACAAATCAGGATCGAAATCAGGATCGGAAATACCCGAAAAATCGAAATACGCCTCAAAAACGTCATTAATATCGTCACCATTGTCAGGTGTAAATACATTAGGCAACCAGTAATTTGGACAATTATCTATACACAACACCTCAGTCAGTTCACTTTCATTGCCTGACCGGTCTATCGCTGAAACCTGGTAACATCCGGCAAATGAAGGTAGATTCTCATGTATAAAGAATGTATCAACTACATTGTCGATAATATTAAAAGTTCCTTCCATTCCAGTATCTGAGAAGTATATATTAAAGCTCCTGATGTCATCATCACAGGAAGCATCGGGATCCCGGCTCCAGCTTATGGTGTTGCTAAAATCGCTGAACGAACAGGGTTCTTTTGCCAGGAATTGCTCACAGTCCCTCACTTCCAATGAAAGTATTGGGGTACAAGGCGGAATTTCATCACCGGGCTGAGCACAAATTATCTGGCTCTTATTAATTAGTGGTTCTGTTATAAGTGGGTTATCATAACTTCCAAAAGTCTCAACATAGTAACAATACTCCAAATCTTGAGACAATGGCGGCCCTACCACACTTCCATCATCTACAAACATCTGACCGCTGGTGGTCACATTTACTGAAGTGATCAATACCAGTGAATCTGGAAAGGCGCCCAGTACGTTGTTTCGATAAATGTTATGAGTAGGAAAGCTCTGTGTACTTATTGACCAGGGCACCTGGGCCTCCCAAGTCAGTTGAATAGATTGATTTAAAGACACTGCATCCAGACGGACGGACGAGGCACTGGAAGAACTGTCTACCAGCACACCGTTGTTATCGAACAGTTTTACCCGGTAATTATACACCTGGTCCATGGTATTGAGCCCGGTATCAATAAAAGTAGTATCGGTAAGCCCGGTACCCAGCACTACCCTGCCGGCAGTTCCTGAAAAACCCAGGGCCCTGGACAAGTCATAAGTATAGGGAGGAGGAAATGTGCCAGGATCCACATTAATGGGTTGAATCCATCGTACAAAGATTTCGCCATCCGTATCGCTTGTTTCAGTGATATCAACATTGGTCAGCACCGAACCACTCAATACAATGGTAGCACAAATCTCGTTGGAGGCATAACTAATTCCCCCTGCAGGGGCTGGGAACACTGCAACTAAGCGGTAGCAGTAAGTAGACCCAGGGTTTAGGCCACTACCATCATTATCATCCAGAAAGGACGTTTCTCCTACTCCGGTGGTTCCCACCAGTTCATAGCCCGATCCTTCCGGAATACCTATCATACACCCTTCCGGAGTAAAATCGAAACTTCCGATCCTCCGCCAGACCTGGATCTCTACATCCGGGTTACTGGTGCACTGGCTCTGGTAATCGTTCCAGGTTAACCTGACTGATGTACTGGATCCCACATCAATGTTGGTCAAAACCGGGGCGGGGGCCACTACTGTAACATTCCATGTTTTTATATCTACCAAGGTCAGATGGAAATCATTCACCGTGGAGCTATCGGTAACTTTAAACTGAATTTGATACGGTCTTTCCCGGACATGATCACAATTGGTTTCCCATTGAAATTCCAATAAACCTGGCTGAGGTTGAAATATCGGAGGGAATACTCCCGGAGGGGAGCTATAGGTGGCAAACTCCAAAGGTATGTCACTATAGACGCCACCAAAACTTTCCATTAGCACAAAATCATTGTCTGGGTCATTACCCTGAACCAGGGCTTTTAAGGTGGTTCCTGCTTCAATACAGGTGTCAGCCGGTATTACCACCTCAGGCCTTTCATTGTCTGTCCCTTCTACAATAATTTGCATATCACGGGTCACAAACCCGATCATTCTGAACACACCATTGATCTTACGCCATTCCTCAATATAAAATGCCACATTGTACTCCGAGAAATCACCCAAAGAATTTTGCAGCAGGTTTCCTGGTGCATCCCATATCAGGTCACCGGTAACGGGATCCAGAAACAATTCCGCCGGTCCGGTCATTCCTTCATTCCCAAAGTTCCAGTCAAAGGGATCTGTGTAGAAAAAAGGGTCATTCAGGTCATCATAATTAGGTACAACCTGTCCTTTATCCTGGAGGGGTATTACAAATCGATAGGCCAAACTGTCTCCATCCGCATCAAAGGCACCAGGGTTATGAATGAATTTGACACCTACTCCAGCCCGGTCGATTGGCGGCACCAATAATATCGGAGAGTTATTTAAGCCTATAAATGGGTCAATCAAAATTTGAGATTCAATATAGAAGGGTGTCTGTACGGAATTTCCTTTGTTTATATTGACAATTTCGTCATTGCGGTTCGGTTCACGATAGCTGATCACATACTCGCCTGGTGAATTGTAGGTATGGGTAATTGTAACAATATACTGCTCAATCTCGTTGTTCTTGCCATGGAATATCCCATCAACGAAAGAGTCCGCCTCCAGGTCAATCTGAACTTCCCTGCCATCTCCAAAATTAATAATGCCATCGCCGAATCTTACCGGCGATCCAGTATCTGTGAACCCTGTCAAAGTGAATTGGTAAGTCAAGGTTACATTTGACACCCTTCGGGAGGTGATCTCGGCAGCTCTTATATGGGTAGCGTGTACGGATTCCCAGGTGGAAAGTACTGCCAAAGGCAACAGAAGAAGAATTTTAATGATAATCTTCATTAAGACGTTTGGATTTTAATGATAATGGCAAATTACCAAAAATAGTTCTCTAGTATATGGATTACTCATAAATCCCAAATTTGAAGGAACTAAAAATACTGAATAATCTGCTATTTTTTAAGACTTTCATTTAAGCATGTACCTGAGTCAACTTTAATATCCTTTTAAAATAGGACGTATACTTTTGCAAAGTAGTTAGCCGTGCGTAAATTGGGCCACTTCGCTTTTATCTAAACAATCCGTATGAGTTGGTTAACTGAAGCTTTAAAAAGCAGCTTAGGAAGAAAACTGGTAATGGCCGTTACCGGTTTATTTTTAGTCATGTTCCTAGTCGGTCATGTGCTGGGAAATTTACTGCTGTTCCTGGATGATGAAGGGCGGGCATTCAACGAGTATGCCCGGTTTATGACCAGTACTCCTATTATACAAGTACTTAGTATAATCACTTATGCCAGCATTATTGTTCACGCCGTTTATTCAATTATCATTACCCGAATAAATCGCGCAGCCCGGCCGGTGCAATATGCGGTAAATAAAACATCAGCTAACAGCCTTTGGTCTTCACGGTATATGGGGATTTTGGGAACTATTGTATTGATCTTCCTGATCGTTCATTTTCGTTCCTTTTGGTATGAAATGAGATTCGGCAATATTCCAGTGGTCAATTATGACGGATCTGGTGAATTTAAGGACCTTTACAGTATAGTGGCCGAGGCCTTCACGCAATGGTGGTATGTGCTCTTATATGTACTAGCCATGGTTGGCCTGGCGTTCCACCTGAGCCATGGTTTCAAAAGCGCATTTCAAACATTGGGACTAACTCATTCGAAATACACACCCTTGATTGAAGGGGTGGGACTTTGGTTTTCAATTATAGTACCCACGCTTTTTGCTTTAATTCCTGTGGTAATGTTTATTAAAAGTTTAGGTTAATATCTAAATGTCCATGATACTCGATTCAAAAACTCCCGGCGGTCCTTTAGAGGATAAGTGGTCCAACCATATCTTTGACATCAAACTGGTTAATCCTGCCAATAAAAGGAAATTCGATATAATCGTAGTGGGTACCGGACTTGCCGGTGCCTCTGCAGCATCAACCTTGGCAGAACTTGGATACAACATCAAAGCATTTTGTTTTCAGGACAGTCCCAGAAGAGCTCATAGCATTGCTGCTCAGGGCGGAATTAATGCTGCCAAAAACTACCAAAATGATGGCGATAGTGTGTTCAGATTGTTTTACGATACCATTAAAGGGGGTGATTACCGTTCCAGGGAGGCCAATGTATACCGGCTGGCGGAAGTCAGTGAAAATATTATTGACCAATGTGTGGCCCAAGGTGTACCTTTTGCCAGAGAATACGGAGGAATGTTGTCAAACCGGTCATTTGGAGGCGCTCAGGTAAGCAGGACCTTTTACGCCCGCGGACAAACCGGCCAACAATTACTATTAGGCGCTTATAGTGCACTGAGCAGACAAATTGCCAATGGCAAGGTGCAAATGTTTCCCAGGACCGAGATGTTGGACCTGGTGGTAGTGGACGGTCATGCCAGAGGGATAGTTGCCCGTAACCTGATTACCGGGAAAATTGAGTCACACAGCGCTCATGCAGTGGTATTGGCCACTGGGGGATATGGTAATGTCTTTTATCTTTCAACCAACGCCATGGGCTCCAATGCTACTGCGATATGGAGGGCCCATAAAAAAGGAGCATTATTTGCCAACCCCTGTTTCACCCAGATACATCCTACTTGTATTCCAGTAAGTGGTGATCATCAGTCAAAGTTGACTTTGATGTCCGAATCACTGCGGAACGATGGACGGGTATGGGTGCCAAAATCCAAAGGAGATAACCGCAATGCGGGTGATATTCCTGAGAAAGAAAGAGACTACTTTCTTGAAAGACGTTATCCTTCATTTGGTAACCTGGTGCCACGAGACGTGGCTTCCAGAAATGCCAAGATAGTATGTGATGAGGGTCGAGGAGTGGGAGCCACCGGTCTGGCCGTTTATTTAGATTTTGAAGATGCCATCAAAAGAGGCGGGAGAGACACTATTGAGTCCAAATATGGTAACCTGTTTGATATGTACAAACAGATCACTGGAGAAAATCCTTATAAAACACCCATGCGCATTTATCCTGCGGTGCATTATACCATGGGAGGACTTTGGGTTGACTACAATTTGATGACCAACATTCCCGGTTGTTACGCCCTGGGTGAAGCTAATTTTTCGGATCACGGAGCCAACCGGCTTGGCGCCAGCGCCCTCATGCAAGGGTTAGCCGACGGGTATTTCATAATCCCATACGCAATTGGGGATTATCTGGCCACAAGGTCCTATGATAAGATCCCTGTTGATCACCCGGAATTCCTCCAGGCAGAGCGGAATATCAGGGATCAAATTCAGAAAATACTTAGTATTAACGGCAATTCTACGGTGGATGAGATTCATATAGAGTTAGGTAAGATCATGTGGGATTATTGTGGTATGTCTCGTACAGCTGAGGGATTACGGGATGCTAAAGAAAAAATTAAAGCGGTAAAACAACAATTCTGGAATGATGTTAAAGTTCTAGGCACCAATGATGAATTGAACATGTCATTGGAAAAAGCAGGCAGGGTAGCTGATTTTATTGAGCTTGGCGCCCTTATGGTAGAAGATGCACTTCACCGTAATGAGTCTTGCGGAGGTCATTTTCGTGAAGAGTATCAGACGGAAGAGGGAGAGGCATTAAGAGACGATGAACACTTTGCTTATGTAGGAGCCTGGGAATATCAGGGCGAAGCAAACCAGGAAGTGCAAAACAAGGAACATTTGCAGTTTGAAAACGTCAAATTATCACAAAGGAGTTATAAATAGATGGACTTTACCTTAAAAATATGGCGTCAGAAAGATGCTCAAAGTCAGGGCCAGTTTAACACCTATCAACTGACCGAAATAGGTGCTGACAGCTCGTTTCTGGAAATGCTGGATGAATTGAACGAGCATTTGATAAAGAACAACGAAGACCCGGTCCATTTTGATCATGACTGTCGGGAGGGTATTTGTGGTACTTGTAGTATGTATATTAATGGCAGGCCCCATGGTCCTCAAAAGGCCATTACTACTTGTCAGTTGCATATGAGAAGTTTTAAAGATCGAGAAATCATCACTATTGAGCCCTGGAGGGCCAAAGCATTTCCGGTAATCCGGGACCTGATAGTGGACAGAACTGCGTTTGACCGCATTATGCAGGCGGGAGGATATATATCGGTAAGTACTGGTGGTGTTCCTGATGCAAATGAGATACCTATTACTACCTCTATTGCCAATGAAGCGATGGATGCTGCTTCCTGTATCGGATGTGGCGCGTGTGTAGCTGTTTGTAAGAACTCCTCGGCCATGCTTTTTGTGGCTGCTAAAATATCGCACCTGGCACAACTCCCGCAAGGAAAGGTCGAAGCTGAATCAAGAGCTGAGAGCATGGTTGCTCAAATGGACAAAGAAGGATTCGGACTCTGTACCAATACCGGTGCTTGTTCAGCGGAATGTCCCAAAGAGATCAGCCTCACCCATATCGCCCGCTTAAATAGGCAATACTATATGGCCAAGCAAGCTTCCGACAATATTCCTGATAAAGAGGAAGTTCACGAAGGGTAGGTTGGAGAATGTCGAACGCCGAATGTCGAATGCGAATGTCGAACGCCGAACGGAGAATGCCGAATGTCGAATGTCAATGGCGAAGGGATTCTAAAAGAGCATTTGATTTAAGAAATTTTTCCCGTAAATTAAAAATGAAGTCCTTACCATAACTACTACACTATGTTTAGTTCAAAAGCCTTGTTCGTGCTTGCCTCGTTTTTTTTGCTATTTGCCTGTAATCCCCAACCCTCACAGGAATCAAACGCTCTGGAATCTCTGGAGGGTTCATGGCGCATGCAAAGTTTCAAAGTAGAAGGAGATGATTCCTGGAAACAACTACCTGGCTCGGTGATCCAGGAAAAACATATTACCTCCAACCATTTCACCTGGATCCAATACGAAACAGAAAAGGACACTATATATGGTACCGGTGGAGGAACTTACAGCTATGACAAAGACTTACACACTTATACGGAAGATATTAAATTTTTCCTGCCAGCAGGATCTAATGAACATGGCCAGTCAATTCCGTTTGATGTTCGTTTTGAGAACGGTGAGTGGTACCATACGGGATATGCAAACGTATTTGAGTTTGATCCGGATACCGGTGAGAATGTGGTAGTGGATTCAATCAAGATTGAAGAAATTTGGGAGCGGACCGATGCCACAGCCAGTGATGAAAGTCTGGTAGGTACCTGGCAACTGGAGTCCTTTAAAGATCATGGAGATTCAATCAGAACGGATTATCCGGAGTTTGTAAGCATTTTTAAACTGGTCACTCCCACAAATTTCGTCTGGATACACTATATTACTGAACAAGACCTGGTGCTGGCAGAAGGCAGTGGAACCTACCACTTCGATGGAAACACTTATACGGAAACACTTAAATCAGTTTACCCTTCAGGTTCAAATCAAGTTGGTACGGTAATGCCCTTCGAAAGCAAGGTTGAAAATAGCAACTGGCAATTATTGGGAAACATAAAAAGATTGGAACGAGACCCGGCTTCCGGTGAAATGATCGCCAAAGACTCTGCTACCATTGATGAAGTCTGGAAACGGTTTCTGGGCCCGGACTCCTGAGGAAATCTCCGATCTCCGATCTGAGATCTGAGATCTGAGATCTTAAGTGTCCGCGGGTCTTCTTTTTAAGCTTACGGTTTCGTTGATCCAGCAACCCACCGTTAGGCTCTGTCCTTCCTTAAGGCTCAATTCGAATATTTCTTCCATGGAAGGGAATTGTTTCTCCGCATTGGACATACCTCGTCGGTCTCCCGCTCGTTCATACATCTTATACGCTGCTAAAAACACCGCGCGATCATCAACTTTACTCACACCCTGCCGGCAATCCTTGTAGCTAGTCATGTACAGGTCACCAACAATTTTATAAGCTTCTTTTCTTGAGGGGTCACTTTTTACTGTTGCAAAGGCACTACTACGGGATTTGGACTTCATGCCTCTGGCTCTATAGTGGTTGGCAAGGCCGTAATATATGTCCGCTTTTTGTTTACCGGTCCCTGCTAGTTCCAGTGCTTCCAAATAGTATTTATTAGCTTCATTGTAATTTTTAGCAGCGTCATTTTTTATAGCGATTATTTTGGCCATACTGAATGTAGGCTCTTGCTCCTGTAGCGTTTTAGAAGCCTTTAGGAAAATTGGGCTTTTGGAACAGTTGTACGTCAGCGATAAAGCTATAATACGTTTTGCCAGAGCCAAATCAGAGGGGTCGGCCTCAAATGCCGGCCCGATTTTGTTTTCTATAAAGTCGCAATCGATCTCGACCATACCGGTGAGCATCTTATTAATAAAGTCCCTGTTCTTTTCCAGCGATGCTGGGATCCTTTCCAGCTTTTTCATATGCCTCAACATTCTTGTCCAGGATCACCATCGTTTTTGCATACTTCTCCAATACCTCATCATCCGACAAGCTTCCTCCATTTGCCCTGTATCTCCGAATCACGTCCATATAGGCCACCAGGTTATTTATGGCCACTTTGTCTCCATTGAGCTCAAAAGTACGTTCAAATAGGTCGTATAGCTCTTGATAGCGTGACTTATCGTCCCTAAGAAATTTATATGCCTTGTAGGCCTTCCGGTTCAACACCATTGATTCTTGGCCAAAATATTTGATTCGCTGGTCATACAACTCCAGGCATCGACTCTGATAAGCCTTTTTTTGGTCAGGATCTGTCTCTTCGGCCTGTAACCGATCATAAATTTTTACCCCATTGATGTATATTGCCGCATTCAGATCAGGTGTGTAAGTTAAAAGCCACACCAAAGGTGCTGTTGCCGCTTTGAAGTCATTATTCTTCATCATATCATTGTAGATGGCATTCTTTTCTTTAGCAGTGGTCGCATCATCGCCCCAATTCCAGCCAGCTTGGGCATGTACTAGTGTACTGGTGAGCAGAAAAACAATGATACATAGGTGGGAAACAGTTTCATAACACAAGGTGATCTTATTAAACAAAATGACACCAAACTACATGTTGTTTCTGGGCTCGGGAGACCAAAATTAGTGAAATTCTTTTAAAGATTTACAAAAAATTTTCAATGAGCTATTTCTTGCTTTCTTTGAAGAGTCTGAATTTCAACTACATAACAGAGTTGTAATACCGGCCAACTACAAGGATATTACATTCTTTTAATGCCTTTGCTTGCAAGCTGAGTTTTTTGTGATTATTTTTTGGCTGTACATCATATGGACAATTTTTCACACGACGTCTTAATCATAGGTGGCGGTGGTGCAGGATTACGAGCAGCCATTGCGATAGCCGAAATCAATCCCAAACTTAATGTAGCGGTAATCTCCAAGGTTTATCCTATGCGAAGTCATACCGTGTCCGCAGAAGGCGGAGCTGCTGCAGTGATCAAAACCAGCGATAGCCTGGACCATCATGCCTACGACACCATATCGGGTGGTGATTGGATGTGCGATCAGGATGCTGTGGAGGCATTTGTTAATGAGGCCCCGAAGGAATTGATGCAATTGGAACATTGGGGCTGCCCTTGGAGCCGGCAAGATGATGGAACCATTGCAGTACGTCCATTCGGAGGTATGAAAATTGAAAGGACCTGGTTTGCTTCCGATAAAACAGGGTTCCATATGCTTCATACTTTATACCAAACTTCTTTAAAGTACCAGCCCATTCAAAGGTATGACGAATGGTTTGTGACCAAATTAATTGTGGATGATGGCCGATGTCAGGGAGCAGTGGCTATAGAGTTAGCTACCGGCCTGGTACAGGCCATTGCAGCCAAATCGGTAATAATATGTACTGGTGGATGTGGAAAAGTATTTCCCTTCACCACCAATGCCAATATCAAAACCGGAGATGGAATGGCTTTGGCCTATCGGGTGGGTGTTCCACTAAAGGATATGGAATTTATACAATACCACCCCACCGGTCTGCCTTTTACTGGAATTTTGATTACTGAAGCCACCAGAGCTGAAGGAGGTTATATGCTCAACAAGCATGGATATCGTTACCTCCAGGATTATGACTTAGGGACCCCCCAGCCAGAGCCTGTGTTGCGGTCTATGGAGTTGGGTCCCAGAGACCGTCTATCCCAGGCCTTCGTGAAAGAAATGGAAAAAGGAAATACTGTCGAAGGTCCCTATGGGCAATTTGTGCATTTGGATATTCGACATCTGGGAGAGAAAAAAATCAATAATAAGCTTCCCTTTGTACGCGAACTATGCCTGAAGTACGAAAATATTGACCCAGTTAAAGAAATGATCCCGGTGCGACCCGTAGTACATTATATGATGGGAGGCATCCATACCGACATCAATGGAGCTACTCCCTTGCCGGGTCTATATGCTGCTGGGGAAACTGCTTGTGTAAGTATCAACGGGGCCAACCGTTTGGGATCAAATTCCCTGACAGAACTGTTGGTGTTTGGGGTCAGGTCAGGAATTGCTGCTGCCGAATTTGCTTTAAATCAATCGGATTATACCTTCGATATGGCGTATGAGTCGATAACAGAAGAAAATCGTATCAAAAACCAGTTTTTTAAAGAAAAAAAGAACCAGGAAAGGATTGCCGACATTCGCGATGAAATGCATAAAGCTATGGAAGAAGGTTGCGGTATATACCGAACAGAAGACTCCTTATTGGCTTCACAAATTACCCTCACAGGTTTAAAGGAAAGAATCTCCCAGGTAGCCATTGATGATCAAAGCCGCACTTTTAATACCGAACTGGTGGCTGCTTTAGAACTGTCAAATATGCTGGATTTAGCAGAATCCATTGTGCAGTCCGCACTGAATAGAAAGGAATCCAGAGGTTCGCACCAGCGCACTGATTACAAAGATCGCGATGATGAAAACTACCTGACCCATAGTTTAGCATACGAAGAGAAAAATAATAAACCCAGAATTGAATATTTACCAGTAACTATCACCAAATGGCCGCCTGGTGAACGGGTTTATGGCAGGTAAATAGTAGTATGATATAATAATCATTGACATATGGCTTCAAAAATAACCCTGGAAGTATTTCGTTACCGACCGGATCAAGAAACTGAACCAAGCATTGACCGTTACGAAGTGCCTTGTAAAAAGGATTGGGTGATACTCGATGCCTTAAATTACATAAAGGATCAGATTGATGGTACACTAACCTACCGCTGGTCTTGTCGCATGGGTGTGTGTGGAAGCTGTGGAATGATGGTCAATGGTGTACCGGTATTAACCTGTGCAAAATTCTTGCAAGATTTTTTGCCTGGTCCGGTGAGAATAGAACCACTGGAACACTTTCCGGTAGTCCGGGATCTGGTCATCGAAATGAGTGATTTTGTAGACAAACTACAAAAGGTGAAACCCTGGATAGTAAGGAAAGAAGAAAAATCTTTAGCAGAAGGGGAATACATCCAAACTCCTGAGCAGTTGGGTGATTATAAACAATACAGTATGTGTATCAACTGTATGCTTTGTTACTCTGCCTGTCCGGTTTATGGTTTGGAGCCTGAATTTGTAGGTCCCGCAGCTATTGCATTGGCCCAGCGATACAACATGGATAGCCGGGACCAGGGAAGTGGAGTCAGAGAAGACATTCTTTCACAGGATGATGGCATTTGGGGGTGTACTTTTGTAGGTGAGTGCTCTGAAGTTTGTCCCAAAAAGGTAGATCCGGCAGGAGCGATTCAAAGATATAAGGTTGCTGCTACCAATAATTGGTGGAAATCTTTTTTAATGCCCTGGGGTAAAAAATGAGCAATATTTTATTTAAATAATCTATGTTTAAAAGCAGTCGTTTTCCCATTTATTACAAAGGCCATCCCCGAATGTTTATTAAAGATAAACCTATATTCTGGTGGGCGAAAAAGTGGATCCATGCACGCTTTATACTCCGCGAAATCACCAGTGTGCCGGTGGCCTTTTATGCAATCCTATTGATAGTACAGATCAGGGCCATTAATTTGGGACCTGAAGCTTACGCCAATTTCACTGATTGGTTAAAAACACCATTAGCTCTGACCCTGCACCTGGTTTCATTCTTATTTGTAATATACCATAGTATTACCTGGTTTAATTTAGCTCCCAAAGCAATGGTGCTGAGGGTTGGCAAAATCAGGATACCAGGATTACTCATTGCAGGGTTAAATTTCGCAGCTTGGGCGATATTTTCGGTTGCCATAGTCTGGCTATTTTTAAACCTGGACAATTTGATGTAAAATGAAAAGAAGTTCAGAGCCATTTTGGTGGTCGCTATTTGGAGCCGGAGGGATGATATCGGCTATATTCATCCCGGTAATATTAATTGTACAAGGAGTGGCAATACCCTTGGGTTGGATTGAATCTCCAAATTATCACAGCATGCACCAACTATTTGGATCCCTTGCAACCAAGATATTTTTACTTGCTCTAATTTGCTTATCATTATTACACTGGGCCCACCGTTTTAGGTTCACTTTATACGATGGTTTGCAGGTAAAACATCTGAACGCCCTCATCGCCATTTTTTGTTATGGAAGCGCCATCCTGGGCAGTCTGACAGCCGGGTATTATATATGGATAATTTAGTGTTAAGTTAAGCATACTTTAGCCAAACCCATTTACCTGGCCGGAAACAAATGACCTACTCACGCTCGATTGTAATTACCTGTGGGAAAGGAGTAGTCAAAATCCTTCGAAAGGAAATAGAAGATCTTGGCTACCTAGTGATTGCGGAGAACCCCTACAGTGTAGAGATCAAAGGAGATATTCGGGATTGCATGTACCTGAACCTGCATCTGAGAACTGCCAACAAGGTTTTACTTTTGATAAAGAGGTTCCGTGCTTCCCACCCGGATCAACTTTACCAGGCTGTTAGCAAGATCCCATGGGAAGACTACCTGCATGTCAAAGGATACATTTGTGTCACTTCCTATATACAAAATCGCTATATTCTTGATACCCGGTATGGAAATCAAAAAGTTAAGGATGCTATCGTTGACCGGATTTTTAAGCAAAAAGGTAAAAGACCGGACTCCGGGCCTAAGCGTGACCAGGCAGTGGTTTATCTGTACTGGGTAAATTCTGACTGCCACCTTTATTTTGACACTTCAGGAGAAACAATATCAAAACATGGTTATCGCCGGATTCCCTTTAAAGCCCCCCTACGAGAGTCACTGGCGGCAGCTATTATTAAATCAACCCGGTGGAAACCAGGAGTGCCATTTATTAATCCAATGGCTGGAAGTGGTACCCTGGCAATTGAAGCGGCAATGATCGCCTGTAACCTGGCCCCAGGATTAGGCCGCGAAAATTTCGGTTTTATGCACCTGAAATCCTACCAAAAAGAGGTTTGGCTAGAATTAAAGGATGAAGCAAAGAAGCAGGTAACCAATGAAGTTACTACTGATTTCTTTATCAATGACTCCAGTTTGGAGGCATTGCGGGCAGCAAAAAAAAATGCCTCCTGGGCAGGAGTAGCGTCTCTTATGGAATTCCATCATGGCGATTTTACTGAAGTGAAAATACCGGAAGACCAGGGGATCGTGATCTTCAATCCTGAGTACGGCGCCCGTTTAGGCCAGGTTGAACAACTGTCAATCCTTTACTCCAGGATTGGTGACTTCTTTAAAGAAAAGTGTGCGGGCCACTGGGGTTACATTTTTTCAGGTAACCCGGATTTATCAAAGCAGATAGGATTACGTACTTCCAGGAAAGTTCCTTTTTTCAATGGTAAAATAGAATGTCGTTTATTGGAGTACGAATTGTATCGAGGCAGTAAAAAAAATGGTTGACAGGTTAAATAAAAGTCAATTAACCTATTAAATTAAGGTAATCTAAGATGTTAGAAAAGATCCTTTATAGTTTCCCGGTCCAGTTGTTGATCAACAACGTGAAAAAGAACCAGGTACTGCTGCTGTGCTGGACTTTGTTATTCATCATAGTAACAGGAAATTTTGGGAAAGTTCTGGGCATTCCTTACCTGTTTCTGGATCCGGAATATATTGACAAAGTGAATTTTTGGAGTTTTTTCATAATAGGGGTCACTATTGGTGGTTTCGCTATGGCATTTCATATTACCTGTTACATAGTGGACAGCTTTCGGTTTAACTTTTTGGGGACTTTGTCCCGGCCGTTTAGCCGGTTTGCTTTTAACAATAGTATTATACCTCTGATATTTCTGGTAGTATATATTATCAGTATCATCAGGTTTCAGGTGGATAACGGGTTCTCCACTACCCTTCAGATCGTGAGTCAGATCATGGGGTTATTGGTTGGCTGCCTGGCCATGATCGTGTTCCTTATCACCTACTTTCGATTTACCAACCAGGACATCTTTAAGCTGATCACAGCAAATGTAGACAAACAACTTCGCCGTGCGCCCATTTCCAGGGCAAACGTGTTGCAGCGTCTGGCTATTGCCAAGAAAAAGAGTATTCGTGTTGATAATTACCTGGATATTGGATTTCATATCAGAAAAGTGAACCCTGATCACGGTTATGACAAAGAGGCCATACTTAAGGTTTTTGATCAAAATCATTTGAACCTGGTATTAATAGAATTTGTGATCTTTTTTGTAATCTTAATTCTTGGCATATTCAGGGAATACCCGGTTTTTCAGATTCCTGCCGCCGGCAGCGTAGTACTGATTCTGACATTCTTCATCATGTTCACCGGGGCCATCAGCTACTGGTTTCGGGACTGGTCAATTACAGCGGTAATATTTCTACTTATCCTGCTCAATATTCTGGTTAAAAATGACCTGGTTACTAGTGAGTACCAAGCCTATGGCCTTGACTACCACACAGAAAGGGCTGAATACTCTCTTAACCGGCTAAATAATTTAAGTCGGGCTGCCAACAGAAAAGAGGATAAACTTGGGACGTTGGGTATTTTACAGAATTGGCGATTGAAGTTCGATAGTACAGATCATCCCAAAATGGTGATAATTACCGCCAGTGGCGGCGGACAGCGGGCAGCACTTTGGTCCATGAAAATCCTTCAAGCCACCGATAGTGCCACCAACGGAAAACTGTTTAAGCAGGCCGCTCTTATAACGGGATCGTCTGGTGGAGTAATTGGTGCCAGCTATTACCGGGAACTTGCACTACAAAAAACCCTGGGACAGCATCTGGATCTGAATAGCCCCAGATACCTGGAAAATATATCCAGAGACAATCTCAATTCAATTATCTTCACCCTGCTGGTAAGTGACCTCTTTATACGTTACCAGAGTTTTGAATACGGCGGTTTCCAGTACAAAAAGGATCGCGGTTATGCATTTGAACAACAACTCAACAAGAACACTGACTTCGTACTTGAAAAACCTCTTTCCGCATACGCCGAACCAGAGCGAGCAGCGATCATCCCAATGTTATTGATCGCACCAGCAATAATAAATGATGGCCGGAAGCTCTACATCAGTCCACATTCCGTAAGTTATATGACCTCCAGCAGCGTCTATGGTAAAGATACCTTAAACCCTGATATCAAAGGAATCGATTTTCAACGTTTCTTTAAAGCGCAACAAGCCAACAACCTTAGATTCTTAAGCGCACTGAGGCTTGGGGCTTCATTCCCCTATATTACCCCGAGTGTGAGGTTGCCAAGTGATCCACCCATGGAAATTATGGATTCAGGGATCTCAGACAACTTCGGGATCTCCGATGCCTTACATTTCCTGTATGTATTTAAGGACTGGATTGCTGAAAACACCAGCGGAGTGGTGATCGTTTCCATAAGGGACAGTGAGGACGATAAACCTATTGAAAAAAACTACGGGCATTCATTATTCCAAAAAATTGTCACTCCAATCAGCAGTGTTTACAACAATTTGGGCAATATGCAGGATATAAATAATGACAATTTATTGGATCAAGCGCAAAGCTGGTTTGCAAATGATATTTATTGTATTGAATTCGAATATGTTACCCGAAGCATTTTTGAGCACACGGAAGAAGAAGAGGAAAGCCCCACAAATAGGCAAATCAAAGAAGAAGCTATCGAAAGAGCCTCGTTAAACTGGAGGCTTACCAGTAGGGAAAAGCGTAATATTCAACGGAACTTTTATTCTGAAAATAATCGGCAGGAACTTGTGGAACTGCAACGATTACTGTCTGCCGATTAAACCCGGATTAACAGGGTTAATTCAATTTCAACAGTTTGGTGGACAACACCAAGCTTTTATTTTCCAGCCAAAGCATATAAACACCCGCCGGTATACTGGACAGTTCCAAAACAAATGCGTTGGTTCCAAATTGATTGTTAATTCTTCCCGAAGTGACTGTCCTTCCCAGTTCATCAACCAAGTGATAAAATACCGGGACATTGTTATTGGTGATGTATGAAATTTGGAGAGTACCGGAAGTGGGATTAGGAAATGTCTGTTGGATTTGCAATTGTGGCAACTGACCGGTAATCACAGAAACGATGTATGAAAACTCAAATGCACCGTCGTAATCTACCTGTCGTAATCGGTAGAAATTTCGACCTTGTTTTGGATTTAAATCCAAATACTGATAGCTGATTATTTGATTACTGGTGCCATTTCCCGGAATTTTGTTAATAGTCTCCCAGTTTAGGGCATCACCGCTTCTGTGGACTTCAAAAAAGTCATTATTTCTTTCAGAGGCCGTTTCCCATTGGAGCAAATTCCCGGTTTCTGTGGCGGTTGCCCGAAAATTAACTAATTCTACCGGTAGGATTGGATTATCACAATCTCCGCTAAAGGAACCACCGTCATCTGTTACAGTTCCCGGGTTGTCGCAGGAACCCCCATAAGTGATGGTTCCAGTGCTTCCTACATCAATTATTGCCCCATTACCGCTTCCTGTGCCATTTGTGAAATCTCCATCAATTATTAAGGTCCCAAAGATTTCGATGTCGCCACTATTGTTCTTATTTAACAAATTTCCCTCGACATGAATACACCCTCCGTTGTTCACCAGAACCGTGGAATTATTGTTAAAAATTAAATCTCCTGTTATTGTTAATGTGTTGGGTGAATTAACCGTGATACTGCCGTTATTAACTGTAAAATCGCCGGTAATGGTTATATTATGATTGACTATCAGGTCGTCATTTGAACCAGGGGTGCCACAATCCCAGGTAGTTGTGCTAGTCGTGGTACAGGTTGCTCCATAAAGAACCGAACTGGTAAGTAAAAAAATAATATTAATTAATAGACGCACCGGCTGAGAATGGTTCTACAAATAATGCAATTTAACAAGTGTTGGGGCAAAACAGCTGAAAAAATGTAACTTTATGAGGATGTTTAATAGTTAGATGCCCAATAATACTCCAGCTCCATATAAACCCAAAAATCACCTCAGGATAGTTACGGCTGCTTCCTTGTTTGACGGCCATGACGCTGCCATTAACATTATGCGCCGCATAATTCAAAGTACCGGAGTAGAGGTCATACACCTCGGCCACGATCGCTCGGTTAAGGAAATTGTCAACTGTGCCATTCAGGAAGATGTACAGGCAATAGCTATCACCTCCTACCAAGGCGGGCATATGGAATTTTTTAAGTATATGTATGACCAGTTAAAGGAAAATGGAGCAGATGACATAAAAATATTCGGGGGTGGCGGGGGCACCTTTCTGCCGAATGAAATCCAGGCATTGCACGAATACGGCATTACACGTATTTACACTCCTGATGACGGTCGTTCCATGGGTCTTCAGGGTATGATCAATGATCTGGTGGCACAATGTGACCGGCCTACCGGTAAGATGTCGGCAAACTCCCTGAACGGCACCATTGAAAGCCTCCAAAGTAAAGACCAGCAAGCAATCGCCAAGGTCATTTCCGCATCAGAAAATTTTCCGGACGAAAGCGCTGAAATTCTACAACAGGTCAGGCACCTGGTAAAATCTACACCCCCGGTGTTGGGCGTTACCGGAACCGGCGGCTCAGGGAAGTCTTCATTAGTAGATGAAGTGGTAAGACGTTTCCTGGTTGATTTTGAGGACAAGACCGTGGCCATTATTTCAGTTGACCCTTCCAGGCGGAAGTCCGGAGGAGCGCTGCTAGGAGACCGTATTCGAATGAACGCCATCAACCATCCCAGGGTTTATATGCGGTCCCTGGCCACCCGTCAGTCAAATCTGGCCCTTTCAAAGTATGTTAAAGATGCGGTAGATGTGGTTAAGGCTGCACAATTTGATCTGGTGATTTTAGAAACCTCCGGTATAGGACAGTCCGATACCGAAATTATTGAGCATTCTGATATTTCACTTTACGTGATGACCCCGGATTACGGAGCTGCTACCCAGTTGGAGAAAATCGACATGCTGGACTTTGCCGATATAATTGCGTTGAACAAATTCGACAAACGCGGATCTATTGATGCGCTCAGGGATGTCAAAAAACAATACCAAAGAAATCACCATCAGTGGGACAGGGATGATCAGGAATTGCCAGTCTTTGGAACCATCGCTAGTCAGTTCAATGATCCCGGTATTAACCGGCTTTATAAATGTGTCATAAGTACTATTAGTGCTAAAACCAATTCAGACATCCAATCTTCGTTTCAGATCACCGACGAGATGTCAGAGAAGATTTATATTATCCCCCCCAACAGGACCCGGTATCTCTCTGAGATTTCGGAAAATAATCGACAATATGACCAATGGGTTCAGGAACAGCAACAAACTGCCCAAAAACTATATAGTATAAGGCAGACCATTGATTCAGTTGGAAGATCAGATGACCAGGTGGAGGTAGTCAAAAAACTGGAAGAACACCATAAGTTCATATTAAAAGATCTTGATGCGGGAAATTTAGAGATTATCGAAGGATGGTCTGATAAGGTTAAAAAATACCAAGACACGACCTTCATTTTTAAGGTACGTGGTAAAGAGATCAAGGTACTTACGCATTCTGAGTCACTCTCTCACACCATGGTACCAAAGATAAGCTTGCCCAAATATAAGGCATGGGGAGATCTATTACGCTGGAACCTCCAGGAAAATGTGCCCGGCTCCTTCCCCTATACTTCTGGGGTTTACCCCTTTAAGCGTGAAGGGGAGGATCCTACCAGGATGTTCGCCGGTGAAGGCGGTCCTGAGCGGACCAACCAACGATTTCACTATGTTAGCCGCGACATGCCCGCCAAAAGATTGTCTACGGCCTTCGATTCAGTGACCTTGTACGGGGCCGACCCGGATCAAAGGCCCGATATTTATGGGAAAATTGGTAATTCCGGGGTATCAATTTGTTGTCTGGATGATGCCAAGAAACTCTATTCCGGTTTCAACCTGTCGGACCCAAAGACCTCCGTAAGCATGACCATCAATGGGCCGGCGGCAATTATTACCGCGTTTTACATGAATGCCGCTATTGATCAGCAATGTGAACTCTATATTAGGGAACAGGGTTTGGTCGGCGAAATAGAAAATAAGATCACCAATCTTTATCAGGGGCAGGAAGTGCTTAGACCTCGATACCAAAGCGACTTACCCAAAGGCCACGACGAATTGGGACTGTTACTATTGGGTGTTACCGGAGACCAGGTGCTAAAGCAGGATGTATATAATAACATTAAATCTAAAACGTTAAAAGCCGTTAGGGGTACCGTTCAGGCGGATATCCTCAAGGAGGACCAGGCCCAAAATACCTGTATTTTCTCCACAGAATTCTCCCTTCGGCTTATGGGAGACGTTCAGGAATACTTCATTGAACAGGGAGTGCGCAACTTTTATTCGGTGTCAATATCCGGTTATCACATCGCCGAGGCCGGTGCAAATCCCATCACCCAATTAGCTTTTACCCTGGCCAATGGATTTACTTATGTGGAGTACTTTCTTTCACGGGGAATGGACATCAATAAGTTCGCTCCTAATCTCTCCTTTTTCTTTAGCAATGGGATTGATGCAGAGTATGCGGTGATCGGCCGGGTGGCCAGACGCATATGGGCCAAAGCTATGAAACTGAAGTACCATGCTGATGATCGCTCACAAATGCTAAAGTATCATATTCAGACCTCCGGGCGATCTTTGCATGCGCAGGAAATTGATTTTAATGATATCAGAACCACCTTACAGGCCCTCTATGCCATTTATGACAACTGCAACAGCCTGCATACCAATGCCTACGACGAAGCCATAACCACCCCCACTGAGGAATCCGTACGAAGGGCTATGGCCATTCAGCTGATCATCAATAAGGAATTGGGGCTGGCCAATAATGAAAACCCGCTGCAAGGTTCCTTTATTATCGAGGACCTTACCGATCTGGTTGAAGCAGCAGTGCTGATGGAATTCGATAGGATCACCGAAAGAGGAGGAGTTTTAGGAGCCATGGAAACCATGTACCAACGCGGGAAGATACAGGAAGAAAGCTTGTATTACGAAACCTTAAAGCATACCGGTGAACTGCCGATCATGGGTGTCAACACATTTTTATCATCTAAAGGGTCCCCTACGGTCATGCCTGGTGAAGTTATCAGGGCCACCAAAGAGGAAAAGATCTATCAAATAGAAATGTTAGGGCGGCTGCATCAACATTATGGTGAAAAAGCCGAAAAACACTTAAGTAAATTAAAACAATCGGCTATTCAGAATGAAAATATATTTAATAGCCTGATGGAAGCTAGCAAGTACTGCTCACTGGGTCAAATAACCCAAACCATGTTTGCGGTTGGCGGGCAATACCGCAGAAATATGTAACTTAATTATGAGCAATATCAGAACCATCACTACTACCTACAAAGCAGAGCTGGAATACGAGGCAATTAACCCACAGGGAAATACTGTGCAAATCGATATGTACGGCCCAGAGAAAAAACAGCATCAATCGCCTACCGAATTATTGCTTTCAGCCACCGCGGCCTGCTCAGCGGTGGATGTAATTCAGATTTTGCAGAAAAAGCGTAAGACTATTAACGGGTTGCAGGTGGTTGCCGAGGGCACGCGCCGTGAAGAACACCCCAGGCATTTTACTGATATCCTTTTAATATTTAAGCTATCTTCTCCTGATACCACCAAAGAAGAGCTGGAAAAAGTAGTGGCTTTGTCGGTTGATAAATACTGCTCGGTGGCAGCTACTGTAAGAGGAGTTGCAACTGTAAGGTATGAGAGCGAGGTTTTAGGAGCAGCGGAATAGTGAAACATGGGAGCATTTGATTAATTGATTGGTGATTTTTGATTTGTACCTCCGTGTCAAATTCCGGTGGCGGGCCCTCAGCGGTCTTTCTGAGACTTCGACTTTCAGTCCATTAATTAAATGCCCAACTTTTTGAAGGAATAGGTGTTAGTCTTAGTCCTAAACTAACTGATCCAGAAATCGGTGCTAATTTCATTGCAGCACGATTTGACAGCATTTCGGTGGAATTAGTGATATTAAACAGCACGCAACAACCGGAAACAGCCAAAGTTTCTGGGGTATTTGTAGCGCTTGACAAATAGACTTGAAATGTTATTCACTTGACATATGAATGGGACCAGGTGAACAGCAGACAACGGGCAGAAGCGGCCGCCCAATTAGTTCGGTTCTTCTAGTCTGTACACCGCGAGATAGAGCTCGCCGGCCTTGTGGCACACTGACGCAACTTCTACCTTACCATCACCATCGAAATCGGCCCCGAGCGACGTGTATCCGGTGAGGTAAAGCGTGCTACCGTCGGGAGCGAAACCCGCCGCGTTAACTATGTCGTGATGATCGCCGACGACCGTCAGAACCTGCCGCACCTCGCCCTGCTCATCGAGAATCGCGCAGAATCCCTCGCGCTGATCATCGCCATCGGACTCGCGCTCGACCACGCCGTCGTCATCGACATCCAGCGCACCCGAATAGGCGCCGCTCAATACAATCCTATTTCCACTCGCCGCGACGTGTCTGGCGGCCGCCGTATAGCGCTTGGTCCAGACTCGCTCCCCGTCGGGAGTGACTTGCATCAGGAAAATGTTCCCATCACCTTGATATTTCCACAGACGATCGGCCATACTCCGGAACTCAAGGTCGGCTACACCGTCACCATCGAAGTCCGGAGCTGCGGTATAACCACCAAGAACCAGCAGGTCCCCGTTCGCTGCGATAGCCAGTGAAGAAACGGTCTGCGCCTCGCGTCCTGAAACACCATTAATCCACAGCGGAGTCCCATCGTCGTCGAGCCTCGCGTAAAAACCGTCGTACTCATATTTTGCGGGGTCCTTTACCTCGGCCGACGTTACCTCGGAGACCTGCAGGTCCAATTCCCCGTCTCCGTCGAAATCCGGCGCCCCGTTGCGATACCAGCCGGCGATATAGATCTCATCGTTTGGACCCGTTCCAACGGCCAACCCCCAGGCACTGGCGTTGCCGCCCGATGCACGCATCCAGCGGAAATCGCCCTCCGGCGAAAATGATAAAACCAGCGCTTGACCGTCCTCACCTGCATTCAGGTCTATGTTGCCGTCACCGTCGACGTCGACGGGGCCAATAACCGTACCGATTAGGATCACATTGCCTTTACTGTCGCTGGCGACGTCCCAGAAACGGTCGTCGCCTGTCCCTCCGATTGCCCGGCCCCAGATCAGCTTGCTGTCGCGGCCGTAGCGTGCGAGGAAGCCGTCGCTCTTCCCTTCGGAATGCAGTATGGTAGTCTCGGTCATCTGTAGGCGTTCGTTGAACAATCCGACGGCATAAACACCGCCGTGGCGATCGGACGCAATGCCATCTGCCCGGTCCTGCGTAGGCCCTCCGGGTCCCCGTGTCCACCCGGTGTTGGTGTTATCGACCAGGGTAATTTTGGAAATAAGCACGTCGGGTCTGCCAAAGGTCGGGATATCAATCTCGCCATCATGGTCCAGGTCGATGCTGCCGCGGTACCCGGCAACCAGCACGCTTCCCTCGTCATCGACCACCAGGTCGGTGCCCTCGTCAGT
>PVMK01149959.1_pt1 | contig 165650 bp, 146 predicted proteins | sample 1853481 | NCBI WGS metagenome assembly PVMK01 (sample SAMN08533507, study PRJNA380276) | Marine sediment metagenome, whole genome shotgun sequencing project.
ACGTATATTGTCAAATAATAAAAAATCGATTGGTAAAACTGCAAAACTTTCACTATTAGGAATATGGATAGTTTCTTTATTGGTTGCTATATTTTTTGGCACACAACAATTTATGCAATCGGCTTATGACGGATCGGTTAGTAGCAATCAGGAAATAGCTTTTATACCTAATGATACCTTACATATTAAGTTGGTTGACAATAAAAAAATCTCGTCACATAGTGTTTTAAAACAACGATGGGGATATAGTATTGTATTTGATGAAAACAATATTGAAAAAATATATTCCAATAATATTAGATTGAATATTAATGTTTCTGACAATGATAAGGTAATTATTAAAACCAGGAAAAAATCCCAAGGTAAAAACACAACAGAAGCCCGTGATAACGCAGAGATGATAGGATATGATTTTCAATTAATGGAAGATGAATTAAGATTAAATGGTTATTTTTTAACTGATATTAAAAATAAATTCAGAGAGCAAAAAGTTTATGTTGATATATATATTCCTGAGAATCAAGTAATATATTTGAATAAATCAACGAGGTCATTTTTATATGATGTTAATAATATACAGAATATTTATGATGGAGATATGGCTAAACATTATTATAAAATGACAGAAAACGGATTAACCTGTTTGGATTGTGAAGAATTTGAATTTAACACAAGTAATGATTCTGAATCATTTAAAATGAAGATTGATAAAAGTGGAGTTCATATCGAAGTCCAAAATGAAGATGATGAAAAGGCAGAAGTCAGTATAGATAAAACCGGAATTATGGTTAAAAGCTCAAAGGATTCTATATAAAAGAAATATTCTATCAGCTCATCCTATAAATTCAACACTCCAGAAATAATAATTTGAATCAAATTCTAAAACAAAATAAATTAACAAATAAAAAATATTAAATCATGAAAACCTTATTAAAAATCACAGCTGTTCTTATCTTATTTTTAACCACAACTTCATGCATGTTTGATGGAGTACGAGGTAATGGAAATGTAGTAACAAACAATAGAAAAATTTCAAATGATTTTATTAGAATTGAAGCCAGTAGAGGTCTAGATGTGTATATAACAAAAAGCACAAACGTATCATTGGCTGTAGAAGCAGATGAAAATTTACATGACTTAATTGAAACTGAAGTGAGAAATGGTACCTTAGTTATAACTGCTAAAAAAAATATTTGGCATGCAAGTACAAAAAAAGTGCATTTATCTGTAGTGAATTTAAATGAAATTTTGGTTTCAAGCGGAGCTGAGGTTTATTCTGAAAATACGCTTTCTTCAGGTGAATTGAGTGTTAGTGCAACTAGTGGGGCCGAAGCCAATTTGAATTTAAACGTAAATAATTTAATTTGTAAAAGTTCAAGCGGGGCCGGTATAAAATTAGCAGGTAAAGCAGTAAATTTTAAAGCTAATTCATCAAGTGGAAGTGATATCAGAGCCTACGACCTTAAAGTTGAAAATTGTATTCTCCATGCAAGTAGTGGGTCAGATATAAAAGTATATGTTACAGATTCCTTTGAAGGAAAAGCTACTAGTGGTGCTGATATAAAATACAAAGGAAATCCGAAAATTGTAAATAGAAACAATAATTCAGGTGGTAGTATAAGAAAAAATAAAAGTTAAGTAACAACTTCTAATCGTTTAAAATCACTTTTTTAGCGTGATTTACGTATTTTCTACCAATTGGAATCCTGGTATTTTTAATTAATACAGAATTACCTTCTAAAGCATCAATTTTTTCCAAAGCTACAGTAAATGATCTGTGAATTCGAAGAAATTGTTTTTTTGGTAGTTCTTCCGTAATTCCAGTTAAAGATTTATGTACAATTGAATCACCGGATTTGGCAATTACCTTGATATAATCTTTTAAACTTTCAATATAATAAATATCTTCAAATTTAACTTTTATCAGCTTTTTATCAACCTTTAAGAAAATGAATGATTTTTCATTTTGGGTTGAATCCTCCTCATTTAATTTATCGGAATAAATTTTTAATGAGATTTTATTGATCGATTTAAGAAATCGTGTAAAGGGTATGGGTTTAACTAAATAATCCAAAACTTCCAAATCAAAGCTCTCTACTGCATATTCTCTATGTGCTGTTGTGATAATAAAAATTGGAACAGAATCAGTATTTCTTATAAAATCCAAACCACTCATTTTTGGCATATTGATATCTGTAAAAACCACATCAATTTTATTTTCTTCAATAGTTTTTAGAGCCTCTATAGGATTTGAAAAGGTACCCAGCAATTCCATATTGGAAAATTCTTTTAAATGAGATTGAATAACCTCTGCCGCAAGTGGTTCGTCATCTATAATCAAACACTTAATCTTCATTGTATTGGTAATTTAATATGTACGGTGAAATTGTTATTGTTGATACTGGTTTTTAAAGAATAGTTATCATCATATAACAATTGTAATCGTCGTTCAACATTGTCAATACCTATACCTCTTTTGGGGTATTTTTTATTGTTATTTTGAAAGGAATTTCTCACTGTAAAGAAAAGAAAATTGTCTCTAACTTCAAAGTTAATATCCACTTTTATATCATCATTATTTATTGTGCCATGTTTAAAACAATTTTCGATAAAAGGCAAAAATAATAGAGGAGGCACCTCAATATCGTCTATATTGCCTTTAATGCCGATACTTGATTTAATATCATTACCAAAGCGTAATTTTTCTAATTCTAAATAACTGTGTAAATAGTTGATGGCCTTTAATAAGCTAATTTTGGGTTCATTTACTTCGTAAATAACATATTGCATGATCTCTGAAAGTTTTAAAACCACATCTGCTGAGTTAGGTGATTTTTTAATGATCAAAGCATAAAGGTTATTTAATGTATTAAAAAAAAATGGGGTTGAATTTGTGATTTTAGAAGGCTTAATTCCGTTTGCAACTGTATTTTTTGTAATTCATCATTCCTTCCTTTTTCTTGCACCCATTCATAGGTCAACTTAATTGCAGATACCAGTGCAATTACATAAATTTCTCCAATTGTTACAGCTACTATATGATTGAATGTAAAAGCTTTTTGAACCCCTATAGCTTCCGGCCAAATATTTTTTGTTACCAATAAATAAATCAATCCTGTTCTCAATATGTATAATAGGGCAAGAGATAAAATAAAGTAAACAAAAAATTCAATATATTTTTTCTTAAGAATGAATCTTGGAATTAAATAGTAAATAACAAAATATGTTATGACAATATTTAAAGGAAATTCTATAAGATTAGATTTTAAAGAATACCAATAATCATTAAAATAGCTACCCCATCTGATAAAATTGAAAATAAAATATATTACCCAAAAAATAGCATGGAACCTTATCGGAATATGTAATTTCGAAAATAATTTTTTAAACATAAATTTTATGAATAATATTATTGACTAAATAATTCAAAGTCTCAACATAGTTGAAATAAAGATCAAATTAAAATAATTAAGTTTCCCAATTTAGAAATTTGATCGAAAAATCTTATTATGACTTACTATATTGATTATTACTTATTAACTTTAATAAACTGTAAATAATCATCGTTTTTACCCGCAATAATGAATTTATTGTTATTAATATTAATTAAGGACAGATCTTTAACATTTCCTTCAATATATAAACCACTATCTCTTCCATTTACCGGTTTGAAACTACCTTTGCCATCACCTGCTAAAAATAAACCAATACTAGCATCATTTCTGGGAGTTTCTACTTCTGATGCATATAAATTACCACCAATCACTATATCTAAATTGGAATCATTATTAAAATCATTAACTAGAATTTGGTTGATGTTTGATATTTGAGCCAAATTCGGTAATTGATGAAGTACAAATCCTCCATCTTTATTTTCAAGATAAACACTGGCAAAGGATTTAACTTGGTAATGAAGTGATTTCTCCAGATCATCTTCTGTATAAATATCCTCTAAGGTAGCAACAGAAAACGATTCATAATTTTCATATTTTTTCTTAATAGCCGGTATTTGCTGTGAAGAACATTCTCTTCCCCTTACAGGAAATTTTTGACCCTCATTATAGTAACTCAAAACAATATCATTGGTTTTATTTTTATCAAAATCGTTAAAATATATATCAAAGGTTTCTTCTTCATTTGCCTTGTACTTGTAATTAAGACCTAAATTTCCAACGATAAAATCTATATCACCATCATTATCAAAATCACCTTCTTTTAAACTATACCACCAGCCTGTAGTATCTTTTAAATTCATTTTTTCGGTAATATTTTCAAAAGTTCCATTATTGTTTCTGAAAATTGTAATTGGCATCCATTCTCCAACTATGATCAGATCTACCCAACCATCATTATCAAAATCTGTCCAGCTGGCACTTGTTACCATACCTAATTTTTTCAAACCAGGAGCTATTTCATTGGTCACATCAATAAATTTTGGTTGTTTATTAGTGCTAATATTTTCCAAAATATAACTATCTGCTGGGAGCGGATAATTTCTTGGCACAAGTCTGCCACCTACAAAAAGATCCAAATCTCCATCTTTGTCAAAATCCATACTGTAAACCTTTGATCCACTTGTAAGCATTTCAGGTAAGGCTGTATCTGATTTTGTAAAACTTCCTTCTCCATTATTAACATATAGGCGATCCTGCAATAACTCCGAATTATAATCAAACTCATTGCCTCCACTAACCATGTAAATATCATTATCACCATCACCATCTGCATCAAATATCATGCTGCCCAAATCTTCATATTCACTATCAAGATTCAAATCACTTATTTGTTGTTTTTCAAATCCATTTTTGGCTTGAAAAAATACAGCAGTTTGATTATTATGTGCTCCACCTACAATAATGTCATCCAAATCATCACCATTTAGGTCACCAACAGAAATAGCCGGACCAAAAGTTGAAGTTTTATGTGGCAGTAGAACTTCATTTATAAAATCGTCATAATAATTCTCAACATGCTTGTGGTTTATTACGATATTGGTATCATTTACCGTTGTAAATATAGAATTAGCATTCTTATTTTCAGTAAGACTGACATCATTTACAGCTTCGGTATATTCAATATTCAACAATTGATTCTTTTCAATATTTGTCAGGGTCTGAATTTTACCATCGGGCCATAAGATTTTAATTTTATCTACTATGTCTGATTTTCCCAGACCAAAATGTAATTGAGGGGCAACAGACGATTGAAATCCTCTTGTCAAGGTCATTTCCTGGAATTGCGTGATCTCATTTGCTGTTAGTGTAACTTTTACACCCAGACCAAATTTATTTTTATCAGGACCGTTAAATCTTAAAGTTAAATGATTATTAATATTCGAACTTGTGTTTTCAAATATTGCTGCATAATCATCAATGTTATTAGTTACAATTTCCAGATCTCCATCATTGTCCAGATCAACATATACACAGCCATTTGAAAATCCTATAAAATTTATACCCCAGGTATCATTTACCAGGTCAAAGGTGAGGTCTCCGTTATTTTTATAAACGAAATTGTCAATTTTTTCACTTGGTATCTCCAGGCTTTTCTTAAGAAAATCCTCTTTCGACATCCTCTGTTTTCGTAAAGCATCAAAATAATCTTTGTTGTTGATTTCTCTACGAGTACCATTTGAAATGAAAATATCTTTCCACCCGTCGTTATCAAGATCAGCAAATAATGCCCCCCAGCTCCAATCAGTTGAAGGTATCCCACCTAAACGTGATATATTACTAAAACGAGGTAAAGAGTCCTTAACCATCCCATTGTTCAGCTGTAGCATGTTCTGCATATATTGATAATGAAACCCGGCGTTAACAGTTCCCCAAAACAAATCAGGATTCATACTGGCCATATTTGCCTTTGATCTTCTATTGCTTTTAGGTGTCATATCCATCTGAATGATATCCAATAGCTGGTCGTTATTGAAATCGGCAATATCAACTCCCATACCGTAAAGTGAAGTTTGATCGGTTATGTTTTTTATTTGTTCGCTAAACGTGCCATTTTTATTGTTGAAATAAACATAATCAGGCATATTAAAATCATTCGAAACATAAATATCAGACCATCCATCATTATTTAAATCACCAATGGTTACACTGTTGCTTAATCCATAAGAACGGAGACCGGCTTCATCGGTCACGTTTGTAAAACTGTCACCATCGTTTCTAAACAATTTATCTGTTTCTATATCCTCTGTGTTTCTCATCTTGAATTGATAGAAATTATTGGGCGCATTAAATTTTGTTGGCGGATAATTTGCAATATACAGATCCAGATCACCATCGAGATCATAGTCAAAAAAAGTAGCCTGTATACTGTTACCAACATCATCAATACCATATTGTTTTGCACTTTCAGTAAAGGTCATATCTCCATTATTAATATACAACCTGTTTTGCTTTGGTGTGAATTTACCTCCAACCGAACAATAAATATCCAAATAGCCATCATTGTTAACATCTGCCATTGTTACACCGGTAAACCAACGATCATCTCCCAATAAACCAGCCTTTTCAGAGATATCTTCAAATTGTAGATTACCTTTATTGAGATATAATCGGTTTTTAACCATATTCCCTGTGAAGAAGAGGTCAATAAGTCCATCATTATTAATATCACCGGCAGAAACACCACCGCCCATATACAGATAGGCATAGCTAAAATAGTTTAGAGAATCATTCTCGATCAGATCATTGGAAAAAGTAATTCCCGTTTTTTCTATATCCAGTTTTTTAAATATTTTACTGTCTGAATTAAGATTTTCTCGATCACAAGAAAATAGTAATAAGGAAGCAAGTAATAGGAAAACAATTTTTTTCATTTCTCAAATTTTATAATCAACAAATATAAGTATTAGTCATAAAATAAATAAAAAACAGAGCATTGAATTCAATGCTCTGTTTTTTATTTATAATGAATTTAAATTAATTAAAATCCTGGGTTCTGTTCCAAAACTCCACCACTTTGGTCAATTGCCGTAATCGGAATTGGCATAGCATCGTGTTTTGAATCATAAGGTCTAGTTTTACCAGCAAAAGATGTAACTACTCTTCCTTCGTTAACAAAGTACTCATTCATTAAAGTTGTACCGTTACCCCATCTTCTGATATCAAATAATCTACCACCTTCCATGGCCAATTCTAAACGGCGTTCCATTCGAACAGCCTTTCTTGCATGATCCTGACCTGTAAATGAAGGGTAAAGTTCGATCTGATAATTTGCAGCACCAGAAGCACCATCTACAGCTGCTAAATAGGTCATCGCTTTAGCTCTGGCTCTTACCTGATTCACATAATCTAAAGCAGTAGTCATATCGTTCAATTCTACAGCAGCCTCGGCAGCCATTAACAAAACATCGGCATAGCGCATAAAATGATAATTAACACCTGTACGCCATTGACCCCAGCCACCAGTTCCCTGGTTGGCATCTTCGCCATTGTGAAATATATTTTTCTTAGAAATATATGGTCCTGAAATATCAGCAAAAGTAGCACGTACCCAATCTTTACCAACATTTTTTCCCCATCCATTATAACCCATTTCTCTTCTTCCTACTGAATAATCTAACCTTGGATCTAACGTACCTGTATGAGGCGTAAAAGCTGTCTGACTGGTAATTCCGTAATCATTTTTAACATCCGTTTGGTTAAATGTATCTAGCAATGGTAAACCATTTACCGTTTGATGAGCATTAACCAGATCCTGTGAAGGTTGGTAAAATCCACAACACCATGCATTAGCTGCAGGGAAATTTAATGTTCCACCTCGGTTACCATTAAAAGATTGACCTGTATCGGCAGTAAATTGGATAGAAAAAATTGATTCGGTACTGTTATCACCTGCTAAACGGAAATTATCACCATATTCATCAATTAACGAGTATGGTCCTGCGGTTACAACATTGTTAAGTAACTGGAACGCCTCATTCCATTCTTGTTGATACAAATGTGTTTTACCCAGGAAGGCTCTTGCAACCCATCTGGTTGGTCTACCAACTTCATCTTGTGTTTCCGGTAAATTGTCCATCGCAAACATAAAATCTGCTTCAATTTGATCCCATATTGGACCTGTATTTGGCTGAGAAAATTCAATATTATCAAAATTTTCAAGGGAAATATAAGGTACATTTACAAATATTTTTTGTAATTCGAAATTATAAACACCTCTTAAAAATCTGGCCTCTGCTGCCTGGTCAGTAAAATCACCTTCCTCAACTTTCGAAATTATTGAAAGAACAGCATTAGATCGGTTAATACCACTAAATAATGCGACCCATTTTCCTAAAAGGTAAGGGTTACTCGCATTCCAGTCATATGTTTCTAATAAAAACAGATCTGCCTGATCACCATCGGTACTACCCTTATGGGCATCATCAGATAATACATCAAACCACCAGTTATCTCCTGTTGCATACCAATCGTCAGCCATTTTTTGATTCATACCATCTAAACCAGAATAGGCGGCAGTCAATTTTAATTCAATACCTAACGCGCTTTGTAATACTTCATCACTTAAAGCACCAATAGCGACAGATTCGGTAAATTCATCATTACAAGCAAACACTCCCATTAGCATTGTAAATAAAAATATATATACTTTCTTCATTTTTTTATAATTTAATATTAACACCTAAACTTATAATACGGGATATTGGGTAGGTTTGAAAATCAACTCCCAAAGTTAAATTCCCTTCATCAAAATCAGAAATTAATTCAGGGTCTAAGCCGTCATAATCTGAAATAGTAAATAGGTTTGTTCCCTGGAAATAGAAACGAACAGAGCTCATATTTGCTTTGTCAGTTACACTACTAGGTAAAGTATATCCTATTTGTAAGTTTTTTAATCTAAAGAATGAACCATCTTCTACAAAAAATGAGTTAGGGTTGGTCTCACTGTTTGCAATTGTCTGGCTCAAGGCTGGTAAGTTGCTATTCGGGTTTGTAGTTGGATTGAATGAATTCAACAAACGAGTATTTCTGTTACCGTTAAAGAATGTTGGAAAATCAGTAAAGATCTTTTCGTAATTATAGATATCATTTCCTGATGATCCAGAAAAGAATGCCGACATATCAAATCCTTTATAACCTGCTACTAAGTTGATCCCATAAGTAAAATCCGGATGTGGTGAACCTATAAAGGTACGGTCATCATCATTGATAATACCATCACTGTTAAGATCTTTGTATTTAAATCTTCCTACACCATCAGCATCATTAATAAATGCTTGGTCCGCACTTGCCCCAACTTCAGCTGCATCAGCAAATACGCCTTCAACAACACGGCCATAGAAAGATGAGATAGGTTCTCCTACTTGTGATCTTGTAATTGGACCACCTCTAAAATCATCACCTACAGCAAATGCACTGATCAGTTCAGTAACTTCATTATTATATGAAGATAAATTAAAGTCAATACCATATGTCCAACCTGAATCCGATCGATCACGCCATCCTAAAGTGAAATCAAAACCAGTATTTTCTACTGATCCCACATTAACAAAAGGTGCAGTTGCATCAGGCCCTGTAGTTGGTATTAAGGATAGATCTGTTGTAATAAGATCATCTGTTACAATATTAAAATACTCTAATGTTATATTTAGACTATTATCAAATAATCCAAGGTCGATACCAAAATTAGTTGATTTACTGGTTTCCCATTTTAGATCAGGATTACCAACTGAACTCAATATTGCTCCGCTGGAAACAGCACTACCGTTAAATGCGTAATTACCAAATTCTTCACTTAAATTTGAGATATTTTGCGTAGGATTATCTGTCGGTAAAGATTGATTTCCAATTTCACCATATGAACCTCTTAATTTTAACCTGCTAACGACTGCATCCTGAGGAAAGAAATCTTCTTTACTCATTACCCAACCTGCACTGAATGATGGGAAGACAGCACTTTTATTATCTCCCAAAAATCGTGAAGATTCATCTCTACGTACAGTTACCGTTGCTAAATATTTTCCTTTATAGGTATAATTGGCCGATCCAAAAATTGAGAATAAAGAAGAGGTACCGGCATCTGCAAAATTTACATTCGGTGCTCCCGATCCATTCTCCAATAAATAGAAATCAGGTGTTTCAAATAAGAATCCAGTACGGCTTATTTCATTTCCTCTTGTTGTTTCTTCTATCGCTTCTATACCTAATAGAGCATTAACGGTATGGTCACCAAAGGTTTTGTTATAAGTTAAAGTATTGGTCCATGTCCAGACATAAGTATTGCGATTACCTTCAGTCAACGTATTTGTTGAAACCGGTTCTGCTGCTTCAGGGTTCAAAGCACTCGAAAGTTCTTGTCATCAAATGCAGTAATAATACCACTCGCTAATGTTTTAAAGGCTAAACCATCAATAAATTCATACTGTAAATAAATATCACCAAAAACCTGGAATTCCTTTTCATAATTATCCTTAGCTCTTGTTAAGTTGGCAACAGGGATTTTCATTATTACTTAACCCTGTACCATTGCTATAAGCTCCTGCAAAAAGACCACCATCATCAAAAACCGGAATTAGAGGGCTTGATCTAAAAGCAGTATTAATTGATTCTGCCGGATTTGCTCCATTTTGTACCGTTGAAAAGGAAGCATTCAAGTGCTCACCTATTGTTAACTTTTTGTCAGCAAACCTAAATTCAGAGTTCAAGCGTGTACTAGCACGTTTATAACCTGTATGGATCAATGTACCTTGTCTGTTCAAATAGCTGGCAGACATCAAATACTTACCTGTATCATTTCCATTTTCCAGTGATATAGATAAATTTTGTGTTGGAGCGCTTTGCGTAACTTCATTTACCCAATTGGTTCCACCCGGTTTTACGGTTACCGTATTTAAAGCAGAAGGAGGTAAATTCAATAATTGAGAGGGAATAACAGGAGATGGACTCGCAAGACCACCGGAATATTGGGGATGTTGTAAAACAGCGTTATCATTGGCTAAACTTTCCCAGATCATATTTCCATGTTGTGTAGGGTTCATATTTGAAGGTAAATTCAGGGCTTCTGCAGAACCGGCATAAAAATCAACCGATAGTTTTGCTTGTGCCATATTATATCCACCACTTTTTGTGGTAATTATTACAACCCCATTTGCCGCTCTTGCACCATATATTGAAGCTGCAGCATCTTTTAACACGTTCATTTGATCAATGTCAGCAGGATTGATATTGTTCAAAACAGAAGCATCATCGGTTTGTACACCATCAATAATATATAATGGATCTGTATTATTGGCGGTACCAAAACCACGGATATTAACTCTGGGTGCGCTACCTGGTTCGCCACTGTTAACTACAGTTACACCGGCAACTCTACCTTCTAATAATTCTGCGGCATTGATAACAGGTGTTTTAATTGCCTCCGAAACGTCAACTGTTCCTACAGAACCAGTAAGATCTCCTCTGGTTTGTGTGGTATAACCAATAACTACTACTTCATCCAGAGTATTATCACTGGCAACTAAAGTAATATTAATTATTGCATCGCTACCAACTGTTGCTGTTTGCGAAGTCATTCCGATAAAACTAAATTCCAATACATCACCTGTATTTGCTTCAATGGAATAATTCCCATCAAAATCTGTCGATACTCCAGTTGTAGTACCTTGCACAACCACAGTTGCTCCCGGTAGTGGTCCATCGGCATCTGATACTGTACCCGAGATAGTTTGTGCTTGTGTGAAGCCGCAAACCAGAAAAATTCCCAGTACGATTAAACTTTTAAATAATTTTTTTTCCATAATAATAATAATAAGTTAATAATTGAGTTAAATTCGCTATGGTTTTAAGATAAAAAACCATAAAAATATTTATTTTAATTTATAATATTAATTGTATTAATCTGAATTGAAAAAAATAATATACAAATGACGTAAAAAACACAATGAATAACGTCAAATTACAGACAAAGTAATCAAAAATACTTTATTATTAGTTAAATTGATTAATTATTTCATAATATTTTGAGTGTATTTAATAAATTTAATTTAATTTCAATAACATAATATTTTTAAACTCAACAGGGTGGCTCTCGCTTTGAAGAGAAATAAAACCTTTTTTCAAAGCACTACCTTCTCTTGACTTCCAAACTTCATCATTAATGTTCTCCACCGATCCGCCAATTTGAGGTTTAGAATAGCTAATAACAGTTTCTCCGTTAATCTTATGTGATATTATTGAATCATTTCTAACTAAAACTTCGACATTTACCCATTGGTCACCGTTGTATGTTTTTGAGTCAGAATTAATACAGTGTTTGGTTACTAATTTATTGTCTATCATAACGTGAGTTCCGGGAGTACATAGATTTCCGGTAGATCGCTTACCCTTATCCAATCCTCCTAATAGCTGAACCTCTAAAGATACCGGAAAAAACTGATCAAGTTCCATTGACTCGGGTGCCTGGCAATGGATCATTATTCCACTATTTCTTTTAGCCCATCCAGCTCCATCTTTTATTTGCTCTCCGGTAAAACGATATTGCAATCTCAATTTATAATTTGAAAATTCATTCTTATAAAATATATGGCCATAAGATTTATTAAAAGTACCATCATATTCATCGTAATTTACCTGCATTACACTATCTATTACCCGAAAGGTATTCTTGTAATTATCACCTAAAGGATGACCTTTAATTTTAACATGCCAGTTATTCAAATCTTTTCCATTAAATAATTGAATCCATTCTTTTTCAGGTTTATTTGTTTTATTTCCTTTTTTGCAATTAATGTTAAGCAAAACAAAAGTAATAAAAATAATTAGAATGGTTAAATACTTCATCATAAAAAAAACAATTAAAAATTACAGCGACCACCTTTTACCACCAGTAGCTTCTTCTACAGTAATGCACCCCAATTGTGTACCTGGTACCGGGTTGTAGGCTAATACATTTTCGCCAATATTTTGACTGGTCCGATAAGACCAAACAGTCGTATTTCTTAGTTGGGTCAACATGTTCAAAAGCTTAATGTCATTATCATTATTCTTAAACTCTTTCTGTTGCTCTTTACTTGCTCTTAAATATTTAGACAGTAAAAAATCATAGTTGCTCTTCTTTAAATCATAAGCGGTATTTTTATCCGAAACCTTTAATGCATTCATAATAGATTTTATTCCTTCTTTATAGCCTTTTTTGCCCTCTTCATCATAAACTTTAAATATATAAAGATCAATAAATTCCAAAACATTCACCTCTAAAGCTCCCGGACTGGAATCTGTTTTTGGTAAAATAAGATCTATCAGGTTCTTAATTATTACGGCTTCTTCATTAGATAAATATAGAGGAGTCCATGAACTGTTATCGGTTTTACAACTTTGAAGTAAACTTATTATGGTTGGCGTAGCCACAGCATATCCTAATGATAATCCTAAGCCCTTTAATGCATCTCTTCTATTCATTTTTATTTATTATTCTTAAAAATTTCTGCAGCATGGTTAGCTGCCCTTGCTGTTAAAGCCATATAGGTTAATGATGGGTTTTGACATCCTGATGAGGTCATACATGCACCATCAGTTACATAAACATTCGTAACCGCATGAATTTGATTATACTCATTGAGTACAGATGTTTTAGGATCTCTACCCATTCTTGCCGAACCCATTTCATGTATTCCAATTCCAGGAGCATCTAGATTGTCAAATGTTTTTATATCTTTAAAACCGGCCTTTTCAAGCATCTCTTCAGCTTGCAGTTTCATGTCTTTCCTCATTTCCAATTCATTTTCTTTCCACTCGGCATCAAAAGTAACAGTTGGTAAACCCCATTCATCTAATTTGTCATAATTCAGAGTCATTTTATTTTCATGATTCGGCAGGCATTCTCCAAATCCACCTAAGGACATTCTCCAACCTCCCGGTTCCAATATTTTTTCTTTGTATTCTTCACCATAACCAAGCTCTGCCACATAATCAGTTATACTGCCCCTGCCGGCACCTCCCTGGTATCCGTAACCCCGGATAAAATTTTTCTCGGTATCTGCCCCGTTTAAATTACTGAACCTGGGTATATAAATTCCGTTAGGTCTTCTGCCCTTATAATATTTATCTTCGAAACCATCCATTATTCCTGTAGCGCCAACTCCTAAATGGTGATCCATAATATTATGCCCTAATTCACCACTATCATTTCCAAGCCCATTAGGAAATCTTTCTGATTTGGATTGCATTAAAATAGAAGTGGAGCCAATAGCAGAAGCACAACAAAAAATAACTTTAGCCTTAAAAACTATAACCTCTTTTGACTCGGCATCAATTATTTTTACGCCGGTAGCTTTTTTTAAGTTGTCATCATAAATAATTTCATGAACTATTGAATTTGGCCTGAGGGTCATATTTCCTGTTCGTTCGGCCGCAGGCAGGGTAGAAGAATTACTACTAAAATATCCTCCAAACGGGCAGCCTCTCATACATCTGTCTCTATACTGACAAGGGCCTCTTCCTTCAAAATTCTCACCTTTTGTCAAATGGGCGGTTCTTCCAATGGTAAGAACTCTGTTCTCATAATTTTTTGAAATACTTTCTTTTAAATGCTCTTCAACACAATTCAGTTCCATTGGAGGTTCAAATATACCATCTGGTAATTGAGCCAGTCCTAAATTTTCACCGCTAACACCTATGTATTTTTCAACACGATCATACCAGGGAGCAATATCTTTATATCTTATGGGCCAATCAACACCAATACCATCTATTTTATTCGCCTCGAAATCCAATTCACTCAATCTATAACTTTGTCTACCCCAGGTAATTGATCTTCCACCAACATGATATCCTCTCATCCAGTCAAAGCGTTTGGTTTCATTATAAGGGTGTTTTAAATCATTAACAAACCAATGCCTGTGTTCTTCAGAAGTAGTGTATCCTGTTCGACTTTGTTTTATTTGTTTTTTTGATTCTTCAAGTGATGGACTACCTCTTAATTCAAAATCCCAGGGATCCATAAACATGGTAGGATAGTCTATAATATGCCTAACCATCCTCCCTCGTTCTAATACTAAGGTATTGAGTCCGTTCTCACAGAGTTCTTTAGCTGCCCAGCCACCGGTAATACCTGTTCCTATAACTATTGCATCATATTCTTGCTGTAATTTCATTAATTTATTTTTTATGATATTGGCCTATTACAATTCCTACCTATATATCGCCAGAAATAGAATGCAAAAATGTAAATTATTTTTTAAAAACCCTGTTAATGATTTGCAAATTAACTATTTTGCAAAATATTAATGTTCAATATATTTCAGTGAAAATAAATATACAAAAAATACAGCCCTATATTGCCGAAGATATTGTTTACCATGCTGACACATGTTTGCCATTGATTGATGCTGTTTCCAGGAAAAAAGTGAAATTCAAAGCACTTGCAAGATATACCTACCCGGGTGATAGATTAACTGATGATACTTTGGGTTTGAGCTCGATTGGATATTGGGATGCTGACGAACCACAAGACTGGGGTTTAGACTGGCATAGAAATGAAGGGATAGAGATCCATTTTTTGGAATCTGGAATGATGCCTTATTCTCAAGGTGAAAAAGAGATTAAGTTATCGCCTAATCATTTAACAATTACTCGGCCATGGGAAATGCATAAAGTGGGTAGTCCAAATATTGGTATGGGTAAATTGTATTGGGTAATAATTGATTTAGGTGTGAGAAGGCCGCATCAGAATTGGGTCTGGCCTGATTGGATCTTGCTAACACCTAAAGATTTAATTCGTCTTACTAAGATCTTAAGGCAAAATGATAAGTGGTTATGGAAAGCCAATAAGAAGATCAATACATGTTTTTTTCGGATAGGTAAAGCAGTGGATACAGATGATAAAGGAAGTAATTCATCAAAAATCAGACTTTTGGTCAATGAGCTTTTGATTTTACTTTTGGAGATGCTGGATAATGATGAAGTGATATTGAATGAATCGCTTATGGATAGCTCAAGGAGCGTTAGATTGTTCCTTGATGAGCTTGAAAATAGATTGCCAGAATCATGGAACATTGATCAAATGGCCGAATCGGCAGGTGTTGGGTTAACTAGATTTACTTACCATTGCAAGCAATTAACAAATACAACACCAATGCGGTATCTGGCAATGAAACGTTTGGAAATGGCAAAAAATATATTAATTTCCCAAGCAGAGTTAAGTATTGCCGAAGTTGCTTACAGCTGTGGATTTGCCACAAGTCAATATTTTTCAACGGTATTTAAGCGTCACGAAAAATGTACTCCTGTTGAATATAGGCAAAGAGAGAATGCTGCATTAGTTGTATAGGTAGAGTAACTTTAATGTTTTCTGATAAATATGAATAATACTTTTTTAAGCAACTGATGTGATCAATTATAATGATTTTTTAAATATAATTTCAATTGGTTTAAATTGTTCAATTTCTTTCAGTGGGTAAAAATAAACATGATTGACTTTTTATTTTTTTAATTTCACATTGTATTAATTTATTAAAACAATATCAAATGAGTCATGTTAAATCTTCAGCGAAATTCACATTATTGATTTTTACTATTTTTTCAATAGGAATATTAAGTTGTGATAAAAAACAAAAAAAAAGTGACAAAGAAATTACTCCAGTTAATATAAAAGAAGAAAAACCTTTTTTCAAATTGTCCTTAGCACAATGGTCTTTCAATAAGCATATAAGAAATGGAGAAATGAATCCTTTAGATTTTGCCCAAAAGGCAAGCGAATTGGGGTTTGAAGGTATTGAATATGTAAGTCAGCTTTATAACGAGGAATTGAAAAAAGGTGAAAGTCCCGAAATTGCTATGCAATTGCTTTTGAAAACCTTGAAAGAAAAAAGTGAGACCTATGGTGTAAGTAATGTATTAATTATGGTGGATGATGAAGGTGATTTGGCCTCACCTGAAGAAACTGAACAGGATGAAGCTGTGGAAAAACATAAAAAATGGGTAGATGCTGCAGCTTATTTAGGTTGTCATTCTATTCGTGTCAATCTATTTGGCACGAATGACCCCGAAATTTGGAAACAAACTGCCGCTGAAGGTCTTTCAAAACTAGCTGCATATGCTGTTGATAAAAATATCAGTATCATTGTTGAGAACCATGGTTATCTGTCTTCTAATGCGGCTTTGCTCGTTGAGGTTATCCAATCAGTTAATGCGGTTAATTGTGGTGTGCTTCCCGATTTTGGTAATTTTTGTTTGAAGCGTGAAGGAGGGGGTCCTTGGGATGGTAATTGTATTGAAGAATATGATAAATATAAAGGTGTTGCTGAAATGATGCCAGTTGCGAAAGCTGTGAGTGCGAAGTCATATGACTTTGACGAAAATGGGAATGAAACTACAATAGATTATGTCAAGATGCTCCAAATTGTAAAAGATGCCGGCTATACGGGCTTTATTGGGGTTGAATATGAAGGGAACCGATTGGGTGAAGAAGAAGGTACTATTGCTACAAAGAATTTGTTGGTTAAAATAGGTAAACAGTTAAACTAACATAACTTTTGCAATGAAGAGATCAACCCAAATGCAACTGTCTGTTATGATGTTTCTTGAATTTTTTATTTGGGGAGGTTGGTTTGTAACTTTAGGAACTTTTTTAGGAAATAACTTAAATACCACGGGGGCTGAAACAGCAATGGCCTATTCAACACAATCCTGGGGAGCAATTATTGCTCCTTTTGTTATTGGCTTAATTGCTGATCGATTTTTTAATGCAGAAAAAATATTAGGTACCTTACATATTATAGGAGCCATTTTAATGTACAGGATGTCTCAAACAACTGATTTTAATGTATTTTATCCCTATGTATTGGGTTATATGATTGCATATATGCCAACACTTGCTTTGGTAAATGCAGTATCTTTTAATCAAATGACCTTTCCTGCAAAGGAGTTTGCCAATATTCGTGTTTGGGGAACCATTGGGTGGATTGTTTCTGGAATAGCAATTAGTTATTTTTTTCATTGGGATTCATCTGAGGGCATTAAAAATGGACTATTACAAAATACCTTTTTAATGACAGCAGTTGTTTCAGCTACTCTTGGTGTATTTAGTTTTACCTTGCCCAAAACACCTCCAAAAACAAGAAAAGAAAAAATTACTATTTCAGATATATTGGGTTTGGATGCCATTAAATTATTGTATAATAGAAATTTCCTGATATTCTTTATTTCATCTATTTTGATTTGTATTCCCTTAGCCTTTTATTATCAAAATGCAAATCCTTTTTTTGCCGAGCTGGGAGTTGATAACCCAACAGCGAAAATGACTATAGGTCAATTATCTGAAGTTTTATTTTTGCTTTTGTTACCCATTTTCTTTAAGCGTTTTGGATTTAAGAAAACCTTATTGATTGGTATGTTGGCTTGGGGTATTCGCTATCTTTTATTTGCATACGGTAATGCAGGTGAATTATCTTTTATGCTGATGATTGGTATTGCTTTACACGGTATCTGCTATGATTTTTTCTTTATTTCAGGGCAGATTTATACAGATTCAAAGGCTGGCGAAAAAATTAAAAATGCAGCGCAGGGATTAATTACCTTAGCTACATATGGTGTTGGAATGTTAATTGGTTTTTGGGTTGCCGGGAAAATAGCAGACGATTATTTGATGGAAAATAATTTACATGACTGGCAAAGTATTTGGATCTACCCGGCTGTTTTTGCTATTGTGGTATTGGTGCTTTTTGCATTATTATTTAAAAATGAAAAGATTGAATATAAATCTTCATAAATTTCACAAAGAAAAAATTATATGAGTTTAAAAATCAGATTAGGTATTTTAGGTGGAGGTGGTGATTCATTAATAGGAGTGCTACATCGGGTTGCATCTTCTATGTACGATCAATTTCAAATAGTTGGCGGAGTTTTTAATCCTGTTTGGGAAGAAAATATAGGTTTTGTAGAAAAAATAGGCTTGCCAACAAATCGGGTTTATATAGATTTTGACACACTTATAGAAGAAGAATTAAAATTACCGGTAAGCGAAAGAATGGAAGCAATATCGATACTTACACCTAATTTTTTACACTTTCCAATGGCTAAGAAACTGATAGAAAATGGTTTTAATGTTATATGTGAAAAGCCTATGACCACTTCTTTAGAAGAGGCTAAAATTCTACAAAATTTACTTCTTGATTCCGATACCATTTTTGCTGTTACTTATACATATACGGGTTACCCTATGATTCGTCAAATGCGTAATATGATAGCTAACGGAGTAATCGGTAAAGTACAAAAAATTGATGTTCAATATTATCAAGGTTGGATAAATCCAATTATTCATGATGAAGAAAAAAGAGGTAATACATGGAGATTGGATCCGGAAAAGTCAGGAATAAGTTGTTGTATTGGTGATATTGGTACACATGCTTTTGATATGATTGAGTATGTTTCTGGATTAAAAGTAAATTCTGTTCTGGCCGATCTGAATTATTTGTACAGCGACAATAAAATGGATATTGATGGTACTGTTTTGATACATTGTTCTGGAGATGTTAAAGGAGTTATTCGTGCCAGTCAAATTGCAACCGGAGAAGAGAATAATTTTACTGTGCAAATTTATGGCGAAAAGGCAGGTTTAAAGTGGGAACAAGAAAATCCTAATTATTTATATCTTTTAGAAGATGGTAAACCATTAAATATTTTGAAACCCGGGCATATTTATAATAGTGAATTGTCATTAGATGGTACAAAATTGCCTCCAGGGCATCCTGAAGGAATATTTGATTCCATGGGAAATATTTATAAAGGTATTGCTAAAGCTATAAAGGGTGAGAAATATGACATTGGAGAATACCCAACTATAACAGATGGAGTTCGGGGTATGAATTTTATCGAAAAAGCGGTACAATCTCACCAAAGTGGTAATATCTGGATAAAGATTGACGATTAGTAATTTAAGTAGGCTTAAAATTTAATAAGCTAATGAAGGAATATTTTAAATATTGAACTTGACTAAATTAATTAACATAATATAGACATGAAAACGATAAAAGGACCGGCTATTTTTCTTGCACAATTTATGGATAATAAGGCTCCATTTAATTCTTTGGATGGTATGTGTAAATGGGCAAGTGATCTTGGATATAAAGGCATACAAATCCCAACTTGGGAATCTCGATTGATCGACCTGGATAAAGCTGCCGAAAGTAAGACTTATTGTGAGGAGTTAAAAGGGCTGGTAAATTCTTATGGTTTAGAGGTCACTGAATTATCAACACATTTACAAGGACAATTGGTAGCGGTTCATCCTGCTTATGATATCATGTTTGATAATTTTGCTCCAGACCAATGTAAAAATAACCCTGAAAGGAGAACCGAATGGGCCATTAAACAAGTTAAAAATGCGGCAACAGCAAGTAGAAGTTTCGGCTTAAATGTTCATGCAACTTTTTCAGGAGCTTTGTTATGGCATACTTGTCATCCATGGCCTCAACGGCCAAGCGGATTGGTAGAATTGGGATTTGAAGAACTGGCAAAACGCTGGTTACCAATATTGAATCATTTTGATGAAAATGGAGTAGACGTATGTTATGAAATACATCCGGGAGAAGACTTACATGACGGCATATCTTTCGAGCGTTTTTTAAAATCAACAGGCAATCATAAACGGGTTAAAATATTATATGACCCGTCACATTTTGTTCTTCAGCAACTGGATTATATTGAATATATTGATCATTATCACGAATTTATCAAGGCGTTCCATGTTAAGGACTCGGAATTTAATCCGACAGGAAAGAAAGGTGTATTTGGTGGTTATAGCGATTGGATTGACAGGGCAGGAAGATACCGGTCACCCGGTGATGGACAAATTGATTTTAAAACTATTTTTTCGAAATTAACACAATACGATTGTGATGTTTGGGCTGTGATGGAATGGGAATGTTGTATTAAAAGTCCTGAACAAGGAGCAAAGGAGGGTGCGATCTTTATCAAGGATCATATAATAGAAGCAACACAAAAAAGGTTTGATGATTTTGCCGGTGCAGAAATTGATAAGGAAAAACTTAAAAAAATATTAGGACTCTAAATGATTTAAAATTAAAAGATATGAAAAGATTATTGTTATCAGTTTATTTAGTTTGTGCTTTTGTTGCATGTAAACAAGGGCCGGAAAAATCTCTTATCAAAGAAAATAACATTCTGTCTAAAGTAGAAATTGAGTCTGGTTGGAAAAGTTTATTTGATGGTAAAACATTCAAAGGCTGGCATAATTATTTGACTGATAGTATTTCAGATGAATGGCAAATAAAAAATGGAGCTATGGTTTTCACTCCACACCCGGAAAGAAATCATGGAATGAATAATATTATAACAGATGGAAAATACACTAATTTTTCACTTTCCATTGAATGGAAAATATCAAAAGAAGGTAACAGTGGTATCTTTTGGGGAATATTTGAGGATAAAGAATATCCGGTTCCTTATCAAACAGCCCCGGAGATTCAGTTGCTTGATAACTTGAACCATCCCGACGGCTCTAAAAAAACTCAACAGGCAGGTGCGATTTTTGGCATTATTGGGCCAAGCACAGATCATGCAAAAAAAGAGGGCGAATGGAATCATTTTGTTATAACAATTGATCATAAAGTCAACTATGGCAGTGTTATTTTAAACGATGTTGAAATAGTTAATTTTCCGGTTCACGGAGAAGAATGGGATAAAATGGTTGAAAAATCGAAGTTTAAAGACTGGAAAGGTTTTGGTAAATATCAAACCGGTCACATAGGTTTGCAAGATCATGCTAATGAGGTTTGGTTTAGAAATATTAAAATTAAAGAATTGGATTAATTTTTAATTTGATACGTGAAAATTATATACGAAAATTCTAATTTGGATTATTTTAATCATTGTTTTTGGGAATTTTATTTTATACAATACAGATAAAAATACTTATGCATATTATTGGAGTATTTATATTGTATAAATCGAATATTTTTAAAGATTTGTCATTATATTTACGCAGTTTGAATTTAATATAATAATTATAATTAAAATTCCCTGTATTGCCTTAGATAATATGTAGAGATGCTGAAGAAATAGGTAAAAAATCATATTTTCAAGAGAATTATTTTTAATTATAAAAAACAATTTTCTATTCGCAAAAAATACGATAAACATTAAATAAAGTTTTTAACAAAAATAAATCATCTATTTTTCTAATTAAATAAGTATAATATTATGAGTAAGAGTAAAAAAAAGAGTGCAATTTCCCGGAGGGATTTTGTTAACAAAACATTGGCTGCAACAGCTGGATTTACAATTGTACCTTCCTTCGCTGTTAGTGGCTTAGGTTATAAAGCACCAAGTGATAAATTGAATATTGCTGCTATAGGTATTGGAGGTATGGGCTTTAGTAATCTAAAGGAAATGGAGACCGAGAATATTGTGGGCTTATGTGATGTTGATTGGAAATACGCCGATCGAGTTTTTAAAAATTATCCAAATGCCAAAAAATTTAAGGATTTTAGAAAAATGTATGATGAAATGGATAAATCAATTGATGCTGTTGTTGTAGCAACTGCTGATCATACACATGCAATTGTTGCAGCCCAGGCCATAGCTATGGGTAAACATGCGTATGTGCAAAAGCCATTGACCCATACGGTTTATGAATCCCGACTTTTGACTAATCTTGCAGGTAAGCATAAGGTGGCAACTTCTATGGGTAATCAAGGAGCTTCAGGTGAAGGTGTAAATTTGTCTACAGAGTGGTTGGCAAATAATGAAATTGGTGAGGTGACCAGAGTTGAAGCCTTTACAGATCGCCCGATCTGGCCTCAAGGTTTGCCAAGACCGGAAGCTATGCAAGCACCGGAAACTTTAGACTGGGACCTGTTTTTAGGACCTGCTAAGGAACGTCCGTTTAATGAAATGTATACACCTTGGAACTTTCGCGGCTGGTGGGATTTTGGTACAGGAGCACTAGGCGACATGGCCTGTCATATTTTACATCCTGTATTTGTTGGGCTTGAGTTAGGTTATCCTACAATAGCTCAGGGAAGTTCAACATTATTACTTTCTGACTCAGCACCAAATGCTCAAAAGGTAACGCTTACCTTCCCTAAGCGTAAATCCAGCTCTAAAATGAACTTACCGGAAGTTGAAGTGACCTGGTATGATGGCGGTTTGCAACCTGATAAACCAAAAGGTTGGCCTGACGGAAAAGACATGAATAATTCAGGTGGTGGTGTAATTTTCCATGGTACAAAAGATAAATTGATCTGTGGATGTTATGGTAGAGATCCATGGTTATTATCAGGAAGAGTACCCGATGCTCCAAAATTCAGACGACGTATTGATGTATCTCACGAACAAGACTGGGTAAGAGCCTCTAAAGAAAGTTCTGCGAATCGGGTTGAAACATCTTCATCATTTAAAGAGGCAGGACCTTTTAATGAAATGGTAGTTATGGGTGTACTCGCTGTACGTCTTCAAAATTTGAATAAAAAACTGAATTGGGATGGAGAGAATATGAGGTTTACAAATATCAATGATAATGAGGAAATTAAGATCATTATGGAAGATAATTTTAGTATTCATGATGGGCATCCTACATTTAATCAAAAATGGACCGACCCAATTAATGCCAATAAATTTGCAGAAGAATTGATAAAACATAATTACAGAGATGGCTGGTCATTACCAGAAATGCCTTAAAAATGATTTGATATTTTGTATATCTTTTTATTTAATTGAGAATATGTGTAATTAATTGGACTTAAATTCTCAACTATTAATTAATTTAATACTAATAATAATTTTAAACAGATGAAAACAAAAATTTTAATTGTATTTTTTTGTATTGCCATGCTACCCGTTATGACCGGTTGTAATACAAATGCAAAAAAATCGGCAGATGAAGAATCTAAATCTGAAATCGCAGAAGAAGTTGTACCAACACAAGAAGTTGCCATGAATAGTTTAACCCAAGCTGAAAAAGATGATGGTTGGATTTTACTTTTTGATGGAAAAACTTCTGAAGGTTGGAGAGGCTATAAAAAAGATCATTTTCCTAACGGCTGGCAAATTACAGACGGTACTATACAATGTTTGGGATCAGGTCGTGGTGAAGCAGGAAGTAAAGAAGGAGGAGATATAATTTATGATAAAGAATTTCAAAACTTTAACCTGACTTTGGAATGGAAAATATCTAAAGGAGGTAATTCAGGAATTTTTTATTTAGGTCAGGAAGAGCTCGATTATATATGGAAAACAGCACCAGAGATGCAAGTATTGGATAATATTAACCATCCAGATGCAAAACTAGGTATCGACAATAATCGGCAAGCTGGTTCTCTATACGATTTGATACCTGCTAATCCGCAAAATGCGAAACCTGTAGGAGAATGGAATAAAATTGAGATTATCGTATATAAAGGAACTGTGGTTCATAAAATGAATGGCGAAACTGTTGTGGAGTACCATTTATGGACACCTGAATGGAATGAATTAGTTGCGGAAAGCAAGTTCCCAAAATTAAATGAAAAATGGGCAGATGTAGCTTCAAAAGGTTATTTCGGATTGCAGGATCATGGCGATGATGTTTGGTATAGAAATATTAAAATTAAAGAGTTGGAATAATATTATTTGAATGAATCCACCTTAAAAAACAGTTATAGCGATATAACTGTTTTTTTTTATTCTTTATTAATTTTTTTCCTGAGGGTATTTCAGTCCAACTTGTTCTCTTACAATATCTAAAATTGTTATTAAATCCAAACTATTTTGGTGAGACCAAAGTTCACTTTCAATTTTGTTTGCAAGTAAACATTGGTGACACTCTTCAATTTCATAGGTAAAACCAATTCCTTTTATAGGTTTTTCAATTCTTATATCCTCATCTTTCAATATCGAATAACTTTGTGCAGCATGCCAGGGGTCATTTATTTGGATTTGACCATCTGTACCACTGATTTTGGCAGTTAATTCTGATTTTGAAGCAAAACTACAATACAAAATTGCCTGAGCTGATTCATATTCGAATATCATGGAGGTTTGAATGTCGCATTTTGTTTCTGAATGAAAAATAGAAGATGCTAAAATATTTTTTGGAGTTCCTAATAGGGTATAAGCCAAGAAAGCCGGATAAATACCAATATCTAAAATTGAGCCACCACCTAAATCTAAATTCATTACCCTGCCTTCCAAAGGTTTTTCCGATCTAAATGAGAAGTCGGCATTGATATATTTAATTTCACCAAGTTCACCTTGGTCAATACGATTTTTAATTTCAATAAAAGTAGGATTGAATCGCGTCCATAAAGCTTCCATAAAAAACCGATTGGTACGCTTGGAAGCTGCAATTATAAGGCTGGCTTCTTTAGCATTAAGTGCCAGTGGTTTTTCACATAATACATTTTTACCTAATTCCATAGCTTTAATACTCAGATCAGCATGTGAATTGTGAGGTGTTGCTATATAAACAATATCGACATCATCATCTAAGAAAAGTTCATCATAACTGCCATAAGTGATTTTTGCATGGTGTTTTTGACCAAATTCTATTGCTTTCTCAAGACTTCTTGAGGCAACTGCTCTTATTTCCACATTATCAATCAGAGAAAGGTCATTTGCAAATTTATTGGCAATGTTACCGCAACCAATAATACCCCATTTTATTTTTTTTGATAAACTCATTTTCTGTAAAAATTGGTATAATGATTTATACATCGAAATATACATAGAATAGATTTATTAAAATAAGGATTTTGAGAAATATAAAACAAATTTTTATTGATTGATTAAGGAAATTAAGAACCAATCCAAGAGGTTCTTATTCCAAATCTAAATAATAGTATTTTTTGATGATCAGAATTTTTTTACAATGCACCATTTTACTTCAAAACTTATGCAGAAGTTTTGATTATTGTTGTAGTGTAAGGAAGGTTTAAATACAAATTCTCAAAAACTCTATTTTAAAATGGCTAAACAGATGTTAATGAGTAATAATTATGTAAATGAATTGGCCATTTAAATGTTAAAGAATATAATTAGAAATGTTTTGCTTTTTTATTAATTTCATGTTTATTAATAAAAATATGACTTCCATTACCATTTTATGGTCATTTGTCGAATTTATTTTACTATAAGATCTAAATTATAGAAATTAGCTTATAATTAATGGATTAATGTAAAAATGGGATATAAATTATTGGAGGTTTATTGCAAATTATTTTAATTTATGTAATAAATTTGCAACTATTTGCATGAATGTGCAGTTATTAAAATTATTAAATTAAAACTAATATTATAATCCATACATAACACCTTATGAAAGTTAAATTAAAACACAAAGAGGCAGGTAAATTTGAAGAGACAAGATTTGAAAAAATTCACAATGTTATTTTTCAAAATTCTGAAGACGCTTCAATTGAAGTTGCAAAAGAAATTGCCAATTTGATAGTTCATAGGCAAAATCAAAATGAGACCTGTGTTTTGGGTTTAGCAACCGGTTCATCGCCTATTAGTGTATATGAAGAATTGGTTAGATTGCATAATGAAGAAGGGCTTAGCTTTCAAAATGTAATAACCTTTAACCTGGATGAATATTATCCCATGGAAAAGGAAAATACCCAAAGTTATTGGTATTTTATGCATGAGCATTTATTCAACCATATTGATATTTTACCTGAAAACATTAATATACCCAGCGGTACCGTTAAGGCCAGTGAAATACATCAATTCTGTATTGATTATGAATTAAAGATAAAAGATGCCGGTGGCCTGGATTTTCAACTTTTAGGTATAGGTAGAACAGGTCATATTGGTTTTAACGAGCCAGGTTCGCACTTTAATTCGGGTACCAGAAATATTACTTTAGACCATATAACCCGTATTGATGCTGCTTCTTCTTTTTTAGGAATAGATCATGTTCCCAGAGTTGCGATTACAATGGGTATTAGTACCATACGTAAGGCAAAGCGGATTGTATTAATGGCATGGGGTATTAACAAAGCTTCGGTGATCAAATATACAATTGAAGGTGAAATTTCTTCAGAGGTTCCTGCAACTTATTTACAGCATCATGATAATGTGACCTTTGTCTTAGACGAAGGCGCCTCCTCAGAACTTACCAGGATCAAAACACCTTGGTTGGTTAAAAATTGTATTTGGACAGATAGTTTAACTATTAAAGCAGTTGTTTGGTTAAGCAAATTATTAAATAAATCGGTTTTAAAATTAACCGATAAAGATTATAATAATAACGGTATGGCCAGTTTATTGGTTGAGCAGGGCTCAGCTTATAATTTAAATATTAAGATGTTTAATAAATTACAGCATACTATTACAGGTTGGCCGGGGGGGAAACCAAATGCAGATGACTCCAACAGGCCTGAAAGAAATACTCCTGCCAGTAAGCGTGTTATTATTTTCAGTCCACATCCCGATGATGATGTGATATCAATGGGCGGAACATTTGATAGATTGGTTGAACAGGGTCACGATGTTCATATTGTATATCAAACCTCTGGGAATATTGCAGTTTCTGATGAAGAAGCTTTGAAATTTGCCGAAGTTTCTAATGACCTCAATAATAAAGATTCGAATTCTAATAAGATCATTATAGACCTAAAAACTAAAAAAGAGTACGATATTGATACCGATAAAGTAATAAAATTAAAAGGTTTAATTCGACGTAAAGAATCAATAGCAGCTACAAGATATCTCGGTTTATCTGATAAAAATGTACATTTCTTAGATTTACCTTTTTATGAAACGGGTAAAGTAAAGAAAAATAAACTTGGGGAGGATGATATTAAAATAATGTATGATATTATTTACAATATAAAGCCGCATCAAATATATGCTGCTGGTGATCTGGCTGATCCACACGGTACGCATAAAGTTTGTCTGGATGCCTTGTTTATAACTCTAGATCAGCTAAAATCTGAAAAATTTATGGATAATTGCTGGGTTTGGTTATATAGAGGAGCATGGCACGAATGGGATACGCATGAAATTGATATGGCTGTACCCATGAGTCCTGATCAGGTATTAAAAAAGAAACAGGCAATATTCTATCATCAGTCACAAAAAGATGGTGTTATGTTCCAGGGGGATGATTCCAGAGAATTCTGGATGAGGGCGGAAGATAGAAATAAAGAGACGGCAAAAAAATATAATGATTTGGGTATGGCAGATTATGCCGCGTTTGAAGCCTTTAAGCGTTATTATTTTTAATATATTTATTTGAGTATTTTTAAGTAGAAACCGTCATATAATAAATTTTTCGTTTTGAATAAATTTATTGTAGACGGTTTTTTAATTCTACAATCTAGCATTTTTTGATTTTTTTTTACTTTTATAATAGCCATTATAAAAAGCTGACAATAATTGAATAATTTTATTATAACTATAATTAATATATAAGATGGAATACCCAATTAGAATATTTCTTTTTGCACTGATAGGTTCAGTTATTTTAGGTACAATCTCTTGTAAGAATAAAGATCAAAGCTTTGATTTTACGGAAGAGGGTGTATTTACAAAAGGAATCGAAGGACCTGCTGTAGACAGCAAGGGTAATTTATACGCAGTAAATTTTGAAAAGGAAGGTACCATAGGAATTGTTGATCAAAAAGGTAAAGGTTCTATTTTTTCAATTTTGCCACAAGGGAGTATTGGCAATGGGATCAGGTTTGATAAAGATGATAATATGTACATTGCAGATTATTCGAATCATAATATATTAAAAATTGAAAATGGTTCAAATGATGCAATAATCTATGCAAGTGATACAATAGTAAATCAACCAAATGATATTGCGATTTCTCCAAATGGAACTTTATATGCGAGTGATCCAAATTGGAAAGAAGCAACCGGGAATTTATGGAAAATCGACGATAAAGGATTTCAATTGTTAGAATCTGATATGGGTACTACAAATGGAATAGAGGTCAGTCCGGATGGCAGGAAGCTCTATGTCAATGAATCAGTTCAGCTTAAAATTTGGGTTTATGAAATAAATAAGCATGGAAATATTAGTAATAAAAAATTATTTTACGCCTTTGATGATTATGGTTTGGATGGAATGCGCTGTGATAATGAAGGTAATTTATATGTTTGCAGATACGGTGCGGGAAAAATAGTGGTCATTAACCCAAATGCAGAATTAATTAGAGAGATAAAATTAATAGGATTAAATCCGTCAAATATCACGTTTGGTGGAAAAGATAAAAAACAATGTTTTATAACTATGGCTGATAGAGGTTGTATTGAATCGTTCTATTCTGAACATCCTGGTAAGGAATTCTGATAAAAAGGCAGTAAAAAATAATAATGGCAGAATTATAGAAGTTTATTTTGTCAATTTGAAAATTCCGCAAACGTTTTCGTTTAAATCTGATTTTTATCACATAAAAAAGGATATTTATTTTTATTTTTGTGTGATTTTTTAAAAATAGATGAAGAAATTTATAAATAAAATAGCGGTTATAACTTCTGGTGGTGATGCACCAGGTATGAATGCTGCTTTACGAGCTGTAGTACGTGCAGCTGCCTATTATAAAATTGATTGTATTGGAGTATACAGAGGCTTTCAAGGTTTGATCGAAGGAGATTTCATAGTGCTGAACGCCAGAAGCGTACATCATATTATTCATAAGGGTGGTACTATTTTAAAATCTGCCCGATCTAAGGAATTTAGAACCATAGAAGGAAGAAAAAAAGCCTATGATCATTTGGTCAAAGAAGGTATTGATGCCCTTGTAATAATCGGGGGAGATGGTTCTTTTACAGGAGGTATGATTTTTCAGAAAGAATTTAACTTTCCGGTAGTAGGAATACCTGGAACAATAGATAATGATATTTATGGTACCGATTATACTATTGGTTATGATACTGCGCTGAATACTGCAGTAGAAATTATCGATAAGATCAGAGACACGGCAAGTTCACACAATCGATTGTTTTTTATTGAAGTTATGGGGAGAGATGCCGGGTTTATAGCATTAAACTCTGGTTTAGGTGCTGGGGCTGAAGAAATTTTAATACCCGAAGAAGATTTAGGACTTGATCGACTTTTGAATTCATTAGAGCACAGTCGTCGTTCAGGTAAATCCTCAAGTATAGTTGTTGTAGCCGAAGGCGATAAATCAGGTAAAAATGTGTATGAACTTGCGTCCTATGTTGAAGAAAACCTTCCTCAGTATGAAGTAAGAGTTTCTGTTTTAGGACACATGCAACGCGGTGGTTCGCCTAGCTGTTTTGACAGGGTTTTAGCAAGTAGAATGGGAGTAAAAGCTGTAGAGTTACTTTTAGATGGGAAATCAAATTTAATGGTAGGTGTTAATAACAATAAAATGGTGACCGTTGAATTAGAAAATGCTATAAAAGAAAATCACTCTATTAATAAAGAAATTCTGAGAATATCAGAAATATTAACAACATAAAATTTAAATAATAAAAAATGATTAAAATTGGAATTAACGGATTCGGAAGAATAGGAAGATTGGCTTTTAGAATTGCTTCTCAAAGAAAAAATGTACAAGTTGTTGGGATAAATGATCTACTGGATGTAGAATATTTGGCATATATGCTAAAATATGATTCTGTTCATGGTAAATTTGATGGTGAGGTAGATGTGAAAGATGGGAAATTGATTGTGAATGGTAACGAAATTAGAATTTCTGCCGAACGCAATCCTGAAGATTTAAAATGGGATGAAATCGGAGCTGAATATATAATTGAAGCAACAGGTTTCTTTACTTCAAAAGATAAGGCTGCTATGCATTTAAAAGCTGGTGCAAAAAAAGTAATTATTTCTGCCCCTTCACCTGATGCACCAATGTTTGTAATGGGAGTAAATCATAAAGAACTGAAAGCTGATGAAGCTGTGTTTTCAAATGCATCGTGCACAACAAACTGTTTGGCACCAATAGCCAAAGTTTTACATGATAATTTTGAAATTACCGATGGTTTAATGACAACAATTCACGCAACAACTGCAACACAAAAAACGGTTGACGGACCTTCATTAAAAGATTGGAGAGGCGGTAGAGCAGCATTGCATAATATAATCCCATCTTCAACTGGAGCAGCGAAAGCAGTTGGTAAAGTAATTCCTTCGTTAAACGGAAAATTAACAGGTATGTCATTCAGAGTTCCAACTATGGACGTTTCTGTTGTTGATTTAACAGTGAATTTGGGTAAAAGCACAACTTATGAAGAAGTTTGTAAAGTAATGAAAGAGGCTTCAGAAGGTGAATTAAAAGGAATATTGGGTTATACTGATGAGTTGGTAGTATCTCAGGATTTTGTGGGAGAAACGCAAACTTCTGTATTTGATGCTAAAGCAGGTATTGCTTTAACCGATAAATTTGTTAAAGTGGTTTCATGGTATGATAATGAATATGGTTATTCAACAAAAATTGTTGATTTATTAGAGTATTCAGCTTCTTTATAATTTAAAAATATGACTGGTAATTTAAAAATATGACTGGTACTAAATAACCATTACAGGTTTTAGAGAAAGATAGTTTTAAATCTCCGAGAGTTGTAATTCTCGGAGATTTTTGTTTTTATAGGTTTTAATTTTTAGAAAAGCCAAATGTTTTTTATAAATTTACATTAGTTTATTTTTGGCGACAAATAATTCCAAATTAGTGGTTTTGAATAAAAATTATAGACTAAAAAATGTTACATAAATAAATAATTTTCATAAAAAAATTTAATATATGGCTCATACAAAAAAAATAAAAGGTGTTATTGGAATATTAACTGGTGGAGGTGATGTTCCGGGCCTAAATCCTGCGATTCGTGCAATTACAATCAGAGCAAACCGGGAAGGTTATAGAGTAATAGGATTACGTCGTGGTTGGGCCGGAATAACTGAGCTAATAAGAGATAAAAAAATTGATAATAGCAATTGCTACATGACACTAACTAATGAAATTGTGGACAAAGCTGGCCGTACAGGTGGGACTTTTTTGCATTCGTCCAGAACGAAACCTAGTCGTATGCCAAAGGATATGGTCCCCGATCATTTAAAGTCTTCTTATAATGATGAGTTAAATGATCTGACCCCTGAGATTATTAAAAATCTGGAATGGTTGGAAATCGATTATTTAATCCCTATTGGAGGCGATGATACCCTCAGTTATGGCGTACGACTATATAAAGAAGGAGTAAAAGTTGTTGCTATACCTAAAACTATGGATAATGATGTTCCGGGTACTGATTACTGCATAGGATTTAGTACTTGTGTTACCAGAACTATAAGTATGACCAATAATTTACGTACATCTGCGGGTTCACATGAAAGGATATTGGTGATGGAGGTGTTTGGAAGGTATGCCGGTTTTACTGCAATGTTACCTACAATGGCTGGTGCTGCCAACAGATGTGTTATTCCTGAATATGAATTTGACATTGAACATCTTACCGAATTACTTGTTCAGGACCGAAATAATAACCGAAGTAAGTATTCTGTTGTACTTGTTTCAGAGGGTACTACATTTAAGGGTGGAGAAATGATTTATTCAAATGCGGAAAAAGATATGTTTGGCCATGCAAAATTAGGTGGAATCGGCGATTTGATCTCTTCAGAAATTAAGAGCCTTTCATCAAAATTTAATAACGGTAAATCAATAAATATTATAAACCAGAAACTTGGTTACCTTGTTCGCGGAGGTGATCCGGATGCTGTTGATTCAATTGTGCCAATGGCCTATGGAAATTTGGCGCTCGACTTAATTCTTGGAGGATTTTACGGCAGACTTGTGGTGCTGAAAAACGGAAGATATGATGATGTTCCAATTGAAGTTGTAACCAATTCTACCAAAATAGTTAAAGTTGATAAATATTATAATATCGAACGATTAAGACCTCATTATCACAGGTTTGAGATGAAACCAATGTTCTTGATGGCGGCTGGGGGTTAATTTTAAACTTTAATTTTATAAGTCTGACAATAATAGTTAGACTTTTTTTTTGGTTAGGATTTCAATATTTGGACTTAATGGAAAATCTATTTCCAACTTTCATCTTTGTATCCTTAACGAAGAAATTGAAAATACTTACATAATCGGCTCTGTATTTAGAAAAACTTAAAGATGATTGTAATGGCATAATTTGTATATTTGATTTTAATGGGAAAGGTCAAAATAATAGAATGTCCGAGGGATGCCATGCAAGGAATAAAATCACATTTTATTCCTACTGAGGTAAAATCGAGATATATTAATTCCTTGTTAAAAGTTGGTTTTGACACTGTTGATTTTGGGAGCTTTGTTTCGCCAAAAGCGATTCCTCAAATGAGGGATACAGCACAAGTTTTATCACAATTAAGCTTAGATAATATCCATACTAAATTATTAGCCATTGTAGCAAATGTGAGAGGGGCAAATGATGCAAGTAAATTTGATGAGATAAAATATTTGGGTTACCCTTTTTCAATATCTGAGAATTTTCAAATGCGTAATACAGGTAAGACCATAGAACAGTCTCTTATTATTTTAGATGAAATATTAAATATTGCTATCAAAACCAATAAAGAAGTGGTGGCATATCTATCTATGGGTTTTGGCAATCCTTACGGTGATCCCTGGAACGTTGAAATTGTTGCCGAATGGACCAAGGTTCTGGCCAATATGGGCATTAAAATATTATCTCTTTCTGATACTATTGGTGTCGCAAGCGGAAAAATTATTTCTCATTTATTTAGTAATCTGATTCCATTATATCCAACTGTAGAATTTGGTGCTCATTTACATACACACCCGGATAACTGGCATGAAAAAGTAGATGCTGCTTTTAGTGCAGGCTGTAATAGATTTGATGGAGCTATCAAGGGTTTTGGAGGCTGCCCGATGGCAAAAGATGAATTAACCGGTAATATGCCCACTGAAAAATTACTTTCCTACTTTACTGCAAAAAAGGCAAATACTAAGATTAATTCTTTGGCTTTTGAAAGTGCCTATAACGAGGCGATGAAGGTGTTTTATTGATTTTTTATGTACAGGTAAAAAGTGAAATGCTAAATTTAGGTATATGACCAATTTACTTATTTAACTCGTACGTAGGCTGCCATTGCTGCGCCGATAATTCCAGCTTCGTTTTTATTCTCTGCAGGAATAATCGGTACGTCTATTTTTATTTCATCTTTAAATTTATGCAATTTTTTACTGGCACCTCCGCCAATGATAATAAGATCAGGTGATAAAATCAGGTCTATATGTTTAAAATATTTATTTAATCTCTTTCCCCATTTTTTATAATTCAGATCTTCTTTTTTTCGAATAGAATCAGCAGCGTATTTTTCAAAAGGTTCATTTTTATAACTTACATGACCCAGTTCTGTATTGGGAATCAATTCTCCATTAAAAAATAAACCTGAACCAATTCCTGTTCCTAAGGTGATTACGGCAACCAGACCTTGTTTGTTTCTTCCTGCTCCAAAATTCATTTCAGCCAAAGCAGCAGCATCAGCATCATTAATAACCGTAAAGTCCAAACCGGTCTTATTTTTAAGCAAATCATCAATATGTACGTCCTTTAAACTAGGGTGTAAATTTGATCCACTTAAACATTTTCCGTGTGCTAAAGGTGTAGGGAACCCGCAACCTACTTTGCCTTTCCAGTTAAAGTGATTTACAATATCATTTATTGTTTCTGCAATGGCTTCAGGCGTTGCTGGCTTTGGTGTTGGTATACGATGCCTGTCTGAAACCAAATCACCTGAATTTGTATCAACAATAGCACCTTTTATTCCGGTTCCACCGATATCAATTCCTAAAGCTTTCATTTGATTATAAAGTATAAATTAGATGGTAAACTTAATGATATTATTACCAATAAAAAAACAGCTCAAATAAATTAATTTGGGCTGTTTTTATTTTATATGTTAGGTTAATTAAAAGTGAATACCAACTCCGATACCTCCACTTGAAGTTTTACCTCCTCCAAATTCTGCAATTAAACCCCAGGTGTCATTGAATTTGTATTCAACACCGGCATGAATATTGAGGGTGAAACTATCATCACCACTAACAATTATAGCAGCATCAACACCAGCCCAAATATCCCAAGGTTCTACTAGATTAATCAGACTATCAAAATAATAGTCGGCTCTCGCACCTAAAGCTATCCAATCATCAGTACCAAAAGATATTACAGCTTCTGGCGATACAGTAATACTTGGGGCAACTTGAAATTCATAGTTACCTCCGACACTTGAATTATCACCGAATTTCACAAATCCGTTTAATACTTTACCATAATTTTCTTGTGCAAAGGAGTAATTAGAAAGCCCTAAAAAAAGACATCCGAATAATAATATTGTAACTAAATTTTTCATAATAAATTAATTTTGTGTTGAAGTCAAATATATTAAAATATTGGTATTTATTGAAAGAATTATGTGAGTTTTAAGGATATTCGTAATTGAATCTTTTTTTTTGAGCATGAAAATAAATATTTTTGAATTTATTTTTTCATCTTTTTGGGTCCGTACCATATCCAGAAACCTGATATTGAAAATAACAATAAAGAACCACCCATCACAGTAGTATAAATCAATTTAACTGGGTTGCTGTTTGTAACAAAATACTGATCGAATATTGAACCGTCATGTATACTTTCTATTAGATCAGAATTTCTTTTGCCTATATGTAGAACTTCTCCCGTTGCTCCATCTAATTGTATTTCCCATAGATGATAAGAATAAATAAATTTTACAACCCCTTTTTCCTTTCTCAAATCAATTCGATCTATAAGTACAGATAAATCAGGTGAGATAGAATCGTGTAATATATGATTGGCTTTATTGTGTAATTCAGCTATACTGATCCACTGATTAAGGTCGTTTGAAGTTCCTTTATATGTTTTAGGACTAATTAAATCAGCACTGTTCTTTTTCCAACCTAATAAAATACCCGATATGGATAATATTATAAAAAAGACGAACAATAATACACCTGTTGTACGATGTATTTTTCTAAAGTTTCGAATATTTTTTGCTTGGTGTTGCCTTTTACTTTTCATAGGAATTTAAAAAAGCAAATTAATATATTTCTTATGAATAAATAAAATTTTATTGCCGAATAATTATAGTGACAATCTTCCTCTTAATCCCCAAACAAAAATGGATGATTGATCAGGATTCAAAGCTGGGTTGATCAAATATTGAAGATCTGGTGTTATGGCAAATCTGGATGAGATTTGCATCCTAAAAAATATTTCTGTAGTAATTTGATTATCAAGTCCGGGGCTGAAAGTTGTTTTATTTGGTTCTCCCCAGCCTAAAGCGAATCCCAATAAGCTTCCACCTTTAAGGTCATAACTAAAACCTGCATTAATCGATTTTTGCAATAATGTACCTCCGTCATTTGCAAAGCCACCTCTTATAAAAGGTAACCAATTTTCATTAAACCTATTCATTGCCGAAAAGGCGATACCCCAACCGGGTAAGGAGGCTGTTACCTCACTTCCGTCGGAATGCCAATAGGTAACATGGATATTATCTGCGTAAAAGTGATCTTTAGAAGTAACCCAACCCAATTCAATACTATTAAAATAATCATTATTGCTAAAAAAAGTGTCAAAGCTTTTAAAAGGTTTGGTGGGATCAGAACCGGCATCACTGATACTGGCAATAGTATAGATATTTTTAGATAAATATGCTCCAATTGCGAACCCTAAGGCTGCGTCATTGGGAATATACAATGTTTCAGAACCTGTGCTAAACGCAAAATTCATAAATCCTGTCCAGGGGCTGGCTAGGATATAAACATCTACATAATCTGTAGCATCCAATAGTCCTGCTACAATTGATATTTTCCCATCCTTAAAACGTTGTCTCCAATAAAAGTTGGTCATTCTAAATCCATCATCATTAAATGGCGGTACTTCAAGCCCGACATAACCAATTTCAAATCCCAATTCTTTTGGAGGAATATTTCCATATTTATGCCGGTGTTCTACTTTATAGATCAATGCACCGCTGTTTCCTTTACCTTTATTAACCAACTCCCACGAACCATATAAGCGTACCATTCCACTACTGGCATTGTCATTACCTAAACTCTCACTGGCTTTGAGATAGGCTGCAGAATAATCAAGACCAAAATCAAATTCGGTATTTTGTTTTAATTCATTCTTAAAATCAAAATAGGGCTGCAGAAAACCAAACTCGAAAAAAGATTTTTTAAGTTCTTTATCTTGTTCCAATTGCCTTTCTACCTGATCGGGTCCACCAAAACCCGTTTTAAGAGTGTCCTTTTTATTCTGTACTTGAGCAAATAGGCTTATATCAAAAAATAAAAAGAATAGAAGAAGAATATAATAATGATTTGATTTCACATTAAATTATTTTAGCAATTTTTCTAGTTTTTTCATCTCTTTTTCAACACTGCTATTATATTTCTCGTCTGCAATCTTTGAATCTTCTATTAATTGTTTAAATTCTGTTTTCATACTTTGCGTAACAGGACCCTCAGAATGGTCTAATATGCCACTCATGAATGACATTTTAAATAATATGGTAGCCGGCAAATTAATAACTTCGGCCAAAGTACGACCAGTAGACACATAGGTTCCTTCGTAATTTGTTACAAGTGCGTTAATTACCTCAGCCTGATGTTCGGACTTTTTAATTTTACCTGCGCTGGCTCCACTTGTTTTAAAGGCCTCAATTTTTACATTAATTTCTTCTTTTAATTTAAGTGCAGCTATTACATTCTTGGTTGAGCTTTCAGCAGAATTATACATTTCCATCCAGAATGTAAATTTTGTTTCAGCTTGTTCTTGGGTATAAGATTCTTTTGAACTCATAAAAATTTCAAATTCCTGAATCTCAGAATATCCATCCACAGTAAGTTTAGCTTTATATTTCCCAGGTGCAACAATAGGTGCAATTGCTGTTGGCGGTCGCTTTGGAACAGAAGTAACACGATCTATTCGCATATTCCATACAAATTTGTTTAAGCCTGTATTGAAATCCCCTTCTATTCCATAATTTAAACTCATTTGATCTTTTGAATAGTTGCGAATCTCGTTTCCACTTTCATCCAATATAGCCAAGCTAATATCCTTTGGTTCTTTGGCTAATTTAATATACATAACAGCACCCAAAGGTTTTGGGTCGCCAGCATCAATAAATTTACGTTTTCTTTCACCATTAACAGGAGTAAAACCTATTTCGTAATAGGTTAAACCGGGACGCATATTTTGCACAAAGTAGTTTTTCTTATCTCCAGGATCTCCACCCGGCACATAATCCAACCACCAGTTATAGCCAAATCTTGTATGGTTGGCAATAGGGTAAAGGTGAATAGTTTTGGCATCTACTTCAGCATTTTTTGTACGTAAAGGAGTAATATCATCCATTATCCAAAATCCACGGCCATTTGTTGCAATTACTAGATCTACATCTTTGATGACCATATCAACTACTGGTACCGACGGTAGATTAGCTTTTAATTTATCCCAGCTTTGACCATCATTTAAAGAATAATAAACTCCTGTTTCTGAACCCACAAATAATAAACCTTTGCGAACTTTATCTTCTCTGATAGTTCTTGTGATTTCACCTTGAGGAAATTTAGCAGATAAATTAATCCAGGTTTTACCATAATCCGTTGTTTTAAAAATGTATGGATTGTATTCGTCGTATGTATTAAAATTTGAAAATACCACATATGCAGTGGCAGCATCATGTGGAGATGGTTCAATTTCATATACCTGGGAATATTCAGGTACACCATTGGTAATACTTATGTCTTCCCAATTACCACCTCCATCTTTAGTAATATAAATTTTACCATCATCAGAACCAGACCAAATTAAACCTTGTTTTAATGGAGATTCAGTAATACGCTTAATAGTACTATGAATTTCCTGACCAAAATATTCAGACAACCAGGGAGTACCCGTTATTTTTTGTCTGTCTTTGATGTCATTGGTTAAATCATCACTGATGACTTCCCAGTTTAATCCTTCATCTATAGTTTTAAATACTACATTTCCTCCAAGATAGATAGTATTGGGATCGTGTGGGAGATACAAAGTAGGGTGTGTCCCAATTAAATCTGTACTTTAAGTCGTATCCATTCAACCCGAACAATGGTACTGGCCAAACCGAACGAACTTCATTCTGTCCTGTTGCTATATTGTTAACTGTAAAAGGAGCGCCACTACCCATTGGAGCACCACCGGAAATATTATAAACAATGTTCAGATCTTTTGGATTAGGTATAACACTGCTAATTTCGCCATTTCCTATGATGGTTGTTTCATAACCAGAAATTCCTCCCCAGCGTGATGCACTAGGTAATTTATAAGCCAATAGATCTTGTGCGCTTCCATATACATTATAAGGAAAATCATTATCGACATTTACTCGATAAAATTGAGAATTTTTTTGTGTATGCTGACTAGACCAGGTTTCACCACCTGTCATACTAACCTGGCAACCACCATCATTCGTTCCTATCATTCTATTTGGATCTTTGTTGTCAATCCAAATATCATGAAAATCATCTTTGATTCCTGGGTTTAAAATCCAGGTTTTACCTCCATCTTTGGTCATAAACATACGATTGTTAGGACACCATAATTCATTGGCGTCATGTGGACTCGCATAAATATGGCTGTAATAAAAAGGACGACCAATAATTTGAAAATTGTTGGAAACAAAATTCCAGTTTTCACCTAAATCTTTAGAAGCATATAAACCAGGTTTTGTTTCAGAGTCAATCAAAGCATACACTTTTTTAGCATCAGCTGCTGACATCGTAAATCCAGTACGACCACGGCCACCTTCCGGTAATCCTTTATTATAGGTGATTTCATTCCATGTTTCTCCGGCATCTGTAGATTTCCACATACCACTATCCGGGCCACCGGTTTTTGGCCCCCAGGCTTTACGTTCAAATTCCCAAACAGATGCAAACAATTCTTCTGGATTTGAAGGGTTCATTACTAGATCTATTACACCGGCTTTGTCACTTTTGTACAATACTTTTTTCCATGACTTACCACCATCAATAGTTTTAAAGACACCACGTTCAGGATTTGGACCAAAGGCATGCCCAAAAGCACCCACATAAACAATATCAGGGTTTGTTGGATGGATACGAACTTGTGAAATATGTTTAGTTTCTTTTAGTCCTATGTTTGTCCAATTTTCACCACCATCAACTGATTTATATATTCCATCACCCCAACTAACATTATTACGCATTTGAGGTTCACCCATACCTACATACATAATATCCGGGTTGGATTCTGATATTTCCATGGCTCCGATGCTTCCATATTTAAAATCTTTATCGCCGACAGGCTCCCAATAGATTCCGGCGTCTTCAGTTTTCCATAAACCATTACTCGCTCCGAAATAAAATTCATTTTGATTGGTTGGGTGTCCCAAAACCACCGAACCACGATTACCAACTATAGGCCCGATAAAACGCCATTCCAGAGCAGGAAAATTTTGAACTTGGGCAATTGATGTAGAACTGGAGAAAATTGTTATGACAAGGCAAATTAATTTTATGATTTTCATATTTGAAGGTTAATGATTCGTTGAATAAATATCTAATTAGTTAGTACATAAATGATTATATAAATGTAATCATTTATATTGAATATTTAAATAAAGCAGTAATTTCTGGTACTAGTATATAAATGGGATCAATCTATAGGTTCTCTTTTTATGATTTTGAAAATCATCACCAAAAGCTTTTGATAAGAAGATTTCTTCCATTTTGATCTTTAACAAAAAAATCAGGATTAATATTACAAACACCAATAGGCGTAGGGAAGAAAAGGAAGAAATAATAGAAGCTCCAAAAAATAAAATCAAACCGGCATACATGGGGTTTCGAATTATTTTATAAGGACCTTTTGTTATAAAGCGGGCATTGGATCTTACCTCAGGTTGAATATTGAAATTGCCAATTTTCATCGCTAAAACTCCCCAAGCGGAAATAATAAAACCTGTAATTTGAAAAATTATCCAAATATTATTTGCAATTAAATTCCTGTTGAACAAGAAAAATGCAAAACATAAAAATTGGATAATCACAAGTATAATTGATCTGTTTGACATAGGGCTAAATTAAGTTTTATTTAATAAAAACGATCATTAGAGGCCTCAAAACATGACATTTATCATGTTATTTAAAATTATTCTAAATAAGCTTTTGTAGTATCAAAAAAGTTTATATTTTTGCTGCTCGATTAATCGTTATTTATAATAAGTCTAAATAAACATAATAAATTTTAAAATGAAAATAAAGTTACTTTTAGTTGCAATATTGCTAACAACCATTGCAACTGCACAAGACACAAAACAAGATTCTTTAAGAGTCATGAACAGATTGTTTAATTATAATAATTCGAGTAAATTGACAATTGGAGGATATGCGCAAATTGATTATAACGAACCGGACGGATCAGCCCCGGGAAAGTTGGATGTTCACCGGTTGGTGATGTTGTTCGGATACAAATTTAATGACAAAGTGAGCTTTTTAACAGAAATTGAATATGAACACGTTAAGGAGGTATTTATTGAACAAGCTTTTGTAAATTATAATGTTAATTCTAATTTTAATATTCGAGGTGGATTAATGTTAATACCTATGGGAATAGTGAATGAATATCATGAGCCTCCAACCTTTTATGGTGTGGAACGTCCGGGTATTGACAAAAATATAGTTCCTACAACATGGAGAGAGATTGGAATAGGTGTAACCGGAAAGTTTGATAATTTATCATTGAAATATCAAGCTTATATATTCAATGGTTTTATTTCGTATAAAGATGGTGAAGGAACCTTACGTGGTATAGATGGATTGAGAAAAGGCCGTCAAAAAGCTGCAGAGTCCATCATAAGTACACCTAATTTATCCGTAAAATTTGATTACTATGGAATTTTAGGTTTAAAACTTGGATTGGCTGGATATTTTGGAGAGACTCAAAGTGATGATCCATCGGTTGAGAATTCAACAGTTGGTGTTTCCATGATAGGATTTGACGCAAGATATGTGTACAGATCATTAGAATTAAGAGGTCAGTATATTTTTACCAATTTGTCAGGAACTGAGGATTATAACGACCTAACAGGTAAAGATCTCGGCTCACAAATGGGTGGTTTATACGGTGAAATAGCTTATGATTTTATGCCTTTGATCAATAAACAGTCTGATAAGAAGTTTGTTTTGTTTACACGTTATGAAAAGTTTAATACCCATAAAAAAACACAAGGATCATTGGAAGAAAACAAAGCATATGATAGAGATGTTATCACTCTTGGCTTAGATTATAAAATTGCACCGGGAGTAGCCTTAAAAGTTGATTATCAATGGCTGGATAATGCCATTCCAAATAATGATTTAAACAATCTATTTAATGCAGGAATAGGTTTAATGTTTTAGATATAGTAAATTTGGCCTTTCATAATTAATTTTGAAAGGCTTATTTTAAGTTTAATTCTATGAAACAAATAGTATTGGCATTTCTAATTTTATTTTTTTCTTTTGGCTTTTCAATTCCAAAAAAAACAGAAAAGAAAATAGACAAAGAAATCATTTCAATTTTTGAAATAGATAGTTATATAAAAGAAGCTATATCTATTGATGATGAAGTAAAGAAAAATTTACTTGTAAAATTCAATGATGAAAATTTTTTCAAAATACTAAATGATAGCATTGGAATTGGATATTTTTATTTAGGTAATGCACCAAGTAAGACAGACAAATTTGATTTTTTAGTTATTTTTGATAATGAGTTGATAATAAAAAAAATAAAGATCTTAGCTTATAGAGAAAATTATGGTAATGAGATTAGTAGTAAAAGATGGTTGAAACAATTTAATGATTTAACAATGGATAAAACCATAGTTTATCGAAAGGATATTAAAGCTATTTCAGGTGCAACTATTTCTGCAAGATCAATGACAAAAGCAATTAATGATCTATTGCAGAGTTTGGCAATACTTCAAATTAAAAATCAATTATAAATGCAATTTCACGGATTACTAACTAAATCACCCAAAGAGATCAAATTATTAATTACGGCCTTTGTAATTACCTTAAGTATAGGTTTCTTTACTGGCATTAATTATGTCAAAGTAACATCAACGTTCCAAACCAATGGTATTGAAACCAATTATTTAGGCAATGAAAATGATGAAAATGCAGAAGTGATGCAATTCAAAAAATCAAAAAAAGAAATTTTGACCCTGATTCATAATCATATTCTTTCCATGTCGATTATATTTTTTTTGTTAGGGGCTTTACTTGCATTGACTTCCATGAATAAAAAATTGAAAACAATATTAATGTTTGAACCATTTATATCGATCATTTTTACCTTTGGAGGTATTTATGTCTTGTGGAGTGGTGTAATATGGTTTAAATATATAATTATGCTTTCTGGAATTGCCATGGTTTTATCGTTTATCCTGTCTTCCATATTTATACTAAAAGAGTCTGTTTTTTTAACTAAAAGTGTTTGAAATTTAACTTTCAGAATTCAATATAAAGTCGTAAATTTGCACGCAATTAATTTCTAATTGCAAATTATGACTACTTCAAAAATTGTTCTGGAAGGACTTACTTACGACGATGTATTATTAATTCCGGCCTATTCCGATTTTATCCCACGTGAAGCCAATATTCAATCTAAATTCACAAAGAATATATTGATAAATACTCCGATAATCTCTGCTGCTATGGATACCGTAACAGAATCAGCTATGGCTATAGCAATGGCTAGTGAAGGAGGTATTGGTATTTTACACAAAAACATGACCATAGAGCAACAAGCTGCTGAGGTTAAAAAAGTAAAACGCTCAGAATCTGGAATGATCATCGATCCTATTACTCTTACTAAAGATAAGAATGTGGCTTATGCAAAATCGCTGATGAGAAAATATAAAATTGGAGGGATTCCTGTTATTAATTCATCTAATGAGTTAATAGGTATCATTACCAATAGGGATTTACGATTTGAAAACGAAAATGAACGTGCAGTTGAAGAAGTAATGACTTCCGAAAATTTAATTACGGCCAAAGAAGGAACTTCTTTAAAAGAAGCTGAGGAAATTTTGCAAGAGCATAAAATTGAAAAGCTACCTGTTATAAATAATAGAGGTAAATTGGTTGGATTAATAACTTTTAGAGATATTATGAAAGTAAGTGAAAACCCTAATGCGAACAAGGATAATTTTGGTAGATTACGTGTTGCTGCTGCGATAGGAGTTACTCATGATTCATTAGAAAGAGCAACTGCTTTGATCAATGAAGATGTTGATGCTTTGGTGATTGATACGGCCCATGGGCATTCTAAGAATGTGGTAACTATATTAAAAACAATTAAAGAAAATTTTCCTAAAACAGATATCATAGTTGGAAATATTGCAACCGGTGATGCTGCTAAATTTTTAGTTGAGGCCGGAGCCGATGCTGTTAAAGTTGGAATTGGTCCGGGGTCAATTTGTACAACCCGGGTTATTGCCGGGGTTGGATTTCCACAATTATCGGCTATAATGGAGGTGGCAGAAGCGATTAAAGACACTGGTATCCCGGTAATTGCAGATGGTGGAATAAGATATACAGGCGATATACCAAAAGCAATAGCGGCAGGTGCAGATACTGTTATGCTGGGGTCACTTTTAGCAGGAACTAAAGAGTCACCTGGAGAAACTATTATTTTTGAAGGAAGAAAATTTAAATCCTATCGTGGAATGGGATCGATTGAAGCAATGAAGCAGGGTTCTAAGGATCGATATTTTCAAGATGTGGAAGATGATGTTAAAAAATTGGTTCCGGAAGGAATTGTAGGCAGAGTGCCATATAAAGGTGAAGTGTTTGAAACAATGCATCAATTTATTGGTGGTTTAAGGGCAGGTATGGGTTATTGCGGTAGCAAGGATATTGCAACACAAAAACAAGCAAAGTTTGTAAGAATTACCTCATCAGGAATTTCTGAAAGCCATCCGCACAATGTGACCATCACCAAAGAATCTCCAAATTATTCAAGAAGATAGGGCATTTTTTATTTTGAAGCTTTAAAAAGGTTTACTGTTACTGTTGCTAATTCAGAATCAGGAAATCTTTTAAATGTATTTTTATCTGGATGTAATCCAGCTTCAGCTAATAAATTATTAAATACATCTACTTCAACGATGTATTGATCTGAATAACCATGAGTTGCATCATAAGCGGTTGCAGCAGTTTTACCAATATTCCCACCTACCAGATCTGGCCTAACCGTATGTAATTCAATGAGAAGCAATCCATATTTATTAACATAGGGCTCCCAGTTTTTAAAATGCTCTAATAATGAATCTTCTACAAGATTATTATTAAGTCTTTTTCCTTTATATGAAAAAGCTCCTGTTGATTTGCTTACCCTCTCTTTTTTAATTAGTACGGGTTCTTTCCAAATCCTGTTGTGATCAAGAAATGTTCTAACGTTCAAGAGCTCTTTTAGATCAATGCCATAATTATTCTTTAGATCATTCGCCAGTAGATCAGGCCTTCCTATGTCACCCCAAACTATCTTAGCCCATATATCGGCTTGGATAAGGTTAGTTCTTGTAATTTTTAAAGCCGTTTTATTATAGTCGGATCCCACCAGGATCAAGGGATGATCTTCCAATATTTTACCTCGCAAAGTTTGATGTTCAATTATATTGAATAAATGCTGTAAAAATGCTCCATTTCCACAACCCATATCCAGAATTCCTTTAGGTTGCTCGGTAATTGGTTTGTTAAATAAATCAATGATTATCTCATCTACAATTTTAAAATAGTTAGCGTGAGCGCCTCCACTTCCCCAAACATTCATTTGTCTGTCTACATGGCCTTCTTCAACTCCATCCCCTAACTCAATTGCAGCTAGAGGATTACCAAAAAGAAGCTCATCTAATTTTCGAAGAGTGGGTATGTACGAAACAGTTACTCCATAAGCACTTGCTCTTCGAGCGTAATAAAGTCCTTTTGGAGAAAACTGATAAGTATCCATTTTTTTATAAAACCATCCAAAATGAACAAATATTTCAAGTAATCTTTGAAATATATCCGGATCTTTATGGAACTCTTCCGGCTTAAAACTAGCCTCCATAAAATATTTATGAAACATTCCACTCATTCCAAGATGAACTATTGTCGGGCCGAGAATAATTCCTTCAATATGTTTTAGGATCTGTTTCTGGATGAACCTTGTTTGCCTGTCACTTGATATTTTTAAATTATAATTTAATTTGAACTGATCAAAAATATTTTCAAGCATAAGAAAAGGATCCGTTTCAAATCTTCTCGGATGGAAATTTTCAGAAAACTTAAGTAACCGTACAGCATCTTTGTATAAATAAAAATGCTTAAAGGCAATTTCACTGTTATCATTAATGGAAAAACTTAATTCGTTAAGTTGGTTGTCAATATTTTGATTTAGCCAACCTTGTGAGCACATGATCCTCAATGCGACATTTAAATATCCTTCATTGGCATTAAACTTTTCGGTTAATTCGTTTAAAGAGCAATCCTTCTTTGCAAGTAAATAATCAGTAAGGTCTTTTTCATAAAGAGAATATGCTGTAGGTGCTGTTACAATACCATCTAAATGTTGAAACAAATTTTTGCGAAAGTCGGATTTTTCTATTTTTGATAACATCAATTATCGAATTTAATTTATAAATTCCTGTTTTTATTTAGCTTAGGAAAGTTAATATAATTAATTCATTTTTTGAATAAAACTTAATTGACAAAAAAAAACACTCCTAAAATATAAAATTCCGGGAGTGTTTTTTTTATTTTATGAGAATTTATCTACTACGTCTTCTGCCACTATCTTTTCTTCTTTCGCTACCTGCAAAATTCCTATTTCTGTCACCATTACTTCTATTTCTATTGCTGCGGTTTCTGTCGCCACTTCCAAAACTTCTTTTGTCCCTGTTTCTACCTCTTGATTTAGGTTTTGTTGTAACTTCAACAATTACATTTCGATTATTGAATTCTGTGTTTTTAAATTTCTCAAGAACATCATCTCTGTAGTTTTTGTCAATTTCGAAAAATGAAAAACTTTTTAATATTTCAATTTGTCCAATTTCAACATCTCTCTTTTTTAGATTTTCATTGATAAAACCGATCAATCTAGCCGGATTAAGATCATCCATTTTTCCTATATTGATGTAGAACCTTGTAAATGAATCATCACCTGATCTTCCTCTTTCTTTGGATTCATCACCATTTAAATCACGTGCATTTTCATAATAAGACAGGAATTGATTAAATTCTAATGATACAAATCGTTTAATTAATTCTTCTCTGTCTAAGCCTTCTAATTTTTGATAAACATCAGGTAAATAATCTTTTATTTCTTTTTCATTGATGTCTATGTCATGTACTTTATCTATAAGACTGTATAACTGGATTTCACAAATCTCTTTTCCATTAGGAACTAGTTTGTGTTCAAATTTCTTATTTATTTTTCGTTCAATAGGCCGAAGTTTGCCTTTTTCCTTATTGGTTATCAATGCAATTGAAATACCTTTTTTACCTGCTCTTCCTGTTCTACCACTCCTATGGGTGTAATTTTCTGTTTGATCCGGTAATTTATAATTGATTACATGGGTCAGATCAGTTACATCCAAACCACGAGCGGCAACATCGGTAGCAACCAAGATTTGTAAATGCTTCGTTCTAAATTTTTGCATTACCATATCTCGTTGGGCCTGTGATAAATCACCATGCAGGGCATCGGCATTATATCCATCAGCAATTAATTTATCAGCAATATCTTTCGTCTCTCTACGGGTTCTACAAAAAACAATACTATAAATATTAGGATTGATATCAGCAATTCTTTTTAATGCAGGATAGCGATTTCTGTCGGATACCAGATAATATTCATGGCTTACATTATCGGCACCTACATTTTTTTTACCTGCTGATATTTCAACAGGTTTATTCATATAATTTTTTGCAATGGCCTCAACTTCTTTTGGAAAAGTTGCCGAAAAAAGTAAGGTTTGTTTGGTTTTTGGAGTAGCTTCCAAAACCTGATCCAGTTCCTCTTTAAAGCCCATATTAAGCATTTCATCTGCTTCATCTAAAACCAGCCATTGGATATTATCTAAATTTAATCGCCTTCTTTTTATTAAGTCAACTGTTCTGCCAGGGGTTCCAACAACAATTTGCGCACCTCTTTTGAGCCCTCTAATTTGATCTTCAATGTTCGCACCTCCATAGATGGCTAAAACATTTAAATTAGAAATATTCTTAGCAAATTCATCTATGTTTCTGGCAATTTGTATCGCCAGCTCTCTGGTAGGCGAAAGTATTATGGCTTGCGGGTTTTTATTAGTTAAATCTATTTGTTCCATAATTGGTAAACTAAAAGCAGCCGTTTTACCGGTTCCCGTTTGGGCAAATGCTTTTAAATCACTTTTAGAACTAATAATTTGTGGTATGGCAATTTCTTGAATTGGAGTAGGGCTTTGATAACCTAATTCTTCAAGAGCATCAATTATAGCTTGATTTAAGCCAAGTTCTTTAAATATCGACATATATTTTTATTTGTAAAACTCTATTCTTCATGTAAAATATTGAATTACAAATAAATACAGTTTCTGTGATTTTGAGCTTGCAAAAATACGTCTAATTTAATGAAGTACACTAATATTTTAATGCTTTTTAAACTTTTTTAAATGATTTTCAAAATACTTATTATTAAAAAACAAATAAGCATTTTCTACGTTACCTTGATCATTTATAATGATAGTACGAGCTGTATTACCTTCAAACCAGGAATAATTTTCTGAAGATTTAGATAAATTGAATTGCTTATTTTTAGCTAAGTGTTTAGATTCAATAAAACCTTTCCAATCTGATTGATTTTTATTCCTTTCAATTCCAATAAACAAAACATTGGGGTATTCTTTCTTCAGTATGATTAATTTTTCATGCAACATTTCAATTTTTCCCAGCTCTTTTGGCCAAAAATAAATTACGGCTATATTATTTTTGGTTATATCGTTAATACTGACTTCATTTCCATTTGTATTGTAGACCACTAATTTTGGCAACATATCCCCTTTTTTAAATTGCTCTTTTTGAAAAACCGATTTTTTTAGTTCACTTATATATGTTTCATCAGTACAATTATTATAAAAGAAATTTTGCAAATTATTGAATTCATTCACCGTTAAGTAATTTGCTGATAAAGATTTCCATAAACTACCGGCTAAAAGTCTGTTTTTAAAACTTTCGATATGTATTTTATCCTTAACAAGATTCATGTAATTCAACTCAATATTGCTCTTTTCGCGATCGAGATCTCTTTCAATATAGGCTAAATGATATAGATGTGTCTTTATAAAAAGAGTGTAAGGTGTATAATCTAATAAGGTTTCATCATTAAAATTAATCTTTTTACGGTAACTGTAAAATTCTTCACTTAATGCAGGAAGATCTTTTAATTTTAACATCCATTTGTGATTAAACGGATAGTATTCCATAATATAATAATATGGAAAATAAATACCGGTTTTTGCAAGTCTTTCAAAAAATTCAGAAGGAACATCACTTTCGCTTTCTATCAATTGATTGTATTTCGTTAATTTATCTTGAATACCATTATTGATAACCGCAGAAAACTCTTCTTCGTTTAGACGGTAATTATTTTTAAAGTTTTTTTCATTTTTTTCTTGTTCTAAATATAAATTTATCAAATAATTGTTTTTAGCACTTCCTTTACCACTAAAGATTAGGGATTCATCAAAATCCCAAGTGTTTAAATAAATTAGCAAACTATCTTGAGGCTCTAAGTATAAATATTGAAACTCGGGACCATGCCAAAAATGATAAAGGCCAATTTTTATGGAATCCAACTCAAAAGAGAATCTATTATTTATATCCAGTTTAGCCGAATCAATTAATTTTTTTCCTTCAAAAAAATACACATATTCAGCTTTTGGATTTTTTATTTTACCACCAAAAAAAGTAATATTATTTTCCTTTGAGCTGATACAACTCAATGAAAGCATCAATACACTAATAAGTGAAAGTGAAATAACCGGTAGAGAAAAGTAATTTTTTTTCAAATAATTTAGTTTAAACATGATAAGCAAATGTAATAATATACCTCACTTATTGCTGTTAATGTGTTGTTAAATGTTATATACAAAAAGGTTAAAGATTTTGAATATTATTAATTATTTTAACATATCAATATTTACTTAATTAAAAATATAAAATTTAATTTGTGTTTAGACCAAAATATGACATATTTAATTACTTTTGCAAAAAATTTAAAAGAAGATGTTATCAGTATCTAATTTATCGGTGCAATTTGGAAAAAGAGTATTATTTGATGAAGTGAACACCGTATTTACTCAAGGAAATTGTTATGGAATTATAGGCGCAAACGGATCAGGAAAGTCTACTTTTTTAAAGATCCTCGCTGGTGATGTTGACCCAACATCAGGATCAATAAATTTAGAAAAGGGAAAGAGGATGTCGGTTTTATCTCAAGACCATTTTGCCTTTGATGAATCTCCTGTACTGGAAACAGTAATGATTGGAAATAAACCATTATTTGATTTGAAAAAGAAATTAGATGAAATTTATGCTAAGCCTGATTTTTCAGAAGAAGATGGTGTGAAAGCGGGAGAACTTGGTGTTGATTTTGAAGAAATGGGTGGTTGGACAGCCGAAAGTGAAGCGGCAAGTTTATTGTCGTCTGTTGGAATAAAAGATGATATGCATTATATGTTGATGAAGGATTTAGATGGTAAATCTAAAGTTCGTGTTTTATTGGCACAGGCGTTATTTGGAAACCCGGATGTATTGATAATGGATGAGCCTACCAACGACCTGGATTTTGAAACAATTGAATGGTTAGAGAATTTATTGGCTAATTACGATAATACTGTAATTGTAGTATCACATGACCGTCACTTTTTAGATGCAGTTTGTACTCATGTTTCTGACATTGATTTTGGAAAAATAAATCAATATTCGGGTAATTATACTTTTTGGTATGAATCCAGCCAGTTGGCTGCGAAACAGCGCGCACAACAAAATAAAAAGGCAGAAGAAAAGAAAAAGGAATTGGAAGAATTTATTCGTCGTTTTTCTGCGAATGTGGCTAAATCCAAACAGGCAACAAGTAGAAAGAAAATGATTGATAAATTAAATATAGCAGATATTAAGCCTTCGAGTAGAAGATACCCGGCAATTATTTTTGAACAAGAACGTCAGGCCGGAGATCAGATTCTGCATGTGGAAAATTTGTCAAAAACAATAGATGGAAAAACTGTTTTTAAAAATGTAGATATTAACTTATCTAAAGGAGATAAAGTTGTATTGTTATCAAAAGCGTCAAGAGCAGCTACTTCTTTTTATGAAATAGTTACAGGGAGCGATAAACCTGATACAGGAGATTATAAATGGGGAGTTACCACTTCACAAGCATATTTGCCTATAGAAAATTCAGATTTCTTTGATAATAACCTGTCTTTAGTTGATTGGCTAAGACAATACGCTAAAACAGAAGTGGAGCGTGAAGAGGTTAATATAAGAGGGTTTTTGGGAAAAATGATCTTCAGTGGTGATGAAGCATTAAAACAAAGTAATGTTCTATCAGGAGGTGAAAAAGTTAGGTGTATGCTTTCAAGAATGATGATGACAAGAGCTAATGTTTTATTGATCGATGAACCTACCAATCACTTAGACCTTGAATCGATTCAGGCCTTTAATAATGCTTTGAAAAATTATAAAGGAACAGTTATTTTTTCTACTCATGATCATGAATTTGCCCAAACTGTTGGCAATAGAATTATTGAGATAACCCCAAAAGGAGTAATAGACAGATATATGAGTTTCGATGAATATCTGGACAATCAAAACATAAAAGAGCTAAGAACGAAAATGTATTCTTAATTCAGGCTAATGTTGATTTAAAAAATAAAATATTTGATAATTTGTTATTGAGACAATGAGACAATGAGGCAATGAGGCAATGAGATAATGAGATAATGTGTTAATGGGATAATGAAATACTTGCTAATGGCCTATAGCTAACCACGGAAAGCTCAACCTAATAGCTATCAACTAATAATCCCTCCTGGGGTGATATTTTTCAACAACCTTTTTTAAATGGCTTTTGTCTAAATGCATATAAATTTCTGTAGTAGTAATACTTTCATGACCTAACATTTGTTGTATGGCTCTTAAATCGGCACCATTTTCTAATAGGTGTGTGGCAAAGGAATGACGCAAAGTATGGGGACTGACGTTTTTTTTCATTCCTGTTTTTTCAACCAGGTCCTTTAATATCATAAATACCATATTCCTGGAGATTTGCTGACCTCTTCTGTTTAAAAATAATGTATCATCATAACCTTTCTTCACTTTTATTTTTGGCCGAATTTGATTTTTGTATATATCAATTAATTTTATGGTATAAATATTAATTGGTACGAACCTTTGCTTATTACCCTTTCCAATAACGCGGATGAATCCTTCATCAAAAAATAAATCAGAAATTTGCAAACTAATCATTTCACTTACGCGCAGGCCACAACTATATAAAGTTTCAAACATTGCTCTGTTTCTTTCTCCTTCAGGCTTGCTTAAATCAATTTGTGCTATTATTTTATCTATATCTTCTTCGGATAAAGTATCGGGTAATTTTCTGCCAATTTTTGGAGTTTCTACCAAATCAGTAGGATTGTCTTTACGATAATCTTCAAAGATTAAATAGTCAAAAAAATTGCGCAATCCTGAAATTAATCTGGCTTGTGATCTAGGGTTGATTTCCTTAGCATGATGATAAATAAATTGTTGGATTATTTCTTCAGTAACATTAAATGGGTTGTACTTAAGTTCATTATTTTTTACATAGTTAATTAATTTCTTAATATCATGACCATAACTGAGGATCGAATTTTGAGATAATCCACGCTCAATTTTTAAATAATGTTGATAATCTTTTAATATATTATTCCAAGGCATTGAATTATTGCAGGTTATTTAGGATTAATCAATTTCAATGATAATTTGACAAGGCTTTGCATAAATTTATAGTATTTTTGAAAACCTATTAATATAAACGAAAATAAGAATAATAAATTTAAGCTTGTGAATTGAACCTTGAAAATGTTTTTTTAATGGATGGAATTCCTAATACTAAATCTTATGTAATTAATAAGTTTATATTTAAATATGCACAAAAATATTTATGCCTATGAAATTAATTGTTATCAACGGACCAAATTTAAACCTACTTGGTAAAAGAGAAACAGGTATTTATGGAAAATTAACTTTCGAAGAATATTTTAAAGATCTGCAAAATAAATATCCAAGTATTGAATTAGAATATTTTCAATCGAATATTGAAGGTGAATTGATAAATAAAATCCAGGAAACAGGTTTTTCCTATGATGGTATTATTTTAAATGCAGCTGCCTATACACATACTTCTGTAGGTATTGGTGACGCGATAAAGGCTGTGCAAACGCCTGTTGTTGAGGTGCATATATCAAATATTTATGAACGGGAAGAATTCCGTCAACAATCATTTATTGCTCCAAATGCAAGTGGTATCATTGCTGGATTTGGTATGAAGGGTTATGAACTGGCCCTGTTATCTTTAATAAATAATGATTGAATATATTCCACAAGAAATAAAGATTTATTAACAAATTGATAATTTCTATCAAATATCAGTTTTTATTACATCTTCTTTTTTTATTTTTACTTTTTTAAAATTTTAAATAATGATTTTAGTAGCAGATAGCGGTTCAACAAATACAAATTGGATTGCATTAGATAATAAAGGGCAAACTTATTTTAAAATTGATACCAAAGGATTAAACCCGGCAGTTTTTTCTAAAGAAACCCTGTATGATAGAATAATTTCTAAAAAGGAATTGAATGAAATTAGGAATGAAGTTCAAAAAATATTTTTTTATGGGGCGGGTTGCGGTACAAAAACTGCTGTTAATTATTTAATAGAAGTTTTTGAAGAGGTATTTAAAAACGCCGAAATTGAAATTTACGAAGATACCATTGCTGCTGTTAAGTCATTACAAACTGATAAGCCAGGAATCGTTTGTATACTCGGTACAGGTTCCAATTGTAGTTATTATGATGGTAATAAAACACATCAAAAAGTTGTATCCTTAGGTTATATTATCATGGATGATGCAAGTGGAAATTATTATGGAAAAGAGCTATTAAGAGATTATTACTTTAAAAAAATGCCTGAGAATTTTGCCAGAAAATTTGAAGATAAGTATGATTTGAGTCCGGATACAATTAAAGAATATCTTTACAAAAATGAGAACCCCAATACTTATTTGGCTCAGGTGGGGAGATTTTTAATTGAAAATAAATCGCATGGTTATGCTAAAAAAGTTGTTAAAAAAGGATTGCGTTTATTTGTTGAGAATCAAATTTTGCTGTTTGAAGAAAGCAAGAACATACCAATTTATTTTGTAGGATCAATTGCTCATTTTCTAAGCGATGAGATTAGGGAGGTACTGGATGAATATAGTTTAACATTAGGAAAAATAATCAGGCACCCAATAATTACCTTGGCACAATATCATGCTTCTCAAATTTAATTAAAAGGGATTAATGATTTTTTATGCTATGCATATTTTATTTAAACGCAATAACTGAAATTTCAACATTGACATTTTTTGGTAATTTTGCAACCTGAACTGTTTCTCTGGCAGGTGCATTTGCTTCATCAAAGTAAGATCCATAGATCTTATTTATTAGAGCAAAATCATCCATATTTGTGATGAAAATGGAACTTTTAATCACATGGTTAAAATTCATATCTGCAGCAGCTAAAACAGCTTTTAAATTTTGCATTACTTGTTGCGTTTCGTCAGAAATAGAATTTAAATTTAAATTACCCGTTTCCGGATCAATAGCAATTTGCCCCGAAGTGTAAAGTGTATTATTTAGTAGGACTGCCTGGCTATACGGACCTATTGGAGCCGGAGCTTTTTGAGTTTCGATAATTTTCTTCATTATAATGATTTTTAAAAAAGTAAAGTTACAAATAATTAAAAAAGACGCTTGTCAGGTGTCTGCCTTTGATCATATTTCAAATCGCTCAACGCTGAGGATTTGATCCCTATAAAGAAATAATATGTAGCCCTATCACCAAACGGAATCCAGTTGAAACTAAAGCGCCAACTATCCAGATCACGTTCAAAACGTAATTGTGTATATGTGATACCTTTATTTTCGAAGTCATAACCTGATGAAAAACCAACTCTCCATTTAGGTGAAAATTCTAAATTTCCCGAAACTTGCACTGAATTAGACGATATTCTATTTTCGCCTCTTGAGTTGGTATAAGTGAGTGAGTATCTCAACCTTAAATCCCAAGGCATAGTAAGATTGTATAATTTTGCGACCTTTACTTCTTCCTTTGTATTTACTTCTTGACGGTTGTCGGTTAAACTTTTGCCAAACATATCGACATCATTATTTGAGGCATCAGATCGTTCAGATGAACTGCTTGTGGTTTTATTCTTCCCTACATCCTTACTTGAGATAGAATAATTTCCTGTTAAATTGGCATTGGTCAATCGAAACAGGCTTCCGCCATTATTGATGTTGAAGGTATTGATCTTGGTTCCATTCGCGTTAATAGCATATGGATCCATAGTAGCGTTTAAGTTTAAATTTAATTTGTTCTTGAGCATTTGTGTTCCGGCAGTCATCCTAAGCGGACTCCACTTCAATGAATCTGCAGCCATATTATAACTGGTCGAAAAATTCAAATTATTTAAAATCTTAATTTTTTTAAACTCTTCATTATCAGGATCTTTTGATGCTACTTTACCTTCTAGGGTATTATTTACTGACATACCGATACTGCTGCTTAAGCCCCTTGAAGGAGTACCAAAAACCCCATTTTGAAATCTAGTATATTCCCGAATGTCATCTGGATCCAAACTCGCTTGAAACTCATCATAATATTGACTAAAATCAGGGCGATAACTATAAGAAACAGAAGGGCGGACAACATGCCTAAGAGCTCTTAGCCTTCCTTTTTTAAAGTTTAACAAACCATAAAAAGTTGTTGATGCAGCTACACTGGCAGAGTATTCTCTATATGAATCAAATCCATTGATTGTATCATTTACAACTTCTTCTAGATCATCATCCCATTCCTTTCTAATGGTTTTAAAAACCCAAACATCTTTATAAACAAAATTAGGTGAAATGGTAGCATATTTAAATAATTTTGAATTTGTCCCCATTGAAATATCATGCTTTATTCCGGTTTGAGCATTTTTAAACATTTCAGCGGTTCCAAATTCATCATCTGTTGTTGATATCCTGTTTTGAGCATTCATACTATAGGTAACTCCAATATTTTGAATAGAATTTTTTTTTGGAACCAACTTTAGGCGCAAATGGGTAAATCCTATCCATATTCACAAGAAGTGAAGGTAAATTCATGTCAATTCTTTCTGTATTGGTGTTTTGTGTGTGTGTTAATGATGCATTCATATTGAACGGAGTTCCAACAAACTTTTTATAATAAGATACAGATGAACTAAAGGTATTTACCAAATAAAAGGGAGAACTGGATTCATTTATTGACTCGGTAAAAAAACTACTGCTACCAAAACTTACAGAGGCCGAAAATCTGGCGTTAGGATTTGATAACGCTGATTGGCTATGCGACCAGCGGATAAAAAAGTTTGTTGATTTGCTAAAATCAGGAAAACCTCGTTGACTATTTATTAGATTCTCATAGCGGAAACTAAAATTTCCGGTAAATTTATATCTTAGTGAATAAGATGATTCTGTTCTTATACCCCAACTTCCGTTAGTATAAATATCAGCAAGAACAGCCAGATCGACATAATCGTTAATAGAAAAATAATAACCACCATTTTGTAAGAAATAACCTTGATTATTATTTTGGCCCCAGGTTGGAATTATAAAACCTGATGCTCTGCCACTTGTTATCGGAGCATAAAAGAAAGGTAAAAATAAGGGTGTAGGTACATCTGCAATAACTAAGTTGCTTATTCCACCAACAACTTTACCATCGGGTACTACTTTAATATTCGAAGTTTGAATATAATAATCAGGATTTTCTTTTTGAGAGGTGGTAAACCTTGCTTTGTTAATATAAAAGGTGCTATCATTCTCTCTTTTGGTAATATCACCGGTGATTATCATATTTTGTTGCTCAGTTTTTGAATTATAAATTATCGCTTTTTCATTTTTAAAATTATAGATAAGCGAATCTTGAGTTGAATGCTGAGAACCTTGTTTAAATTCGGGTCTTTGGATGTAATTTCCTAATGTGTCATAAATTCCGGTTGCTATCGCAAGACTGTTTTTATAATCAATAATAATTTTTCCTGCTTTCAACTCTATATCCTGATAATATAATTCGGCTTCATCATATAAGGTAGCTCTTTGATTAACGAAGTCATTTGACATAAAATCTTTGGATTTATGAACAATATTATCTTCTAAAAACTCTTTTGAAATATTTACACTATCAACTTTAGTTGTGTCTTTCGGTAAAATTTTCAATTCACTTCTATTTAAAACAGGAATAGTGTCTAAATTTTTATTGATACTGCTTTTTTTCCTTTCGCTTGAATCAATTTGAGCATGGCCCGAATTAATTCCGAAACAAAAAAATATTGTAAAGAAAACTATGTAGCTTAAATTTGTATACAATGCTATAAATAGTATTTTTGTAAAAAAAATGTCTTATTTTTTAAAGTTACAAACTTACATATATTTTTTAAGTGGTTTAAATTTAAATAAAAAAAACTAGAGCTATATTAACTATGAAATTTTCAATTAAAAAGAAAGATTTATCAGGGCGTATTTTATTTATTTTAAGTTTAATTTGTATTATAACTTTTCAATTCGATTCAATCGCCCAGGAAAGTTTTATAGTTGTTTTAGATGCGGGTCACGGGGGTAAAGATCCAGGGCGGCCGGCAAAAAATTATATTGAAAAGGATATTGCTTTAAAAATAGTATTGTTGGTTGGAGAAAATTTAAAAAACGATAAAAATATTAAGGTTGTTTATACACGTGATAAAGACGTTTTTGTTGAGCTGAAAGAACGAGGTAAAATTGCAAATGACGCCAATGCAAATTTATTTGTTTCTGTGCATTGTAATGCTTTTCATACTCAGGCTTATGGAACCGAAACCTATGTTTTAGGATTACATGCTAATAAACAGAACTTTGAAGTAGCAAAAAATGAGAATTCGGTAATTTTTCTTGAGGATAATTATGAAGAAAAATATGAAGGATTCGATCCAAACTCTCCTGAAGCTGTAATTGGCCTTACCTTGATGCAAGAAGAATATTTAGACGAGAGTCTGATATTAGCGAGTAATATTCAATCAAATTTCACTAATGACCTAAATCGGAAGAATAGAGGGGTAAAACAGGCGGGTTTTGTTGTTTTGCATCAAACATATATGCCAAGTGTATTGGTTGAAACGGGATTTATAACAAATAAAGATGAGGGTGCTTTCTTGCATTCGAAAAGAGGACAAGAAAAAATAGCCAAATCCATTTATAAAGCAATTATAGACTATAAAAAACATTTGGATGATAATTTTGTTGTTGAAGAAAAACCTGAACCGAAAGTTGAAAAACAGATATCACGGATCTATCCGGAAGTTGACTTTAAAGTGCAAATTGCATCAAGCTCAAAAAAACTGCCCTTAAAATCATATAACTTCAAAGGCTTGAAAGAAGTAGAAAGATTAAAAGTAGGGAATCATTATAAATATTATTATGGCATATCTTCTGATTTTGATGAAATAACAACTCTGAAAATGCAAGCTAGAAAAGCAGGATTTAATTCAGCTTTTATAGTTGCCTATAAAAATAAGGTCAAAGTTTCAGTTTCTGAAATACTGAAATAGTTTGATGGTTAATATTTTTATTAATTATACAGGATAAATTAATATTTCTTTGGGCTATAATAACCTTATTTTTCTAAAGAAATGTTTTATTAAAGATGTGCTAAACAAAAAAATTAGTAATATTGCTAATCTAAATAAGAAATTTTGAAAGTGTCTAGAGAACTTAAAACAGGAATAGTTGCTTTACTGATTATAGCCCTTTCAATTTGGGGATATAACTTTTTAAAGGATAAAAGCCTATATAATAATACAAGAGTATTTTATGCTGAATATTTAAATGTACAGGGTTTGGTTCCTAAAAGCCCGATTTCTATTAACGGTTTAAAAGTTGGAAGCGTCGAAAAAATCACCTTTCATCCTCGTAAAAGAGGTGTCTTGATTGCACATCTTAGCATAACGAATAAGATACAATTTTCTAAAAACAGTATTGCTCAAATCTATAGTGCAGATTTTATTAGTGGAAAATCATTAAAAATAAACATTGTTATTGATAATGATGAATTTGCTGTTGATGGAGATACCTTGGTTGGAGAGGTTGATTCGGGGATATTGGGTATGATTAATGAACAAATAGGACCTCTACAATCAAAGGTTGAGAGTTTTATCGTAAATACCGACTCGGTAATGCAAAATTTCAACAAAATATTAAATACACAAAATCAGGAAAATATTAAAATGTCTTTAGAATCGTTACGTTTAACTTTAGATAACTTTAACAGTATATCAGAAAGGGTAAATGTAATGTTTAAAGAAAATAATAAGATGGATAGCATATTGAATTATGCGAATATTTCTATGCGAAATTTATCACAAATTACAGATTCCTTACAAAAAGCAAATATTGGAGCTACTGTTTTGAAATTACAAAATTCATTAGATAGTTTTAATAGCATTTTGGAGAACATTGACGCAGGGCAAGGTACTATGGGTAAATTGATGAAAGATGATGAATTGTATAAAAATTTAACTGCAGCTTCAAAAGAATTAGAAGAATTACTACGAGAGGTTAAATTACATCCCAAACGATTTGTTCATGTTTCTATGTTTGGAAAAAAGGAAAAACCTTATGAAGAAGTTAAAGAAGAGTAGTTAATAACTTCTAATAAATAGGTATTTATCAAGAATAAATAATTTTTTAGCTTTACCACATAATTAACTTGAAAAAGTTTAATTTTAAAAGATAATTTATAGATACACTATTACATGTCTTACATTTCAAATTTTCTTTTTGCCATACTATTTTTGGCAGGTACTGGTTTTTTTACTAGAAATGTAAAAAAATTGATTAGAAATATTAAACTTGGTAAAGATATTGACCGAAGCGATAATTCATCCAAAAGATGGAAAAATATGTTTTATATTGCTTTAGGTCAATCAAAAATGGTGAATCGACCTGTTGCAGGAATACTTCATATCATTGTTTACTTAGGATTTATTATTATCAATATTGAGGTATTGGAAATTATAATTGACGGATTAGTTGGTTCACATCGAATTTTCTCATTTGCCGGTATATTTTATAATTTCTTGATTGGATCCTTTGAAATATTGGCTTTTTTAGTTCTGTTATCTGTGATCATTTTTTGGAGTAGAAGAATGATATTAAAAATTCCACGTTTTTGGAATAAGGAAATGACTTCATGGCCCAGAAATGACGCTTTGAACATATTATATTTTGAAATGGTATTGATGAGTTTATTCCTGATCATGAATGCTGCAGATTACAGTTTGCAACAAATAGGAGCTATACATTACGTACATGCAGGCAGTTTTCCAATTAGTAGTTATTTAGCGAATTGGTTGCCCCAAAATGAAATTATTTTATTTTATATTGAAAGAAGTGCTTGGTGGTTACATATAATTGGAATATTTATCTTTTTAAATTACCTTTACTATTCAAAACATTTGCATATTTTATTGGCTTTTCCTAATACTTTTTATGCAAATTTAGATGCGCTTGGAAAATTTGATAATTTAGAATCAGTTAAAAATGAGGTTAAATTGATGTTAGATCCAAATGCAGATCCATTTGCTGCGACTGCTGATAACGTTTCAGATAATGTCTCTGATAAATTTGGAGCTAATGATGTAACAGATTTGACTTGGGTTCAATTAATGAATGCCTATACATGTACCGAATGTGGTAGATGCACATCGGTTTGCCCGGCTAACCAGACAGGAAAAGAACTTTCTCCGAGAGCAATAATGATGAAAACACGTGATAGACTTGAAGATGTAGGTAAATTGATTGATAAATCAGGCATTAAAGAGTTTCGAGAAAAAGGAGATGAAAAATCTCTTTTGACAACAATAACAAATGAAGAGATCTGGGCTTGTACCAGTTGTAATGCCTGTGTAACAGAGTGCCCGATTGGTATTGATCCATTATCTATTATTATTGACTTAAGAAGATACCTGGTTATGGAACAATCAGCTGCTCCTCAGGAACTGAATATGATGATGACCAATATAGAAAATAATGGAGCACCATGGCAGTATAATCAAATGGATAGATTAAATTGGAAAAACGAATAATTAATTGAAAAATTTAAGGATTCAATGATTAGAAATTAAATCATTGGGTCATTAATTCATTAAAAAAGTAATTTATGAAAGTACCAACAATGGCTGAAATGATTGCAGAAGGTAAAGTTCCTGAAGTTTTATTTTGGGTTGGTTGTGCAGGAAGTTTTGACGATAGAGCAAAAAAAATCACAAAAGCTTTCGTCAAAATTTTAAATGAGGCTAAAGTTGAATTTGCGGTTTTAGGAACAGAAGAAAGTTGTACCGGTGATCCGGCTAAAAGAGCGGGAAATGAATTTTTATTTCAAATGCAGGCTATAACAAACATTGAAGTTTTAAATGCATATAAAATTAAAAAAATTGTGACAACTTGCCCTCACTGTTTTAATACATTAAAAAATGAATATCCAGAATTGGGTGGTAATTACGAGGTAATGCATCATACTGAATTTTTAAATTCATTATTTGATGAAGGAAAAATATCCATTGAAGGAGGAGTATACTCTGGTAAACGAATAACTTTTCACGACCCATGTTATTTAGGAAGAGCTAATGATGTTTATCAGGCACCAAGAGATTTAATTCAAAAATTAGAAGTTGAATTAATTGAAATGAAAAGATGTAAATCAAACGGATTGTGTTGCGGTGCAGGAGGAGCTCAAATGTTTAAGGAAGCCGAAAAGGGAGATAAGGAAATATTTGTTGAACGAACAGAAGAGGCTCTGGAGACTAAACCTAATATTATTGCCACTGGTTGTCCGTTTTGTAATACCATGATTACCGATGGAATTAAATATAAAGAAATAGAATCAGAAGTAACCGTATTGGATATTGCTGAATTAATTGCAAATGCAAACGATTTGTAATATATAAATTTAAGATATGCCTTTTGTTAGAGATAAAAATTTAGTGAACATTTACGAAGAAATCGATAAAGCAAATGATACAATTAAAACTTTATCAACGGCTTTAAAAGACGAAGAAGAAAATAATACTTTACTTCAAAAACATCGCATCGGTTTGGGTGTCTTTGGACTTGTATTATTGATATTATTTATTTGGTCATTTTTACCTAAGTCAAAACAATACAAAGAAGAGTATTTGATTAAAAATAATTTAAGTATTGTAGATACTGATTCTTTACATAAACTCGAAAGAAAGGCCAGGCAAGTAATTATTTCAGATTCATTAAAAACATCTGTTGCTGATATGAGCATAATTTATGGAGTTCAAATTGGTGCTTTTATTAATTTTAGTTCTAATTTGATCTCAGATGATATTTCTCAATTAGAAGCATTTGAAGAAAACGGCTTCAATAAATTTGCAGTAGGAAAATTTACGACGTATAAAGATGTTGTTTTGTTACGTGATGATCTAAAGCGTCTTGGATTTAAAGATTGCTTTATTATTGCCAAATCTTACGGGGTGCCGGTCAATATGAAGGAAGCGCTTGAATTAAGTGGTGAAAAATGGATCAGAGGTAGCACTAATTAAAAATCAAAAACATTTAATTTGTCAACATTGAAATCATGGCTTAAAGCTGCTCGTTTACGCACCTTGCCATTATCACTTTCAGGAATTATTGCAGGATCTTTTTTAGCAGCATCTAAAGGCTATTTTGATCCAATTATTTTAAGTCTGGCTATTTTAACAACCGTTGGGTTCCAAATAATCTCCAATTTAGCCAACGATTATGGTGATGGTATTAAAGGCACAGATAATGAGGATAGGGTAGGGCCAAAAAGAACTTTGCAAAGTGGAGAAATCACACCGAATAAAATGCTAAATGCGATTAAAATTACAGGTGCAGTGACCTTCATTATAGCTTTGTTTTTGATATATGTTTCATTTGGTTGGGAGAATATTTTTTATTCAGTGCTGTTTTTTCTTTTGGGAATTGGTAGTATAGCAGCTGCTATTAAATACACTATGGGTAATAAAGCCTATGGATATTATGGTTTTGGGGATATTTTTGTTTTTATTTTTTTTGGCCTTCTGAGTGTATGCGGTACCTATTTTCTATATACGCATAATTTAAACTTTACTATATTTTTTCCTTCCATTTCGATTGGTTTATTAAGTGTGGCTGTTTTAAATTTGAATAATATGCGTGATAGAGAGTCTGATAAAAAATCAAATAAAAACACCTTGGTTGTGAAAATAGGTGATGAGTTTGCTAAATATTATCATTATTATTTATTGACAGCCTCTTTTCTTTTTGCTTTTCTTTATACGATGATTCAATATACCTCGCCTTGGCAATTATTATTTTTAATAGCTTATGTTCCGATTTTTAAACATTTATTTACGGTATATAATAATCACAACCCAAAAGATTTAGATCCGGAATTAAAAAAATTGGCTTTAAGTACTTTTTTATTTGCTGTTCTGTTTGGTTTGGGACAAATATTCTAAACATGATATTTTTCATTTTAATAGAAGATAAACACCTGTATTTAAAACATTCGATGTAAGCACAGGCTTTAATCACTTAAAGGATTATTTGTTGACACCGCTAATTATGAACATTTAAATTATTCCTATATAAATTCAGATTTATTAAGCGGCAGAATTTTTGAACCAGGTAGAAATTTTATCATTTATTTGAATTATACCTTTTAGAATAGTTTTTATATAGTTAGTTTAGTTCGAAAACTGTGGCTGAAATTTTTTTAGCCACAGTTTTTTTATATCAAAAACATGCATTAATTTTATTACATATCTCAAACTTTAAAATTAAACCATGAAAATAACTTTTCTAGGCCACGCTTCATTGGCAATCGAAGTCGCAGGTAAAAACATTATTGTTGACCCTTTTATTAGTGGAAATGAATTGGCAAAAAATATTGACCTTAATTTACTTAAAGCAGATTATATTTTAATAACTCATGCGCATCAAGATCATGTTTTGGATGTTGAAATTATCGCTAAAAGAACCAGAGCCAAATTGGTTTCTAATTTTGAAATTGTAAATCATTATGGTGATCTGGGTATTGAGGGCCACCCCATGAATCACGGTGGAAGCTGGCAATTTGATTTTGGTAAACTTACATATACAAACGCGATCCACACAAGCTCGTTTGCCGATGGAACCTATGGTGGTCAACCTGGTGGTTTTATATTAGAAACCAAAGAAGGGAACATTTATATTGCCGGAGATACTGCATTGACCATGGATATGCAGTTAATTCCGATGCAGACCAATTTGGATCTGGCCATCTTACCAATTGGAGATAATTTTACAATGGGTATTGACAGTGCAATAATCGCTTCTGATTTTGTGAAATGTAGCAGGGTATTGGGATATCATTATGATACTTTTGGCTATATAGAAATTGATCATAAAAAGGCAATGAGTTCATTTAAAAATAAAAATAAAGAATTGATATTGTTGGATATAGGAGGAGAATGTTTGGTTTAAACTGAATTGTTTATTCCTGTTGCATGTAAAATTAATTTTATTTTATTAATTTTATGAAACTATCTAATTTCATAGATCATTAAATGCTTAAATGAAATTACAATCAAAGTTCCTTTAAGATTTTGTTAATCTTTCAGGAAACAGTTTTATTAACTCGATGTTTCACTAAAAAAATATGATTATGAAGGCTAATATGGTTGGCTGGTTTGAAATTCCGGTAACGGATATGACAAGAGCCAAAAAATTTTACGATAATGTTTTTGATATTAAAATTCAGATACAAGATTTTTCAGGGATCTTGATGGGATGGTTTCCTTTTGCAGATGATCCTGAAGCTAAAGGATCCAGTGGATCATTGATTCATAATGAAAAATATTATAAACCTTCTTCTAATGGAATTTTAGTATACTTTTCTTCACCTGAAATAACTTATGAACTTAGCAAAGTTGAAGAAGCCGGGGGTGTGGTTTTACAGGAAAAAACCTTGATCAATGACGATATTGGTTATATGGCACTTTTTTTAGATTCTGAAGGAAATAGAATTGCTTTGCATTCTAAAGAATAGTTTAACCCTAACTTAATAAAATATATAGTTTTAATAAACTGTTACAGGAAAAACAGTTGTTTTTGAATTGACTAAATATTGCACGTTATAGTACCCTCGCTAGGAATCGAACCTAGATCTAAAGTTTAGGAAACTTTTATTCTATCCGTTGAACTACGAGGGCTGATCTTTTTACACTTCACTTGTTAATTATATAATAAAGCTTATGAGGATATATCTTTTGAACGCGGTAAATCATTTATACAGCAAAAATAAAATTATTGATTTAATCCCGATTAAGGGCTGGCAAGATAAATATTTTAATCCTTTAGGCAAAGAACCTATAATTTATTTTAAGGAGTATATTGAGCATTATATTTAGTTTAATTATGAGGATGCAATTTGTATTAATAAGGTTTATTAACTCTTATCATTGTTAGCTCATTATACAATTATCAGTTTTAATATTACCTTCAAAAACCAGCTTAAGAATTTGAACTCACTTTTTTCTTGTTCCACAATTTAACCCTAATTATTTTTTCAAGAATACTTTCAATTTTATCAACTGTTTGCTCAAATTCATGAGCTAATTCATAAACCCCTTCTTTTTTAATGCTACCGGTACGAGAAATGGTTAGTAATATTTGTTTACTCTTATCTTTACTTAGGCTGTCTTTATCAAAATCAAGGTTAGAATGAGCAAAAGTATTACGAATAACACTAATTCTATGAAACAATTCAAACTCTTTATCTTTGATCAATTTAAGAGATCTAAGAAGTCTTATCTTTTTACCATAATTGAAATAAGTTGTATTCATTAAAATATTTTCAAATTCATCTTTTTTATCTGTCTTAAAGTATTCTCCTATAATAAGAGCTAAAAGATGCTCGATGAAATTGATATTACCAATGATATTTCCACGTACTTTGTTTGGGTGTTTCTTTTTTAAACTTTCCAAACTTTCCAGAACTTCTAATCTTCCAAAACCCATAATTTTTGATTTTACGTTAACCCAATATAAAAGTAGGTATTTAATAGGCTAAATAACAATGATTAAAGTCATGTTATGTTTTTTAAAAGTAGATATTTTAAATACAGGTCTTATAATTATAATTTAACCAGTATCCTAACCACAAAAAAAACCCGGAAAAATTTCCGGGTTAAATAAATTAACTGAGCTTTTAATAAAACATTTATCAGAACATATCTGTCTTAAATTTTTGACCACCTATAGATGCTTCATACATCAATCCACCAATAGCATTTGTATAAACAAGCATACCATCCTTATATTCAGCATCAATTGATGCACCCGTTTTTAACGCCACGGCTGATGCTTGTGCGGCGAATTCAAATTTATTACCTACAAATCGATCATAGGCTTTGGCATTTTCAAAAAATATAACCTCTGCATATTTTTGTCCACCTGCCTGAAATCCAATAGTAAGCTGTGACATTTTACAATCAGCAACAGGTGCGCCTCCTTTAAAAACAGTTCCTTTACCTGCAGCTCCACCAACTCCAAGACCACCTTTTCCAATTCCAGGGAATATCGCATAGCCATAGGCTGAATTAAATAGTGAACTAATCTTAGAATTTTTTTCCTTAAAGTCGTTAATAGTTTCTATTGCTTTGCCCACATCATTTTTTTGAGAATAAGATGTAAAGGAAAGAAAAACAAGTAGAAAAGAAATAATCGTAATTTTAGTTTTCATAATATTAAGTTTAAATAGGGTTTAAAAATAGATTTAAATATACTGCTTTTTTTTAAAATTTATAATTAATACAAATTCCAATAGATGTAAAAGGGTTTACGGAGTATTCTGATTCTAATAGGTTACTTTAAATATAGTATCAAATATATTTAAGTATTAAAACCAAAATTTAATATTTACTTACTGTGAGTTAACCTATTTGTCATAGATTTTTCAAGTGAATCAAATAATTTTTTAATATGTTCATCTATATTTTTGTAAAATAAATTATTGTATTTCATGTTTTTTTTATATTTCATTTTATAAATTTCAAGTTCTATTTGTCTTGTAGCTTCTTTAACTATGAAATTAGTAATTTCATATTTGTATCTTGAATTTCTAAATTCAAAAATGACCGAATAATATACATCAACATATAATTCCTGAAAATCATTTGGACCCCATAGAATTTTAAAAGCTCCTTTACCTTCATATACCTCCACTTTATTTTTAATTATTATAGAATCTGTTGGGTAAACATTATTATCTAATAACCATTGTTTTGCACGTGAATAAAATTCATCTTTTGAAATTCCTTTGATCTCAATAACCTCATTATAATTTACTTTTCCATTCTTAAGCGGTAAATTACCTAAGTATCTGTTTTGTGCATCGCATACAACTGTAAATATTATAAAAGAAAGTAATAGTTTATTCATTTGCAAATAGTTTTTTTAAATTTTTTATAAGCTGTTTTTATTATGTGACATGAATATAAAATTAGTAAATTATTATTTTACCTGTTGATATTTTTAAGCCAGATAAAAGTAAAAATAATTTATATTTGTCTACTGTGATTCTTAAGTTGCATAATTGTGACATGAACCTAAACATTTTTCGGGATCGATGTTAACAGAATAAAGAATTATATCATCCTGACAATAATATGCAAAAATAAACTGATGAAAGCCACCTTTAAAAAGTATACCCTAAATTTTAAACTTCCTAGTGGTACTTCAAGAGGAGTTTTACATTCTAAAGAAACCTATTTCTTAAGAATCACTAAAGATCAGAAAGTTGGAGTAGGAGAATGCGCATTATTTAAAGGTTTGAGTGCTGATGACAGGCCTGATTACGAAAAAAAGCTACAATGGATATGCAGTAATATCCAATTGAATAGTAAAGTTTTATTAAAAGAATTAATTGAATTTCCTTCCATACAATTTGGTTTGGAACAAGCTTTCCTGTCGCTTAAAGGTGAAGATACATTTGAATTATTTTCATCCGAATTCACTAAAGGAAAGGAAGGGATCTCGATAAATGGATTAATATGGATGGGCGATAGGTCTTTTATGCAAAAACAGATTGCAGAAAAGTTAAAGCACGGATTTAAAACCCTAAAATTAAAAATTGGTGCTATAGACTTTATAACTGAATTAAATTTGTTGAAGAATATTAGGAAGGAATTCTCTTCTAACGAAATTGAACTAAGGGTTGATGCCAATGGCGCCTTTGAATCTCAAGATGCTTTAGAAAAAATAAAACAATTATCTGATTTTGATTTACATTCTATAGAACAGCCAATCAAGGCAGGACAGTGGCAAGAAATGGCTGGTCTGTGCGCCATGGCCCCTATGCCAATTGCTTTGGATGAGGAGTTGATAGGGATATTTGATGAATCGGAAAAAGAAAAAATGATTCAAACAATTAAACCTCAATATATTATTTTAAAACCCAGTTTAATTGGTGGTTTTCACTTGAGTGATACATGGGTAAAAAGGGCAAAAAGAAACAACATATCCTGGTGGATAACATCTGCTTTAGAAAGTAATATTGGATTAAATGCCATAGCTCAGTACACATATACTCTGCAATCTGAAATGCCTCAAGGCTTAGGTACGGGTGGATTGTTTACTAATAATATAGAATCTCCATTGAAAGTAATAAATGGATCTTTATTTTATTCACCAGATCAAAATTGGACTGATATTGATGTAATATTTTGTGAATAATACTATTTTTGAATTTTAAAATAAAAAAATGAATTTTATACAACAGGCTTATACAGGAGAGAATAATTGGTGGAGATATTTACTCTCTATAATTGTAGTCTTTATAGGCTGGCAGTTTATAGGAATAATTCCGTTGTTTATGGCGGCATTCGCAAAAACTAAGGATATAGCTGAGCTTCTTGATGCCTCTGCAGATGCATTTATGAGCTTGGGTATCAATTCAAATTTGTATCTTTTTGTTATGATCTTATCCTTTTTATTTGGTTTGATTTCTTTATTTTTTGCAATTAAATACATTCACTTAAGAGCTTTTAAAACCTTATTTACAAGTCGTATTAATATTGATTGGAAACGAGTGTTTTATGGATTTGCCTTGTGGTTTTCCATATCATTAGCCCTTCTTGTGCTTGACTACTTTGTAAATTCTGATAATTATGTTTGGAATTTTCAACCAATTCCTTTTTTTATCTTAGTTGGAATATCTTTTGTATTTATGCCTTTTCAAACCAGTTTTGAAGAATTATTATTTAGAGGGTATTTTATGCAGGGTTTGGGTATATGGTTTAAGAATGCGGCTGTACCCTTATTTATAACCTCAATTGTATTTGGATTGTTACATAGTTTTAACCCTGAATTTGATAAACTGGGACCTATGATATTGATTTATTATATAGGAACCGGATTTTTATTTGGTATCACGACATTAATGGATGATGGTACCGAATTGGCATTAGGAATGCATGCGGCCAATAACATTGTAGCAGCTGTTTTTGTGACAATGAACTGGACAGTTTTTCAAACAGAAGCATTATTGATCGATACTTCTGAACCTAATGTTGGAATCGAGTTATATTTACCTGTATTTGTTATTTATCCAATTGTGATTTTTATTTTATCCAAAAAATACGGATGGAAAAATTGGAAACAGAAGCTATTTGGTAATATTGACAAACCGATGGAGATTGAATCAAATTAAAATCTATGAATTTTAATTTTTTACATAACAATTTAAACTTCAAGGAATTTCATTTTCTGAAAGTAATGAATTGTTAAGTTTTGCTAAAACAAATTTTATCGATATACATCGCTTTTTAATTGATTGGTTAGATAATTCAGATTATATAAGTGTTAGCACTTCCGGTTCAACCGGAAAGCCTAGGGTATTACAGCTTAAAAAAGAATTTATGGTTAATTCGGCCATAGCAACAGCCAATTATTTTGATCTTAAACCCAAAACAAAAGTTTTATTGTGTTTACCAACTAATTTTATAGCAGGTAAAATGATGTTAGTGAGAGCGATAATTCTAGGCTGGCATATAGATGTTGTTGATTCAACTTCAAATCCTATCCAACATATTACTAGCACCTATGATTTTTCAGCAATGATCCCATTACAGTTGTTTAACTCGTTAGATAAACTAAATAAAATTAAAAAACTTATCATTGGTGGTGGCCATGTTTCTAAGGAATTGCAACTAAAAATTAAGAATTCACCTACAAAAATTTATGCAACTTATGGTATGACAGAAACCGTTACACATATTGCAATTAAACCTTTGAATAAAGCATCTGGTTTGTCTTCGAAAAATGAGATATACAAAACTTTACCCAATGTAACCATAAGCAAAGATAAGCGCGAATGTTTGGTAATTGATGCGCCAAAAGTTTCTGAGAAAATATTGATAACAAATGATATTGTTGAAATTTTCTCTGATAATAGTTTCCAATGGATAGGTAGATTTGACAATATCATTAATTCGGGAGGAGTTAAATTAATTCCTGAAAAGGTAGAAGGTAAATTTGGTAAGATTATTGAGAAAAGATTCTTTGTTGCAGGATTAGCGGATAAAAAATTAGGCGAAAAATTGATTTTGATCATTGAAGGTAATGAAGATGTTGAATTATTAGCTAAGATAAATGGTTTTCAGGATACGATAGAGTCAACCTTAAGTAAATTTGAAATACCTAAAGATATTTACTTTGTTGAAAAATTTACGGAAACCAAAACAAAAAAGATCAACAGAAAATTGATCATAAAAAAAATAAAATTGAATGTGTAAAAATGTTTTTATTATTGTCTTCTGTTTTTTAATTGTTCAATTAACAAATGCAGAATCAAAGTTGTTATTTTCAAAACCTGATAAAATTACTATTTATTGGGATTCTTCTTTTTCAATGAAGGATAAAGACATAGCTAAAGAGATCGATTTCTTAGACAATTATTTTAAAATTGTTCCTGATGTAGAAGTCGAATTTATTTCATTTAATACTACCATTGATATTGATAGAACTTTTCAGGTTATTAACGCTGATTGGTCAATGTTAAAACAAATATTGCTCAAAATTAATTATGATGGAATAGCTTTTTTTAACCTGATATCTGAAAATAATGGATCGGATATTAATTTTTTATTTACGGATGGTCTGGAAATTATTGATCGTTTAAATATAAAGGATAATAAGCAAACCTATATAATAAACAGTAGTACTAAAGCAAATAGTACATTGTTAAAACAGCAAAGCATTAGTTCTAAAGGAAACTATATTGATTTGAGTAAAATTAGTATGAATGAAGGATTAAAACTACTTCAAATGGATATTTCAAATATAGTTTTATCAAAAACACCTAAAAAAGAGCACGTTACCTTGCAAGGAAAATCGTCCAATGAAAAGATTACCCTCCGCGGTAAGATATTTAGTCAAGATAAAATTATAATAGGAGCCACAATTTCAAACAAGAATAAAACGGTTGGTGTAATTTCTGACGAGAACGGAGAGTTTGAAATACAGATACTTAAAAATGACACCATAGTAGTAGCTTATATGGGTATGGATGATCGGGAGATCTTGATAACAGAGCCTGATTATATTGAAATATTTTTAAATAGCACTAAAAATTTATTAGAAGAGGTGGTAGTTAAGAGTGAAATTAATAATGATGAAACCGTTAATACCGGATTTGGTAAATTGGAGAAAAAAAGACTTGGATATACTGTTCAAACAATTAAAGGGCAAGAACTTGAAGGGCAATCTAATGTATCAGATGCAACACGGGGTAAAATAATTGCGTATAAATATGAGCAAAATGATGATCTGAGTCAAATACAACTCAGACAGGTTTTAACCTTTGGTTATGGCACAAAGAACCCCTTAATGGTGGTAGATGAAGTGCCCATGGGTGTAAATGATAGTAGCACCGGAAAATTGAACCTATCAACCATTCAAATTGATCCGAATAATATTGAAAATATTACTGTATTAAGAGGACTTGCCGCCACTAATAGATATGGGTCCTTAGCAAGAGGTGGTGCAATTTTGATCACAACCAAAACAGCTACTTCAGGGAGAAGAAGTAAGTCAAAAAAACCAATAGATCAGGCCTTAAAAAGAGATAATAATTATAATGAAAATTTAACTATAGTCAATAATTCGGTTAATGAGAATTATATTAGTGAATTGAAGAATTTAAAATCTGTACAAGAAATATATTCTTATTATTTTAAACAGAGAAATAGTTATAGTGATGATATACAATATTTTACAAATGTTTCAGGCTATGTGTCACAATGGGGTAATAAAGAACTTTCAACTAAAATCCTATCAAATATATTGGAGATTGATTCTAAAGGTATATCCAATTTAAAATATGCAGCTTTAACTTTTGAGCACAGGAAGAATTTTATCATGGCAGAAAAAATTTATGAAAAAATTGCATTATTGAAACCCAATGAAGCCCAATCATACAGAGATCTGGCATTAATTTATCAGGAAACAAAACAATATCAAAAGGCATTTGACATATATAAAAATATACAAAACAATAAATATCCTAAGACCAATTTTTCAGGTTTACAAAAAAATATAAATAGTGAAATGAGAAGGTTGATTTTATTACATGGTAATGAATTAAATAAGTTTGGTATTTCGAATGAATATAATAAACCATTACAGTATGATGCAAGAATTGTATTTGATTGGAATGATAGAAATGCTGATTTTGAATTGCAATTTGTCAACCCACAAAAAAAGTTTTTTACATGGTCACATACGAAGTCGCAAAATGCATCCCGTATTTATCGGGAAAACTCACAAGGATTTAATTCAGAAGAATTTTTATTGATAGATGCTGAAAAAGGTAGGTGGTTGATCAATATAGAAAGTAATATAAAAAAGAAGAAAACCCCTTCAGTTATAAAATATACAGTTTATCGAAATTTTGGAAAATCCAATGAAACTACAGAGTCCAAATTATTAATATTAGACAATCTCAAAGGAAAGAAGATGCTGGGATTAATAAATATTAAATAAAAGTGATTAACCCTGCAATGACATAGTAAATCCTTGTAAATATTGCATCTAAGTTAATTAACAGTAATAGTTTTTCTTATAGATACCGGTATCCCGTTATTGTTGAAACCTTCAAGGTTAATTTCAAATTCACCGGTTAAATCTGACGTGTAAAAGGTGTATTTGGTCTCTTTTTTGGTTAGCATTAAATTAGGTTCCCAAAGTAACTGGCTTCTATAATCCGGTATTCTGTTTAATTTGTCTCTATCATCATATACCTGCTTAAAATACTCCTTTTGGGCTAAAGGTTTAAATAACTTAATATTTTTCCCATATTTACCGGTCAGTGTATTTTTATAATCTCCTTCAAAGGTTTCCATAAAAATGATTCCTTCAAAAATTTGAGAACCATATATATATTGCTCATTAACAACACTTATTTTCTTTATTTTATTTGCTTTGGAATCAACAATATCGTTATGATTTTGAATAAAAAAACCATCGATTAAAAGTAAAGATTCTAATCCTGATTCAACATCTTCATCATAAACTCTAACATGAAAAGAATCTCCGCTCTTTCTTTGTCTCACAGATGCTTGTTCAACAACTTCTAATAGAGTTTCTTTAATAGTCTGAAACCTTGTGTAATCATCTAATAAATATTCATGCGAAGCTTTACTGAAAAAAGGAGGGAAGTCCTTAATATTTTTAACGTTATCAGTTTTAACATTAGCATATGCATTTTCAATTTGATTGTTTATGCTATGAGTTAAAATTAGATCCTTAATCTCAGGTGTAATAATGAAGTCAGTGAAAACTAACTGACTATAATCAATGGATGAATGTTCATTTAGGGAGAAATTATATTTCTCTTTTTCATCACCAAGAATTTGTATTATGGCATTTTCACTGTTATATTCATTTTCTATATTAAAATAAAAAACACCCAGTTCGTTGCTGTTAGAAATTTTAAAAATATAGTTCTCTCCAGGAATTGAAAGAGCTACTTTAACATTATTAACAGGGGCTTTAGAAATCGGATCAATGACTTTTCCTGAAATTAGCTCGCCTCTAAGTTCGGGAATAAAAATGTTTGTTCTATTTATGGTAAACACTGATCCTTCATTTTGATTATTCAATAGAACGAAATTCTTTGCGGAAGTTCTTTTTGGTATTTGTAATTTTTCAATTTTCCTTACGGAAACAGAATAGTTTCCATAAAGATCATTAGATAACTTATTAATGTTTAAAGTCACTTTTTGTCTGGTTGCAAAATTTTGTGAGTTGACTTTTAATTCAATTGAACTATTGATGTCTGTGTCATTATTAGTACTATAGATCGCTTGATCAATATCCTGACTATTCACATTAGATTCTAATATAGCCTTTTGATCACTTTGAAAAGGATTAATAATGCTAATATCATTTTGATAAAAATTAGCTATTTCACTATTTCTCATCCATTGTGTATAGGCAATAACTTTATATTTTCCGGAGGGAACGGTTGTTGGAATAAAGAAATCCCCTTGCCCGATACCATTGACCAATTTTATTTTATGTTTAAAAACAGATTGTTTGTCGCTTCCTACCAATTCCACATAGGCAATTTTACTAAAATCTGTTAATTTTTTGTTTTTATCATTCAAACAATATACTTTATAATAGAAATACTCACCGGTAAGTAAAAAAGTTGTATTGTGATGCACATATATCTTTTCTTGTGGAATACTAATCCCTTCATTTCTCAATGAGAATTGGCTGAAGGCTTGAAAACTTACGAAAAGTATTAATAAAATTATTAGTCTATTTTTCATGGTATAAATATAGTTTATTCTGTCCAAAAATCAGGTTTTATATTGGTTCCTAATGCGGTACAATCTCCACATGCCCTCCATACCATTACATATGGACCTTCACACGGTGGTGGTGGATCTGTATTAAAGGTAAAGAATTTAACTTCATTTGTTGAAATTGCACCTATCAATGTTGGTAAACATCTTCCTTCAATACCAACAAGAGGTGGGTAAAGAAGAGGGCATTCTATAAAATACGGAGGTAAAGGTTCATTGAAAAAAAAATCTTCATAATTAAAATAAATTCTTTTTGAAGACATCGAAGAAACTTCAAAGAAGCCTAATACTTTGTCATTTGGATTTTCAATTGAAAATATATTACTATTAATAAAACCAGGTTGAATTTGTGAAAACAAATTATCAGAACTTGATAATTTATTTAGTACATCATAATACAAAAATGCCTCTGAAGATTGTACATATTGTTTTACTAAAATACTATATCGATGCGTGATAATAGCATCATCTCTGGAAATTATCCTTATAGGGAATTTAAAGACCCGATCTTCAAAAAGATCCGATGTCTTTGTTTGAATTATAGAATTTGAGTAAACTGTATTATAACAAATTCGTTCTTCCTGAACTCTTGTCCTTGTTGCAACTGTGGGTGGAAGAGGAGGATTCAAATCAATAACATATGCATCAGTATTCGACCAAAAAGGGGCAATTATTTTATAAGTTTCTTCATATTCGTAGCGATAGTAATTTGACTGTTGTGTAGCATCAAAACTATTTACGAAAATAGTCATACTTTCGTTACCCAAATCATTAATTTCTCGTGAAGCATATAAACTATCCATCTGAGTGATATTCGTTAACTGTATAGAATTAGAAGAATATTCCTTACCATTTTCTGTTTTAATGAATAACTGATAGTCAGTATTTTGATTTGCTTCAAATTTAATATTAGACATATACACACCTGAATCTTGTTCGATAAAGTTAAAAGTATTGTGAAAACCATCAACTATTTTTACATCGGCATTAGATTCGGCCTTGGGTCCATCATCTTCAAATTTAAAAGTTCTTGTTAAATTAATTTTTTGAAATTTAAGCTCATTGGTAATAGTTGCTTCTATAACTAAGGCATCTTCGAAATTTTCCGTTTCTGATATATCAATTGGCTCTGTACATCCTGAAATTAAGGCAGTAATGCAATTAATAATAACAAAACTAAAATAACGCATAATCAATATTTCATTAATCCTCCCAAAATTCCGGTTTTACATTAGTTCCTAAAACGGTACAATCACCACAAGCGGTTGGCACCACAAAATAAGGCCCTTCATTTGGGGCAGGAGGATTATTTTCAGCAAAATATTTTAATATTCCAGCCTCAATACCATCTTTTAAAGGAGTACTTGGTGGCGTACCTTTTTGAATAAGTGGTGTACTTGTTCTGCAATCTATAAAGTAAGGCGGTAGGTCTTCGTTAGAAAAAAAATCTTCATAATTAAAATAAATTCTTTGTTCAGTTACCGATGAGATTTCGAAAAAACCCAGCACTTTTTCATTTCTATCTTCTGTTGAAAATATATTACTATTGATAAACCCCGGTTGTATTTGAGAAAACAAACTTCCTGAACCTGATAATTGACCCAATATATCATAATAGGTAAAAGCTTCTAAAGATTGTACGTATTGTTTTACCAAGATACTGTATCGATGGCTAATTATTGCGTTATCAACTGATATATTGCGTATGGCAAATTTTGAAACTCTATCTTCCAGCAGATCTGTTGTTGTAGTTTGAATAATAGAATTTGACAAGACCGTAGTATAGCAAACTTCCTGATCAAACGGTCTGGGTATTAAACCCGGTGCTGGCAGATCGTTTCCATCTTCATCCTGTAAAATAATAAAATCAATTGGTACCCAATTCGGAGCAATAATTTTATAAGTTTCTTCGTATTCGTATCGATAATAATTAGATTGGCGAGTTGCATCAAAACTATCAACAAAAATGGACATAATTTCGTTGCCTACACTATTGACCTCTCTGGAAGCATAAAGTTGATCGATTTGTGTTGGATTACTTAATTGAGATTGTAAGGTAGTATATGATCTGCCTTCTGTGGTTATCATTAATTGATAATCCGTGTTCAATTGCGCCTTAAAATTGATGTTGGATAAATAAACACCCGGTGCCTGTTCGGTAAAAATAAAAGTATTGTTAGCACTGTCAACTATTTTTACATCAGCATTTGATTCGGCTTTAGGTCCGTCATCCTCAAATTTAAATGTCCTTGTTATTTTTATTTGTTGATATTTTAACTCATTTGTAATGGTAGCTTCTACCACAATGGCATCTTCAAAAGATAACTGATCATCAATATCAATTTCTTCGGTACATGTTGTACTAAGTAAACCTAGGAGAATAAATAATATGATTTGAAATATTTTCATCTTCATCAGAACATTTAATCTTCCCAAAAATCAGGTTTCACATTAGTTCCTAATTCTGTACAATCACCACATGCTGTTGGTACCACAAAATAAGGTCCTTCGTTAGGCGCAGGAGGGTTATTGTCAGATAAATATTTTAAAATACCAGCCTCAATGCCATCATGTAATGGTGTAGTTCCACCTTGGGTAACAATAACCGGTGTACTTGTCCTACAATCTATAAAGTAGGGTGGTAAATCATCATTTGGAAAAAAATCTTCATAATTGAAATAAATTCTTTGTTCCGTCACCGATGAAACTTCGAAAAAACCCAGAACTTTTTCATTTCTGTCTTCTGTAGAAAATATATTACCATTGATAAACCCCGGTTGTATTTGAGAAAACAAACTTCCTGAACCAGATAACTGATCCAATATATTATAATAAGTAAAAGCTTCTAAAGATTGCACAAATTGCTTTACCAAGATACTATATCGATGGCTAATTATTGGGTTATCAACTGCTATATTACGTATGGCAAATTTTGATACTCTATCTTCATTCAGATCCGTTGTTGTAGTTTGAATAATAGAGTTTGACATGACAGTATTATAGCAAACTTCCTGATCACGAGGTCTGGGCACAAAACCTGGCGCAGCCAGATCATTTCCATCTTCATCCTTTAAGATAATAAAATCTAATGGCACCCAATTCGGAGCAACAATTTTATAGGTTTCTTCATATTCATATCGATAGTATTTTGACTGCCCTGACGGATCAAAACTATCAACAAAAATTGACATAATTTCGGTGCCTAAACTATTGATCTCTCTCGATGCATAAAGTTGATCGATCTGCGTGGAATTGGTTAATTGAGTTTGTAAGGTAGTATATGATCTACCTCCATTTGTGTTTATGAATAATTGATAATCGGTGTTTGATTCTGCTTTAAATTTAATGTTGGATAAATAAACACCTTGAGATTGTTCGGTAAATATAAAAGTATTGTTAGCACTATCTACTATTTTTACTTCGGCATTGGATTCGGCTTTAGGTCCGTCATCTTCAAATTTAAAAGTCCTCGTGATTTTTATTTGTTGGTATTTAAGCTCATTTGTAATTGTAGCCTCTACAACAACGGCATCTTCAAATGTTAATTGATCATCAACATCAAATTCTTCAGTGCAACCTGTAAAGAAAAGATTTACAATGATGATGGATAATATATTTAGTAATTTAATTTTACTCATTATTAATTCGATCTGTTCAAAAAGTATTAAAACCTGAAATTATATGTTATTGTTGGTACCGGTACAGAAAAAATCGAACTCTGATAAGCTTTTATTTCTCCATTTTCAGTTACAAAAAACACTGAATAAGGATTGTTTCTACCAAGAACATTATAAACCGATATATTCCAAAAACTATGTGCTAGTTTTTTTATTTTATGATTTCCTTCAATATTTATACCGAGATCCAATCTGAAGTAATCCGGAATTCTAAATTCATTTCGATTACTATAAAAAACATATTCAGCATTATTAAAAACATAATTACCAACCGGGAAAGTAACCGGTCTACCGGTTTGGTAAATAAAATTCATTGAAATACTATAACGTTTTGTCAGCTTATAATTTGCAACTAAACTAAAATCGTGAGGTTTATCAAAATTAGATGGGAAATATTCACCATTATTAACACGTTCTTCGCTAAATTCACTATCCAGTTTTATTAATGAACGTGAATAAGTATAGCCTATCCATCCGTTTAATTTGCCTTTATTTTTTTTAACTAAAAATTCAACACCATAGGCTTTTCCTTCACCTTGCAGAACTTCTGTTTCGATATTATCATTGAGTAATAGATCTGCCCCAACCTTATAGTCTAATATATTATCTGAAAGTTTATAATATCCTTCCAGGCTCAATTCATAATTGTTGCCATCCACATTTTTAAATAAACCCAAAGAAAATTGATTTGCCTGCTGAGGTTTAATATTTAAATCGGATAATTTCCATGTATCTGTAGGAGATGCAGTAGTATTTGTAGTTAAAGTATGAATAAACTGATAAGTGTTATTGTAACTCGCTTTGATTGAAAAACTTGGTGTAAATGAATATCTGGCGGATACTCTAACTTCAGGACCACCATAGGTCTCTACTACATCGTTTTTTCCAAAGGTTTTAGTGTCAACAAGTGTTGCTTCACTTTTTGGTAGTCCTTCTAAATATATATTTTGCGTGGTTTCTCCTATGAAGGCATAAAGAGAATATCGAAAACCAATGTTGAATAACAAATTCTTGCTGATATTAAAATTATCGGAAATAAATAATGCAGACTCTAAGGCTCTTTCATCCTGAATATCTGTTGGTATTATTATTGATTCAGCACCTCTAGGTTTAATATTTGCAGGAGTATTATTATATAATTTACCCGATAACCCATAAGTTAAGGAATGTTTTTCATTAGGTAAATAATTCATAATTAATTTCACTTCCGTTTCTTGTACCTTATAGTTGAGGTCAAAATTTCTGTTGGCATTTCCATCAAATACTATATCGTAATCATAATTGCTGTTCGAAAAAATGAGGCTTCCTTTATTTTTATCATTAAAAATATGATTCCATTTAAAAGAAAATAAAGCATTACTATAACTATAAGTTGAATCTGAAGATATACTAAACACATCCTTGCTGAAATAACCAGTGGTTTCTATGCTGTTATTATCATTTATTTGATGGTTGTATTTAGCAATGGCATCATAAAATGAAGCTTCACTATTTTGCAAGGATTCTTCATCTATTTGTTTTAAAATCCAATCTGAATAGGTTCCTCTTCCGCCAACAATTAATGATGATTTATCCTTTACTACCGGAATTTCCAGCGTTAGGTTACTGGTAACGGGTCCGATAGCACCTTCACCGGAAAATTTTTGATTATTGCCGTTTTTTGTTTTAATGTCAAATACTGAAGATAGTCTGCCACCAAATTCTGCAGGTATGCTTCCTTTATAGATATCTAATTCACCTGTTGTAAATGGATTTAAAGCTGAAAAAATACCAAAGAAATGTGTAGGATTGTAAATCACGGCATTATCTAATAACATCAAATTTTGATCCGCCTTACCACCTCTTACATTAAAACCCGATGAGCCTTCACCCGCAGTGGAAATCCCTGGTAAAGTAGTGGCAACCTTTAAAACGTCACGTTCGCCTAATACCAAAGGGAATTGTTTTAATGTCTTTTACCTGAATTTGGGTAATTCCGGTAATAGCCTCTTTAACATTCTTATCTTTATCGGCATCAATTATAACTTCGTCTAAAAGTTCTGGATTTTCCGCTAAATTAAAATTATAGGTACCATTGCTATAAATTATAATTCTTTTCTTAAGTTTTTCAATACCCAATGATTTTATCTCAACATTATTGACTCCTACAGGTAGTTTTATAGTATAAAATCCATCTATATCAGATACAGCATTGATATTTTTATCGGGCACCGTTAATACCAAATTTGGTATTGGTTCTTTGGTGATATCATTTTTCACATAGCCTGAGAGCGTATAGATTTTTTGATTTGAATATTTATTTTCTTTCCCAATTCGTATAGTTTCTATCCCGGTTTTTTTTGTAGAAGTCTTTTCAGAATAAAAAACTGGTTTTGATTTTTCTTCTACTATTATTTCTTCTTCATCTTTTTCAAAAAAATCGTCAGGAAGGGTATCGTATATAAGATTATTTTGAGTTAGTATTATTTTATTATCTGAAGAAATATAAAAGTTGATAACCGTTTTGCTAAATATATCGTTTAAAATAGTTTGTAGCGATACATTATTGTAATGTCCCGAAATTGGTTCTTTATCAATCCAATCATCAATAAAATAGAATTTGTAATTTGTTAATTCTTCTATTTGTTTGATTACATCAATTTTACTTGAATTTTCGAAATTCAAATTAATTTTTTCTGTTCCTTTTTGACTGTACAAAAAACTAAAACTAAAAAAAAGCAGGGCAAAGAGTAGTTTTTTCATTAGTTAATATTTGATGTTTTATTAACCGAACTACTTATTTTTTCGGAAAGTTGTATCATAAACAAATCATAATTTGATTTTTGCAAAAATTTATTACTGTTATAATAAGATGTGATTATTTTCTTTTGTAAAGGAAAGATTTTGGTTAAATCACTTTTTCTTTTGATTAAAAAATAACTATTCTGATAATAAATATAGTATTCATTCTTGTTTTTAAATTCGCTAAATACAACTTTATTATCTAAAAATTTAATTTTGATCTTAAGATGTTTATTGTACAGAATTAAATTTGGACTTTGTAAAGAAATTTCATAAAACCCTGTAATTGTATTGGTTGAATTATTCACCTCATTATCGGCCAATTTAATGAAGGTCGTGCCTTCAATGTTGAAGCTCTCAATATGATCTTTAATCAATTGAAACAAGCTATAGCCTGCTTGTGTTGGTAAGTTAATAATGATTTGATCTTCAAAAAGATCATATTTCATTTCAATGTCATAAAATGGTTGACCGTCATATACAATGTCGCCTTTGATAAATTTGGCACTTAAATAAAACTTATGATTTCCATTTTTTGTTCTGAATTTTTCTTTATATCGAATACCATTGTTAAGACTTGTGTTTTCTATGCTAATTTGAGAATCAAACCATTTGTAATATTCACCTTGATTCGACACATCTTGGCTATAAGAAAAAATTGATGAAAGAAAAAGAAAAGTAACAATGCTTAATTTAATGTAAATATTTTTTTTCAAGGGAATTCTATGGATTAAATATGAAGTTAAGAATTTTGCAACGGGAAATATAAGAAATATTTAATTCATAATGACGAATAAATTTATAATCCTTTACAGGATATCAATAAAAATTTAAAATTAACCACTAAACGGGCTGGGCTAATTAATTTTTAATTAGTCATTCATTAAAACCCAAACACCTTTATCAATTAATGGGATAGCCTGTTTATATTTTACAACCTTACTTTCACCCGTAGTAATATTTTTGATAGTTACCCTTTCGTTTCTACCGATTTTTCGTTCAGTTCTAACTATGGTTTCCGTAATTTGTTGTTGCTGAGTTTGATTGGTTTGTGTTTCCTGGGACCCACTATTAAAATCAGCCTTACTTAATTGAACTTTTTCTCGCTTTTTTTCTCTCGCTTGAGAAACCTGCTGTGCGTTTTGATTAGGTAATTCACCTTTGAATAAAAATGATAATACTTCTTTATTTACCTTGTCCAACATTGATTTGAACAATTCAAATGCTTCAAATTTGTAAATCAGCAGTGGATCTTTTTGCTCATATGTTGCATTCTGAACGGATTGCTTTAAATCGTCCATTTTACGTAAATGGTCTTTCCAGGTTTCGTCTATAATGGCCAATGTAATATTCTTTTCAAAATCTTCAACCAATTGTTTACCATTACTTTCATAAGCATCCTTTAAATTGGTCACCACTTGTATCGTTTTAATGCCATCTGTAAAAGGAACTACTATTCTTTCATATCGATCTCCTTCTTTTTCAAAAACATCTTTGATCACCGGAAAAGCAGCAACAGCATTTTGTTCTATTTTATCCTGATAGTGTTTATAAACAACTTCAAACAATTCATCTGTTAAAACATTTTCCTCTTTATTTGTAAATTCTTCCTTGGTAAAAGGCGATGTTGTTGATGAAAAACGAATTAATTCAAACTCAAAATTTGAATAATCATTATTGATTTTATTTTCCATTACAATGGCATCGCATGTGTCAAATATCATATTTACAATGTCAACTTGTAATCGTTCTCCATATAATGCATGTTTACGACGTTTGTAAATTACATCACGCTGAGCGTTCATTATATCATCATACTCCAGTAATCTCTTACGAATTCCAAAATTGTTCTCTTCTACTTTTTTCTGTGCTCTTTCAATTGATTTTGAAATCATAGAATGCTGAATAACCTCACCTTCCTTCAGGCCCATTTTATCCATCATTTTCGCAATTCTTTCCGATCCGAACAATCGCATTAAATTGTCTTCTAATGATACATAAAACTGTGAAGATCCCGGGTCGCCTTGACGTCCTGCTCTACCACGTAATTGGCGGTCAACCCTTCGTGAATCATGTCTCTCTGTACCAATAATTGCCAAACCTCCTGCTTTTTTAACTTCATCGGTAAGTTTGATATCTGTACCACGTCCAGCCATATTTGTAGCGATAGTTACTACTCCCGGTTTACCGGCAGACTCTACTATATCAGCTTCTTTCTTATGCAGTTTGGCATTCAATACATTATGAGGTATCTTTCTTATGGAGAGCATTTTAGAAAGTAATTCAGAGATCTCAACAGAAGTAGTACCAACTAAAACCGGTCTTTTTTCATTGACCAAATTTCCAATTTCATCAATAACTGCACTGTATTTTTCGCGCTTTGTTTTATAGATCAGGTCTTCACGGTCATCACGTATTAAGGGGACATTGGTAGGTATCTCAACAACATCTAATTTGTAAATTTCCCAAAACTCACCGGCTTCTGTAATCGCAGTACCAGTCATACCTGAAAGTTTGCGATACATTCTAAAATAGTTTTGCAATGTAACAGTAGCAAAGGTTTGTGTGGCAGCTTCGATCTTTACATTTTCTTTTGCCTCAATTGCCTGATGTAAACCGTCAGAATATCTTCTGCCATCCATAACACGGCCGGTTTGTTCATCAACAATTTTAATCTGATCATCTATAATTACATATTCAACATCTTTTTCAAATAGAGAGTATGCTTTTAATAGTTGATTTAAAGTATGGATACGCTCACTTTTGATACTAAATTCACGATATAACTCTTCTTTTTCTTTGGTTTTCTCTTCAGTAGAAATATCTTTATTATCAATTTCTCCAACGGCTATACCCATATCAGGCAAAACAAAGAAATGATCATCAGCATTATCTCCAGATAAATGTGCGATACCTTTGTCGGTAAGATCAATTGAATTATTTTTTTCATCAATCACATAATACAATTCTTCATCGATCTTTGGCATTTCACGATTGTTATCTTGCATATGAAAATTCTCAGTTTTTTGTAATAACTGTTTAATTCCCTCTTTACTTAAAAACTTAATTAAAGCTTTATTTTTTGGTATACCTCTAAAAACCCTGAACAATAAAAACGAACCTTCTTTGGTATTCCCTTCTCCAATCAATTTCTTCGCTTCTGCCAGAATGCTTATCAGATATTTATTTTGCAGTTTGACAATTTCATCAACCTTTGGTCTTAACTCATTAAATTCATGACGGTCACCTTGAGGTATGGCCCCTGAGATAATTAAAGGTGTTCGCGCGTCATCTACCAAAACAGAATCAACTTCATCTACTATAGTATAATTATGAGGGCGCTGCACCAGGTCTTTAGGTGAATGTGCCATATTATCTCTTAAATAATCAAATCCAAACTCATTATTTGTACCGTAAGTTATATCAGCTAAATATGCTTTTCTTCTCGCATCTGAATTGGGCTGGTGATTATCAACACAATCAATAGTCATTCCATGGAATTCAAATATCGGTCCCATCCAAGCTGCATCACGTTTTGCCAAATAATCATTAACAGTAACAACATGAACACCATTACCTGTTAAAGCATTGAGGTAAATAGGTAGAGTAGCCACCAGAGTCTTACCTTCACCCGTCATCATTTCAGCAATATTTCCCTGATGCAAAACCGATCCACCGATCAATTGAACGTCATATGGAATCATATCCCAGGTAATAGGTTTACCTGCGGCATTCCAGATGTTGCTCCAAATGGCATTATCACCATCGAGATTTACATATTCTTTAATTGACAATTCACGGTCGTAAGGAGTGGCCTTTACTTTTAAAGTAGTGTTATTGGTAAATCTTTTTGCCGTTTCTTTAATTACTGCAAAGGCTTCTGGCTGGATTTCGTTCAATACATCTTCAGAAACTTGATAGATTTCATCATTTATTTGATCAATTTCTTTATAAATAGCTTCTTTTCGATCAATATTTGCGGTTTCAATATCAATTTTTAACTGATCAATATTTTCATGGAAAAGTTTCGTTGCCTCTTGAATCTTATTTTTAAATGTGACTGTTTTTTCACGAAGATCATCAATTGACAAGGCATTCATTTCACTATCAAATGATCTAACGTTATCAACTATGGGTTGTAGTAATTTTAAATCTTTTTTCTTTTTATCTCCAACAAAGGCTTTTAATACTGAATTAAGAAAACTCATATTTTTTAATATTATTCTCGAAAATACTTCGAGTGATTATAATTGTTAAATAATATAGATCAAAGTTCGGGCAATAAAATTATGTCGTGTAAAAAAAAAGCCTCATTGGAGACTTTAATTTTTAATATTCATCTTCGTTCCAGAGGAAATCCTCATCTGTAGGATAGTCTGGCCAAATCTCTTGAATAATTTCATAACTTTCACCTTCATCTTCTAAGGCTTGCAAGTTTTCGACAACTTCTAAAGGGAGCACCGGTTCTTATCGCATAATCAACGAGTTCATCTTTAGTTGCCGGCCATGGTGCATCACTTAAATAGGATGCTAATTCTAATGTCCAATACATAATTGAAAATTAATTTAATTCAAAATGCAAAAGTAATTTTTTTAAGCAAAAATGCAAGCTTTTTATATATTATTTTTTAATATTTTAAAGAACGTAATATTTAGTATAAAATTACAATGGAAAAAATAAGATTTTGCTAAATTTATTTTTGTTTCCAAGGAATTTCATTAATCTTATTTTCAAGGGACAACTTTCGTGCCAACACAAATAAATAATCTGATAATCTATTTAAATATATTAGTACATCATCATTAACTATTTCAGTTTCATTTAGTTCAACCGTTTTTCTTTCGGCTCTCCTACAAATACATCTTGCAATATGACAGAATGACACAACCGTATGACCACCAGGCAAAATAAAATTTTTCATTGGTTCTAAAGATAAATTCATCTGATCTATTTCATTTTCCAGATAATTTATGTCATCCGAATTAATTTTTGGAATTTTCAATCTTTCTTTTCCGCTTTTTAATTTTTCCTTATTTGGAGGTGTTGCTAACATGGCACCCACGGTAAATAAATTATTTTGAATGATAATTAATGTATTGAAGATTGTTGACGGTATTTTTTGATCTCTAATTAATCCGATATATGCATTTAATTCATCAACGGTACCATAGGCTTCTATTCGCAAATGATATTTTTTAACCCGTGTCCCACCAAAAAGTGAAGTTTCTCCTTTATCGCCGGTTTTAGTATATATTTTCATAAATCAAAAGTAAAAAGTAAAAAGTAAAAGGCAAAATTAATTCTAATAATTTTAACTATTTAATTTAGTTTTTAAACTTCTTATACCCTGATTATAAAATGTTCTTTAAGTTGTTCTTTTCTGAAAAAAACTATGCCCCATTGAAAAGTATCAATACTAACCTTAACTTTTTCATGATTGTGGATGTATTCCCAGGCCTGATCCATACCTTTACTCCAATGAATATCATCAAAAATAAAAATAGTATCATTATGTGCAGTTAAAAGGCATTGATCAAAATATTTAATAGTGGCTTCTTTTTGATGATTACCATCAAAAAAAATTAAATTGAACTTATTGCTTTGAACAACTTTCTTTAAAGTATTTTTAAAATCACCGATTTTAATTTCAATATTATTTAATTCAAATTTTTTAAATTGATCTTGGGCAATTTTGGCAGTTTCAGGGCAACCTTCTAATGTGATAATTTTTGCATTGGGATTTCCAAGAGATAAGCTTGTTGTAGCAATGCCAACAGAAGTACCAATCTCGAGTATCTGTTGTGCTTTGAGATAATTCGTTATATTAAATAATAACTCCCCTCTTTTTTTACTTATGCCTGCCTTTTTAGCTATAGCAGAGATAACTCGGCTTTTACTTTTAAAAACCCTCGAACCCGCTCCAAAATCCATTACTTGAATAACTTTACGATTATGGTATAAGTTTTTTCTGTTACTATTTAATTTTTTGATTTTATCTTTATGCTTTTTATGCAAGCATTTAGTAATAAAATCATATACAAATGGTGAATGAACGCCATGCTTATTTGTTGATTTTTTAAGGAATTTTATATAAGATTTAAAATGATAGATCAATGCTTGTTTTTTTATTGCGAAAATAGGAAGAAAAATTATTGTTGTAAACGATATAAAAATTATATTTGCCATTCAGTCAAAAATTAAAATATGAAGAAGTTTTTAACTTTTGCATTACTAGCTATAATGTTCACTTCCTGCATACCAACAAAGGAATTAATTTATTTTCAGGGTGAACCTTCAGAAAATCAAGCATTAAAAAAATTGCAGAATGAGCCCTATAGGTTACAAGTTAATGATATGTTGGATATTCAAATAAAATCAGCTGATCAAAAGTTAGTTGAGTTGTTCCAACCAACAACATCAGATAATAATAATATCAGATATAGTACTGAAACTTTGTATTTTACTTCATATACCATTGATAGACATGGAAATATTAGATTACCTTATATAGGTGAAATAAATGTGTTAGGTTATACTTCAACAGAAGTTCGAAAAAAAGTAGAAAAGGAATTTGAAACATATTTTAAAAACCCTGAAGATGTTTTTATCAAGGTTAAATTAGCAGGAATCAGGTTTACAGTTTTAGGGTGAAGTAAACAGTACGGGCTCGAAGATTTTATATTTAAATCAGGTTAATCTTGTTGAAGCTTTGGCTACAGCCGGAGATATAACTCTTACTGGTAATAGAAAGAACGTTACCGTATTTAGAAAAAATATAGATGGAACCAAAAGATATGAAGTTAATATGTTGGATATAAACAGTTTTGATTCGGATAATTTTTTTATTCAATCCAACGATATAATATATGTTGAACCATTAAAACAGAAATCATGGGGAACGGGTACAACAGGTTTGCAAACATTGACGTCATTAATTGCTGTATTGTCATTAGTAACTACTACAATTTTGTTAATAAACGCGTTATAAGGTATAGATGAAAGAAAATAATAAATTTGATTTAGAACTTCAAACTTTTGATATAAAGGAATATCTGTATAAAATTGCAGGCTATTGGAAATTATTCCTGATTGTTATTGTTTTAGCCTTAATTATTGCCAAAATTGTAAATAGTAGAGCGCAAAGAATTTACAATTTAAAAAGTTTGATTACAGTAAAGGATGAACAAAACCCTTTATTTTCATCAAGTACGAATATTGCTTTTAATTGGGGTGGACCCAGTGACAAGGTGGAAACAATTATTACCATTTTACAATCCAGAACGCATAATGAAAAGGTAATAAATAAATTGAATTATAATATTGATTACTTAATTGAAGGTACTTATCGTAAAGAAGATGTTTATGGAAATGTTCCTTTTAAAGTTTATATCGATACATTAAAATATCAGCTGCAGAGAAATGAAATTAAACTTGAATTTATAAATAATGATGAAGTCAGAATTTCAATTGAATTTGACGATGAAAATAATACTTTAATAAATTATTACACCAATGATACTAAGTCATTTATGCCGGATGATTTGGAGTTTTCAAAAGTATTTCCTATAGGAGCCTTGATCGAATCACCATTTTTTAATTTTATAATATCGAATGAAAATGCATTATTTGATTTAACGGATAAAACATACTATATCCGATTTAATAATTTCGATAGCGTTGTAAAGAAATATCAAAAATTGGAGGTTTCAACTTTGAAAAAAGGAACATCGATTATTGAATTGAGTTTCAACGGGCCTAACAAAAAGAAAATAGAAAATTTTATTAATACAACAGTTGATGTCTTAGATAAGGATCAAAGGAAGCAAAAGATAAAATATGCTTTAAGAACGCAACGATATATTGATACACTGTTTGAAATTGAATCTAATAGTTTAAAGACTATTGAAACGGATCTGGGTGATTACAAGCAAAAAAACAATATTTATAATTTATCTGTTGAAGGAACTACTTTATTGAATGAAGTCACATTATTAGATCATGAATCTCATCAAATTCAAAGTAGAATAGATTATTTAAATAACTTAGAAAGATATTTAATTAACAATAATACGCTAACAAGTGATAATATTCCTGCCCCGGCTTTGGTTAACATTGAAGACCCAAATATTGTAATAAGTGTAAATAATTTAATTCTATTATCTAAAACAAGAGAGGGACTTGAAAAAAAGGTTAAATCATCATACCCACCATTAATCAGATTAAATGATGAAATTCAGTTAGAAAGACAAATATTATTAGAACAAATAGCTTCTTTAAAAACTTTGACTAACAATAATTTGAATAATGTAAATAAACGAATAGTAAAAAACAATTCAAAATTAAACAAGCTGTCTCCTAAAGAACAGAAATTACTTAATTTTCAGAGAAAATACAATATAACTGAGTCGAACTACAATTATTTAAAGCAAAAAAGTTATGAAGCCGGAACTGCAATTGCTGCAAATGTTTCTGATATTAAAATATTAGACAGAGCGAAAGATGTTGGTCAGCTGCCAATAAAACCTAAACAGCCTTTTAACTATCTAATTGCTTTGATGTTGGGTGTTATGATGCCAATGTTATATGTTTTAACCAAAGAAACATTAAATAATAAAATTCAAACAGTTGAAGAGATTGAGAAAATATATAAAATACCAGTTTTAGGAGTAATCGGTAAAAACAGGCACGATAAAGATAGATTAATTGTCAATAGAAAACCTAATTCAACAATAGCGGAATCATTTAGGGCCTTACGATCAAATATTCAATTCTTGTTTAACAAAAAAAATGTATCAAAAACAATAGTGATAACTTCATCTGTTAGTGGTGAAGGGAAAACCCTTTGTGCCGAAAATATGGCTACTGTTTTTGCAATGAGTGGTAAAAAAACAGTTATTGTTGGTTTAGATCTACGGAAACCAAAAATGCATGCAGATTTTAATGCAGACAATACTATAGGTGTGGTTAATTTTTTAATTGGCGAAAAATCAATTGATGAAGTAATAGATAAATCTAGCATTGATAATTTGGATATTATTACTTCAGGTCCGGTGCCACCAAATCCTTCTGAACTTTTAATTAGTGATTATACAGATGATCTATTTAAAAAACTTCAAGAAAAATACGAATATATTATTATTGATACACCTCCGGTTGGTTTAGTTGCTGATGCATTAGAGTTGTTTAAATATTCAGATGCTATTATTTATATGATCCGTCAAAATTATACGCAAAGAGGGATGCCGAAAATGATCGATGGTAAGTATGAAAATGGAGAGGTCAAAAATATAAGTTATGTTTTAAATGATTTTGAAGTTAAAAACAAATATGGAGGTGACTATGGCTATGGCTATGGATACGGCTATGGTTATGGATATGGTAAATATGGTAATGGATATCATGAAAATGAAAAACTATCTCTATTCAAACGTTTGTTAAAACGATTTTAATTAAAAAAGTATCGTTTTGAAAAATATAAAGGGTTTAAGTAAAAAACAGCATTTGCTAAAGAGATTATTTGACCTCTTTTTTTCTTTAATTGGAATTATTATATTTTGTGTTCCAATAATTATTTTGGTTGTGATTGCAACAATATCAACAAGAAAATTTGGTTTATTTACCCAACAACGTGTAGGAGAAAAAGCAGTACTATTTACTATGTTCAAAATTAGAACAATGAAGGGAAATGATGATGGAATTGTATTTTCATCAAAAGGAGACCATAGAATTACAACTTTTGGAAAGTTTTTACGTTTATTCAAATTAGACGAATTACCTCAATTATTTAATGTATTTATAGGTAACATGAGTTTGGTTGGCCCTAGACCTGATATAGTTGGTTATGCTGATGAATTAGTTGGTGATGATAGAATAATTTTAAATGTAAAACCTGGAATTACAGGTCCGGCTACTTTAAAATTTAAAAATGAAGAAGAGTTATTGGCGAAGCAAAGTAATCCTTTGCAATATAATGATGAGAAAATATGGAAAGAGAAGATAAAAATTAATAAAAAATATATAGAAAATTGGACTTTAATAGGAGATTTAAAATTTATTTTAAAAACTATTTTTAATTAAATTTGCTGATCTTACTTTATAATATATGGAAAACACAAAAATAGCAATAATTGGTCTCGGTTATGTGGGTTTACCTTTAGCGGTTGAATTTGCAAAAAAATATCAGGTAATTGGATTTGATATCAACAAAGGAAGAGTCGATGAATTAAAAAACAATAAGGATCACACTTTAGAAACTTCACCGGAAGAGTTGAAATCGGTTAATGAATCTTCTCTGAAATCCTTAAAGAACAACTCAAAAGGTTTATGGTTGACTTGTAAATTGGATGAAATTGCAGATTCAAATTTTTATATAGTTACCGTACCAACTCCAGTCGACAAAAATAATCGTCCAGATTTAACACCTCTTTATAAAGCCAGTGAATCCGTTGGAAAAGTATTGAGTAAAAATGATATTGTTGTTTATGAATCAACAGTATTTCCTGGAGCCACTGAAGATGAATGCATGCCGATTTTAGAAAAAATTTCTGGATTAAAATACAATAAAGATTTTTATTTAGGTTATTCTCCCGAAAGAATAAACCCTGGAGATAAAGAACATACAGTTACGAAAATTTTAAAAGTTACATCCGGCTCAACACCAGAAATTGCTAAAAATATTGATGATATCTACAAAACTATTATTGTTGCAGGAACTCATTTGGCACCGTGTATTAAAGTTGCAGAGGCAGCTAAAGTTATTGAAAATTCACAACGTGATGTTAATATTGCTTTTGTAAATGAGTTATCTAAAATATTTCGATTAATGGGTATTGATACTAATGATGTGCTAGAAGCAGCAGGTACAAAATGGAATTTTTTACCGTTTAGACCCGGTTTGGTTGGAGGGCATTGTATTGGAGTTGATCCTTATTATTTGGCACATAAGGCAATGGAATTAGGTTATAATCCTGAAATTATATTATCTGGTAGAAGATTAAATGATAGTATGGGCCCTTATGTAGCACAAGAAACGATCAAGTTAATGATCAAAAAAGCTATTACAGTGAATAATTCTAATATTTTGGTGCTGGGAATTACTTTTAAAGAAGATTGCCCTGATATAAGAAATTCAAGAGCTATAGATATTATTGAAGAGTTAAAATCATATTCGGTCAATGTCGATGTTTTTGACCCCTGGGCTTCTCCAGATGAAGTTGAACATGAATATGGCATAGAATTAATATCTGATAATAATGATTTACAAAGAAAATATGATGCAGTTATTTTAGCCGTATCACATAAAGAATTTTTAAAAATTGATCTGAATAAATTTGTCAATGAAAAGCATGTTAAATTTGACGTAAAGTCGGTATTATCGAAAGAATTGACAGATAGCAGATTGTAAAATTTAATTTTTTATAAGATTTAAATGAGCGACAAAAAAAATACAGTTTTAGTTACTGGAGCGGCCGGATTTATAGGACATCATTTGTCTAAACTTTTAGTTACCGAAGGTTATCATGTTGTTGGTTTAGATAATATTAATGATTATTACGATCCAAAATTAAAACTAGCAAGATTAAAGGATATGAATATCAATACAACCGATATTCAATATAATAAACCTATAGAAGGCGATATTACCTTTGTTAAACTAGATCTTACGGATAAGGATAATATTCGAGATTTATTTAAAAATTACGGTTTTGATTATGTTGTCAATCTAGCTGCTCAGGCAGGAGTTCGTTATTCATTAATTAATCCTCACTCGTATGTGGATAGTAATATTACAGGATTTTTAAATATTTTAGAGGCATGTAGAGCTTTTCCTGTTAAACATTTGGTTTTTGCTTCATCGAGCTCTGTTTATGGATTGAATCAAAATATTCCGTTTAAAACCAGTGATCACACCGATCACCCTTTAGCCATGTATGCTGCAAGTAAAAAAGCAAATGAAATGATGGCCCATTCTTACGCTCAATTGTTCAATATTCCATGTACCGGATTAAGATTCTTTACGGTATATGGACCATGGGGAAGACCAGATATGGCATTATACATATTTACTAAAGCAATAGTTGAAGACAAGGAGTTTGAAGTGTTCAATTTTGGTAAAATGAGTAGAGATTTTACTTATGTTTTGGATATCGTTGAAAGTGTTAAACGATTACTCCCGTTACCACCTAAACCAAATAATCCTAATTATGATCCAAAAAAACCAAACCCAGCTGTAAGTTCTGCACCTTATCAATTGTTTAATATTGGTAATAACAGCCCGGTAGCATTAATGGATTATATACACGCTGTGGAGAAGGCTCTAGGTAAGAAAGGGAAAATTGTGTTTAAAGAGATCCAACCCGGTGATGTGCCGTCTACCTATGCAGATGTTCAAAATCTGTATGAATATATAAATTTTAAACCTTCAACAACTATTGAAGAAGGTATCCAGGTATTTGTGGATAAATATTTAGAATTAAATTCTTAATCAATGAATTCAAATTTAAAAACAGCAATTCAAGCAGCAGTTCATGGTGGTGCTGAAATAATGAAGATCTATCAAAAAGAGGATTTAGGTGTTGAATATAAAGATGATAATTCGCCTTTAACTTTAGCTGATAAAAAATGTAACGATATAATTAATGATTATTTGATCAATACAGAATTTCCAATTATTAGCGAAGAAAGCAAACAACTTTCCTATGAAGAAAGAAAAAAATGGCAATCGTGTTGGATAGTTGATCCTCTTGACGGAACCAAGGAATTTGTAAAAAGAAATGGCGAATTTACAGTAAACATAGCATTGGTTAAAAATGGAAAACCTCAACTAGGCGTGATATATGTTCCTGATACAAAAGAGCTTTATTATGCGGATGTAAATGAAAAAAGAGCTTCAAAAGTTGTTTTGAATACACATAAAATTGAGGTTGAAAATTTAGATTTTACTTCAAACTCAATTCACCCGAATAAGATTAAAGGAGATTCGATAAAAGTGGTTGGCAGTCGTTCTCATATGAATGAGGATACTCAAATATTTGTAGAGTCATTAAAAAATGAATATAAAAATGTAGATATTATCTCTAAAGGTAGTTCTCTTAAATTTTGTTTAGTTGCAGAAGGTAAGGCCGATGTTTATCCTAGATTTGCTCCAACAATGGAATGGGATACTGCGGCTGGTCAGGCTATTTGTGAGGCTGTTGGTTTACATGTTATTTCAAAAGAAACGGATGAACCGCTACTTTATAACAAAGAAAATCTTTTAAATCCATGGTTTAAAGTGAATTAATATGGAAGTAAAAGCTGAAAAAAGACATATTTTAAAAACATTTACCTGGAGAATTATTGCAACCATAACTACAACAATAATCGCATGGCTGGTGAGTGGAGATCCTATAATAGGGCTAAAAATTGGTAGTATTGAATTTGTTATAAAAATGGTATTATACTATTTTCATGAAAAGGTTTGGTATAAAATTGACATTAAATAATGAAAGATAATATAATTAAACATAATTATTCAATTAACCGAAAGGATAGACAACAAAATAACAATCAAAATTCTTTTTTGATATGGTTTACAGGTTTGTCAGGTTCGGGTAAATCAACAATTGCAAATGCCTTAGAATATAAATTGCATCAAAATGGTTATAAGACCTATGCTTTAGATGGTGACAATATCAGAAAAGGAATCAATAATGACTTGACATTTAGCCCTGAAGATCGTACAGAAAATATTCGACGCATCGCGGAAGTTGCTAATTTAATGGTCGATGCCGGATTGATAGTTTTAGCCGCATTTGTATCACCCTATAAAAAAGATAGGGAAAGTATAGAATATATTGTAGGAAATGATAACTTTGTCGAAATTTTTATAAATACCTCCATAGAAGAGTGCGAAAAACGTGATGTCAAGGGTTTGTATAAAAAGGCTCGAGCTGGTGAAATTAAAGACTTTACGGGAGTAAATGCTCCATATGAAGCACCTGAAAATCCAAATATTGAAATAGTTACAGATAATATGACAGTTGAAGAATCTGTTGAGAAAATATATAAAATAATAAAACCAAAATTGAAAAATGACTAAGTATTTTTTAAACTATTTAGACGAATTAGAATCAGAGGCAATTTTTGTTCTGCGTGAAGTATATGCACAATTTCAAAATCCTGTAATTTTATTTTCTGGAGGAAAGGACTCTATTGTCTTAGCTCATTTAGCTAAAAAGGCATTTTATCCTGCAAAAATACCTTTCGCACTAATGCATATCGATACCGGTCATAATTTTCCGGAAACAATAAAATTCAGAGATGATCTTGTTGAAGAATTGGGTGCCACATTAATTGTTGGTTCGGTGCAAGAGGCAATAGATAATAATCGGGTAGTGGAAGAAAAAGGTAAAAATGCAACCCGTAATGAATTGCAAATCACCACTTTATTAGATGCTATAGAACATAACCAAATTGATTGTGCCATAGGTGGCGGACGTAGAGATGAAGAAAAGGCAAGAGCTAAAGAGAGATTTTTTTCTCATCGGGATGATTTCGGACAATGGACGCCAAAAAATCAACGCCCGGAGTTATGGAATTTATTTAACGGAAAAATGCATCAAGGAGAACATTTTAGAGCTTTTCCCATAAGTAATTGGACGGAAATGGATGTTTGGAATTATATTAAAAAAGAAAATATTGCCATACCATCATTATACTTTGCTCACGAAAGAGAAGTAGTATATAGAAATGGCAGTTGGATTCCTGTTTCGGAATATCTAATTATGCAAGATGGAGAAGAAGTTACAAAAAAGAAAATTAGATTTAGAACTTTAGGCGATATTACTATTACCGGAGGAATTGAAAGTGTAGCCGATTCTTTAGATAAAATTGTAGAAGAAGTTTCGGCAATGCGTGAAACTGAAAGAGGTAATCGTGCAGATGATAAACGTTCAGAATCATCAATGGAAGATCGAAAAAGACAAGGCTATTTTTAATAAGTTTAAATTTAATAAAGAATAAAAAATGAGCATAAATAATAACCAGCTTTTACGTTTTACAACTGCAGGTAGTGTTGACGATGGTAAGAGTACATTAATAGGTAGATTATTATACGATTCAAAATCAATTTTTGAAGATCAAATTGCGGCGGTTGAAAAAACAAGCAGGCGAAAAGGATTAGAAACGGTTGATCTGGCTTTGTTTACGGATGGACTCAAAGAAGAAAGAGAACAAGGAATTACCATAGATGTTGCATATAGATATTTTACCACACCAAAACGTAAATTTATCATAGCAGATACACCGGGTCATATTCAATATACCCGCAATATGGTTACCGGAGCTTCTACAGCTAACGTCGCAATCGTTTTAATCGATGCAAGAAAAGGTGTAATAGAACAAACCAAACGACATACTTTTATTGCTTCTTTATTGCAAATATCTCATGTGATTGTATGCATTAACAAAATGGACCTGGTTGATTTTAAAGAAGAGGTATTTGATGACATAGTACATCAATTTGAAGAAATGTCGTCTAAAATGATGTTTAAAGATGTACGTTATATCCCTATTAGTGCTTTATTAGGTGATAATGTTGTAAATAGATCGGAAAACACACCTTGGTTTCAAGATGCCCCATTATTACATACATTAGAAACCATTTACATTGTAAGTGATAATAATATGGTTGATGCACGTTTTCCGGTACAAACAGTATTAAGACCACAAGATGAAAAGAACAGAGACTATAGAGGCTATGCCGGTACAATAGCCGGAGGAATATTTAGAGTTGGAGATGAAGTTAGATTGATGCCATCTGGATTTAATTCAAAAATTAAATCAATAAATCAATATGATAATTATATTGATCAGGCATTTGAAGGTATGAGTGTAGCCATAACCCTGGAAGATGATGTTGATTTAAGTAGAGGCGATATGATTGTAAAATCTAATAATTTACCTGAAAAGACACAAGATCTCTCTGCTATGATCTGTTGGTTTAATGATGAATCTGCCAGACCAAGAGCAAAATATACTTTGAAACACACCTCTAATGAACCTTTGGCAATGATAAGGGAAGTTGAATATAAAGTAAATATTGATACATTAAAAAGAGAGGTTGATGATAAAAGTATTAATATGAATGATATTTGCAAAGTTAAAATTAGAACCACTGCGCCAATAATGATGGATGAATATTCGAGAAATAGAAAAACCGGTAGCTTTATCTTAATTGACGAAGGTACTAATGAAACTGTTGCTGCAGGGATGCTGATCTAAAATAGTATTAAAATTGATAAAAAAGGCTGCAATATTTGCAGCCTTTTTTATTTAGAAATTCAATACACTAAAACAATAATAATCAGTTATATTTGCACTCTTAAAAAAATATACAATGAAAGCTGGAATTGTAGGATTGCCAAATGTAGGAAAATCAACTTTATTTAATTGTTTGTCGAATGCCAAAGCGCAATCGGCTAACTTTCCATTTTGTACGATTGAACCTAATATTGGTGTTGTAAATGTACCGGATTCAAGGTTGGAAAAACTGGAAGAGTTGGTTAACCCGGAAAGGGTTCTTCCTGCTACGGTTGAAATTGTTGATATTGCAGGATTAGTTAAAGGTGCTAGTAAAGGTGAGGGCTTAGGAAATAAATTCTTGGGTAATATCCGTGAAACGGATGCTGTAATTCATGTGTTGCGTTGTTTTGATAATGATAATATCATTCATGTTGAAACTACTATTGATCCGGTTAGGGATAAAGAAACCATTGATATTGAATTGCAATTGAAGGATTTGGAAACGGTTGAGAAAAAACTGGATAAAGTAAAAAAAGCTTCAAGAACCGGTGATAAACAGGCTTTAAAAGAATTAGATGTTATTATAACGATAAAGGAAAAATTAGAAAGTGCAATTTCGGTAAGAGCCATTGAACTTACAGAAAAGGATAGAGATGAATTTGTCACACCTTTACAGTTATTAACTGATAAACCCGTGTTATATGTTTGTAATGTAGATGAAACATCAGCCGTTAGCGGGAATGCGTATGTGGATCAAGTGAAGGAAGCCGTAAAAAATGAAAATGCTGAGGTATTAGTGTTAGCTGTTGCTACAGAGGCGGATATTATGGAATTGGAAGAATATGAAGAGAGACACATGTTTTTGGAAGATTTAGGACTGAATGAACCAGGAGTTTCAAAATTGATCAGAGCAGCGTATAAACTTTTGAAATTGCAAACCTATTTTACTGCAGGTGAAAAAGAAGTACGGGCTTGGACCATACATATAGGTGATTCAGCACCTCAAGCAGCAGGAGTAATACATACTGATTTTGAAAAGGGATTTATACGTGCAGAAGTGATTAAATATAACGATTTTATAAATTTTGGCAGTGAGATTAAGGTTCGTGAAGCAGGGAAATTGGCAGTAGAGGGAAAAGAATATATTGTACAAGATGGTGACATGATGAATTTTAGATTTAATGTTTAGAATTATAAAGTTCTAAATTTGGGTTTTCATTCCCAAGAAATTGGGAGGCTCATGAAAATATTATAGAAAATTATGTACAGGTGAAATTTGATATAAAAGGTAAAGACCAGAACAGTAAAGCCAGAGCAGGTGAAATAACTACAGATCATGGTAAAATTGAAACTCCTATATTTATGCCTGTAGGGACTGTAGCTTCTGTAAAAGGCGTACATCAAACAGAATTAAAAAATGATATCAATGCTGATATTATTCTTGGAAATACATACCATTTATATTTAAGGCCTAAAACACCAATTCTTGAACAAGCCGGTGGATTACATAAATTTATGAATTGGGATCGGCCTATTTTAACCGACTCAGGTGGTTACCAAGTTTATTCTTTATCAGATAGCAATAAGATTAACGAAGAAGGAGTTAAGTTTAAATCTCATATTGATGGTTCTACTCACTTTTTTTCTCCAGAATTTTCAATGGAAATTCAAAGAAGCATAGGTGCAGATATATTTATGGCTTTTGATGAATGTACACCTTATCCTTGTGAATATAATTATGCCAAAAATTCAATGCATATGACACATCGCTGGTTGGACAGATGTATAAGTTGGCTAAATAATAATCCTGAAAAATATAATTATAAACAAACGTTTTTCCCTATTGTTCAGGGAAGTACTTACAAGGATCTCCGTAAACAATCAGCCGAATATATTGCAAATTCTGGTGCTGATGGAAATGCCATTGGTGGATTATCGGTTGGTGAACCAGCTGAAGAAATGTATGAAATGACAGAAATCGTTACCGATATATTGCCATATGATAAACCTCGTTATTTAATGGGTGTGGGAACTCCGATAAATATTTTAGAAAATGTTTCTTTGGGTATTGATATGTTTGATTGTGTTATGCCGACAAGAAACGCAAGGAATGGAATGCTCTTTACCGCTCATGGTACGATCAATATCAAAAACAAAAAATGGGAAAATGATTTTACGGCAATTGATGATATGGCAATTACCTCAGTTGATACATATTATTCTAAAGCATATTTAAGACATTTGTTTGCGGCAAAAGAGTATCTTGGAAAACAAATTGCTACAATTCATAATTTAGGTTTTTATTTATGGTTGGTTCGTGAAGCGAGAAAGCATATATTAGCAGGAGATTTCACAACATGGAAAAATAAAATGGTTAAACAAATGGATAAAAGGTTGTAAAATAAAAATCCATTTTTCCCATAAGAGTTTTTGAGTCTTAATCTCTGGTAATATAGTTTTAGGAATTTTTAATTAAATTTTAAATATCATAATTCAAGTTTGAAGATACTGGATAGATACATATTAAAAAAATATTTTACATCATTCTTTTTTACATTAATAATTTTAATTCCTATTGCTATTGCTATTGATGTGTCAGAGAAAGTAGCTAAGTTTTTAAAAGCAGATGATCTAACTCTTAATGAAATTATATATGATTATTATGTGAGTTTTATAATAAATTATGGCAATACTTTTATGCCATTGGCATTATTCATTTCTGTAATAATGTTTACATCTAAACTTTCAAGTAATACTGAAATTATTGCCATAAATAATTCAGGAGTATCATTCGATAGGTTTTTGAGACCTTATATTATAGGTGCTACCGTCGTAGCCTTGATCTCATTATATGCCAATCATTTTATAGTTCCTAGATCAAATAAAACCATGGAAAAATTTCAGGAATCTTATTTAAGATCAGCATATTCAAAAAAAACCAAAACTTCGGTCAGTAAAGTTAGTTTGCAATTAAGTGAAAATGAATATGTTTATTTTGGCACTTATAACTTCCAATCGAACAATGGTTATAATTTTTCATATGAACATTTTGAAGGTAACCAATTGAAATATAAAATTATAGGTCAAAACATTAAATGGAAAAAAAAAGATAGTACCTTTAGAATCAGTAATTTTAAAAAGAGATATATTCTTGCGAAAAATGATAGTATTGACTCAGGAACTTATATGGATACTGTTTTTAATTTTCAACCTAAGGATTTATTATATGTTGATTATTTGGCAAAGGAAATGTCGTCAATTAATTTAGCTGATCATATTAAACAATCTGAAGCCAGAGGTGTTAAAAACTTAAATAACTATAAAGTTGAGCTATATAAACGTACCAGTTTGCCTATATCATCTTTTGTATTAACATTAATAGCGGTTACTCTGGCTTCGAAGAAGAGAAGAGGTGGAATAGGTGTAAATTTAGCGGTCGGAACAACATTAATGTTTTTATATGTTTTTTTTATGAAGGTATCAGAAGTATTAGGCTCAACAGCCGAATCATCTCCATTTATCATGGTTTGGATACCTAATTTAATATTTGGAGCCTTAGCTATATATTTATATTTTCATGCCAAACGCTAAATTAAAAAATCAATTACATCTTCATTTTATAGTTTTTATTTGGGGATTTACAGCTATTCTTGCTGCTCTTATTTCAATAGAAGCTATGCCCTTGGTTTGGTATCGTGTTTTAATTGCCGCAACCACATTATTCCTATTTTTAAAAATTAAAAAAACTCGTTTTGATGAAAAATTTAATGACCTGATTAAATTTAGTATTGGCGGAGTAATTATTGCTTTACATTGGGTAACTTTTTTTTATGCTATTAAAATATCAACGGTATCAACAACATTGATAACCTTATCTTCAAGTGCATTTTTTGTAGTAATATTAAAATTACTTTTTGTAAAAAATAAATTTATATTTTACGAATTATTATTAGCTCTTATTGCTGTATTTGGGTTTGTTATTATTTTTAGAAGTGAAAAATTATATGTAAATGGAATGATAATAGCTCTTCTTTCAGCTTTTTTAATAGCATTATTTTCTTTATACAATAGCAAACTGATTAAGTCATATAAAGCAGATAAAATAGCATTCTTTGAATTGTTATTTGCATTTTTATTCATTTCAATTGTTTTAATTTTCAAAGGTGCTTTTTCTTTTGATTTTTTTGAGTTAAGTAATTTTGATTGGATGTATATTGTAATATTGGCAATTATATGTACCGCCTATCCCTTTGTAATTGCGACAAGTTTGTTGAAAAAAATGAGCCCATTTACCATAATTTTGACCAATAATTTAGAACCCGTTTACGGAATTATATTGGCATTGATGATATTTGGTGAAAAAGAAAGAATGAGTTGGCAATTTTATTTAGGGGCTGTCATAATTTTCTGTAGTATATTGTTAAATGCTTTAATAAAAAACAGAATTGTTAGATTTAGATATAAAAGTAAATAACTTTAATTGAGCAAAGTTTATATATTTGTAATCTTAATCCAAAATTAACATTCCAATAATTAATTTTACTGGAATATAGATACAACTCAAAAAAAAATGGAATATTTAGATTTTGAATTACCTATAAAAGAACTGGAAGAACAACTACAAAAATGTCAATTGATTGGTGAAGAAAGTAATGTGGATGTCACAGAAACATGTCAGCAAATTGAAATTAAGCTTATAAATACTAGGAAAGATATCTTTAAGAATCTTTCTGCATGGCAAAGAGTTCAATTGTCACGCCACCCATCAAGACCATATACTTTAGATTTTATCAATGCCCTGACCAAAGGAACATTTATGGAATTACATGGTGACAGGACCGTTAAAGATGATAAGGCCATGGTAGGTGGATTGGGAAAAATAGGCGATCAGTCATTTATGTTTATAGGTCAGCAAAAGGGATATAATACCAAAACACGTCAATACAGAAATTTTGGAATGTCGAATCCTGAAGGCTATCGTAAGGCATTACGCCTGATGAAAATGGCAGAAAAATTTGGAGTACCAGTAGTCACTTTGATAGATACTCCTGGTGCTTATCCGGGACTAGAAGCAGAAGAAAGGGGACAAGGAGAGGCTATAGCCCGAAATATTTTTGAAATGACCAAATTAAAAACACCAATCATCACCATAATAATTGGTGAAGGAGCTTCTGGAGGAGCTATTGGTATAGGTGTTGGTGATAGAGTATTTATGCTTGAATATACATGGTATACGGTAATTTCACCAGAATCATGTTCTTCAATATTATGGCGTAGTTGGAAATATAAAGAAGATGCCGCCGAATCGCTTAAACTTACTTCTAAGGATATGAATAAGCTTAAATTGATAGATGGTATAATTAAAGAGCCCCTAGGTGGTGCACATACTGATAGAGAAAAAACCTATAAATCAGTTGAATTAGCAATAAAAAAAGCGTATTCTGAATTGAGTAGCCTCCCGGCAAAAAAACTAGTAGAGAAAAGAATGGAAAAGTATGCTAATATGGGTGTTTATAAAAGCTAGATTTTTTCTAAATTAGAATTTGAAATCAATTGATATTGTATTTATGTATTGGTTGATTTTTTTTTGAAATTAAATCTAGTTGTAATATTTCTTAATTTTAATTAACTTTATTATTTAATAATTTAGGATATGAAAATTCTTACAGCCGAACAAATCTATCAGGCTGATCAGGCAACAACTAGAAGCAGATCAATTTCATCAACAGAATTGATGGAGCTAGCTGCTGGTAAATGTTTTGACTGGATTATTAATAACTATTCCAACAAAAAAAAGGAATTTCTTGTTTTCTGTGGTATAGGCAATAATGGTGGAGATGGATTGGTAATTGCCAGAAAATTGATTAATGCCAACTATAAAGTTAAAACTTATATAGTTAATTTTAGTAAGAAGAAAAGTGATGATTTTAAGATCAATTTAGATAGATTGAATCAAATTAATAATTCCATTGAATTAATTGATTCGGATAATTTTCCTAAAATATCTAAAGAGAAAGTAATTATTGATGCCATTTTTGGGATTGGATTAACTCGATCACCCACGGGGTTTGTAAAAGAAATTATACAAAAAATAAATAAAAGTAAGGCAACTATTATATCTATTGATTTTCCATCCGGATTATTTTCTGAACTTTCTGTAACAGATAAAGATTCTGTTATCCGTTCTAATCAAACACTTACTTTTCAAAATCCAAAATTAGCCTTTTTTTTAGCTGAAAATAGATCGTATTCGGCAAAATGGCACTTAATTGATATTGGTTTAGATCAATCATTTATTCAAACTTTAAACACTAATTTTGAAACAATTGATGTTGAACTTATTAAATCGTTTTATAAACGGAGGGATGTATTCTCACATAAAGGATCATTTGGCCATAGTTTAATCATTGGTGGCAGCTTTGGGAAAATTGGTGCTGTGGTATTAGCTTCAAAAGCTGCGTTAAAAATCGGAGGTGGTTTGGTAACAGCTTACCTGCCTAAATGTGGGTACTCAATTATTCAAACATCCAATCCCGAGGTTATGGTCGAAGTGGATAATGAAAACTATTTGCAATACTTTAATTTTAAAACAAAGCCGACAGTTATTGGTATTGGTATTGGATTAGGAACTCATTTAAAGACAATAAATGGATTTAAAAAATTTCTAAATGAAAATAAAACTGACCTAGTAATTGATGCAGATGCTTTAAATATTTTAGCAATGCATAAAGAGTTATTACAATTGATTCCTGAAAACACTGTTCTAACTCCTCATCCAAAAGAGTTTAAACGATTAATAGGTGAGTGGGATAATGATTATGATAAAATAAAAAAACAATTGGATTTTTCTGCAAAATATAACTGTATATTAGTATTGAAAGGAGCGTATACCAGTATTGCTTATAATGGTAAAACCTATTTTAACACTTCAGGTAATCCAGCACTGGCAACGGCCGGAAGCGGAGACGTATTAACTGGAATAATTTCAGGTCTTATTGCCCAAGGATATTCGTCGATTGAAGCTAGTATTTTAGGTGTTTATTTACATGGCAGGACCGCGGATTTAGCGATTAAAAAAGATCAATCCCTAGAAACATTTATTGCATCAGATAGTTTTATCTATTTTGGTGATGTATTTAAGGAAATTTCATTATAATTTAATTGGCATTAAAATTGAGCTATTAATATTAAACCTGAAATAATGAGGACTTTACTATTTGTATTAATATTAATTGTTTCTATTTATAGTTGTAAATCTAATCAATCTGCAACAGATAAAACCAATATTGTATCAACTGCAACGACAAATGATACTATAAGAATTGCAAATGAAGAATTAGAGTATGAAATAATTATTATTGAAGTGGGATTTGATTCTTGGTTGGTTACTCAAAAACCAATGTGGTTTTATTCGAATAATACACTTGCTTTTAAAAATCATATTAATGTTATAGAGTGGAACCAAAGGGTTATAAATCCTACAAGATTCAATTCAAATTTATACGAGCAAATGATTGATTATGATCCAACTGTGGATTATGGAATTGAAGTGAATTATAAATTGTTTATGTATTTTAAATATTTTCAGCAAAGGTATAAGCAAAGGTTATGATCTAATTATTTGATTAAGATATTTAAATAGCAAAAACAGAATTGACAAAAGGATTAGTTTATTGGATTACCTAAACCTTCTTTAAATCTATTAAAATTGAAAATGTTTTATTTATATCATTTTCTTTAACTACCAGGGTAATTTCATGTGTTGTTGATATAACCTCTTGCACAGGGATATTCGACCAGGCCAATTGTTTTAATATAAAATAATAAATTCCTGATTGTTCTAAATTGGTTTTAGGTAATTTTATAGTAATTGAAGCCAATTTATCCATAGAACATATCAATTCCTCGTCAAAGAAAATTGTATCTATTTCTTCTTTTAAATTTGAGCTAATTACGATATTAGTCTCAAAAATGCCTTGTGAAACGGTGAAGAAAGATTCTCTGTTACTTCCGATTTTAGCAAAGATTAATGAGATTTGCTTATGCAAAGAATTTGAATTTTTAAAGGTATAATCAAATAAATCTGATCGCACAATAAAATCCCCTAATTTTAAAGAAAGTGATTTAATATTTTTTCTAATCTTTAATATATTGATCGGTGAAATACGATTTATAGACATCATAATAGCACCGGTTTTTACACTTTTCCCTAAAGTGTGTTCCACATCAGGTTGAATTAATCTTGCTAAAGAAGAAACATTAATCAATTTTTCTTGCATTGCCTCCTCAATAAAAGGAGTACGTTTTATAATAGCTTCAACAGTTTCTTGGGTTGTCTTCATTGTTAAAAAATAAACAAAATGTTATAATATGTAAATATATTATAAAAATTTCACAGAAATTAAATAAATTTAAATATTTGCTAAAAATATTAGCATGTTAGTATTAAAATTTGGAGGAACCTCTGTTGGTTCGGTAGAGAACTTTAAAAAAGTTGTAGGCATAGTAAAAAACACAGTCGGAACAAAAATAATTGTCTTATCGGCAATGTCTGGTGTAACCAATACTTTACAAAAGATATCAAACCTACTTGTATTAAATAATTTTAAAGAAGCTAAACAGGAGATTGAATTATTAGATAAAAGATATAATAATGTTATCAAAAATTTATTCTCTAGTAATACGATTTTATCAAGAGCTTACACTTTACTAAAAAATCATAACAACCTGCTTCTCTCTTTCATAAAAAATGGATTTTCCGAAATTGAAGAAAAAGTTATTATGGCCCAAGGTGAATTGGTGTCTACAAATTTATTTCAATTATTAATGGAAGAAATGGATGAAGATAGTTGCCTTATTTCAGCGTTGGATTTTATGAAAATTGATAAATGTGGAGACCCTCAAATGGATACAATTAAAGAGAAACTTTTAAAAATTATCAACAAAAATCCAAAAACCAATAATTTTATAACTCAAGGCTTTATTTGTAAGAATGAAAAAAATGAAATAGATAATCTTAAAAGGGGGGGTAGTGACTATACAGCATCGTTAATCGGATCGGTAATTGATGCGAAACAAATTCAAATTTGGACCGATATTGATGGCATGCATAATAATGACCCAAGATTTGTTGATCATACCTTTTCTATTGATGAAATATCATTTGATGAAGCCGCGGAACTCGCTTATTTTGGAGCAAAAATTTTACACCCACAAAGTATAATTCCGGCTAAAGAAAAAAATATTCCGGTTTTAGTAAAAAATACGTTTAAACCTGAAGCATCAGGAACATTAATTCACAATAATACTAGAAGTATAAAAATTAGGGCCATAGCTGCTAAAGATAGTATTACTGCTATTAAAATAAAATCATATCGTATGTTAATGGCTTATGGATTTTTAAAAAAAATATTTGAAGTTTTTGAAAAAAATGAAACGGCAATTGATATGATTACAACTTCTGAGGTTGCTGTATCACTAACAATAGATAATACTAAAAAAATTGATAAAATTACAGAAGAACTAAAGGGTTTTGGAAATATTGAAATTGATAATGACCTAAGTATAATATGTATTGCCGGAGATTTGGCTCAAAATAATAAAGGAATTACTTCAGCCATATTTAACTGTTTAAAGGATATATCAATTAGAATGATTTCTTATGGGGGTAGCAATTATAATTTATCGTTTTTAGTTAAAACTTCCGATAAAATTGCTGTATTGAATTTATTAAACAAAGGGTTGTTCAAACCAATCAATAAAATCAAAAATTCAATATTAGTTTAAAAAAAACCATCCGACAACTGACGGATGGTTTTATTAATTAGATATCTTCAAAATTTAAATCTGTAAAGCTTTCACTTGAAGAACTTTCAATATCAGAACCGTTTTTATCTTCTTCAATTTGTTTGTGATAGTCTTTTTGATGCCTTTCACTGATTACTTCTTGTCCTTTTTCATTTACAATAAAATCAGTAGCTTTATTTAACATTTCACTAAATTCGCTAAAATCTTCTTTATACAAATAAATTTTATGCTTTTTATAATGAAATGAGCCATCATCGTGAGTAAATTTTTTACTTTCAGTAATAGTTAAATAATAATCACCAGCTTTTGTTTCTCTTACATCAAAAAAATAAGTTCTTCTACCTGCTCTTAAAACTTGAGAAAAAATTTCTTCCTGTTCAATAAACCCTTTTTCGTTCATATTAATTTTTTATTTATGTTTAATAATGAATTATTCAGACAAATCTATAAAATTAAATAATGTATACAACAATTATTTTTGTCATTTTTAGTAATTTATTCATTACTCGTTAACTTTTCTTCAAGTTGTTGATTATAAATATCTTGATAATAACCTTCAATATTAACAAGTTCATCATGAGTGCCTGATTGTACAATTTTACCTTCATCAAGAATAATAATCTTATCAGCGTTTTTCACTGATGAGGTTCTATGACTTATAATTATAGATGTTTTACCTTTAGAGGCTATTTTTAGGTTATTGAGTATGATCTCTTCTGTTTCTGTGTCAACGGCAGACAAGCAATCATCAAAAATCAATATTTTCGGATCAGAGATCAAAGCTCTTGCCATAGATACTCTTTGTTTTTGTCCGCCAGAAAGAGTTACCCCCCTTTCTCCAACCAAGGTTTCATATTTATGCTTAAATTTTTCAATATTAGCATGAATATAGGCTGTTTTAGCAGCATGGATAACATCATCATCATTTGCTTTTTCATTACCTATTTTGATATTGTTTTTGATCGTATCCGAAAATAAAAAGGCATCTTGTGGTACAAAACCGATACTCTCTCTTAAAGAAGTTAAATTAATATTTTTAATTTTGATATTATCTATAAAAATATCACCTTGATCGATATCATATAATCTGGCAATTAAACTTGCTATAGTTGATTTTCCTGAACCGGTTTTACCCATTATTGCTAATGTTTTACCCTCTTTAACTGAAAAACTCACATTCTTTAAAGCTGTTATTTTTGTGTCTTCATAAGTAAAACTTACATTTTTAAATTCAATATTGCCCAAAATGGCAGTTTGATTTTTTTGTATGTTTTGAATAGATGGTTCTTCTTTTAAGAACTCATTAATTCTTCTTTGAGAAACTTCGGCTTGCTGAACTATTGAAGTCACCCATCCCACCACGGCAACAGGCCAGGTTAACATGTTAACATAGATTATAAATTCAGCTATAATTCCAATATTTTGAATTTCACCATTAATATATTGCATTCCACCAAAATAAATAACAAAAATATTACTCATTCCGATTAACAAAATCATCAAAGGGAAAAATAAAGCTTGAGCTTTAAATAGTGAAATGTTTTTTTCTTTACTAATTATTGCTAAGGTATTGAAATCATTAGAAGTTTGGTTTTCAATACTGTATGCTTTGACAACATTAATTCCTGAAAAAATCTCTTGTGTAAAAGTTGTAAGCTTGGATAAGTATTGTTGAACTATGGTACTTCTTTTATTAATTACTGTACTTAATAAATAAATTGCTATTGATAATACCGGTAATGGTAAAAGGGTATACATTGTCAATTTCGCATCGATATTTATCATTTTTGTTATCGCTACAACAAATAATACAAGCATATTCATGGTATACATTATTGCCGGCCCAAAATACATCCTTACTTTACTAACATCTTCACTAATACGATTCATTAGATCTCCTGTTCTGTTTTTTTTGTAAAAATTTAAGGAAAGGCTTTCGTATTGTTGAAAAATTTCATTTTTCAAATCAAATTCAATCAATCGCGACATTACAATTAAGGTTTGGCGCATTAAAAAAGTGAAAAATCCCGATACTAAAGCCGCACCAATGATATAAACAATATTAATTATCAATTGCGATTTAACAATATTCAAATCACTGATTATATGGTTATTGTAATCTTCAACAATGTTTAGAGACTCACGAATGAGCTGTGGAATTTGTAAAGCAAATATTTTTGCCACAGTAGTTATTAAAATCCCTAATATTAATCGAAACTTATATTTATAAAAAAATTTATTTAAATACCGAAGTGCTTTCATTTAAAGACTCAAAATTTATTCTGTTCGCGAAGATACAGAATTATTAAATGTTTAAAATTTCATTATAGAATTATAGGAATAATTTAACGCTATATTTAGATATGTAAAAGCTTTGATTTAAAAAAAAAGAGTAATTTTGCTCTTTATTTTTTATAAAACATTAAAATTATAAATCAGACGATCTTTTAAATCATGGTAAATAGGAGACACATTCGAATTAAGGTTATGCAATCGGTTTATGCAGTTTTGCAATCCAAAAATGATAATTTGGAAAAGGAGGAAAAATTTTTACTTTTTAGTATTCAAAAGGCGATTGATTTATATGTTTTGCAGTTATTATTGCTTGTAGAAGTTAAGAATTTAGCTTTGGAGCACCTGGAGATCAAAAAGAAAAAATATTTGGCTACGGATGAAGACAAAAACCCTAATTTGAAATTTGTTCAGAATCAAATTATTGAGTCCATAGAGAATAGCCCTGAAATAATTAATTACACTTCGAAGAAAAAATTGGATAATTGGAAAAATGATAGAGAATATGTAAGAGTAATACTAGATTCGATCCAGGAAAGTAGTTTCTTTATGAGGTATAAAGGTACAAAGGAAACTTCTTTAAAGGAAGATAAAGAGTTTATTCTTGAAATTTTTAAAGAAATAATCGCTCCTAATGAAAAATTATTAGATTATTATGAAAGCTTAAATTTAAGTTGGATTGATGATTATCCGTTGGTTAATACAATGATAATGAAATCAATTAAACAATTAAAAAAAGATGATTTATTTAGATTAACTCAGCTTGAGGTAAAAAGTGATGATAAGGAATTTTTGATTGGTCTGTTTAGAAAAACCATTTTACATCACAATGAATTTACAAATGATATTGATGTTAAAACGCCCAATTGGGATACTGACAGGATTGCAGAAGTGGATTTGATATTGATAAAAATGGCAATAACAGAATTTTTATATTTCCCTTCTATTCCAACAAAAGTTACTATAAATGAATATATTGAAATAGCAAAAGACTATTCTACAACGAAAAGCAGTTATTTTATAAATGGAGTGCTCGATAAATTACTGAAGGATTATGACAAATCTAAACGATTGCAAAAAATTGGCAGAGGATTGTTATAAAAATTATATTTTTGTACAAATTAAAATATTTAAAAATGAAAAAAATAATAGCAGTGTCAATTTTAAGTTTGAGCTTATTTGTAATTTCCTGTAAAGAAAATGCATCAAATAAGATTAACAAAAATAATTTAGAACTTGCAAAGGAACGAGATATCGATATTAAATTTGGAGGTCCAAAATTGAATTTTGATAAAACTGAACATGATTTTGGCACTATTGCTGAAGGAGATGTGGTTGAAACCGTGTTTAATTTTACCAATACCGGTAAATCTGAATTAATTATTCTTTCGGCAAAAGGTAGTTGTGGCTGTACAGTTCCTGAATGGCCAAAAGAGCCTATTATGCCAGGTGAATCAGGTAAGATAAAAGTAAAATTCAATTCTTACAGAAAACCCAATTTGCAACAAAAGCAAATTACATTGGTAACCAACACTGAGGAAGGGAAGGAAATTTTAAAAATAAGAGCTTTGGTTACTCCAAATCCAAAAGTTAAATTAAAAAGTTAATATTTAGATATGTATCAAACTATATTTTTACAAACGAGTGGTGGTGGTATTGGGAATTATATTCTGATTCCTTTAATGTTTTTGGTTTTGTACCTTTTTATGATTCGCCCTCAGTTAAAACGTCAAAAGAATGAAAAAAAATTCCGATCTACCATAAAAAAAGGATCTAGAGTAGTTATGACCAGTGGAATTCATGGTAAAATAATAGATCTGATTGATAGTGATAATACTTGTGTTATTGAAACAGGTGCAGGAAAAATAAAATTTGAAAGATCAGCTATTTCGATGGAATTGAGTAAAAAATATTTACCTAAAGAATCGAATAAAAAGTAATTAAATCTTCATTTGAAGAGGCTATCTTAATTTTTGCTTTTAGGATAGCCTCTTTTTATTTAATTTTATACCAAAGTGGTAATTAAAAAAAAATGATTAGTAAAAAACCTCAAAGTAAAACGGATACATTAAAAAACAAAAAAAAACTACGTGTTTTTCTTTTGTTCTTGTTGCTTTCATTTTTATTTTGGATGTTGATCAAGCTTTCTAAGAACTATATTGCAGAAGTTGAATTTGATTTGGTTTACACAGAAGTACCAAAGAATAAATTAATTCAAAATGAACCAATATCTAAAATGATTTTAACAATTAATACTGTTGGTTTTAAGCTGCTAAATTATACCATTAAAAAAAATGTATTAAATTATAGTTTGACAGAGATCAAACGAAAAAAAGGCTCAGAATATTATAGTGTTACAAAATCTAATATTAATTTTTTACAAGCACAATTGACGGCTGAAACCATTGTTTTGAACGTTAAGCCTGATACCTTATATTTTGATCTGGGAATAAAAAAATCAAAAAAAGTCAAAGTAATAAGTCATGTGGATTTTCAATTCAAACCAGGTTTTAATTTGATTAAAAAACACACAATAAAACCAGAAATTATCACAATTTCTGGACCGGAAAAGATTATTGATACTATCGATGAAATTCATACAGAAGAACTTAAAATGGTAGATGTATTAAATTCATTTGATAAAAAAGTAAAATTATTAACACCATTAAAATCGATTTCTTTATCTTCAAATGAAGTATCTATACATGGAGAGGTCGATAAAATTACAGAAGGAACGTTTAGTTTGCCCTTTGAAGTTATTAATTTGCCTAAAAATTATTTTATTAGTACTTACCCGAAAGAAGTTAAAGTTATTTACCAGATTGCCTTAAAAGATTATAATAAAATAACTAAAAACAGCTTTAAAATACAGTGTGATTTTAAACATACAGATGAGAATAATCTTGATTATATAATCCCGAAAATCATAGAAAAACCTGAGATTTTATTCGATGTTAAAGTTATTCCTAATAAAATTGAATTCTTGATAAAGAAATAAAACAGATTTATTTTCAATAAAATATTTAATGAATGAAAATTATTGGATTAACAGGTGGAATCGGTAGTGGTAAAACAACAATCGCTAAAATGTTTGAAGATTTGGGAATACCTGTTTATTATGCCGACAATGAAGCCAAAATATTAATGAATAACTCCAAGAAGATTAAAAAGAAATTAATTAATCTATATGGAGAAAACGCTTTCCAGAAAAATATTTTAAATCGCGAATACATAGCAAATATTGTGTTTAACAACAGAGATAAGTTAATGGAATTAAATGCGATTGTTCACCCTGAAGTGGAAAATCATTTTAACAAATGGCTTGAAAATAATAGAGCACCTTATGTAATTCAGGAAAATGCTCTAATTTATGAGAATGACAGACAAAGAAGTTTTGATGACATTATAACTGTAACCGCCCCTATTGATATGAGAATTAGCCGAATTAAGGCACGTGACAATACTTCTGAGGATAGAATTTTGGAACGTATTGGTAATCAACTAGATGATGATATTAAAATTAAGAGGTCAAAATATGTTATTTATAATACTGATTTACAGCAAAGTAAAATACAGGTTGCTGACATACATGAAGATTTAATGCATTAAGTCTCTCAAAAAATTGGTTTTTTCTTAATTTTTTGTTAAATTAATCCAAAGATTCGTTAACATCTGTTAAAACATTAAATATAAACCAAAGAAACTCTAAATTTGTTAAAATGAGTAAACGAATTTTTGTACTTTTAGTGGTATTAATGGGTATTGCCTTAATAGGTATTATTACTGTTCAAATATTTTGGATAAAGTCATCCATTGAGATGCGTGAAAAGCAATTTTCAACAAGTGTAAAATTTGCTTTATCAAGAGTTTCTGGAAATATTCAAAAAAGAGAATTTAGAGATAATGTCAATAAGTATTCGCCACTTATTGACAGCATGCAACAATCAAAGGAAAGTAATGTAAGAGATTATATTTTTCAACAAATTGATACAAGTAGAAATGAAATTTTTACTTTTCGCCAAAGCGTTTTAGAGAATAATTATAAAACTCAAATTTCTCCATTTGATAATGATACAATTAATTTCAGAACTTTTCTAAGCAGAGAAGAAACACAAATAGAGAAAATTGAATTTAATTCTAAAGATTTTACTGAATTATCATCTAAACAAAGAATGGTTAAAGTAGAAAGGTTGGATAAGTATGATAAACTTGAATTAGAAGGTATATTTAAAAATATTGTAGCCAGAACTCCTATTTATGATAGGGTTAGCAACAATGAAATAAGATTGAATTTAGATAATGAATTGAGAGCTAGGAATATAGAAACAAGATTTGAATATGGTGTTTTTAATGATGATTTAATTACCAAGGTTAAATCAACGAATTTTAAAGAAAAAATAGGATATACATATAAAGTGCCATTATTTATTAATGGAGATGATAGTAGTGATTATGATCTATATGTTAGTTTTCCTGATAAAAAAGGATATATATTATCAACAATATCATGGATATTGATTTTATCGGCGCTGTTTATTTTTATTATAATATTGGCTTTTGGAAGTGCTTTATATCAATTGATAAAACAAAAACAGATTTCAGAAATCAAAACGGATTTTATAAATAATATGACTCATGAGTTTAAAACTCCTATAGCGACAATAAACTTAGCTATTGATTCTATTAAAAATCCAAAGATCATTAACAATAAAGAAAAGATTATTCGATATGCCGATATGATTAAACAAGAAAATAAACGTATGCATGCGCAAGTTGAAAATGTTTTAAGAATATCTAAATTAGAAAAAAATCAACTTGATTTAAGTAAGGAAGTAATTGATTTACACGACATAATAGAGGATGCAATATTACACGTTGGTTTAATAATATCAGATAGAAGTGGTTTTATCAATAAAAATTTCAAGGCTAAGCTAAGTGAAATATTAGCGAGCGAATTTCATTTGACAAATGTTATTACAAATATGTTAGATAATGCAATAAAATATTCTGATGATAATCCAAAAATAGAAATTTCAACAGAAAACGCTGGAAATAATATTATCATAAAAATAAGGGATGAAGGTATTGGAATGACTAAAAATGTACAACGTAAAATATTTAATAAATTTTATAGAGAACAAACAGGAAATATTCATAATGTAAAAGGTCACGGTTTAGGTCTGGCTTATGTAAAAAGCATAACAGAAAAGCATCAGGGCAATGTTTATGTGGAAAGTGAGAAGGGCAAAGGAAGTACTTTTACATTGAAGTTACCATTAATTTAAATTAATTATCATGGCAAATAAAAAAATATTATTAGTAGAAGATGATCCTAATTTTGGGACAGTTTTAAAAGATTACTTAGCATTAAATGATTACGATGTTACTCATGCGAAAGATGGCCTTGATGGTTTAATTTCATTTAAAAATGACGATTTTGACATTTGCATATTAGATGTTATGATGCCGAAAAAAGATGGTTTTACATTGGCCAAAGACATTCGATCTGTAAATAATGATATTCCCTTGATTTTCCTTACTGCAAAGTCAATGAAAGAAGATGTATTAAAAGGATATCAGGTCGGAGCGGATGATTATTTGAATAAGCCATTTGATTCAGAGGTTTTACTTTATAAGATTAAAGCTATTATACAACGAAAAGAAAAAAATACATCCAATGAAGATAATCAGTTTGAATTTGAAATTGGTGGTTTTCATTTAAATTCTAAGCTTCGTCATTTATCATTTGAAGGTGGAGAACCTAGAAAATTATCGCCTAAAGAAAACAAGTTATTAAAACTCCTGGCCTTGTATAAAAATGATTTATTGCCTAGAGATTTAGCTTTAACAAAAATATGGCGGGATGATAATTATTTTACATCAAGAAGTATGGATGTTTATATTGCTAAACTTCGTAAATATTTAAAACCGGATGAAAAAGTTGAGATAATCAATATTCACGGTGAAGGTTTTAGATTGGTTGAAAGTTGATTTCAATTTTTTAAAATAATCTTAATAGGCTGCTTAATTTATATTATTCAGCCTTTTTATTTGTGTGCATAAATTTCATAATTTGCAATTAGTTTGTATGAGTTTGTTGGTTAATAAAAAATAATAATATATGTCGCTAATTATTAAAATTTATAATGAAAATCCAAATGCTAAAGAGATTGATAAAGCGGTGAAAATATTAAAAAATGGTGGATTAATAATTTATCCAACTGATACAGTATATGGCTTAGGTTGTGATATTTCAAATAATAAGGCCATGGATAAAATTGCAAAAATCAAGGGTGTTAAATTAGAAAAGGCTAACTTTTCATTTATTTGTTATGATTTAAGTAATTTATCAGAATATGTAAAACAAATTGATACACCAACCTATAAAATATTAAAAAGAGCATTACCCGGACCCTATACTTTTATTTTAAATGGTAACAACAAATTACCAAAAGCCTTTAAAAAGAAAAAAACTGTAGGTATAAGAATTCCAGACAATAATATTGTTAGAGAAATTGTTAGAGAATTGGGAAATCCTATAATTTCAACTTCAATTTACGATGAAGATGATGTTATTGAATACACTACCGATCCGGAATTGATCTATGAAAAATGGAAAGATAAAGTTGATTTGATTATCGATGGTGGATATGGCGATAATCTTGCATCAACTGTAATTGATTTATCAGATGGTAATATTCAAATTATCAGAGAAGGTAAAGGCGATATAGATATAATTTAGATCATTTATTACCTTGTAGATTTGTATAATTATTTTTTAGTTTTCTAAGTAAAAAACCATAAATGATTCTATAAAAACACCAAAAACCAAATAAAACAACTGTAAATATTATAACGGCAATAAACCATATTGTGATAATATTAGCATTTTCAGGCAACTTATTCATAAACTGATCAGAATTAAATACAATATAAAAAACATGTAAGCCGATAATTGCTGCCATTATTAAATTATAGTAAATATAGTATTTAACAGTGCTTCTTGTTTTTAAAATGTCATGCAACAAACTTTTTACACTACTATCAGCCGAAATATTTTTATAGTTTTTATAGAAAAAATAAATAAATCCAATAATGATCACAATATGAATTGTGGTATAAAAAATCATTATATTACTTAAACCGTAATTTTGATAAACTTCCTTGGTTGAATTAAAATCTGTAAAAAGGATAAAAATATTTGGTAATACAAATTCTAATATGCTAATGATCAAAATCCATTTTACAATGGATGATGACTTTTTATGAACCATATTATAAATATCATCTTTGGTGAATTTGATTGACGATTCTTCTTGGTTTTTCCAAATATCTTTTAATTTCTCTAATTGTTCCATATTTATGGATTTAAAATATTTTTCAATTTTGTTTTGGTCCTATTCATTTTTACCCTTGCATTAATTTCACTTATACCAAGGGTTTTTGAAATTTCTTTATAGCTTTTATCTTCTAAATACATAAGTGCTAATGCCTTTTCAATATCGTTTAAGCTATAAATAGCTTTGTATAGAAGTTTTAATTGTTCGTCTTTAGAATCATCATAATCCTGATATTCTAACTCTTTTAAATTATCATAAATTTGGGTAGTTTCAACATTCCTTTTTGATTTTCTATACAATGAGATGGCTGTATTAAATGCAACGCGATACATCCATGTACTGAATTTTGAATCTCCTCTAAATTTAGGATAAGCTTTCCAAAGCTGGATAGTAATCTCTTGAAATAAATCTTTATGTGCAGAATCATTGTTTGTATATGATCTACAAACCTTATGAATTATGCTTTGATTTTTTTCTAATTCTCTAGCAAATTTGTTTTCCAGTTCTTTGGTCACTAATTGTTGATTTAATAATAAGTAGTAAAAATAATTAATTTGTTACACAATTGAATTAGATTTTATACAGTTTCTTCTTACTGTAATTCGTTCGAAACAGAAAGATTTAAATTAAAATATACTGTTCATCATTAAAAAATAACAATTGGGTATGTTTTATTTTCTATTAGCTCAATTAATAAAGAATTTTGAACCAAATTAATTATTAACCCCTAAATTTAAATATCATGTTAAGAATTTTAATAGTAATTGTTTTGTATTTTATAAGTCTGGTTAATTATGGCCAAACTTCAAATGAACAAGAGAGTAAAGTAAAAAGTAGTACGTATAAAGTAGTGGTTCAAATAAAAAATGTTATTTCCGATAAGGGAAAGGTATATTTTGCATTATATGATACAAAGGAAGGCTTTTACAGCAGGAAATATTTTAAAGGAGAAGTATCTGACATAAAAAATGGTATGGCTTCAGTAAAATTTTTAGAATTAGAACCGAATATATATGCTATTGTTTGTTTTCATGATGCCAACAGTAATGGTAAAATGGATTTTGAAGATAATGGAATGCCACTTGAAGATTACGGCGCTTCAAACAATGTAATGAATTATGGACCGCCACAGTTTAGTGATGCGAAATTTGAATTAAAGGATAAAGACCTTACATTTGAAATTAAATTATAACAAGTAGATTTTTAAAGATGAATAGTAGTTTTAAAAAAATATTGATTTTTTTTATTATTGGATGTATAATATTTGTGGTTAGAAACCTGATTTATGGAGATTTTAATTTCAATAATATCAACGAATTATTAATTAATTTCAGTTTTTATCAGTTATATTCATTTGTGTTGGGATATTCGAATTGGGTATATTTTGACTATTTGGAGAAAAGAGATTGGGAAGTAAATGAACAAATAAAAAGAATTGTTATAGGTGTTTTAGGCTCTGTTGTTATAACCCTGATAGGCTTGTTCGTATTGAAGATGTTTACGGCAATTTTATACTATGGCAGTACTTTTAACGAATTTATAGCAGCTCAGAGTTATCAAAATTATACATTTGGAATATGGGTTTCATTAACAGTAATTGCTGTTTTTCATTTTGTATATTTTTATAACAGGTATCAAAAAAGGAAAGTAAAAGAATCACAAATAGTAGCTAAAACGGAAACGGCAAAATTTGAATCTTTAAAAAGTCAATTGGATCCGCATTTTCTGTTTAACAGTTTAAATGTATTAACTTCATTAATTAGTGAAAATCCGGATCAGGCAGAAAAATTTACAACTAAATTATCAAAGGTATACCGTTATGTTTTAGAACATAAGGACAAAGATTTAATTCCGTTGGAAGACGAATTAAAATTTGCTAATTCTTATATGGAATTACTTAAAATGAGATTTGAAGATGGGATAAAGTTTAATATTCCTGAAAAGGTAAGTAATCAAGAATTAAAAATTGTACCCTTGTCCTTGCAATTATTATTGGAAAATGCTGTAAAACACAATATAATAAATTCTGATAAGCCATTGAAAATTAGTATTTATGAGGAAAATAATTTCTTAATTATTGAAAATAATATTAGTCCGAAAGCTTCTATTGATAAAGGGACTAAAGTTGGACTTAAGAATATTGATCAACGATATAGTTTGATAACAAATCAATCAGTTGAAATAACAAATAAAAATCAAATTTTTAAAGTAAAGTTACCTTTATTAACACAAAAAATTAAAATAATGAAAACAGATTATATTAACAATAGTAATAAATACATCAGGGCGAAAAAACATGTAGATGAAATAAAAGGGTTTTATGCAAATTTAGTAGCATATTGTGTTATAATTCCATTTTTAATATTTTTAAATTATAGAACAAGCTGGGAGTACCAATGGTTTTATTACCCAATGTTTGGCTGGGGCTTAGGAGTTGTAATTCAAGGATTTATGGTTTTTGGTTATGGTTCAAACTGGGAAGATGGTAAGATAAGGGAGATTATGGATAAAGATGATATGTATTAATAAGAAAATAAATTATGAAAACTAATAGCACAGAAGAAAGAAATAAATATTTAAGAGCAAAGAAACGTGTAACTGAAATAAAATGTTTTTATTTCGGATTGGTAGCGTATTTGGTAGTTATCCCATTTTTAATATTTTTAAATTATAGAACAAGCTGGGAGTACCAATGGTTTTGGTGGCCAATATTTGGTTGGGGATTAGGGATTATAATCCAGGCGTTTAAAACTTTTGGATACGGAATTGATTGGGAAGAAAGAAAAATAAGGGAATATATGAATAAGGATAATAATTAAAAAAAACATTATGGAACGAGATTATTTTGAAGAAGAACGGTATGCAAGAGCACAAAAAAGAGTGAAGCAAATAAAAGGTTTTTATTGGCATTTATTTTGGTATATAGTTGTGAATATTTTTTTATTGGCTATGATATATTATAAAATGGATGATCATAATAATTTCTTTGAGCTTAAACATTTATCAACAGCCTTCTTTTGGGGAATAGGTCTATTCTTTCATTGGTTGGGAGTATTTGGGAAGAATATAGTGTTTTCTAAAGATTGGGAAGATCGAAAGATCAAAGAGTTTATGGATAAAGACAATTTTGATCATTAAGAAATAGAGTAATTATTAAATTGAGCGTAGCCAAATTAATAGAGGTATGAAAGTAATTATTATAGAGGACGAAAAGCCATCTGCACGGCGTTTGGGAAGAATGTTAACCAAAATCAACATCGAAGCACAAGCATTGTTGTATTCAGTTGCTGAGGCAGTGCAATGGTTTCAAAACAACGATCATCCGGATTTGATTTTGTTAGACATTCAATTGTCGGACGGACTTTCGTTTGAAATTTTTGATCAAGTAGAGGTAAGGAGCGCAATTATTTTTACAACAGCATATGATGAATACGCCCTTAAAGCGTTTAAATTGAATAGCATTGATTATTTATTAAAACCAATTGATGACGATGAATTGGAAAATGCTATAATTAAGTTTAAAGCCAATCAAACCAAACCACACAATCTTCAAGTTGATTTAGAGCAAATAAAAAAACTACTTATAAACCCCTTAGATAAAAATTATAAAGAGAGATTTACGGTAAAAATAGGTCAGCATTTAAAAATGATTCCAACAAACGATATTGAGTGTTTTTACAGTGAAAATAAAGGAACATATATATTCACCTCCGATAACCGGGATTATTTGATAGATAGCTCTCTGGAGCATCTAGTATTATCACTTGAACCCACGGTATTCTTTCGTGTAAATCGTAAATTTTACATAAATATACATGCAATAAAAGATATTATTGCTTACAGTAATAGTCGTCTTAAAGTTATTTTAAAGAACTTTTCTGATCATGAGATAATTGTGAGCAGAGAAAAAGTTAAAGATTTTAAATATTGGTTAGGGTAGTTGCCTTATTTAAGAGTAAAGAATCAAGAAATAAACTTATCTGAATGCATAGTACAATTTCGATGTATCATGGCGATAGTAATACATAGGTGATGGCTAATATTGTTATTGGCAATACGAATATAAAATTCAAAAAAATCAGGAAAATCAACCTTTTAAAAACTTACTTATCAAAGAAACTAAACATATTACCACCGTATTTTTTAGATCTTCGAAAGGTAGAATTTTGAGATAGATCCGTTTGTTTAGAATGCTCAATAATTAACATGCCGTCATCATTTAACAAATCCAAATCAAATATAAGGTCAACTATTTTTTGAAATTGTTCAAGACTGAAATTATAAGGAGGATCGGCAAAAATAACATCAAATTTTTGATGTGATTTTTCTAAAAAGGTGTATGCATCACTTTTTACTGTTTGGATGTCTAATTCTAATTTGTCATTTATTTGATCAATAAATTTAATACATCCAATATTTTCATCAACACTGGTAATATTTAATGTTCCTCTCGATGCAAATTCAAAACTGATACTTCCAATACCGGCAAACAGATCTAACACATTAAGCTTGTCAAAATAATAATAATTATTCAAAATATTGAATAAAGCTTCTTTAGCCATATCTGTAGTCGGTCTGACGGGTAAATTTTTAGGCGCAGAAAACCGTCTGCTTTTATGTTTTCCTGAAATGATACGCATCAATATTGATTTAATAGGGTAAAAAACTTGCGCTTTGTTATTTCATTGATATCAGAACTGAAAATGAATTTCGATCTGTTTTCAAGTAAACTAATATTTCTTATATATCTAAATGCTATTTTAAAGTAATCGCTGTCTGTCGAGATATTGCCTAACATTACCAACTCAAATTTATCTGGGTTCAATTGCAACTGTTCAGCGGTGAATAATAGGTAATAAATAAAATCTTCTTTTGTTTGGTATCTATATGAATTGTAAAGTAATAATTTATTGTTGGCAATTATTACTATTTCAAAATGATTATTGTTCATATTGACAAACATATGAGGATGTTCGCTGAACTTGTATGTATTTAATAAATATTTAATTAAAACTGTTGAATAATGTTTATACTCAAAACTTCCAAATTTTTCTAAAAAAAAGTTATTGATGTTCACAAAAGGTATATATACATTGATGATATCATGATTTTCAATTTCATCATAAACTATATAATCATTTTTATAAGTTTTGGAAGAAAACTTGATATAATTCTTTAAGTGTCGATGGTCAAATAATGGCTTTGGAACCAAAGTAGATAATTCATTTACATGAGTAATATTGACAGAATCATACCGCTTTTGAAGTAGTTCTTCGGATTTGAACAATTGTTCAACATTTTCTAAATGTTTTTTTGGGGTAGGAGAATTGTTAGTAAATGAAGTATATTTCAAAGATTCAATGATATTTGAATCTTTGTTAATTACACAAAAAGAAAATCCATCCAAACTGAGTTGGATGGATAAATGACTTTCATTAAGATTGTTAAAATCTATTGACTTACTAATTGTCTGAATTTTCTTTAATGCCATCATAAAAAGGAGGCCAATTACCGTTTGAGTTCACTTCTTCTAAAGAACCTACTGAAATAAATTCACCAGGTACATTAATTCCACCTAAAGCTTCCTTTTCTTGGCGAATTAGATCTTTATCCATACCTTGTAAAACAACAGCTTTATCAACTTTAGCTACAAATACCGAAGCTTTAACGCCCTGTACTTTTTCAACAGAACCAGATTTTAATTCAAATGTAGCATCAGTTCCTGGTACCATCATCATATTTTTATAATCTCTATCTTTAAATCTGTCAATTACTGGTTCAAAACCAACGGTATCAACAACTCTTTTTTCAACATCAATAGTTATCCTTCCTCTTTGCTCTGTAACTACTATATTCTTAATTTCTGTAATTGCAAATTGAGCGGTATCAATAAAACTTATTAATTCCTGAGAGTTAGAAGTAAATCTTCTGTTTACTTCTGCATAAGCTAATTCAGCATCACGAATTGTTTTTAAGTTATCAATCACCTTAGCATAACGAACTTTTTTCTCCTTATTAAAATGAATAGGTTTCATAATACTTTGCCAAATTTGAACTGTAAAAAATATTATAACAACCCATAATAATATGGATAACACTGGTTTAAATTTACTTGGTAACTTATTGACAATTAAGTAAGCTAATCCGGCAACAGCTAGTATAGCCACAATAATTATTAAAATAGAAATCATTTTTTAATTTATTTTAAATTAGGTTATTCGCAAATCTACAAAAATTTTTGAATCACAAAAGTAATTATTTTATATTATGCTCTAAAATTATGAAATGTTTTTATAATCATATCATAATTCTCTTAAAATTTATGGGCATTTAAATTTTCACAACCCATATAAATGAATTTTTGCTACTTATTATTTCAAATGTAAAATTATTTCTACTTAATTTTGTAAAGAACCAAAACTATATTTCTATAAGAATGATTAAAGACCCATCTAGTTTATATACTGAATTTATTCAACATTTCCCGTTTACACCAACTATTAAACAGGATCAATTATTAAAAAAATTAGCGGTGTTTGTTTTGAGTAATAATAAACAGGGAGTTTTTCTTTTAAAAGGATATGCAGGAACGGGTAAAACAACCATTATTGGAACTTTGGTCAATAATTTATTAAAAACAAAGTTGAAATCTGTTTTATTGGCACCAACAGGCAGAGCCGCAAAAGTTATCGGCCTTTATTCTAAAAGACCAGCTTTCACTATACATAAAAAAATTTATCATCCGAAAAAAGATAAAAGTGGTGGTGTTAAATTTGTTCTTCAAAAAAACAAACATACCAATACCATCTTTATTGTCGACGAAGCTTCTATGATACCAGATAGAACAATCGATGCCAAACTTTTCGAAAACGGGTCATTACTAGATGATCTACTGTTTTATATTTATTCGGGGTTGAACTGTAAATTAATCTTGATAGGAGATACGGCTCAGCTTCCACCTGTAAAATTAGAATTGAGTCCGGCTCTTGATCCGCATACCTTAACTTATCAATACGATAAAGAAGTTGAAGAAATTGAATTGAATGAGGTTATGCGGCAACATCAGGAATCTGGAATATTGTTTAATGCCACCCGGCTAAGAAACATTATGTACGATGATATTTTAATTGATTTTACCTTTGATCTTGATTATCCTGACATTATCCGTTTAACAGATGGTTATGAAGTTCAAGATGCAATACACGATGCATATAACGATAATGGAGTAGAAGATACGGCATTTATCGTAAGGTCAAATAAAAGAGCAAATCAATATAACCAGCAAATTCGAACAAATATTTTAGGGCTTGAAAATGAAATCGCAACCGGTGATTATGTAATGATCGTTAAAAACAATTACTATTGGTTAAAAGACTCTATTGAAGTGAGCTTTATAGCTAACGGCGATATTTGTGAAATTTTAGAAATATTTAATTATAAAAACCTATACGGATTTAGCTTTGCAGAAGTTAAATTACGAATGATTGATTATCCCGATCAACCTCCCTTTGAAACTGTTATTTTATTGAATACTGTGCATAGTGAAAGTCCATCATTAACCTATGAAGAATCTAATAAATTATATCAGGAAATTGCTAAAGATTATGGGGAAGAACGATCAAAATATAAAGTAATGCTCGCAATTAAAAACAATGTATACTTTAATTCTTTGCAGGTAAAATTCTCTTATGCAATGACTTGTCATAAATCGCAAGGCGGTCAATGGGAAAATGTATTTATCGAACAACCATACTTGCCTAATGGTCAAGATATTTCCTATCTTAGATGGTTATATACCGCGTTAACCCGGGCTAAAAAAAAATTGTATTTAATAGGATTTAATGATGAATATTTTGAATAATAAAGCACTTTTTTTGGTTATAATATTAACGGTAATGTTATCATGTTCAACAACTAAAAAAATTGAAAATGAATTTACAAACCTGTCAGAGAGCAATAATTATTTTAAAGGTTTCGTTGTGTACGATACAAAGCGTAACAAAGAAATTATCAATTATAATGGAGCCAAATATTTTACTCCGGCTTCCAATACCAAACTCTTTACATTTTATACTGCGTATCGTACATTTAAAGATTCTGTAACAGGATTTGAATATGTTTCAAAAAAAGATTCTTTAATAATTAAAGGTACTGCAGATCCATCTTTTTTATGTGGTTATGAGGATAATAGATCTTTGGAATTTTTAAAGAACAGTTCTCAAAGCATTTATTTAATCAATAACAGAATAGCTGACTCGGTTTATGGAGATGGTTGGTCTTGGGATGATTATGCTTACTATTATATGCCTGAGAAAAGCCTTTTCCCTATTTATGGAAACATTTTGAAAATTTCAAAAATTAAGGATAGTATCTCAGTTGCACCTGATTTTTTTAAGGAGAATATAAAAATTGACAACAGTAAGAAATACGATAGAGACGTTAAATTAAATAATTTTTATACTAAAAGTTCAGATGAGTATGATAATAAGGAAATACCTTTTATAACTTCTAACCAGTTAGTCGCAGATTTATTGAGTGAAGAGTTGGGTTCGAAAGTGACTTTAATTTCAAATAATGTCACCTATAAATTTAATGACTTTAAAAGTATTAAATATGATTCATTATATACTAAAATGTTAGTAGATAGTGATAATTTTATTGCTGAGCAGTTAATGTTACAGGTTGGGAATAAAGTAGATAGTGTTTATAGTGTGAAAAGTGCCATTGATTATTCGTTAGAAAATTATTTACAAAACATTCCTCAAAAACCACGTTGGGTTGATGGATCAGGACTGTCAAGATATAATTTGTTTACACCAGAAAGTTATGTCTATTTATTAAAGAAAATGTATAAAGAAATACCTACTGATAAATTATTTGCTTATTTTCCGGTTGGAGGAATGTCAGGAACATTAAAAAATTATTACAAGAATAATAAACCATACATTTATGCCAAATCTGGAACCTTATCTAATAATTATAATTTAAGTGGCTATTTGATAACAAAAAAAGGGACCATTTTAATTTTCAGTTATATGAATAATCACTATCTGGGAAGCTCAATAGCAAGAAAAAAGGAAATGGAAAAATTATTTTTACATTTATTTAATACTTTATAATTTTAATTATTCATAAATAACTTTATCATTGGAGTTGAACCAAGATTTATACATGGGTATATGTATTTTTTCAACCTGACTTCTTTTTATTTTTAATGTTGGCGTCATCAATCCATTTTCTACTGTCCATTCTTCTTTCATAATGACAGCTTTTTCTATTTTTTCGTGTTTTTCCAAAGTTGGATTAATTTGCATAATGGCACCTATTATATTATCGCTTAATTCTTGTTTGCTTTTTTTATTTCCTTCAATTGTTGGAACTATTAATAAAATTGGTTGAGGTATTCCCATGCCTACAATACAAATTTGTTCAATATTGGGGTTTTTTGAAAGCTCCAGTTCAATTGGCGCCGGAGAAATATACTTTCCTTTGTCTGTTTTGAATTGGTCTTTAACACGACCTGTTATGGTCAAATACCCATCATGGTCATATTCGCCAATATCTCCTGTTTTTAAATATCCTTCTCTGTCGAAAACCTTAGCTGTTTCTTCAGGTGATTTATAATACCCGGTCATTAAACAATCATTTTTAATACAAATTTCTCCTTCTGAGGTTAACTTGGACTTGGCACCTTGCGATATTTGACCAACGGTTCCAATAATATTAGAACCAGGCATATTAGTATGAGAAAGAATACAATCTTCTGTCATACCATATCCTTGCAATATATCAATCCCTAATTCTTTGTACCAAAGCATTAGGCTAGAAGCTAATGGAGCTGCACCTGAAAAAATGAGTGTTGCTTTTGATAAGCCTAATTTCATTTTAATTTTTTTCTTTATAATTGAACTAATAATTGGAATTTTTAACAGTTTTTCTAATTTTGACTGTGGTACACCCAGTAATATTTTTTCCTGAAATTTTGCCCAAATCCTAGGTACGGCAAAAAATAAATGAGGCTGCGTATCGGCCAAATTATTGGCAAAACTTTCTAAGGATTCTGAGAAGGTTAAAGACGCACCTCTGAAAATGGCACCAAATTCTAGACCAACCCTTTCCGCTATATGTGAAAGTGGTAAATAAGAGAAAAATTTAGGGTGATCGGGTAAAGTTAAATTATCCAGAAAAGTATTTGAAGAGTTTGTAAAATTTCCTATAGTATGCATAACCCCCTTTGGAAGCCCGGTGGTGCCAGAAGTATATATAATAGTGATCAGATCAGAAGAATTACTAAAAGGTATATTTTGCAATGGTTCATTTTGAACGATGAGGTTTTCCCAAGTAAGCGATTCACTTATGCCATACATTGAAACACTAATAATTGGAATATCTGAAATCGCAGGTTTTTGCGATTTAAAATCATCTAATTTCCCAACAATAATGGCTTTTGATTCACTGTGTTTTAATATATGTTCGATAGTATCTGCTTGTAACGTAGGGTATATCGGAATTGAAATATGGCCGGCCATCATAATAGCTATATCTGCCATAACCCAATGAGCACAATTTTTTGACAATAAAGCGATTTTACTTCCAGGAGCTAAATTAAAAGTACTTAAAGCCGTGGCAATTCTTCTTATTTCATCTCCACTCTCTTTAAAGGAATAAGTAATTAGTTGTTCGTTAATATGCTGCCTTAAAAAATCATTGTCAGGCGTATTCTTTTCCCAATACTCAAAAGCAAGTAGAGGAGAGTCAAATTTTAACATATGGTAAATTTTAAGTTAATAGTTTGTCAAGTTAGCGAAAAAAAATAAAATAGTTTTAATGATTTTTTACCCTTATAATTCGGTCTAAAAAATATCGTCAATTGTTTTGATAGTTAGTTCTTCATTATTCATCAGGGTTTTTGCCAATCCTTTAGTTTTGATCATTTCATAATTGAAGAAAAATTTCATCGTGTGGATCTTACTTTTATAAAAATCTACCGGCTGATCCAGATTGCTGCCTTGTAAGGTCTTTTCGCCTTCGATCGCAATTTTTAGCCATTGCCATCCAATGATAATTGTACCAAAGAAATCCATAAAAACAGTAGCATCCGCCAAAAAACGTTCATAATTACCTTTTATGGCATGTGGCATTAATGAGCCGATAACTTTTTGTACTAAACCTAAATTATCTAATAGAATATCGGCATAGGGTTTTAAATTAATATGGGCATTTGCGATTTTTATTGTGTCTTGAATTTCTAAACCTAATAATTCAATAGCTTTACCATTCTTCATAGTAATTTTTCTGCCTAACAGATCTAAAGATTGTATCCCTGTTGTACCCTCATACAAGGCAATAATTCTAATATCTCTATAATATTGCTGAGGCATGAAATCAAAACAAAATCCATAACCACCTAAAATTTGAACAGCATCACTGGTTGATTTGATTCCTTGTTCAGCAGGATAGGTTTTTGCTATCGGAGTAAGTAACTCTAATAATAAATTATATTTTTCTTTTTCCTCTTTAGAGGAACTCGTTATTTCTTTATCGAGATAATTAGCCGTTTCAAATATCAAACTCAATGACCCTTCTACCATTGCTTTTTGCGAAAATAGCATCCTTTTAATATCAGGATGATTGATGATCAGTGTTTGTTCTTCATCAGAATTTTTTTGACCCGAACTATTTAACTTCCTTCCTTGAGGGCGTTCATTAGCATATTTCAAAGATGAGTAATAGGCTGCTGAAGCAATTGCTGCACCCATACGACCTGTAGCAATTCTCGCTTCATTCATCATTTGAAACATATAAGATAAACCTTTATTGGCTTCTCCTACGAGCCAACCTCTGCAGTCATTGTTATCACCAAAAAATTATATGTGTTGTACAATATCCTTTTTGTCCCATTTTTTCAAATTCACCTACGATGGCGGCATTATTAAAAATAAGGCTACCATTTTTTGCAGGACGATTTTTTGGAACAACAAATAGAGAAACTCCCTTAATTCCTGAAGGAGCACCTTTGATACGGGCCAAAACTAAATGAACAAAGTTGTCAGAAAATTGATGGTCTCCTGCCGAGATAAATATTTTTTGACCTTTGATCAAATAATAATCTTCATCAGTTCTGGTTGCCTGGGTTGACACATCAGAAAGCGAACTACCTGCCTGTGGTTCTGTTAAACACATGGTGCCACCCCAGGTCAGATCTAACATTTTTGGAACATATGTATCTTTAAGTTCCTGATTTCCAAATGATAAAATTAAATTGGCCGAACCTGATGTTAAACCAAAATAACCGGGAACATGATTATTGGCGGCTTCCATGATAAAATAAGCAGCATGAAAAATAGTTGAAGGTAATTGCATTCCACCATCTTCAAAATCGTAAATTGCTCCAACCAAACCCATATCTCCAGCACCTTTTAATATATTTTCAAATTGAGGATGAACATTTATTTTTCCATCTTCAAAATAAGATGGCTTTTCATCCATCTCTTTAATAAATGGGAATAAGGCTGTATCAGAAAAAGTTTTAACAGAATCAATAAATATATCAATTGAGGTTTTATCGTATTCTTTGAATCGATCCTTATTCAATAGACTTTCTATATCATGCACATTATATAATAAAAACTTTAAAGTGTCTATATCTACGTATTCCTTTTTCATGGATAAATTTCTTTATTAATATTTCTATAAATGTAAATAAAATTTGGGATCTGTATTAATATATTGCAAGCATCTTATTAAACGCATTTGATTATTATAATCTTTATATTTTTTTTACTAAATCTCCAGTTTTTATTGTGCCAGATCTTATAATTTTGGCATTTACACCACGCAAATGCATTTTTTTACCAATAACTGAGTTTACAAATTTTACCGCATCCAAACCAAAACGTTGGGTAAATTTTTTACATCCGTTATGAGGAATTGCTGTAATTTCAATTATAGCCTCGCCAATATTCAGTTGGGTACCAGTTGGTAGATTCTCATCACTTAAATTTAAATCAATGAATAATTGGTCACCTGCCAATTGCCATCTTTCTTTACTTTTTGCTATATGCGCAATACATCTCGAATTCATTATATTTAATTGCATATCAGGGTGTGAACCTCCGTCTAAGGTTTTTGAACTGCCTCGAGTAATCCAATTATCCCCAATGAGCCCCTTTTCCACATCAAGATATCCTTCTTGAATTATTTTTCTCTCATCAACATCAGGTCTGATAACTATCATCTCTAATAAACTATTATCTATAGGCGACTGCTTTATAAGATATAAACCGGATTCTAATTGTTTCGTGTTCAAATGAGTTATCATATTAAAATTGAGTTGTTGCTTAATATATTGAATAATTGATTCTGTATCCTCCTGAAAATCAAACCACATAATTTCCTTATCTTTTCTAAACCATGTACCTTGTCGTTTGGCAAACCTACGTGTGTTTTTTTTGATTTCTGCGATAGCAAAATCCAAGGTAATTTCACCATCGAAATATCTGAATAATTCTTTGTACCCAACAGTTTGTAAGGCATTTAAGTTTTTTTGTGGATATAATACTTCAGCTTCTGATAACAAGCCATTTTCCATCATTATATCAACTCTTTGATTAATTCTATTATATATGATTTCTCTATCTGCTGAAATTCCAATTTTTATCGATTTGAATTGTCTGTTACTTTTTTTATTTTTTAAAAAGGAAGAATATGGTTTTGTGGTTCCAATGCAAATTTCGATAGCTCTTATTAAACGATGTTTGTTGAAAATATCTATATTTCGGTAGGATTTTGGGTCTAACAATTTTAGTTTTTTCTGTAAAGATTCAATACCATTTTCAAGCAGTTCTTTTTTTAAAGTCTCTCTTATTGTTTTATCAATTGCAGGAAAATTATCTAATCCTTGTAACACTGCATCTATATACAAACCACTACCGCCAACCATTATTACAATATCATATTTTTTAAAAAGTTCATTCAGTTTTATAATAGCGTCTCGTTCAAAATCACCAACACTATAGCTATCAAAAATAGAACGGTCTTGAATAAAATGATGTTTGATTTGTTTTAATTCTTCATCATTTGGTACGGCGGTACCAATATTCATTTCTTTATAGAACTGACGTGAATCACATGAAATAATTTCTGTTTTAAAATATTTTGCAAGGGCTATACTCAAAGAGGTTTTCCCTATAGCAGTAGCGCCAATAACAGATATGAGGTATTTGGGTTTCATTATTGCCCAAAAATAATTAATTTATTCAAATTTTATAGGTGTTTGTAATTATTTTAATAGATGTTTATAAGTTGTTTAAAATGTAATATTCAGAATAAATTATCGTTAGTTATATTAATTATTTTTGATTGAGTTGAAAAGATAAATAGACTAATGAGAAAGTGCTTTTTAAGTATTTTATTTATTATTGCCATAAGTTTTGCGTATTCGCAGAATATTGAAATTAGTGGAAACGGGGTTCTTATTGCTGGTGACGGATCAAATATACCGAACAATATCGATGGTACTGATTTTGAGAAAGTTGCTATAGGTAATAACTTAATGCATTCTTTTACTATCCTTAACATAGAAAATAGGGGCAGAATTAAAATTAAAAGAATTACAGCTAGTTCAACTGAATTTTTGATTACAAATAAACCAAGGGATCTGAAAAAAAATAAATCTGGAACATTTGATGTCATCTTTCGACCCACTACAGAAGGATTTCAAGCTGCCATTATATCAATATTTGTTGAAGCCGGTCGTAGAAAAAAGACATATACCTTTAATGTTAGTGGCACTGCTACGGAAGGATTTATTATCTCGGATATTATGATTACACAATATTATGAAAATGGACTAGACAATGATTATATTGAAATAAAGAACATAACGAATTTTACCATTAGCCGTAAAGAATATTACCTGGCTCATTACAAGAGTAATGATGATACGAACAAAGCACCTAAAAAAAGGAATAGTATCGAGATCAAATCAATGAGACCCGGAGAAGTTAGAATTTATAGTAAGTTTAAGTTAGAAGGCAACGATATAGTAGTAATTTCAAAATCCAAGGGGCGTAACTGTTTTTCGGATAGGGTTGATCTAATAGGAAGTCAGGGTGTTTTTTGGGGGAAAATAAAATCATTCACAAAAGGGGGTTGTGCCAGTGAAATAACTCATTTAAATTTTGAATTGAACGACTGGATAGAAATAGCTGTGGCAAAAGTAGATGCCGCGGATAATCGACAGAATATTGCTCTGGGTACTTATAATTTAGGATCCATATTATGGAATGGCTCAACATGGTCAGATAGTGCTTTACCCGATCTTTCAAGAATTGCCGTGATTGATGGAATTTACACCGCAGGTGTAGGCAATATCGAATCTTGCGATCTTATCATAAATTCTGATTTGAATTTTGATAGTAAAACCACTAATAGTGTTATAGTATATAGGGATTTAACGATAAACGGAACATTCACCATAGGTGATCAGGAATCTTTGGTAATGTATGATGATAATGCAGTAATAAGCGGTAATATTATTAAAAAAGAAAGTTCAACCTATAGAAATAATGCTTACGATTTTACCTATTGGTCTTCACCAATATTAAATGCCAGTATTGGAAGCGTATTTGCCGGAGTTTCTTCTAGTAGAATATTTTTATACGATCAGTCCCAAACTAATACATCTGATCCTTTACATCAAGATTTCTGGAATACCTGGGTACTGGCTTCGGGCAACATGGATATGGGAAAGGGTTATGCCGCTGAAGGTATAACCGGTACCACTGGAATTCATAATATTTCTTTCACGGGAAAACCTAATAATGGTGTATTAATTGTTGATATGTTTGCATGGAGTGATTCCAATCCGGATAATGATTTCAATTTAATTGGAAATCCTTATCCATCTTCTATTGATATTGAATTGTTTTTTGATGAGAATATTGTAATTATTGATCCCACAATTTATTTATGGACACATAACACACCTATTTCTAATGGAAATTCCGGAGATTTTGCCTTTGATGATTATGTAACCTATAATTATACCGGTGGAACTGGTACAGGAGCAGGACCAGTTCCTGATAAAAATATTGGTTCAAGTCAGGGATTTTTTATTCGGGCAACCAATTCAGGCAGTGTAGTGTTCAATAACTCTATGAGACTTGAAAATGCTAATGATCAATTTTTCAAATCTAATAATATCAACAAGAAGAAAGAAGAAGTAGTAGTAAAACAAAAAGACCGACTTTGGTTGAATTTAAAAACTGACCAAGGTGGATTTAACCAGCTACTGATTGGTTTTATGGAAAAGGCAACCTCAAAAGTTGATAAAGGATACGATGCTTTAAAATTTAAAAGTAGTAATGTAATCAGTTTTTATTCAATAATTGAAAATGAAAAATTTGCTATACAAGGTTTAGAACCCTTTTCTACCGATAAAACAGTTGCTTTAGGAATTGATACAAAAGTGGCTCCTCGGAATTTTTCAATAAGTATTTTTAAAAAAGAAGGAATTTTAAAAGAGATTGATATTTATTTGGTGGATAACCTATTAAATACAACACATAATCTAAGCCACAGTGATTACCAATTTTATCAAATTGAAGAGGGAGAGTTTATAGATCGATTTGTACTACAATTTGATAACTCTGTATTGAAAGTGGATCATTTTATTGGCCAGAATGAATTCGAAATTATTAATAGTGAAAACGGCTTTATTGTCAGTTCAAACTACACGGTTGAGAAAATTACGATGTATGATATTTTAGGAAGGGAATTGATAAAAGCCAAACCAAAAGAGCAATATTTTTTCATTCAAAATAAAAACATCAAAAAAGGTTCATTAATTATAATTCAAGTAGAGTTAGAAAACGGTGCTCTTATAAGTAAAAAAATAATTAAATACTGATATTATTTATAATTCTGTACCACAATCATAGCAAAATTTCGCATCATCTTTATGGTATTTAGCAGAACAATTTGGACAAGAAAGTGTATTTAAATGAATCTTTTGAGAACTTTGTTTTGTAAATTCTGCTGTGATTATACCAGTTGGAATCGCTATAATACCATAACCTAATATCATAACCATACTCGCTATAAACTGCCCAAGTCCCGTCTGAGGAGCAATATCTCCATACCCAACAGTGGTTAAGGTTACAATTGCCCAATAAATTCCTCGGGGTATACTGGTAAAACCACTTTTATCTCCTTCAACCAAGTACATAATTGTACCAATAATAATACAGATCACCAATATAGCTGAGATAAACACAAATATTTTAAACCTGCTGGCTTTGAGCGCTTTATTTAGATTATCTGTGGCGCCAATGAACCTGACCAATTTTAAGATCCGGAATACTCTTAATAAGCGTAACGCTCTCAAAGCAACTAAGGCATGGGCACCTCCAAAAATTAAGGACAGATATTTAGGTATTGTTGCAAGTAGATCAATAATTCCAAAAAAGCTAAAAATATATTTTTTAGGTTGTTTTACGCTGATTATTCTTAAAAAGTATTCAATGGTAAAAAAAATGGTAATTATCCATTCTGAAATGTTGAAAAATGCATGATATTTAGCATCTAATTCATTAATGCTTTCGAGCATTACCAGTACAATACTAGCTACAATAGTCCATAATAAAATGACATCAAATAATTTACCGGATTTGGTATCTGCTTCGTTTATTATTTGATGCAATTTTTTTTGCAAATTATTTTTAGAATCAGAATTCAATTAAGATTTGTTTTTTCTAAAGTTATTAAACTATTTTGAGTTATAATGATTTGATTTAAAATTATTGGTTAAATACTGTAAAAAATATCATAAAATTAGATTAAAATCTAATAATTTTTTCAACAGGTTTATTTTTAAGGTATTTAATAATTATATTATTTAAAGCTTTATGCCCATTTGAAGTTGAAATTAAATTCTTTAAAACTTCTATATTGTTAATTTGATAATTAAGATCTGTATATCCAAAACCCTTATATTGATTATCTTGTATTAAAATAACAGATTTTTCAGAAAGAATTCTTCCTTTATCTATAAGGATCATGTTTTCATTTGAATAGTTTGTATACTTAATTTCAATCTTTGATCTTTTATTAAACTTTGGTTTGTGAATATTAATTTCTTCATAATACCTTAATTGCGCTATTAATTCACTTCCGGTAATATCATAGGTTACAGAAGTTAATTCTTTAAATAAAATTCTGGCTTTTTTTGACGATCTTAAAAATATTTGATTGACTATTTTTTTTATGTTTCCACCTTTACCAACATATAAAATATCTCCATTGTATCTGTGAAAATAGAAAACGCCCGAATCATTTGGAAGTTCATCCAATATGGTTAGTAATTTTTTTGACAGATCTCTTTTATTTCCAGATCGAATAGTACTTTTTACAATGATCTTATCTTTATCTTTTTGTAAAAGAATTTCAAACAATTTAATTGTGGCATGTGCATCGCCATTCGCTCTGTGCCTGTCACTAACCGGGATACCAATTTTACGGCATAATTTACCTAAACTATAGGTTTCTAAATCAGGAATTAAAATTTTACTTAATTCTATAGTGCAAAGTGTCGGAATTTCAAAATCATATCCTAATCTACTGAATTCAGTACGAAGAATTCTGTAGTCAAAGCTGGCATTATGCGCAACCATAACACAACCATCTGTTATTTCGACAATTCGTTTGGCAACCTCATAAAATTTAGGAGCATTTCTGAGCATTTTATTATTTATTCCAGTAAGATTTGCAACGAAGGGCTGTATTTTTTTTTCAGGATTAACAAGGCTAATAAATGAATCAATTAAATCATTACCGTCAAATTTATGTATCGCGATTTCAGTAATTCCTTCTTCATTATATCTTCCACCAGTAGTTTCTATATCTAAAATCGCGTACAAATTGTTAAGGTTTAATGTTAAAAATTAAATTTTTTTGCTTAAAGTTATTCTACTTTTTTATCTACAATTAATCTATTTTCTCTATTGGCTATTTCCCATGCGGTATAAAATACCAACTGGGCTCTTTTTGCCAAAAGTTCATAATTAATTTTATCCGGGGTGTCGGTCGGCTTATGATAATCTTCATGTACTCCATTAAAATAAAAAATTACAGGAATATTATTTTTAGCGAAATTATAATGATCAGATCTATAATAAAATCTATTTGGATCTTTGTCATCATTATAAGTATAATCCAATTTAAAATGTGTATATTTTTTATTAGTTTCTTCTGATAATTTGTGTAATTCCATACTTAATTTATCTGCTCCAATCAAATAGATATAATCCGGTTTGTTTTTATGCTTATCATCAATTCTTCCAATCATGTCGATATTTAAATTCACTATTGTATTTTTCAATGGAAAAAGAGGGTGGCTAGTATAGTATTTCGATCCAAAAAGCCCTTCTTCTTCACCTGTTACATGTAAAAACAGAATGGATCGCTTGGGCCCATATCCTGCCTTTTTCGCCATTTGAAATGCCCGTGCGATTTCCATTACGGCAGTAGTTCCCGAGCCATCATCGTCAGCACCATTATACACAATATCGCCTTTTTTCCCCAAATGATCATAATGTGCTGATATTACCAGAACTTCTTCTGGTAACTCAGTCCCTTTAATATAGGCAACCACGTTTTCTGAGTCAGCATCAGAGGTGTTATTAAAGAATTCTTTAGGTATTTCCTGAAGGTAATTTTCATGATCTTTTGGAGCCTTGAGTCCTAAATTTTTATAGTAGGCTGTTAAGTAATTGGCAGCCATTTTTTGACCTCTTTCACCTGTTTTTCTTCCTTCAAGAATATCCGAAGCCAACACGTAAAGATGTTCTTTAATTTCTGAAGGCTTAATTTCTGATGCATATTTATTTTTAATAACATCTTCATCAAGATTTACTTTTTTACCTGAACCACAAGATGTTAAGGTTATAATACCTAATAGCAATAGTATTTTATGCATAATTTATATTTTTAATTTTCAAAAGTAAGAAATAATTATTTTTTAATTCGTTGAAAATTGGTTACTTCTTTTATCAAAAAAAACTGAATTAGAATCAAAAAGAAGATTAATCTGATCAGTTTCAATTAATGTTTGTGGTTTTCCGGTGATCAATTTAAAATCGGTCATTAACCAAAGATAATTGGCCATTTGCAAGGCCAATTGAATCTCATGGGTTGAAACCAAAATTGTTTTATGCAATTTTTGGGCCAATTCCTTTAACAATTTAAATGTTTCAATTTTGTGTTGAATGTCCAGATGTGCAGTTGGTTCGTCCAATATAATAACATCAGTATTTTGCGCTAAGGCTCTGCATATCATCACACGTTGCAATTGTCCGTCACTTAGTTCATCGCACCTGTTCTTAACTATTCCCTGAAGTTTTAGCTGTTCAATAGCCTTATCAATTTGTATTTTATCTTCAATTGTTAATGTTCCAAGCCAATTAGTGTAAGGTTGTCTTCCCAAGGCTATCACCTCATAAACGGTTAAATTGCTAAGAGGAATTCTTTCAGTTAAAACCAAACTAACATTTTTGGCAAGTTCATTTGCAGTTATATTATCAAGATTTGTGCTTTTAAAAATTATTTCGCCGGTTAGTTTTGGTTGAACTCTGGTCAATGTTCTCAATAAGGTTGATTTTCCAATACCATTTTTGCCAATTAAACATACAAATTCACCTTTTTTTAATGATAAATTTAAATAACTGGCAATCACAATATTTTTCCGTTTGGAAAAATATCCTATGCTCAGATCCTTGGTGGTTAAAATGATATCTTTATCGTTAGAAAGCATAAAATCATTAATTTATAAGATCATTTTCTTTTTCCTTAAAAGCAGCCAAATCACAACAGGGGCTCCAAACAATGATGTAATGGCATTTATTGGCAAGGTAAATTCACTATTTGGCAACTGCGCTATGGTATCACTAATTAACATAATAATTGCCCCTAATCCGGCAACAGCCGGAATCAATATCTTATGATTTGATGTGTTAAAAATAAGTTTCGTTATATGTGGTGCAGCTAATCCCACAAAAGCAATGGGTCCTGAAAAAGCAGTAATTACGCCAGTTAGTAAACTTGTTGCAATTAAGATTAAATTTCTGGTTTTATTATAGTTAATTCCAACACTTTTTGCATAATTTTCACCCAAAAGTAAACTATTTAATGGTTTTATGGTGGGTAATATTAAAACCATTCCTACAAAAGTAATTATTGTAAAAATAAGTATTTCATTCCAGGTTAAATTTCCCAGGCTTCCAAAACTCCAAAATAAATATTGTTGCAAATTTTCAGCACTGCTAAAATAAGCCAATACACTAATTACCGCCGCAGTCAAACTACTAAACATTAAACCAATGATTAATATGGTCATTGTATTCCTAACTTGTTTGGCGACCAGCATTACTGCAAATAGAACCATGAAAGATCCAATACTGGCAGCAATACTTAACATGAGGTTTGAATGTGAAAATAACAAAAAACCACTTCCCAAAACCGATGAACCCAAAATTAATATAGCAACACCTAAACTGGCCCCCGAGCTTATTCCTAATACATATGGACCTGCTAAAGGGTTTCTGAATAGGGTTTGCATCAATAAGCCAGAAATTGCTAATCCTGAACCGACTAAAATTGCTGTTATTGATTTGGGAATTCTATAATTTATTACAATATAATTCCATGTTTCTTTACCTGTCCCATTATTGAAAATACTGGATATAATATCTTTAAAGGGAATATTGACCGAACCATAACTGATATTTATTATTAAAAATATAAGTAAAGTTAAAATGAGAATAATAAAAGAGTATTTATATGATGAAGGAGATTTCAATTATTGTTTTAAGAATTTTGATAAAGATATTGTTTTATAATATACTATAATTTCAAAAATAGATAAAACTTTTCACTATTTTATGTGCAACAAAAAAATATTCAATTGTAAATATGGTTTATCACCACATCATTATCTGCTTTATTTTAATTGCTCAAGAAAATAAGGATCATAATCGGGTAAAAGTTCAGGATGGGTAATTTTTATCAGGTCCTGTAAAATGATATGGGGTTGAATTGCTGCTAATTCAAAATAAAGAACACCACCATTTAATCCCCTTTTATTTGAAAAGGTATAAATATTTTTATTTTTAAATGCATCAAATTCTGTATAATGATTGTTCGCCATAGCCAATTCTTCAAGTGACGTAAAATAACCTGAACCAATCCAGAAATTGGCATTTTTAGCTTTATCAAGAACTGCTTCAAAACTTAATACCAAGCTCCCTTGACCCTTTGATTCTTTCCATAAATATTCAATATTGGCATCTTTATATAGCTGGGCGGTAAAACTTTGACCCGCCGGTAAATTCCATTTGTCCTTGTAGAGTACTCCGGTTAATATTGTAGGTATATTTTTTGCATTTTCAGCAATTTTTTTGGCATTATTATACTTTAATTCAATAGCAGAAAAAATGCTGTCGGCTTGCTTATCCTTATCGAATAGTACCCCAAAAAATTTAATCCATTCGGCTCTTCCAAGTGGCGTTTCTTCCAGCCAATCGGCATTATATATTACTGAGATCCCATTTTTTTTTATGGTATTATACATTTTAGTTGTATTGCCCATTGAAAAAGCTATGACGGCGTCTGGTTGTAAGCTTATTAAAACTTCTGTATTAAAATCCTGCTCATTCCCAATATCTTTTATAACCCCCTTTTTAATAAGTTCATTAGTTTTAATTGAGCTTATATAATTTGTATGAGGAAAACCGATCAAGCTCTTTTCTTCGTTGATCAATTCAAGCATTGGAATATGTGTTGTAGATGTTGCAACTATTTTTTGCAAAGGAATTATAATTTTATTTTGATCAAAATCTATTTGGGAATCTCGATGAGTTAAAATAAATTTTTGTTCCTGGTTGGCATTTGGATATGGTGATTTAATTATCAATACTTTGTGTGTGTCAAATATCTGAATATCAAATCCTTTAGCATATTTTATGGTAGATTTGTATGATGATTTTAATTCAGTATGTTTATTTACTTTTTTACTTTGATTACATGATAAGATCAAGAAACTTACTGATATGCACAGAATAAATCTATTTATTGCAATACAAATTTTAGTTGAAATGGGGATTAATGGTCTACGCACTATTTAGTTTTTTGCAAGTTTACGATTTTTTAAAATAATTAGACATAATATTTTTTTTCATGATAATTTTCTTTTAATTTTGTCACAGAATTTGGTCACGCAAAGGGCGTGATAAATGGGAATCTCGTTTAAATCGAGAGCTGTCTCCGCAACTGTAAGCTTAGTCACGTTAAGTCGTGACGCTTGTTGTTAATCTTAAGTCACTTTCTAATTTATAAGAAGGGAAGGCAAATAACAAGACGCAAGCCAGGAAATCTGCCAGGTTATTTATAAAATCAAAGTTTTCGGAAGAAAAACTATTGTGATGGACAAAATTATTACAACAACCTTTTTATTGATTTTTGTGAATTTATATTCGCAAAATGACTCCATTAATGTATTGGATGAAATTGTTTTGAAAGGCAGTTTTTCACCTAGTTTGAATAGTGGCTATTCTATTAAAAGCATACCTGATTCTATTCTGAAAAATAATTACAAAAGCCTCGGTAATCTTCTTCAAAATCAAATGAATCTATATTTTAAACAAAATGGGAATGGAATGGTTTCATCTATTTCTCTACGTGGAACGAATGCTTCCCAAACCGGAGTTTATTGGAACGGAATTGCTATAAATTCACCATTAAACGGACAAACAGATTTTAATACTCTCACAGCAGCCAGTTTTGATGAAGTTGAAATAAGAAGGGGAGGAGCCAGTGTTTTACTAGGAAGTGGGGCGATTGGTGGCGCAATAAACCTGAGTGATAAAATTATTTTTAAACATAAGAAAGAAGCTAATATTTTATTTGGAATAGGTAGTTATGAAACATATCTGTCTCAGATAAATGCATTGATTAGCAACGAAAAATTATTTGCAAAAATTTCTGTTGGAGCTTTAATATCTGAAAATGATTACCCTTATTTCAATAGCGATATTATAAATGAAAACGGTCAATTTAAAAATTACGATATAAACGGAGTTCTTGCTTATAAGATCAATGATAAAAACAGATTTTCTTTTTATTCTTCATTTGTTGATAACGATAGAAATACATCCCGAACGATCACTGCAACGAGTAATGCAAAACTTTTAAACTTTAATTCGCGAAATTTATTGAACTGGCAATATTTGGGAAACAGATATACATCTTCCTTAAAACTTGCATATTTAACCGAAAGTTTTACCTATTTTTTTGATAAAGAGGCTTCAGATTCTTCTTATGGGAAAAGTAATAATTTTGTATCTAAATATGATTTCAGCTATTTTTTAAATAATAATATTTTTTTTAATTCGGGTATAGAGTATCGATTTGAGAAGGGTTGGGGTTCTAGTATTTCTGAAGAAAAACAAAATATTTTTAATTCATATGTATTGTTCCATCATGAACCTAATGATAAATTAACTTATAATTTAAGTATCAGAAAAGGGTATTCCTCTGATTTTGATATTCCTTTTATTTATGCAATAGATGCTAAATATAATTTGTCGACAAAATTAATTTTTAAAACGGCTTTTTCAACCAATTACCGTAATCCAACTTTTAATGATCTGTATTGGGAGCCTGGTGGAAATCCTGATTTGAAGTCTGAAAAAAGTAAATCAGCCGAAATTGGCCTGAAATATTATTATCAGATATTTCAACTGAATTTAACTTCTTATTATATCAAAAGTAAGGATTTGATTCAATGGCGTCCGGTAACCGGAACTTTTTGGCAGCCTCAAAATGTACAGGATGTTTCTAATTATGGTTTTGAATTTTCCGCTTCAGCGAAAAAAGAATTTAAAGGGCATTTAATCCATTTAAAAATTCAATATGATTACACCGTTTCAGAGGATAAATCGATAAATAAGCAACTGATTTATGTACCTTTTCACAAGGCGAATGCCATTTTGAATTACCAGTATAAAAAATGGAATTTTGCCTATAATTTACAATATACGGGTAAAGTTTATACAACAACTTCAAATACACAATCTTTAGATGCATACCTGTTGTCAAATATTGATATCAACAGGAAGTTTTTAAAGAATAAATTACAGGTTGCATTCAAAATAAACAATTTGTTTGATAAAAATTATCAATCGGTTGCTTTTCGGCCTATGCCAAACAGAAATTTCACACTTAATATTAATCTAAAAATTTAAATGAAAATGAAAACTTTAAAATTAATCACCTTATTAATTGTCTTGGTATTTTTGAACTCTTGTTCGGATGATGATGATCTAAAATTACCTTTAGGTGATTATGAAAATGGATATTTTATTACCAATGAAGGCCCATTTCAAAACGGTAGTGGTACAATAACTTTTGTGGGGGATGATGGAATAGTAAGTCAAAATGTTTATAAAGCTGTTAATGGTGAAGATCTGGGCAATATTGTGAATTCAATATATATAGGAAATGAAAATGCCTATATTGTAGTAAATAATTCCAATAAAATTGTTGTGGTTAACAGATATACTATGAAAAAAATGACAACCATAGAAGGAATTGAAATTTTACAACCACGGTATATGGTTGCTCAAGGCGACACTGGTTATATTAGTAATTGGGGTGACCCATTTAATGGGGAGGATGATTTTATAGCTGTTATTGACTTAATTACCAATCAAGTTATAAGCACAATTCCAGTTGAAGAAGGTCCTGAAAATATGTATATTGACAATAATAACCTATTTGTGACCTTAGAAGGTGGCTTTAGTCAAAATAACCAGGTTGTTGTTATTGATACTAATAGTAATTTAATAAAAGAATCTATCACAGTTGGTGATGTTCCAAACGCAATAACAGAGGATGGAAACGGAAATGTATGGGTTTTGTGCGGAGGTAAACCAAGTTATACCGGTGATGAAACAAAAGGTCAGCTCTTTAAAATAAACTCAAATAATTTAAGTGTTTCTTTTGTTGATTTTGATGCAACAGATCATCCTGAACATTTAACAAGTGATTCAGATAATTTGTATTACAGTTTAAATGGAAAAATTTACCAAATGGATTCAAGCGCATCAGAGTTACCTGATGAAAGTTTAAATGGTTTTAATGGTTTTTATTATTCATTGCATGTAAATAACGGTGAATTGTTCGCAACTGATGCAAAAGATTATGCGAGTGAAGGTGAATTAAAAGTGTTCGATTTACTATCCGGCACTTTATTAGAAACAATTACAACCGGAATAATTCCTGGTGATATCGGCTTTCAATAAAGCTCAGGTTAATAGTTAATTTTTATACATTAGAGGTCAATTTGTTAGATATGAAAAAGTTATTTTTTATTTTAATTATGAGCCCTCTTTTTTGTGCCCTAAACGCCCAGGAAGTGGGTATTCGATTTGGTGATATGGCAGGTAATAATGTTGCAATTGATGCCGTTTTTTCATGGAAAGAAAGTAGAGTTCATGCCGATATTTCATTTGGTAATGCTGTTGGTTTGGATGTTATTTATGATTTTGTTTTTAAACCTGTTGTTGAGATAGAACATTTGTATTATTATATGGGTGTCGGTCTGACAACAATAATAGGAGATGAATTTAAATTTGGTGCGATTGGAGAAGTTGGTGTTGAATATCGGTTTCCAAATTCACCGATTGTATTAGGATTGGATTATAAGCCCGCAATTATTATAATAGATGAAACAGATTTTCTTTGGGGTAATTTTGGCATTAATGCCAGATATATTTTTAATAAATAATTATTCTTCCTTCGCTGATATAAAATTACCTTCAACTTTTTCCCAGTAAACTGTTTTGCCAAAAAGAGGATATCCAATATAACCTCTGACCTTAAGCAAATTATTATTTTTTAAGGAAAGGTGACAGCCATAATGGTAGCCATTTTTAGCATTTAGTATTTTTGCCCCTTGCCATACACCATTTTTTAAAGTTGCACCTTCAAGTATAACAAGTCCTTTTATTGGTCTGTTCTTGTTTTTATCCTTACATTTATTACAAATATCGTCTTGATGTTCTTCAGGTATAATTTGAATAATTTTTATGGCTAGTGAGTCATTATATTTATAAATTTCTACAATTGCTTCTTCCTTAGTTTTATCGAAGATGTCAAAAGTTTTCCATTTACCAAATACAGACTGTGCGGATACAGAACAGTATCCTAAGAATAAATATAAAATTAAAAAATGTTTTTGATTCATTTAATTTAAAACTCTAAACCAATTGGTTGATCTTCCAAATATAGAAAAACCAATGTAACCCCTGATAATCAATCTATTTTGATTCTCTAAATAAATGTTGCAATCATATTTTTTACCGGTTTTTGGTATCAATATTTTGCCTTTGGTCCAAATTTCATTTTCTTTAATAAAATCTTTAAGAATAACCATGTTGGTCAGTGGTTTGTTTTTATTTTCACCCATACATTTTTTGCAGACCTTGATTTGATCTTCTTTTTGCAAAAGGGAATCAATTCTGCCAAACAATTTATCATCTTTTATATATAATTCTATAATAGTTTCTTTTTCATTATTTGGATCAATGCTATACCATTTACCAAGTATATCCTGTGACCACGATAGGTTGCAAGATAAAAACGTAAAAAAAAGAATCAATAAGTATCTCCTCATTCTTTCTTTTCTAATTTTTTATGATGCAGTTTGAGTAAACTTGCGTTTAATTCAAAACCCAGAAGCAATATAATTGAATTTAACCAAATAAATAACATAATAACCAAAACGGTACCTATAGAACCATATAATTGATTGTATTGTGCAAATTTTTCAATATAAATTTTAAATATTTTAAAGTTGAAAATAAAAAGTAATGTTGTTAGTATCGTTCCAGGTGAAAAAAAAGACATTTTTCTTCCTTCTCTGGTTCCATAATAAAACAGTAATGAAATTCCGAAGAACAGCATTATTAGCAGAATGGTAATCTGGATGATACCGATCCAATTTATCGAGTCTAAAACTAAGCCTTTTTCATTCAATGAGTTGATTAAAAACTCGAGTAAAATAATAATTCCTACAGTTAGTAATAGTAAAAATGCCAATACTATTGAAATGATTAATGATACGATATATTGTCTGATTACAGTTCTGGTTTGAATGTCATGATAGGTATATTCAAATCCACTTAAAATGGCATTTACACCATTTGTCATTAAAAAAATAGACAATAAAAAACCAAAGGATAATAGTTCACCATACTTGTTGTTGGCAATGTCGTTCAATACAAACGAGACTGCATCACTTGCTTCTTTAGAAGGCATTACATTAAAAATAAATGACATAAAATCATCTTGAAATCCTTCAATTGGAACAAAGGGAATCAAGGTCAAGACAAATAACGCAAAAGGAAAAAGAGCAATAAAAAAGCTAAATGCAATACTTCCTGCCCGTGAGGTTAAGGCGCCTTTAACAATACCTGAAATATACATTTCCAGAAGATCATAAATATTCATGCCTTCCAGTCCAGGGATTTTAATTTTTTTAAAGAACCTTATAAACCAATTGAATACAGGGAATTCCAAAAATTTATCCTCCTTGCTCATTTCTAAAAATATTTAGCGTCAAATTGGTTTTTCCATTTGTCCTGTACTTTTAAAACTTGTTCTATCACATCCCTTACGCAGCCTTTTCCACCCTTTTTTTGTGAAATGTATTTAGAGATGTGTTGAATTTCCGGAACCGCATCTTTAGGACATGCAGGAAGCCCCACTAATTTCATTACTGGAAAATCCGGAATATCATCGCCCATATACAACACATTTTCTTTATCAATTTCGTAAATTTCCATATATTCTTCTAGTTGTTCAATTTTATTATGAGCCCCTAAATAAATATCGGTAATTCCTAATCCATTTAGGCGGGATTTAACCGCGGGGTTAGTCCCACCTGTAATAATACATACATTGTAACCCATATCTACAGCTGTTTTTAATGCATATCCGTCTTTAGTATGCATTTTTCTTACCAATTCTCCGTTAGGAAATACAGTAACGGTACCATCAGTTAGAACTCCATCAACATCAAAAATAAAGGTATCGATCTGTGGCATTATTTCTTTATAGCTTTTCTCCATGATATACTCTTAGTTTTTAAATGTATCTATAATCGATTTACTAATCAATTTATAAATTTCTTTTTGTTCACCCGATAATTGAGATAAATGTTTTTCGATAATTTTTTGGTCATTTCTTTTGGCCGGTCCGGTTTGGGCTTTAGCAGGATCTAAAGATTGTATTTTTGCCGCAGTTTCATTTATCAATGGTTTTAACAGATCAAAAGAGAAATTATTTTCTTTGCAAATATCATTTGCTAATTTAAACATTTGATTGGTAAAATTATTCGCAAAAACAGCAGCAATATGCAATTTCTCTCTTTGAGAGGAATTGATCTTGTAAACATTTTTGCTTATAGATTTTGCAAATTTCAATAACAGATCAAAGTCTTTAGGATCTTCTGTTTCTAAGGCAAAAGGAACATTTTCAATATTTACTTTTTGCTCTATAGAAAATGATTGTAAGGGATAAAACACACCTTTATTAGCTTTACATTGTAAAGTGCTTAATGGCACGCTACCAGAAGTATGAACCACCAGGCCTTTGTATAATTTTAAATGTTTTGAAAAATCAGAAATAGCATCATCGGAAACAGCAATTATATAAATATCTGCCGATTTAATTTCACTAATTTTATGAGTTGCCGGAACAGTTTTGTCAAAGAATTCTTCATTGTGCTTGCTTCGACTATACCTTTGTATAAAATTAATATCTTTTGCATGAACAAAAGCCTTTGCCAAATGAACAGCAACATTTCCTGAACCTAATAAAACCACATTTATCATTTTGCTAAGATATGAATAACTAATGTTGTTCAACTAGTTTTGGTAAAGTGAATATTGCACATTTATTTTGTCTATGTTATTTAGATAAAATTAGCTGCTAAATATCCCGGCATACACGTAATTCCACCTCCGGGATGTGATCCGCTTCCACATAGATACAAACCAGGAACCGGAGTAGAGTATCTTGAGCAAGTTGGAATTGGACGTGTAATAAGTTGATCTACAAAATGCTCTCCATGATAAATGTGGCCTTGTGTCAAGGTATATCTTTTTTCAAAATCGACCGGAGAAAGAACTTCCATACCAACTGTAGCTTTAGAAATACCAGGAGAATATATTTCAAGCTCTTTGAGTACGTCCTTACCCAACTGTTTTTTAGCGTCTTCCGACCATCCAGCTTTAAAATTATAAGGAATTTGATGAACCAATATTGATAAAACGCTGTGACCATCTGGTGCCAATGAAGGATTAGAATTGGTTGGAATATGTATATCCAGGAAAGGCGCGTTGGTTGTATTCTTGTACTTCACCGGGTCAAAGGCTTTTTCCATTTCATCAAAAGAATTACCGGTCCGCGCATATTCAACATTTTGCTTATTAAGTTCAACTACTTTATTTATGGCCAGATTAACCTTTGCAGTTGTTCCTCTACTTCGAATTTTATCAATCCAGTAGTCGAGTTCATATTCAAGTTCGAAATCATCAAATAGATTTAGAAATGTTTCTTTAGGCGTACATGATGTTGCCACTTTATTGGCGTTTATTTCTTCGCCGCCTTTTAATCTCACACCACGGATTGCTCCATTACTATCCAACAATATTTTTTCAACTTCTGCGCCAATTCGAATTTCTACACCAGAAAATTCCGCTGCCTTTGATAAGGCCTCAATTAGGGCTTGCGGCCCACCTTTGATATTAACTCTGGAAGCACATTCCCAAAGTAGCAGGTTAATCGTTGAATATGCCGACCATGGACCAGCATAGGACCCATATAACGCAGGTGCAGCCAGGCCAGCTTTTAGGAAATCTGTTTCAAATTTTTCATTCAAAAAATCTGCTGCACACATTGGAGCTACCTTGAGTAATTCCATCATGGTTTTGTTTCCCAGCCCTTTGAGCTTCAGGCCTTTTTTGGCCAATACTACCAGACTAGCCATGGTCAAATTTTTAACATCAATGTTTGGCGGAGGATTGTCCATCAGATCATTGATAACTTTGCTGATTTTAGTTAGAAATTTTTGATATTCTTTGTAGGATTTCGCATCATTCTCTGAGTATTTACCAATTGCTGCTGCAGTTGCGTTAACATCTGCCTGGATATTTATATTATTGCCATCTTTAGACAGAATCGTGACCGCTGTACGATTATTCTCTATCACTAATCCATGCTTTTCAAGTTGAAGGTTTTTAATCACTTGTGGTCGTACACCACTGGTATCATGCAATAATCCTGTAGTTGAATATCCGGGGTGAAATTCTTCTCCCGCTGCAATACCACCCAGAATATCTCTTTTCTCAACAACTAATACTTTCTTTCCTTTATTGGCAAGAATGGTGGCGGTAGTAAGTCCATTATGACCACCACCAATTACTATAACATCATACTTACTCATATCACTGTTTCTTTTAAAATTGATTTTGCCGATAATTCGCCCCCTGATCCCATGATCCCACCCCCGGGATGGGTACCAGAGCCTGACATCCATAAATTTCGAATTGGGGTTTTATATTTAGCATAGCCAGAAATTGGTCGTTGAAATAAAAGTTGCTCCAGGGTAAGTTCACCTTGAAATATATTGCCTTCGGTCAGGCCGAAAGTTTCCTGCATATCCCATGGTGTTACCACTTGTCTGTGCTCAACCAAACTATCAATATCAGGTACATACTCTTTGATCGTATTTTGTACTGCATCACCAAATTTTTCTGCCAGTTTTGGCCAATATTCAGGCCCTTCTTTGATATTGAACGGAGCATACTGTACAAAACACGACATAACGTGTTTGCCTGGAGGTGCAAGTGTTGGATCTGTTAGTGATGGGACTACTATATTGATATAGGGTTTTTCTGAAAACTCTCCATACTTTGCCTGATCGTAGGCTTTCTCTACATAATCAACGTTAGGAACAATAGCAATATCACCTTTCATATATTCAAGACCTTTTCGTTTATTACAGAAATTCGGTACTCCACTGAGTGCAAAATTTACTTTTCCCGAGCTTCCTCTCAGCTTAAATCTTTTGATTTCCGTTATTATATCCGGTGAAAGATTATTTTCGCCGATCATCTTTAGATAAGTGCGGTTCGGATCCAGATTAGAAACAACTATTTTAGAATCTATCTCATCTCCATTTGCCAAAATCACACCTGTAGCTTTACCGTTTTTAATTTTAACATGTGCAACATTCACATTTGTTCTTATTTCTGCCCCAAAACTTTTGGCGGCACTGGCACAGGCATTACTTACCCCACCAGTTCCTCCTTTTGAAAACCCCCAGGAACGAAATGCTCCATCCAATTCACCCATATAATGATGAAGAAGTACATAAGCCGTTCCGGGTGAACGAACGCCCAGAAAAGTTCCAATTATTCCGCTAACCGACATTGGACCTTTTAAAATATCTGACTCAAACCAGAGATCAAGAAAATCTGCACTGCTCATGGTTAGTAACTTGGTATTCATATGAAGCAATTCGGGTCCCAGATTTTTAAAAACCTTACCCATTCTCAAAAGTGATGAAAGCTCTTTTGGATTGATGGATGCTACATCTGGTGCAGGATGATCTATAACCTCTTTAGCCAGTTTGGCCATATGTGTCATAACCTTACTAAATTCACCATATACTTCAGAATCCTTTTTACTAAATCTCGCAATTTCCCTTCTCGTTCGGGATGCGTCTCCCCATTTACATAGACCTAAATCATCACCGGGAAGAGGTTGATATGACGCATCCATGGGAATGATGTCATATCCGTGTTTTACAAGGTTTAATTCCCTAATGATATGTGGTCTGAACAAACTCACAACATAGCTGCATACTGAATATGTATATCCGGGAAATACCTCTTCTGAAACAGCTGCGCCACCAAGCACATGTCTTTTTTCTAATACCAAAACATCCTTTCCGGCTTTGGCCAAATATGCAGCATTGATCAAACCATTATGACCACCACCTATTATTATTGCATCGTATTTTTTGCTCATCTTTTTTTATTTTGGAGTTGATCGTTTTCTTGTCGGATTAAAAAATTGGGTTTTTCCCACAATTGCTCTTACTAACTCTCTATGGTGTTCTACCATTACCTCAAAGTTAACTTCGGTTCCCGGCTTGGCATAATCTATCTCTATAGTAGCAAGAGCTATATTCTTTTTTAGTACAGGCGACCATGTTCCGCTCGTTGCATATCCAATTTGTTTGGATTTATTCTGTTTATGGTATATTGGTACAGAGTGCCGCCAGGCACCAGCTTCTGTATGAGGAGGTAATCCATGTTTTTTATACAATGCCTCTAGATCCGGCCAATTGATATCAATACCTACCATAGCCCATCTTGAACCGTTTTTCTTTTCTGCCTTTAAAGCTTTTTGTCCTATAAAAGGTTCTCGATCCAGGTTGACGGCCCAACCTAACCCAAGTTCATATGGTGTACTCATTTGTTCAGGAATTAGTGCATGCAGTGAACTGTGATAATCAACGCCATTCATTACTAAACCGGCTTCTATTCTGGCGATATCCAAGGCAGCAATTCCAGCCATTCTGATATTGTATTTCTGACCTGCACTCCAAACAGCGTCAAACAATTTCAATGCATCTTCATTTTTTACCCAAAGTTCAAAGCCTAAATCCCCGGTGTATCCTGTACGTGAAATTTTAAATTTGAATCCCCTCAGCATTAGCACTTGTTGTCCAGAAAAATTTCAAACTATCCAAATCTGCGTCACACATCAATTTTATGATTTCTCTTGATGTCGGACCTTGCAAAGCTAATCCACAGTAGTTGTCTGTGATATCTTCAATATGTACATCAAGTTTTTTAATAAACCTTGAAAACCATGAATATGAAGGGTCTGCGGCCGTTACAAAATATTCGTTTTCACCAAAATGCATAACGGTACCATCGTCTATAACCATTCCCCGATCATCACACCAACAACAATAGGTTGCCTGATTAAGTTTCAATTTGCTAATGTCTTTAACCATAATACGAGACAAAAACATTGATGCGTCACTACCAGTCACTTTATATTTAAAAAGGGGGGTAATATCGACCAATCCCGCCGAATGCCTAAAGGAATAATATTCGAAATCATTAACCACATCGTACGAATTAGCAGCGAAATAACCGGCCCAATCCTTCCAGTCAAGGTTATTGTTGAGCTTTGAAGTTCTCAAATGAAATGGTGATTGTATGGGCATAATTATTGGTTTTAAATTATCAGATACCCTATTGGAAATGTAATAATTGTGAATTATGAAAAAATGTTGTTTTGATAATCTTGAAAGGAAGATGAACTACAGTTACAATCCCGGAATAAGAATCCATGGAAATTTTGATATATCTGTTGTTTTAATATTCATTATTGGCTAATATATAGTTTTTATAGTTAGCTTCAAAGAATTAAAACCGGAAAAAGGAGAATTAGTTGGAAGTAAAATATTATTATTAAGTATCTAAGCTCTATTTATTTTCTGTTAAAAAATAAATTTTAATATAATTTTTAATAGGATTATGATTATATACTAAGAAAGAGGCAATAGTGAATTGCCTCTTTCTTAGTAATCAACAGGATAAATTATGTCTTATCCCTTTTTATTTCTGCTTGTGCAGCTGCGAGTCTGGCAATAGGAATCCGGTAAGGTGAACAGCTTACATAGTCCATTCCTGAATTATAGAAAAATTCAATTGAATTTGGTTCGCCTCCGTGTTCACCACAAATACCAATTTTCAAATTTGGTTTTGTACTTCTACCTTTTTCAATTCCCATTCTTACAAATTGACCAACACCCTCTTCATCAATAACTTCAAAAGGATCAACTTTTAAAATCCCTTTTTCGATATATATCGGTAAAAACTTACCGGCATCGTCTCTTGAATACCCAAATGCCATTTGTGTAAGATCATTTGTGCCAAACGAAAAGAATTCTGCACGCTGAGCGATTAAATCTGCGGTAATTGTTGCTCGAGGAATTTCAATCATGGTACCAACTAAATATTCAATAGAATCATTTCTTTCTTCAAAAACTTTATTGGCTGTTGCCCGAATTACATTTTCCTGTTCGATATACTCTCTTAAAGTACCAATCAGTGGAACCATTATTTCAGGTTTTGCTACAATTCCTTTCTCTTTTAAATTCAACGCAGCTTCAATTATAGCCCTGGTTTGCATTTCGGTAATTTCCGGATATGTATTTCCTAATCTACAACCTCTGTGTCCCAGCATCGGATTGAATTCATCCAACTGAGCAACTTTACTTTTTACGGCTTCCAATGATATATGCATTTCTTCTGCAAGATCTTTCTGGGCCGCCAATTGATGAGGAACAAACTCATGTAATGGTGGATCTAGTAAACGAATTGTAACCGGTAATCCTTCCATTGCTTCGAATATTCCTTCAAAATCACCTCGCTGCATGGGCAATAAATCTTCAAGCGCTTGTTTCCTTCCTTTAACGGTTTCAGATAAGATCATTTCACGCATGGCTTTTATACGATTTGAGTCAAAGAACATATGCTCTGTTCTTGTTAAACCAATTCCCTGTGCACCAAAACCTCTGGCAATTCTTGCATCTTTAGGACTATCTGCATTTGTTCTTACTTTCATCGAAGAATATTTTCCAGATAATGTCATAATTTCGGCAAATTCACCACTTAATTCAGGTTCGATTGTAGCAACTTTCCCCTCAATAATATTTCCGGTACTACCGTTTAAAGAGATCCAATCTCCTTCATGAAATTTTTTACCGTCAACAATCATAATACGTGTTTTGTAATTTATGCGGAGCGAACCTGCGCCAGAAATACAACATTTACCTATACCACGAGCAACGACAGCTGCATGGGATGTCATACCGCCGCGAGCTGTTAAGATACCTTTAGCGATATTCATTCCTTCCAAGTCTTCCGGAGAAGTTTCAATACGTACTAAAATTGAATTTTTATACCTGTTAGCTTCATCGGCAAAGAAAACAATTTGACCGGTTGCTGCACCCGGAGATGCAGGTAATCCCTGAGCGATAACTTTTACTCTTTTTAAAGCTTTAGGGTCAAAAACAGGATGTAATAATTCATCTAATTTATTTGGTTCAATTCGAAGTATTGCTTCTTCTTCATTAATAGAACCATCTTTTAATAAATCAATTGCGATTTTAACCATAGCCGCTCCTGTACGTTTGCCATTTCTTGTTTGCAGGATCCATAGTTTACCTTGTTGCATAGTGAACTCCATATCTTGCATATCACGATAGTGTTTTTCAAGCTTATCCTGATATTCATTGAGCTCTTTAAAAATTGAAGGCATTAGTTCTTCTAATGAAGGATATTCTTCAATCCTCTCATCTTCATCTACTTTAGCTAATTCTGCCCATCGTTCTGATCCTAGTTTAGTAATTTGTTGTGGTGTTCTAATACCTGCTACTACATCTTCACCCTGTGCATTGATCAGATATTCACCATTAAAAACATTTTCTCCTGTAGCAGCATCTCGGGTAAAACATACCCCTGTACCTGATTTATTTCCCATATTCCCATAGACCATGGCTTGAACATTAACAGCTGTTCCCCAATCTTCCGGATATCCATGCATATTTCGGTAATAAACGGCCCTATTTCCATTCCAGCTATTGAATACTGCCATCACTGCTCCCCACAATTGATCCCAAGGATCCGTAGGGAAATCATGACCTGTACGTTTTTTTACTGCATCTTTAAAATCATAAACCAGATCTTGTAAATCTTGAATGGTAAACTCTGTATCTAATTGTATTTCTCTTTTATCTTTAAGATTTTCCATGATCTCCTCAAAAGGATCAATATCTTCTTTAGATTCTGGTTTCATGCCAAGAACAACACTACCGTACATTTGGATGAATCGACGATATGAATCCCAGGCAAAACGATCATTTTTTGTTTTTTTTGCCAATCCTAATACTACTTCATCATTCAGACCAAGATTTAACACGGTGTCCATCATACCAGGCATAGATACCCTTGCTCCCGAACGAACTGAGATCAATAATGGATCATCTTTATCCCCGTATTTTGTTCCCATTATTTTTTCAATGTTTTCAATGGCTTTTTCAACATCTTCTTTGATCATGGTAATAAGTGCCTCTTTACCAAGCAGGTTATATTCTGTACAAACTTCGGTTGTAATTGTGAATCCGGGTGGTACTGGAATACCGAGTAAACTCATTTCAGCTAAATTAGCTCCTTTACCTCCTAAGAGATTTTTCATCTGGCTGTTTCCATCTGCCGTTTTGTTACCGAATTTGTATACATTTGTTTTCTTTTCTTGTAATATTTCCATGACATTAATGATTTAAGAAGATTTAAACTCAATATCCAAAGGAATCCTTTATATCGTTCAATTTTATTTTTTGAAACCTTTAAATGATAGTCAATCAGGTTCTGTTTTGAATAAAAAGTATATGAACTGTAAATTTACCGATCCTGAAACTGATTATTAATGATTTATATCATTTAATAAAATTACTATATTTTAATGATATTTTTGAACTAATTCTTAAATAAACTGTTCAATTCTTTGCATACTTTGGGATCGAATCTGACAAAATATTTATATTCCATCATCTGACTATTTAATTTAAATGGAATGAAAGTCATGAAAATTATCTTGAACTTTTGAGTTCTATTAAATCCTAATATTGCATATAAAAAAACCGAATCAAAGATTAGAGAATCTTCGATTCGGTTTTATAAATTTTAAAAAGCAAGTTTTAATAATCTGCACCTAAAACTTTACCGCTCAATTGTAATAATCTTAGTTCCGCAATTTTAGCAATGTATTTGGCTTCGTTATAGTTATTAACAGCGTTTAAAAGATTAACCTGAGCCAAACGAAACTCTACAGAAATGATCTGGCCTAATTTAAATTGTTCTTCACTTCTTGAAAAATTTCGTTTATTGGTTTGTACATTCTTTTGTTCTGCTTGTAAAATAAATAAAGAATTCTGATAGGTTTCCCATGCATTGGCAACGTTCCGTTCCAAATCCTGTTCAATCTGTTCTCTTTGAATATTGCTGTTATCAATAGCAATTTTGGCATTTTCAATACGCGTTTTTGTAGCCCCACCATCAAAGATATTCCACGATAGATTAACACCTCCATTAAAGCCGGTTGAAGTTTGTGCTGCTGATGAAAAAGCATTATTTGTATCTGAATCAATATTTAAATTATTCCAACCATAAGCCCCGTTGATTCCTACAAGGGGTAACCAATTCGATTTATTAATTTTTAAATCAAAATTGCTTAACTCGATATTTTTTTCTGCTTGTAATAATAAAGCATTATTCGATTTAGCGGAAAGCAATAAATTGTTGTAAGTTAAATTTATTGCATAAGTAACAGTCGTATCAACCTGAAAATCAATACCAATATCTCTTCCTAGAACAACATTTAAATCCCTTTTAGCATTCGAAAGCTCTCTTGAAATATTTAAAAAAGCGATGCTATCATTATTTACATTAACTTCAGAATTTAAAACGTCTAATTGAGTATTTTGCCCGTACTGATAGTTGTATTCTTCACGTAAAAACCTGTCTTTTGATATGGCAAGAGATGTTGCTTGATTGATTTTATTTTCGGTTAATCTGGCAACATCGTAATAAGAAGCCAGTAATTGTAAAATTGTATTTTCTACCACCTGTCTTGCTTGAATTTCAGATAAATTATATAGTTCCTGCAGTTTTTTATAATTATACATTCTACCCAGACCATCAAAAAGTAAATAGTTCACGCCTACCGACCCATTATAACTATTCGTTACTGAATTGTTATTTTGAATATCGCCATTTTCAAATTCATTTTCACTATCTCTATTTTGATAGTTTGCTCCGGCATTGGCCGTGACTGTGGGTAAATAACCACTGTTATATATGCTTGAACTATTTTTAGCTGTTGTTACATTATTATTTACAACTTTTATATCAAAGTTACTTTCCAATGCAATATCAACGGCTTCTTGTTTGGTCAGTTTTTCTTGTGAAAAACCCAAAATCGAGCTTAGCATTACGCCAAACATAATTATTTTATTATTTTTCATCATATTCATCTTCGACTTTTAATTCTTTTACAGCTCTTGTTACTTCCTCTTTTGTAATTTTTCTACCGGTAATCAGCCACTTTATTTTCACGGTTAAACTATTATTAATTGACAGTAATAAAGGCAACATCAGTAAGGTTAAAAATGTAGCAATCATTATTCCATAAGAAATGGATATGGCCATTGGTTTTAAAAACTGTGCCTGACGACTTTTTTCCAATAACAAGGGAGCTAATCCGGCAACGGTGGTTAATGAGGTTAAGAATATAGCTCTAAACCTTGATACTCCTGCTTGAATCAATGCCTCATCAAATTTCTTTCCCTCTTTTAAATAAAGATTAAATTTACCTACCAAAACAAGCCCATCATTGACCATAATTCCTATGAGTGCAATGATGCCCAGCCAGGAAAGAATGTTAATGGCGAAACCATGAATATAATGTCCCCAAATAATTCCGATCAAACTGAAAGGAACCATCAGTAATAATAATAATGGTTGGCTGTACGAACGAAAAGTAAAGGCAATAACCACATATATTAAGATTAAAATTACAGAACCAACTTTACCGGCAGAGTTTATTGTTTTCGCTGCTTCCCGGTTTTGTCCTTCAAAACTCGGAGAAACTGTTGGATATTTCGCAAGGATCTTCGGTAGAATCTGGTTCTTGATTTCGGACATCACATCGCTGGCACTCTCTTTTAAAGAAGACATATCGGCTGTAATTTGAATTTCCCTTTTCCCATTTAAATGATTTATAGCCACATCGCCTCGGGCAATTTCATAAGTAGCAATTTCAGAAAATGGAACTTTAGCACCCGTTGAAGTGGATATCCACATATCATCCAGATTTTTTATAGATGATCTACTCTCTCTATCGTATCGAACCCAAACCTTAATTTCGTCCTGGCCTCTCTGAAATCTTTGTGCCTGAAATCCAAAAAATCCCGCACGAACCTGATTCATTACCGATTGTAATGTAAGTCCTAATATATAGGCATCCTCTTTTAATTTGATACGAACCTCTTTAATACCAGCAGGGTCGTTGTCAGAAACGTCTTTTAAGATAGGATTTGAAATTAAAATATTTTTCAATTCTGTTTTAGCTGCCTTTAATTCGTTTATGTCAGAGCCCAAAAGTGATACAGCCACAGGGCTACCGCCAAAATTAGAGCCTGAACCATAAGTTAAACTTTCCACTCCATAAATATCACCGGCTTTGGCTCTTATAGCATTTGTAATGTCAATTGAGGGAGCATCTCGAAATTCACCTGGCAAAAGGTTAATTGTCAATCTAGCATTTGATGATCCCGGGCCGATTCGTTTGATTATATTTTCAATAACCGGAGTATTACCTGTTTGTTTTTCAGTAAATTCCTCATTTATCAGCCAGGCTGCATCTTCAATTTTCGTGATAATAGAATCTGTGAATATTTCATTAGTACCTTGTGGCATTGTTAAATTAATAGCGATTCTATCACTAGCCATATTCGGAAAAAATGAAGTTCTAACAATTTTACTCTGAATACCACCAATTGAAAATATTAAAAGTGCAATGGGAATGGCGAGACCTAAAAATCTGTTCTTTAAAAAGAATTTTAAATATGGAGCATATAAATTATCTCTTACGAAAACCAAAAGACCATCCGCTTTTTCATTTACTTTGCTAAATATCGCAAACAAACCTTTAGGTTTTTTTCTGTCTCTAACCAAAGCTTTTGAGTGCGCAATGTGAGCAGGAAGAATAATTAAGGCTTCAATTAGAGATACCGCTAAAGTTAAAATTACTACAGTAGATACTTCTTTAAAAAAGTCTCCAATTCCACCTTCTAAAAAGAAAAACGTTGAGAAGGCCAGCATGGTGGTTATAATTGCTGAAACAATTGGAGGAATCACCTCTAATGTCCCATCTATGGCGGCTCTAATAGGAGATTTCCCTTTTTCATAATGTTGATAAATATTTTCACCTATCACAATACCATCATCCACTAAAATACCGATCACGATAATCATACCGAACAAAGAAAGAACGTTTATGGTAACTCCTAAATTCGCAGCAAAAATAAACATCCCAAAAAAGGCAATTGGTAAACCTGCTGCAACCCAAAAAGCCAATCGTACGTTTAAAAACAATGCCAGGAAAAATAATACCAATAGAATTCCGACAATGGCATTTCTTGTCAGTAATTCAGTCCTTTGATTTAAGGTAATCGATCTATCACTGGCAACATTCAATTCAACATTATCATTCTCAGCGTTAAACTTATCAATGTATAAGTTTATTTTTTCAGCTGATTTGAGCAAATCTTCATTATTAGTATTGCTCACCTGAATATTTATTGCAATTTCATCGTTGAAAAATAATCTATCAGGATCTTCATTCCAAATATCTCTTACCGTCGCAACATCTTTTAAATAAATAACATTTCCTGATGGGTCTGCCTTAACAATCAAGTTATGTAAGTCCTCACCGTAATATTCACGATTTCTAGCCCTAATCAAGTAGTTCTCGGTATCAGTTTTGATATTTCCGCCAGTAATTAATAGGTTAGTTTCCCGAACTGCATTCGCAACCTCAACGAATGATAAATTAAAGGCTCGCAGATCGATTTCACGAACAGCTATTTCAATTTCTTCCAGAGGAAATCCGGTAAGGGTAATTTGAGAAATTCCTTGCATTCCTCTCAGGTCATTTTCTACATCCCGGGCATATTTTTTTAAGGTTTTCAATGGCATATTTTTACCACTTACCGTAAAATTGATAGTTGGTGCAATATTCTCAATCTTGGCAATTACTGGCGGTTCCATACCGGTAGGGAAGGAGGGAACCCTATCCACCGCATTTTTAACCTCAGCTAAAACCACATCGATACTCTTGTCGGTCTCCGCTTCTATAATTACTGAAGCAGAATTTTCACGAGATACGGAAGTTACTCTGTCTATACCTACTATTCCTTTTAAATTATCTTCAATTTTAAGAACTACACCCTCTTCCATTTCTTGAGGAGAGGCTCCGGGATAAAATAAGCTGATACTAATAAATCTGGAATCTGTTAATGGAAAAAAAGATGATTTCATCGATTTTGCTCCCATATACCCAAAAATAATAAAAGCAATAATGATCACATTAACTGCAACATGATATTTAATAAAGTAAGATATTACCTTTTTCATTGTTTCTGTTTTTAGATTTACTAATTACTTGAACTATTCTGCTGAAATACTTTTACAACCATACCGGGATATGCACCGGGAACGGGCCTTTCCAGGATTTCTGTACCGTTTTTTATCCCTTTTATAATCACCGTTTTATCGGTAAAATAAACCGTATTAACTTTAACAAGGTCAATTATAGAGTCTTTTAATATATATATACTTTCATTGTTCACCAATAGTTTTCTGGGTATTTCATAGGCATTTTTTTCAGATTTGGCCACCAGATGTGCTTCAAGGTATATTCCTTCTCTTAAATTATCACCTGATACCTGTATATAAGCCTTAATTGTTTGGGTAGATTGATCAACTCGCCCATTTACTCTTACAATCTTTCCTTTCCAGGTATTTGAATTATCTAAATTAACCAAATCAACAGTATTTCCTTTTTGTAACAGATCCATATATTTTGCATTTATGGCTACCTCCATTTCGTAGATATTCGGATTGATAAATTCACCCAATTTCTGTCCTTGACGAATCAGCGATCCCGGATTTACTAAAGCATCTGTTAGTATTCCATTATATGGTGCCCTAATAGTATATTTGTTCAAACGAACTTCCATGTTTTTAACATTGTAGTAAGTAGTATATATATTTCTTCCCGAAATAAAGAACTTTTCTTTTTCAGAATTGGTTTCAGGTAATACAGGTGTTGCTTTGTTGAAATCAAAACTTTGTAAATACGCCAGCCATTTTTCATATTCCACCGGGTAATCCAAACGTATATCTGGCATAATAGAGGTAATAGTATTGTATAAATTACTTTTTTGAGCCTGTAAATTTGCAAAATATTCTTCGCTATTAAGTTTCAGGATAATTTCACCTTTTCTATATGAATTACCCGGTCTGAACTCTTTGTTAGAAGGCATCAATACTCCTTGAACTTCACTATATATTTCAATTTTATTCTTAGCAATTAAATTACCATTGGCCTTAATTGTAATAGGAATTTCTCCATTCTTAACCGTATCAATAAATACAGTATTCACAATTTTTCTGGCAGCTCGCTCAGGTCTTTTATTACTTATGATCATTACTTGAACTACCCAATATGCCAAGGCAATTATCAAGATACCTAAAACTATGTTTATATATTTTCTCATTTTATTAATTTAGCTTGGTTAAATTTTTTAAGAATGTTATTTTGGATAAGATTCAATACTTTAATTGCTTGTTCTAACTCTTCTGTGCTAATTCCTTTTTGTAAATCATTAATTACCAAATTTATGATTGGTAATGATTTTTCGAAAATAGATTTACCCAAATCACTTAGAAATATATTGTTTATACGCCTATCTTCATTTGAAATGACCCTTAATAACAATTTCTTTTTTTCCATTGTATTTATTAGTCTGGTCAATGAAGTTTTTGAGCGATTTGTTATATAAGCCAGTTCATTTTGGTTTTGACCGTCTTTTTCATGTAGTTTCTTCAAAACTAACCATTGTTCTTTGGATAAATCAATACCATGCTCCTGAAAAGTGTCAATAAAATAAAAACCAGCAAATTTTGCCGTTCTACCAAGAAAAGGTAAAATTGTATTTTCAAAATTCACAGTATTAGTCATAAGTATTAAAATCAGTTTAAAAAAATTGTAGGTTAACATTACATTTTCAAAGCTGAATATTGACTCAGCTATTCCACAATTTAATTTTGTATGGCAAATATATAGTAAATAGTTTATTAGTTGCATGTGCAACTATGTTAATATTATCATAAAGAGTGAGTGTTAATGTTTAATTAAATAGCGACTATTTAAAAATAAAGCCATAGAAAATGGCTTTTTTTAATATTTTTAAATTTGATATGGCCAAATGTATAATTATAGATTATTTAGGATCAGGTTTGATAATAAAAGTTATTTAAAATCTGAAAAATATCTGGAAAAGGCAATCAATAAATACCCTTTTGATCTGGATATAAATTTGATACTTGGGTGGACGAAATTGGCCTTGGGTAAAAAAAATGAAGCAAAAACGCTGTTTTTGGTTGCACAAAGAAATTCACCAAATAATAAAAGGGTTAAGACTGCTATTGAATTGATTAATAAATAGATTTCTTGTAAAGAGAGATGGGCAATAATGTTTTTGAAATATTTATAAATTAAAAAAGAGGAGTCAATAAACTCCTCTTTAATTTTAATTGGTAATATAATTACTGTGATAAGGTTCTAATATAATTAATAATTAGCCATTTTTCTTCTTCGTCTGTAATTTTCTTTTTAAATCCTGGCAGAAGCTTCAAATGATATATCCATGGAAATTTCTAAACTTTCTTTGATTAATTTTACAACAGCGTTTCTGTCCAATTTGTTGTGTTCTATGCAAATCTCTGCTGATATTATAAATCACGGAGCTAAGGAAATCCTTGGTAAGTTATTTTCTAATTATAAAACATGATAAAAGTCATAATAATACGTGATTTATACACATACTTTTAAAGTAACAAATAAATAATTAAGAACCAGGGAATTGTATAATGGAAATATTGGAGCCGTGATTAGTCAATTTGCAAATTCATTTTATTGAATGAAAATCATTGCGACTCTTTACCCATGAATTGATTTCTTTGAAATATTTAATTTATGACCTTTCAATCTCAAAGTAATATTGAGCTCATTGATGGTTGTTCTATTGCTGTAATCGGAGGGGGTCCTTCAGGCAGTTTCTTCAGTTATTTTGCCCTTGAATTTGCAAATAGATTGGATCTTGAAATACAGATTGACATCTACGAAGCTAAAAATTTCTCCAAAGTTGGTGCCGGAGGATGTAATCATTGTGGTGGGATTATATCAGAATCTTTGGTACAAAAAATGGCAACTGATGGGATCGTAATTCCATCGAATATTATACAAAAAGGGATTAACACTTATACCCTCCATGCAGAACAGGGTGATGTTGTCATTGGATCACCTAGTAATGAGCATAGAATAGCCTCTGTTTTCAGGGGATGTGGTCCAAAAGGATGTCTTGATAAATCACAAAGAGGATTTGATGATTTTTTACTGGGATTATGTCAGGACAAAGGGGCTGAAATTATTGCTGAAAATATTACCCAAATTAAACGTAAGAGCGATGGAATACTTGTTAAATCTAAACGATTTGGAGATAAAAAATATGATCTCGTTGTTGGTGCTGTTGGTTTGAGTAAAAAGACACTTAATCTATTTGAATCTGTTTGCCCTGGTTTTAAAGCACCTAAGGTAACACGCACTTATATTAGTGAGTTTTATTTGGAACAAGACACTATAGATGAGTATTTTAATGAATCAATGCATGTTTTTTTACTCAATATTCCCAATGTTACTTTTGGGGCGCTGATCCCAAAAGAGAATTATGTGACTTTGGTATTACTTGGCAAAAATATTGACAAAGAGGTAGTTGCTAATTTTATTGAATCAGAACAGGTAAAAGGATGTTTTCCAAAAAACCTGAGACTTGATCAGGCAGCCCCCTGTAAGTGTTATCCATTTATCAATATCAAAGGCGCTGTTAAACCTTTTTCAGACCGATTAGTACTCATTGGCGATTCTGCTTCGTCAAAATTATATAAAAATGGCATTGGAGCTGCATATATTACAGGTAGAGCTGCTGCAAATACCGTCATATTTGAAGGAATATCTAAAAGAAATTTTCAGGAATCATACCACCCTATTTGCCGTGATATTGATCGGGATAATAGGGTAGGAAAGTTCATTTTTTTCGCTACGCGAATCATACAGAAATCAGCTTTACTAAAAAGGGGACTGCTTCACATGGTGACAAAAGAACAGAAAGAAGAAGATGCTCAAAAATTAATGAGTGAGGCACTTTGGAACACTTTTACAGGTAGTGCGGACTATCATAACATACTACTTCGTTTTTTACATCCTTTATTCCTGATTAATTTCTTCAAGAGTATTATTATCTCAAACTTGAATATCAAGAAATTTAAAAATAATGAAAGAAAAGAAGCTAGGACACCATTATAAGGATGGAGAAACAGTTATTAAACAAGGTACTACAGGGAATTGTCTTTATGTGATCCAGCAAGGCAGAGTAGAAGTTATTAGTGAGCGGGATGGAAAGGAGATAAAGGTGGCTGAACTAGGTGAAACTGAGTTTTTTGGAGAGATGGGCCTCTTTGAAAAGGATGTTCGTTCCTGCACGGTTAAAGCTCTGGGAGATGCGAAAATATTGACTATTGATAAAAAAAATTTTTACCAGTCTATTCATAAAGATTCTTCTTTGGCCTACAGGCTTTTAGAAAAAATGTCAAATAGATTACGCGAAGCAAACAAGAAAATTAATAATTGACTTTATAATAGTTATTGATTTCAATATTGCAAGAATTGAAATATATTTTACGAAACTCAAATTAAACAAATAAATACTTTAATAAAAAAATCCCCTTATTATGATAAAACAATACTTTATAAAAAAAATGAAGTCGATCTTTTCTAAGGCAAAAGATAGAACTTTTGATAATTGCATACTTATATCAATATTCCTTTTATCCTTATCCTATACGGGATACGCTCAAAAAGGAAATGGTGTAAAAGATATTGAAGTCAGATCCTGTGTTGAATTCATAGGAAATGGTTTGTATCAGGTAAATTTCTCTTATGATAATCCAAATAAAAAGGAATTCACTCTTAATGATGACAAGAGTTTTGTTATTCATGGTAATGGCAAAAAGAAATCTAAAGGAATTAATTCTTTTAAACCCGGATTGGTAAAAAAAGCTTTTTCAAAACAGTTCAGTGCTAATGAGTATGTAACATGGGAAGTTCATAATCCTAATGGTAACGTACACATAGCTACTGCCAGTGCCAATTCATCCCATTGCCCAGAAGAATACAGCGGAGGTATTTATCCACTCTTTGGTCAGGGAAATGGAAAAAACATAAATAAAATAGGATTAGAATTAACAGCACTTGCTGAAGGAACCGCTGGAGATGAACCTACAGATCTTGTGTTTCAGATCAATGGTCGACAAAAGATACTCCTTGAGATCGTTCCTCAAAATGGAAAAACAACTGAAGTGGTTAATTTACTTAAAAATACTTTTGGATTGACTTATGTTGGAAATCCTGAGATTGATGATTTTCTAATCGATCCTGATGATATTATCTTTAAGGGAATGCACGCGATTGATGTTTATTTTCCTATTGCTGAGTTGAATAATCTGAACAATCATACGACCTGCTCGATTTTGTAAGACCCATTTATCCTTCCTATAAAAATGTAGGGGTTACTACCTCTCAGGGAGATGGTGCACAACGATCCGAAATTGTAAAAGAGTCGTTTAAAATTGTTAAGGATGGTAATGTAGTTAATGTTGATGGTGCAGGAATTAAGATAGGAGTGATTTCTGACAGTTATGATACACAGCCTTGGGAAGGACATTCAAAAGCTACTACAGATGTTTTAAACGGTGACCTTCCCGGATTTGATAATCCAAATGGTTATATCAAGCCTGTTGATGTGCTACAGGATTTTCCCTATGGCGTGGCCTCTGATGAAGGTAGAGCCATGTTCCAGATCATACACGATGTTGCGCCAGGTGCAGAATTAGCCTTTCATACAGGGGTCATTTCACCTCGTAATTTTGAATTGGCTATAAAGGCCCTTGATGAAGCCGGATGTTCCATCATTACAGATGATATTACTTTCCCCGGAGAGCCCTTTTTTGGAGAAGGGAATATTTCTATGGCCATTAATGAATTTACCGGGAAAGATGGAAATTTCTACTTTACTTCAGCCGGAAATTTTGCGGATAAAGGATATAGTTCGGTATTTAATAGTTCAACTTCAGCTCCGGC